>Ga0192647_100494_pt1 | contig 27816 bp, 26 predicted proteins | sample LauGreFa1BDMLBSN_2_FD_133046 | JGI IMG/M metagenome (GOLD analysis project Ga0192647, IMG submission 133046) | Freshwater lake microbial communities from Lake Michigan, USA - Fa13.BD.MLB.SN - reassembly | ecosystem: Environmental > Aquatic > Freshwater > Lake | place: Lake Michigan, USA... | reverse complement strand
GTGCAGCGGGTTTATTGAACTCTTCTTCAACCGCGAGATGAGTACGAGCCCATTTTCCACTGTTCACAACTGCCATGCGCATTGGGTCGCGAGGATCTCGCCCAATAGAGGCATCGACAATGGCAGTGGGTGAATCGAAATGACCCCATGTCAATGCAACGTATTCACGACCCACTTCATGTTCCGTTAAGGCTGCAATCAAGGAGTCGTACGCGCGTTGCGAACGAGCCACAACCATCATTCCCGTCGTGCCCGCGTCGAGACGATGCACAATTCCCGGCCGTGCAGGTTGACCCACGCTTGCAACCTCTGGATACAACGCAAGAATGCCATTGACAAGAGTTCCCAGACCGTGACCAGAAGCCGGGTGCACTACGAGGCCAGCCTGCTTGTTCACCACGATTATGTCTTCGTCCACGTACACAACATCGAGAACGACAGTTGCATCTGGACCAGGTGGTTCTGCCACAGGAATCTTGTCGAGGTCTACAACGATGCTTTGACCTTCTTTCAGGCGCGTCTTTCCGGAGAGTGCAACAGCACCATCAACTTCGGCACCGCCGTCTGCCACCAATTTGGTCGCGTCGGAACGTGAAATATCAGCAATCAAGGAAACGATTCGATCTATGCGTTCATTGTTGAGCGCTGCTGGAATGGTCTCTTCAACTCTCATGCTGTACTACTTCTTCTTGATTTCGAGATTCGAAAAATAACCCGAGCAGTAACGCTATAGCCCCAAGAGTGATACACGAGTCGGCAACGTTGAATATCGGAAACCATTGAAAATCAATGAAGTCCACAACGCTTCCCCGCATAAAGCCACCATGACGAAAAATCCGGTCAACAACATTGCCTGAGGCGCCAGAGGCAATAAACAGAAGCCCATATGCCGACAATTTCGTATGGGCTGCACGAGCACTTCGGAGCAAAAACACAACAGCAATGCATGCCAGCACACCAACAACAGGTCCCATGCTTTTCCCTTGGGAGAAAGCGATGCCACTGTTGTATCCGAGATTGAACTGAAGTGTCCAGAACAGGTGCACGACATGCCCGTCTGATAGAGAAGAAACGGCCCAGGCCTTTGTCAGTTGATCAAAAGCAACGAGACAACCGAGAACGGCCGCTAGCCGCTGGGGCTGAATCACGACTCTGACAATCGCCTAGCGGCGACCCAATCCGCCAGCACGTTCTGTGACAAGTTCTGTTGCCCAAGGAAGCGCTTTCAAGCGTTCTTTTGGAATTGGCAAACCAGATACAACTGAGTACCCGTACTCGCCTACCTTCAAGCGCTGCATTGCAAGATCGATCTCTTCAATTGTTTGACGAGCTGCTGCGGAAAGAGTGAGGTCCTGTTCGCGCTCCACCACCATGGTGTCGCCTTCTCCGCCGTCTTCGTCGAACTGAACATCGCCCATCTCGTGATCTTCGATCATCGCATTTGCTTCGCTCTCAAGTCGATTGGCTTGACCCAACAACTTTGCACGTTCAGAAATAAGAAGTTCACGTTGAGAGAAGAGGAACTTCAGATCGAATTCTTTCGTTGATGTCACTCCGTCTTGCGCAGGACCCTTCACAATCACCGGACGCTTTGGTGGTTCTGGCTTCTTTGGAAACTTACGTGGTGGCAATGCGTGCGGGTCAGGAACAACAACTGCAGCAGCCTTGACCGGTGCAACCTTTTTGACGGGTGCAGCTTTCTTTGCTGGAACAACTTTTTTGACAGGAGCAGCTTTCTTAACTGGTGCTGCTTTCTTGACAGGTGCAGCCTTCTTCACAACCTTTTTCGCTGGTGCAGCCTTCTTTACGATCTTCTTCGCTGGAGCTGACTTCTTTGCAGGAGCAGCCTTCTTCACAACCTTCTTTGCTGGCGTGGCCTTCTTCACAACCTTCTTAGCTGGAGCAACTTTCTTCGCAGGTGCAGCCTTCTTCTTGGTCGGAGCAGCTTTCTTCGCAGGTGCAGCCTTCTTCACAACCTTCTTTGCAGGTACAGCCTTCTTCTTTACAGGGGCTGCCTTCTTCGTGGCCTTCTTCGCAGGGGCTGACTTTTTCTTTGTTGGCATGGTGTACACACTCTCCTTGAACTTGGGCGATGGCCCACGTTGCCCCGTGAGGCTACGGCTATTTGTAGGGTTTTCTCAACGTTGAGCGGCAACAGAGACATTAATCAGAGTGCCTTCAATCGCGATCGTGCGTTCTACGGCGGTATCCCAGACCACAGACACGGCCAAAGTCTCACCAGCAATGAGTCCTTCGTGTGTCGCGACTTGGGCCTTCGTTGCCTCATCTACACCCAAAGTAAGGACAATGCGATCAGAGACATCGAGTTGTGCATCACGGCGTGCTTGTTGCACTGCTCTCACTATGTCTCGTGCCAATCCTTCAGCTTCAAGTTCAGGAGTCACTTCAATATCGAGCAATACGACTCCGCCACCGCCGGACAAAGGAGCACTTGCTGTCCCCTGCTTGGTGACCAACTTCAGGCTGTATTCGCCAGGAACAAGACGTTCGCCAGCCACAACAATTGTGTCGCCGTCTTGTGTCCAGTCGCCCTTCTTCACCGCAACGATGACCGCTTGCGTGTGTGCACCGAGGCGCGGCCCAACTACAGCAGGAACAACTTGCAGTTCACGAGACGCCACCGCATCGACATCAGTCGTGAGTACAACCTCACGAACATTCACTTCGTCACGAACGATGTCGAGGAAACCTTCGAGAGTCGCTGCGTCGGCACATGCAACAGTGAGCGATGACAACGGAAGTCGCACCCGACGACTGTGTGCTTTACGAACAGACAATGCCGACGAACACACTTCTCGCACCAAGTCCATGGACGCTACGAGAGCAGCATCTTTGGGTAATGCAGAACTAGTTGGCCAGTCAGTGAGGTGCACGCTTGCTGAAGCATCGCCGTTGAGGCCCCGATAAATCTCATCAGTCAGAAGCGGCAAGAGCGGTGCAGCAATTTGAGAAAGTAGATGAAGAACGGTGTGCAACGTATCGATGGCGTCCTGATCGCCTGCCCAGAATCTGTCGCGGCTACGGCGGATGTACCAATTAGTCAAGACATCGAGGAATTGACGCACCGTGCTGCATGCAGCGAAGAGGTCGTATGTATCCATCGAGTCAGTAACACTGTCGATGACATCACCTAGTTTTGCAAGCACATACCTATCGAGAACATGCGAACTATCAGTGCGAAATACACCAGTTCGATTCTCTGCGTTGGCGTAAAGCGACAAGAAGTACCATGAGTTCCACATCGGTAACAGCACTTGGCGAACCGTGTCACGCATGCCGGTATCTGTGACAGAGAAGTCTCCGCCGCGCAAGATTGGCGACGACAGCAAATACCAACGCATCGCATCTGCACCGTGTGAATCAAACACTGCCATTGGGTCTGGATAGTTGCGCAGACTCTTTGACATTTTCGCGCCGTCATCACCAAGCACGATTCCGTGACTAATACAAGAATCAAACGCTGGACGATCGAACAGCGCCGTGGCGAGAACATGCAACGTGTAGAACCAACCACGTGTTTGACCGATGTACTCCACGATGAAGTCGCCCGGGTAATGATTTTCAAACCATTCACGATTCTCGAACGGATAATGAACTTGAGCAAACGGCATAGAGCCACTTTCGAACCAGCAGTCGAGCACCTCTGGAACACGGCGCATCATTGATTGACCGGTGGGGTCATCAGGGTTCGGACGTACCAAGTTGTCAATGCCAGGGCGGTGTAAATCTGTAACAGCTACGCCAAAATCACGGCTGAGATCTTCAATAGACCCGTACACATCGATGCGTGGATACGTGGGGTCGTCGCTCTTCCATACAGGAATTGGTGAACCCCAGAAGCGATTACGACTGATTGCCCAATCGCGAGCATTAGCAATCCACTTACCGAACGTTCCATCTTTAATGTGCTCAGGCACCCACGAAATGTTCTCGTTCAGTTCCACCATGCGGTCACGAAAAGCCGTGACTTGAACAAACCAGGACGATACAGCGCGATAGACAAGCGGCTCTGCACAGCGCCAGCAATGCGGATATGAGTGGTTGTACGAATCATGTCGAATTACTACTCCCATCTCCTTCAATGCTCGAATGACGTCTGGGTTTGCATCGAAGACATGGCGTGACACCCACGGTGTTATCTCGGCGGTGTACTGACCATGTTCATCCATCGGACAGACGGTGGCGATACCGGCGGCATTGCATTCGTTCTGGTCGTCTTCGCCAAAACCAGGAGCCATGTGGACAACGCCAGTTCCATCTTCAGTGGTGACAAATTCAGCACCCAATACTTGAAACGCATTTTCTTCACCTGCAAAAAACGGAAACAGAGGCGTGTATTTCTGGCCAACGAGTTCAGACCCTTGCACAGTGCGTACTAGTTCGGCACCTTCTAATTCTTTTTCATAACTGGCCAGTCGGGCCGAGGCAAGAATGTACGTATCACCCTGCGGATGTTTCAGTACTGAGTATTCAACATCTGGACCAACTGCAAGCGCAAGGTTTGCGGGCAATGTCCAAGGAGTTGTTGTCCACGCGAGAATCTTTTCGCCAGAGTCCAACTGGAATGCAACGGTCAGTGCAGGGTCTTGACGATCCTTGTAGACATCATCCATACGCGTTTCTGTATTGCTGAGCGGAGTCTCACAACGCCAGCAGTAGGCCAACACGCGGAAACCTTCATAGATGAGACCCTTATCCCACAATGTGCGAAACGCCCACATGACGCTTTCCATGTAGGGAGTGTCGAGAGTTTTGTAGTCATTCGCAAAATCAACCCACCGTGCTTGGCGCGTGACATATCGTTGCCATTCATCGGTGTAACGCAACACACTTGTACGACATGCATCGTTGAACTTGTCGATACCAAATGCTGCGATCGCGGGGTGACCAGCAATGCCGAGTTCTTTTTCTGCTTCCACTTCAGCAGGCAATCCGTGGCAGTCCCAACCGAATCGACGCTCTACATGACGTCCTCGCATTGTTTGGTAACGAGGTACGGCATCCTTGACGAATCCTGTGAGCAAGTGACCGTAATGTGGCAATCCATTTGCAAACGGCGGGCCGTCATAAAAAATGAATTCGTTGTCGCCATTCTCGCCTGCGGGGCGAGCAGCAACACTTGCAGCAAAGGTATTGTCGCGTTCCCAACGTGCAAGGACCCCTTCTTCCACCGATGGGAAGTGAGGCTGAGAGTCAACGTGGGGGTATGTCACGCGTTCAGGCTAGGGGTGAGATGGGCTAGCACCCAAGAAGGCCAGCAACCAGTTGCACCCCGATGAGCACTACTAGGGGCGTGAAGTCAAAGGCTCCCAAGGTCGGAAGCACTCGTCGCACTGGCTGAAAGACCGGCTCGGTTGCCTGGTAAAGAAAACGCACAACTGGTGCGAACGGGCTGCCAGGAGCGATGGGAAAGAAAGATGAGATAGCGCGAAGAACAATGATCAATACGTACAGGTTCGCAATTGTGCAAATCGGATTCATGATGACCTAGTAACGAGGAGAATCAAAACTGACTGCGGGCTTCAACAAGAAAACACCAGTCCCGACTTTTTCAATCGTGCCGCCAAGTGCGTAACACATGCCGCTTGCAAAATCGATAATGCGTCGAGGCATCTCGCCATCTAAACCTTCAAGGTTCACAATGACTGGCAGACCTTCTTTGAAGTAATCGGCGATCTCTTGTGCTTGATTAAAAGAACGTGGACGCACTGTGACTGTTTCGCCACCTGCTGCGATGGGACGAACAGTTTGTGCAGTGGCAGCTTGACGCGGCGTTCCAACCGGACGTACTTGCAAACCGGAATCATCTGGACGACGAGCAGCTCCTGTGTCGTCGACACGCATCGGACGTTGCGCAGGGCGCTGCACCTCCGAAGAATATTCAGGCTCGTAGCCACGGCGTTGCACTGGCTCTGGTGCAGAACGTTGTGGTCGTGCGGGGCGCTCGTACTCCATCGACATGTCGTAATCGTCGTAGGCCTCTTCCCCACTCAAACCGAGATAATCCATTGCGCGACGGAAAAATGACATATCTACAGGCTAATCCACTTGAGACAGCAGATGTGGGAGGACCGCACTCGGTCAGATGAGCCGTTGTCCAAACAATCGGCTTCCCACTCTGACCATGGTCGAACCGCATTCCACTGCCTGCACGAAATCATCAGACATACCCATCGAGCACACAGAAAGCCCCATTTCATCGACCATTCGGCGCAATGTGGTGAAGGACCGCTCTCGTTCACTCACTCCAGTCGCGGTGGGCCCGATCGTCATCAAACCCTCCACGACAAGCCCCACCTGCACGGCCACGTCAAAGAAACTGGCCACGTCGTGAGGCGCGATGCCACCCTTTGTGAGTTCGCCTGTGGTGTTCACCTGCAGAAGAACCCGTGCCCCGGGGGCGCGTTTCGCAATCTCGTGAATGACCGACATGGAATCTACGGACTGCCAGAGAGCCACATGTGGTGCAATCGATTTCACTTTGTTGGACTGCAACCCACCAATGAAATGAATGTCAACAGGCGGCAATCCCTCTTCGACTTTGGCCAACAATTCCTGTGCATAGTTCTCGCCCACTGCATCGCATCCGCCGAGCACCGCAGCAGCAATTGCATCACGCGGGAAAGACTTAGTAACAGCCACTAACTGAACGCCCACTCCTCCTGCACGAATGATTTCATCGCGCACAAGAGAAATGCGATCAGCGACCTCGCTTGGGTCGACCAAGTGTGAGTTCCTTATTTCAGGAATGATGGAACGTCGAAATCATCATCGTCATCAGACAGTGGGTCTGAATCAGAGAAGATGTCTCGCACGTTTGAAGATGGACGACTGTCGGATGGACGCGAAGTGCTTCTGGTTCCTGCGGAGGAACGATGCGAACCACTGTCCCACCGCTCGAATCCGGCAGCAATCACAGTTACCTTCATCTCATCGCCCATTTCATCGTCGATAACGGTACCGAAGATGATGTTGGCGTCTTGATGCGCAACTGCTTGAACAACTTCTGCTGCAGCATTGACTTCGAACAAGCCCATGCTCGATGGGCCAGTGATATTGAGCAAGATGCCGCGAGCACCGTCGATGGCTGCCTCGAGCATTGGGCTGGAAATAGCGTCTTTTGCAGCGATTACACCGCGATTGTCGCCACTTGCAATACCTATACCCATAAGCGCAGATCCTGCATTAGTAAGAATCATCTTCACGTCTGCAAAGTCAGTGTTGATGAGACCAGGAGTGGTGATGAGGTTTGTAATACCTGCAACACCTTGCAACAGAATTTCGTCTGCCATCTTGAAAGCGTTCACTAAAGATGTCTTGTCGTTTGCAACCGTAAGCAGTCTGTCGTTAGGGATGACGATAAGCGTGTCAACTTTTTCCTTCAGTCTCTCAATGCCATTGTCGGCTTGTACTGCGCGACGACGACCTTCGAACTGGAATGGTCGAGTGACGACACCAATTGTCAATGCACCAAGTGATTTTGCGATCTCTGCGATAACAGGAGCAGCACCAGTTCCGGTACCGCCGCCTTCTCCTGCAGTGATGAAAACCATGTCAGAGCCATTGATCAATTCTTCAATCTCTTCGCGATGTGCTTCGGCAGCTGCGCGACCGACATCGGGATCTGATCCGGCACCAAGGCCACGCGTCAGGTCGCGACCAATGTCGAGTTTGACATCAGCATCGCTCATGAGAAGCGCCTGGGCATCTGTGTTGATTGCAACGAATTCAACTCCGCGCAGTCCGGCGTCAATCATTCGATTAACAGCGTTGACACCGCCGCCACCGACACCGATGACTTTGATAACTGCGAGATAGTTCTGTGGTGCTCCGGCCATGGGCCATTACCTCCGAAAAGAAGTCCTGATGGACTGTGTTCCTCAATGTTTCCACAGCGAGAGCCATATTTGTGGCAATTCAACCCCCTGCAAGCAAATCAACGGATCTTTACAGTGGCCGTTCCGGTGGAAACATCAACGACAGCAAGGGTTGCGGGGTCCTGACGGCGCAATAGCACCACCACCAGTACCAACTTGTTCTGCAGGTCAGCAGGCTGGCCAAAACGCACAACGGTTCCCGACTTCAAAGTCATCGAGAGTTCCCCACCGGGGCTGAGAGCAAGCGAGGCGACCTTCGGGCGGATCTCATCTGGCAGTGCTAGCACCAGCTGAGCCGCAGCTCGATACGCGTCGTCGGCAACTGCCCCCGCTTCAAGTGATGGCCCAGTGCCCTCCACCTGGAGATATTTCGTTGGCCATCCATCAAGCACCACAATCACGCGCCCACGTGCATCGACGACACGCGCCTTTTGGTCGGTACCCACGTACCACACCACGGGAACTCGCTCGGCAATTTCTACTAACGCCTTCGACGGAAAATGAGTCGTTATGCGCACATCAGACACCCACGGATCATCGAGAAGAATTGTGCGCGCCTTACCCGTGTCGACAGTAAACACTGAAGCACCCTTGAGTAAGTCACGAACTTGTTCAACGACTTCCTTAGACGTGTACACGTTGCCTTCAAACGTGACTGATCTAACTGCGAATAATGGCGAAGCGAGAATGGCCATCACAACGACAATCGCGCCCACCACAACGCCGGCAAGCTTCAGCCACTTGACACGCTGCAATCGCTCGCGACGCTCTTGTTTTCGGCGCCGGTCCTCAAACGTGGGGTCTGGTCGATCGTCATCCACGATGACAACGTGATCAAGGCTGTCAGAAATGACTACGAAAGCCTCTGCATCGTCGTCCCCAGTAAACACATCTCCGCGCATTTCAATAATCAGCGGGTCTGCTGGTCCCGGAGTTGGAGAGGAAACATCTAGCGACTCGTCAACTATCTCGATAACCGCTGACACACTCTCGTCTTCAACGCCAGCCGCAGCGACATCACCACTTGACGTCAACACTGTGGTGGTATCTACATTGTCATCGTCGGGTGATTCTGGCGCCTGTGACACGGACGGGGTGCTATCGCTTCCAAAAAGTTGAGACAGTTCATCGAGCACTTCATTGGATACCTCGGAGACAACAAATTCGCCGGAGGGTTTGGAGTCATCAGAATTACTCATCGATGTCTCCCAACAGTTTTCTCAAGTGTGCCCGTGCATCATTCTGCTCTAGCGCACTATGGCGTGGGTCAGAAAACTGTTCGGCTATTCGTGCGTCGAAACCTACTAGTGCCACTTCGCTACGCAACATAATTCCATGAACTTCAAATACCTTCTGTTGCACGTCGCCCATGACAGCCACAACATCAGCCGCCGTCGCATGTTCGCTTGCCTGAATAAAGTTCGCGTGCTTCTCAGACACAGATGCGCCACCTCGGCTGTAACCCCTCAGTTCGGCAGCATCAATGAGAGCGCCTGCACTGCCGTCACCTTGTGCTGGGTTAACAAATACAGACCCAGCATTGCGTCCACCTGGCTGGTGTTCTCGACGCCATGCAACCACCGAGTTAATCGTCGCGGTTCCCTCTTCCGGAGTGATGTTCGTCGTCTGGAATCGTGCCGAAAGTACAACATGATGCTGACTCAACGCTGAACCACGAAAGTGCAAGCCAAGATCCGCATTCGAAACAACGCAGACATTTCCTGATTTCAACGACACAACACGTGCATCAATCAGGTTGTCCACCATTTCTGCACCATGACCACCAGCATTCATGCGCACTGCACCACCCACAGTTCCGGGAATGCCGACGCACCATTCAAGACCGCCACGACCAGCACCCACTGAACGTCTCGCTAGTACTGGCATCAACGCTGAACCACCTGCTTGCACCACATCGCCATCAACACTGACAGCAGAGTCGGGTGATACAGCACCGAGCAAGACAACGACACCATTGAATCCTTCATCTGACACCAACACATTGCTGCCGCGACCAACTACCACAATGTTCTCTACCTGACATTGTGCGACAACTTTTGATAGTGCCACTGCGTCACTTTCGCTATGTACAACGACTACAACGGCTGCACTTCCGCCAACTCCATACGTTGTTCGTTGCGCCATCGCCACATTCGTATCTACATGAAGTCCAGCGTCCGCACATTGCTGAACAAAGGGCATCCAGGTTGCATCACTCACAACACGCCACCTGTGAGGTCATCTGGGAACGTCTCGATGTCTCCGCACCCCATAGATACACATACGTCGCCAGTGCCAATTACAGACTTGACCGCAGACACTGTGTCGGCGCGGCTAGGGGCCCAGACAACGTTCGCATGAGGATGAGCTTGTGTAATGGCCTGAACGACCAACTCCCCCGTCACTCCTTCAATTTTAGGTGTTCCAGAGGCATACACATCCGTAATCACCACGATGTCAGCAGTCGTAAAGCAATCTCGATACGTATCGGCCATTGTGGCTATTCGGTGATAACGGTTGGGTTGGAATACGGCAATCAATTTTCCGCGCAATGCAGGATGACTCCGTGCACCAAGAAGTGTGGCTTCAATCTCTGCGGGCAAATGTGCGTAATCATCAATAAGAAGCGCACCATCAAAAGTTCCGCGTTCAGTAAATCTGCGCATCACTCCGGGGAATGTAGCCACAGCACCTACTGCCGTGTCTAATGAGACTCCGACAGAAACGCTGAGTGCAATGGCGGCGGCAATGTTCATGACGTTGTGATGGCCCCGCAATTGAGATGCCACCAATGCACGATCGCTTCCATGAACTAATTCAAAAGCGACACCGGGATCAGAAGACCGTTCATTTTCGATTCGAAAAGTACTTCCCGCTTTCGTGCCGAAAGTGACTACTCGGCTGTTCCCCTGAAGAGCAGTAATTGCGGGACTAGAGCCCGGATCATCAGAGTTAAGCACCACGTGATGTGTGGCCACAGACGCAGCTTCGACAAAACATTCTTGTATCGCTTCAAAAGTCGCGAAGTAATCAAGATGATCAATGTCAACGTTCGTGAGGACAATGGAAGACAATGGAAGCACGTCTAGGGTTCCGTCACTCTCGTCGGCTTCCACAACAAAGTACTCACTAGTGCCATAGTGAGCACCGATTCCTGCGCCTACAACTTCTGCACCAATTAACGAAGATGGCGATTGGCCAGCAATACCCATGATGTGTGCAATGAGAGCTGTTGTTGTGGTCTTGCCGTGTGTACCAGCCACACCAATTGCGTGGCATACAGCACAGAGCGACGCGAGAATTCCACTGCGATGCCGTACAGGAATTCCACAGCGCTGCGCTTCCACTAACTCAACATTGGACAATGGGATTGCCGTGGAATACAGCACTACATCTTTGCCCAGCACGAGCGATGCGTCATGTCCGATCGAGACCGACACACCTTCTCGTCGTAGTTGTTCTATGACATCTGATTCATAGAGATCTGAACCAGACACAGTGTGTCCCGATTTATGCAGGAGCAGAGCAATAGCGCTCATACCGGGACCACCTATCCCCACCACGTGACAACGGCGTGGGGAAGAAAGGTCGATCAGAGGTTCAGTTTGACGGCGAGAATCACGCGACTGCATGGGATGCCCATTGTCTCACGACCGAGGAGACGATGCGGCGTTCTCTATGACTTTCACAAGCTCATTACTGCGGTGAATGTCACCCTTCTGGCGGGCTTTCTGCGCCATTTTGGTCTGTAATTCCTTATTGCCCGCAAGATCTTGGACCACTTGAAGGGTCGCACCATTACGGCATGAGGCATCATCAGACAGAATCGCGGCTCCATCATTCGACAACCAGCGAGCATTGTGCTCTTGGTGATTATCTGCGGCGCCGGGCCATGGAATGAGAACCGATGCAACTCCCACCGTTGCAATCTCTGCCACGGTGCTTGCACCGGCACGAGCAACAATGATGTCTGATGCTGCATACACCTCTGCCATTCGAGATTCGTAACCAACGCGTTGGTACTCAATACCGTTTGCAACTTCAGGCATCGGCTCTTGCAAAAATCGTTCACCGCAGATGTGCAAAACAGAGATATTGGTTCCATCGAACAGAAACTGTTGTTGTGTACATGCAACAGCAACCGTATTAATGCTTTGCGAACCCAATGACCCACCCATGAAAACAATCAATGTGTTCTCTTCAGGGATACCAAGAACATGACGCGCCTGGGATCGATACTCAGAGACAAGAAGATTTCGCAGTTCGCGTCGTACGGGGGCGCCAGTGACATGAGCACGAGGCAGATTGCTATCAGCAAATGCAACGGCGCATACCTGTGCATGTTTTGCTTGTCTCCTGGTTGCCAAACCTGCGAGATGGTCATAACTCACACATACCAATGGGATGCCTGCAGCAATAGCTGCGCGCGACATTGGTTCACTGGCATACCCACCTACAGACACCACTACCTTGGGCGACCACTTCGAAAGAAATCGACGCGCGACAAGACGACTTCGCAGCAACCGCCATGGCAATGCCATATTGCGCAATATTCCTCGTGCGGAAAACGACCGCTGGAGGCCAGAGATCGGCAAGAACAAGGACTCCACTGGGCTGTCAGCCATTAAGGAAGTCTCAACTCCGCGAATCGTGCCGACATACTTCACGTCAGCCGCATTATGACCAGCGTCAATCAGCGCCTCACAAATAGACATTGCCGGAATCACATGGCCACTAGTGCCACCTCCGGTCACAACTGCAAACGTCACACGGACTTCTTTGGGTATCGAGCCACATTGATTAAGAGACCTGCACCAATCATGGATGCGACAATAGATGAACCGCCATATGACAAAAAGGGCAGAGTTAATCCGGTCATTGGAATGAGTCCCACTACTCCGCCGATGTTGACAAACGCCTGCACACCAAACCATGCAGCGACACCACCTGCAATAAATGCACCGTGAGTATCAGACGCTGTGTAAGCAACTTGGACTGCAAAATAGATCAACAGCAAGAATCCACCGAACACAAGCACTGTTCCTAGCAAGCCCATTTCTTCTGCCACGACAGCAAAAATAAAGTCACTATGCGCAAGCGGAACGTAGCCCCATTTACTAGTACCAGAGCCTGCGCCAGTACCTTTCCAGCCACCATTCGCAATACTCAGCAACGCCTGGTACACCTGATATCCCTTATCAATGCGAACTACTTCTTGATCCATATTCAGCCAGGCATGCACACGCACAGCTGCGCTACCTGCATAGGGGTAACCCAATACAGCGATTACTGCTGACCCGCCAACAACTGTGGCCAATTGACGCCACGGAATCCCAGCCATGAACAGAACGGTGATGATGACACCAAAGAAAATAGTTGCACCACCAAAGTCCTTTTGTAAGACGCAAAGAACCACAGTGATGAGAAGTACCGACAGCATTGGATAGAGCACTGCTTGCTTGATGGCTACCGAACGATGGCGACGCGCCAAGAAGTTGGCACAGAAAAGAATCGTCATGATTTTCATGAACTCAGATGGCTGGAATTGAAATTGTCCGATGTTGAGCCACGCCTGTGCTCCGTTTGTTATTTGACCTCGTGCCGCTACCACCAAGTTCGCACCAAGCACGGTCAACGTCACCGGAACAAGGAGAAAGCCATTCCCTTTCCACATGTCATACGGCATGATGATCGCAAAATACATTGCAACCGAGCCCAAAATTACCCATAACAATTGACGCTGAAACATGCCCCAAGCGGAGGATCCGTCGTACAGGTTGACCACCGACGATGCAGACAACACCATAATGAGCCCAAGCAGCACTAGTGACGCAACAGTGATTCCAATCCAGTACACCACTGCAGGCGGACGCTCCGTTGGCATGCGATAGCGCTCACGAAAACCAATTCGACCAACCGTTGCCTGACGACGCTCTCGTACGGTGGGAGTCTTTTTACGATCATCTGTATCCGACATCATGCAACTCCTGAATTTGTTTCGAAAAAATCTTTGACGCATTTCTGAAAGTCGTCGCCGCGTTCGTTGTAATTGCGATACCAGTCATAGCTGGTGCACGCTGGCGACAACAGAACAGGAACACGACCATTCGACATTTGTGCCGCCAACTCAACTGCCTGCGCCATCGATGTTGCAATTTGTACCGGACACACCCCTGCAAATGCGGCCTGAATCGCAGGAGCGTCATGCCCAATCGCAACAACTCCGTGGATTCGATGTGGCTCTATTGCTAACTCTGTCAGGTCCAAATCCTTGTTTTTCCCACCGGCGATTAGAACAACTGAATCGAATGCCCGAATTGCTGTGAGTGCTGCATGAGGACTTGTTGCTTTTGAGTCATCAAACCAATCGACACCACCAAAATTTCCAACTAGTTCAATACGGTGCGGTGCCGATACAAATTTTGAAAGAGTTGCACCCAATTGCTCTTTGCGCGCAAGTCCTGATTCAAGAACAACAGCACATGCAGCGAGCGAATTTGTGATGTCGTGAGGCATTGTGCGCCACAATGAGTCAACGGAGGCGATGGGACCAACTGGAGACATCAACATATTGTCCGCCACGTAATAGTCGCCATGTGTGTCACCGAAGGTAACGACGCGCGCTTCCGAGAGCGCTACTGCATCAGAGATGAGTGCAACATCGACAGGGACAATGGCGACATCATTTGACGTAGCGAATTTCCACATCCGAGCCTTTGCTGAAACATAGGAATCAAAAGTGCCGTGCCAATCGATGTGATCTGGCGCAATGTTGAGCCAAACAGACGAAGAACTACGGAAGCATTGCGTGAACTGCAGACGAAAACTGGAACATTCCGCAACAAAAACATCTACATCATCGTTCAATGCAGACACGAAAGGAACGTCGGTATTTCCCACTTCAGCCACTGTGTAGCCAGCACCTCTCAACAATGCGGCCACCAACATGGTCGTAGTTGTTTTGCCATCTGTACCGGTCACAGCAAGAATCGGTCGCGGGCCACCATGCCGAGCCTGTTCCCATTCGTATGCCAGGTCAATTTCCGTTCGCACAGCAATACCCAGTTCCAGAGCGCGCATAATTACCGAATGCTGGGGCGATACTCCTGGAGCCGGAACAAGAACTTCTACTGCCGTAAGAAACTCGTCGATGCTGACATCGTCGACCAGGTTCACCACAGCGCAGTTCAACTCATGCGCTAAGGCACGATGTTCGTCGTTCAACTTGTCATCTGACATCACTACCGTGAAGCCTCGCTCAACAAGTGCACGCGCTACCGCTGTCCCCGCAAGTGCAAGACCAAAAACAGCAGCTTTTTTCATCTCAACGCCCTGCGAAATTATCTGCGATGTTTGTGAAGTCGGCAATGAAAAGCCCAACAGCAACTGCGACACAGATCCCAGAGAGAATCCAAAAACGAATAATCACCGTGGTCTCAGGCCAGCCAACCAATTCAAAATGGTGATGGATTGGCGACATCTTGAAGAGACGTTTCTTACGTCCAGAGGCTTTGAACACACCCATCTGCAGAGCAACAGAGCCAGCCTCCATCACATTGAGTGCACATATGAGAGGCAGCAACATATGCGTGTTTGTTGCGACTGCCAAAAGTCCTAGGGCTGCACCAATACCCAGCGCGCCTACATCTCCCATGAAAATTCTCGCTGGCGCAGCGTTCCACCACAGGAATCCACCACATGCGCCGGCCATTGCCGCCGAAAACACTGCTAAGTCGAGAGGGTTAACAAGGTTGTACACGTCAGGATTACGAAAACCCCAATACGCAATGACTGTAAACGCCAGGAATCCAAACAATGCTGAGCCAGCTGCAAGTCCATCAAGACCATCAGTGACGTTCACCGCGTTAGTAGTGGCCCACACCATGATGGCGGTCCACACCACCCAGAGAACGGGAGACAAATTCCATCCCGGAAAGTCAGACCGTGTGAATGAGAGGGTTTCACTGATGCCTGTTCCTGCAAGCAACCACCACATAAGGCCAATCACCATGGCGAAGGTGATGTATCCCTTCTTCTTCCAGAGAATTCCGCGGTTATGCGATTTTCTGACCTTGAGGAAATCGTCGAGGAAACCCATCAATGACAAAATTCCAACACCAGCCCACATAATCATTGCTTGGTCGGAAAGTGCGATACCTCCACGCAAGTGAGCAACCAGCCACCCGATGAACGCCGCAAAAATGATGGCGATTCCACCCATAGTCGCAGTGCCCTGTTTCTTCATGTGATGCACTGGGCCGTGGTCTTCAGAACCAAGAATTGGCTGGCCCTTACCTAGCGAATCAAAAATGGCGATGAGCCACCGTGTTCCGAACAGCGACAGAATCATCGCAACTGAACCAGCAATGAGAACTGCAATCATCTGTCATTCTTCTTTCTCGACAACAATGCCCCGCGCGCGACCTCAACATCGTCAAATGGGACAACCACCCCACGGGTCTCTTGTGTTGACTCGTGACCTTTTCCTGCTATCACCACAATGTCACCAATTCGAGCCTCGGTGATGGCATCGTGAATCGCCTCAAACCGATCAACGCATGAATGCACCACAGCGATGTTACTTCTTGTGCCTTTCATGATCTCTTCGATGATTGCCGATGGATCCTCACTGCGGGGATTATCTGAGGTGACATAAACAACATCTGACAACCGCGAAGCAATTTCACCCATCACCGAGCGTTTTCCAGTATCGCGATCGCCACCGCAACCAAAGACAACGATGATGCGTCCCTCAGTCAGTAAACGTGCACTGTGAAGCACGCCCTCGAGGCTCTCGGGAGTATGCGCATAGTCGACGACCACACCAATGCCTTCTTCGTTCGGCACCGATTCAAACCTGCCAGGGACGCCAGCAACTCGTTCACAACCATTCACAATGTCACCGTCTGTAACACCAAGAATTTGCGCAGCAGTCATTGCCGCTAAAGCGTTGTACAGAGAAAACTCGCCACCCATTGAGAGATGCACCGAAAGCGAGTTCCATTCAAAGTCAACCGATCCCACATCAACGCGAACATAATCTATAACTGCTCGCCCAAAAGTCGTCACGCCCACTTCGCAAACATCAATCAAAAGTTGACCATATTTGTCGTCTGCGTTAATGACAGCGTGTTGCGCAAGTGCAGGTGTAAACAGTTGAGCCTTGGCAGCAAAATAGTTCTCATAAGAGCCGTGAAAATCGAGATGATCTCGACCCAGATTGGTAAACACGGCTACATCAAACAAAATCCCATTCACACGACCCATAACAAGACCATGCGATGACACTTCCATCACAACGTGCGTTCCGCCCGAATCAGCAAACACACGTAACTGATGTTGTAGATCAATCGCCTCTGGCGTCGTACGCTCCCCTGTCAACGTTCCTATGACTAATGCAGTGACTCCGTGAGCTTTGAGAATTTCACCGAGAATGTATGCAGTGGATGTTTTGCCGTTGGTCCCAGTAATGCCGGTCATTTTCAGTTCACGAGAAGGATGGCCAAATGTCGCGCTTGCAACACTTCCTAGAACGTCCCTGACAGATGACACAACAACCTGAGTGACATGACCAGGAACATTGGGTTGAACAGTGTCGACCAAAAGTGCAATCGCACCACTACGAATCGCTTGCTCAGCGAAAGCGTGCCCATCGGCAAACTGTCCGCGAACGCAACAGAACAGATCACCTTGTTGCACTGAGCGAGAATCTTGAGCAATTCCCGTTATGACGACGTCAGAGGCGCCAATCAATTCAGCGGAGATTCCAGCTTCTTGAACAATGGTTGTCAAAGATAAGGAAGAACACGAATACCGAGACACAAGAACCTCTTAGTGTCCTGCTGGCGCAGCGCCTGCCTTGCATCCGGTACCTGCACCGGTTGCTTCAATACCCAACTCATGCATCACGGCTGGAACCAATCGCGCAAACACTGGAGCCGCAGCGGTACCGCCGAAACGGTCGCGCGACTGTGCATCTGGTTCGTCGATGCTGACAAGAATTGTGACTTCGGGAGCAGATGCAGGAAAGAACCCAGCAAATGATGCAAAGTATTTACGTCCACCTGCGTCAGTTTGATACGTACCGTTTGATTGCACTTTGTATCCAGTACCCGTTTTGCCAGCAATCTCCATGCCTTTAACTTGAGCCTGTTCACCAGTTCCCGTGCACACCACATCACGCAACATGCTTTGCATCGTGGCTGCAGTTTCTGGCTTCAACACCTGTCGGGTTGTGGAACCCTTCACTTCATGACGAATTCCAGATTTATCAATAGTGGCACTTACCAGTTTTGGTGCAATGTAAGTACCGTTGTTCGCCACAGTATTGACTCCAGCAATCATCTGTAAAGGCGTCACTGCTAATCCGTAACCATATGACACGGTCACTTTTTCTGTACCACGCCATTTGTCGGCGTCGCGCAAGATGCCACGACTCTCGCCTGGATAGTTCAGACCTGTTTTTTTACCAAAACCAAAGGCTGACAAGTAATCATGAAGTGTTGAGGTCTTGATCGTTTGGGCCGTCAACATGGTGCCAATATTTGAACTCTCCGACACGATGGAACGAACACTCATGTCTATGACTCCGTGTGGCCATGCGTCACGAATTGGGAAATTGTCAATCTGAACAATCCCTGGAACTTTCAGCACAGTATCTGCACTTACAGTCCCCTCGTTCAATGCTGCGCTAACGCTAAAGACTTTCGCCACTGACCCAGGTTCGTATGCTTCCACGGCGGCGAAGTTACCTGTCGCCATCACCACTGCGCCTGCAGAATCGCGACGAACGTTAGACATTGCGTAAATCTCACCCGTGCGACTGTTCATCACAATCGCGGTACCGCCCTGTGCGTTGAGGCGCCCAACACGCTCAAGCAAAGCTGAATCTGTTTGAAACTGAATGTTCTTATCAATCGTCAACACAATGTCGTCACCAGGAACAGGAGCGACGATTGTTTGATTGCTGCCAGCGATTGCGCCACCGTTTTTAGATACTTCACGTTGCAAGCGACCATCGAGTCCAGTCAAACTTTTATTGAATTGTTTTTCGAGTCCGCTTGTGCCAATTCCATCGGGATCCGTGCGGCCAATAACTGCTGCAGCAACACCACCTTCAACTTGGCGAGCGGGTTCCGTGTACGAATACACGCCCTTGAGTCCCAGCCCCAGAATTGCTTGTGCTGCTGGCTCGTCTAATTGGCGGGCTATGTAATGAAACTTTTCACCTGGAGCAGACAAAGCTGTGAGAAGTTTTGCTTCTTGTTCTGGTGTGTATCCCAAAGCAACAGCAAGAGTGCGTGCCGTACCCGGAAAGTCTTCAATGTCTCGTGGGTCTGCGAACACTGTGCTACTCGGTATCGAGAGAGCAAGCTCATTTCCATTTCGATCGAAAATCACGCCTCGTGCTGCACGTACTGTACTTATGCGTGTGCGTTGATCGAGACTGGCGACGAGATAATCACCACGCATTTTTGTTTGTACGAGCACTACTCGAGCAGCCGCAATGAGCAACAAGGAAGTGAGTAAAACAAAGGCCACTCCAAGTCGTCGCTTAACCGCTTGATGAGCGGCCGCCGACGTCACTTTTCCTTCTTTTAGGCCCGCTGGGATCTCACCTGAAATGAAAACCTTTAATGCAATCCAGAGTTCAAGAGCTCGAGATTGAAATGGAGACGGAGCTGTTGGTTGTTGGCGAATCGTGCGAGAGGATTGATGAGTTGCCGCACGACGAGTAGCCGCGGTGCTTTCAGAAGAACGTGACCGAGTACGAGATTCGCTTGGACGAGTAGATGCTCGCTGAGAAGTTTGCGACCTAGAGCGGTTAGCAGATGAAGACCGTTGCGTTGGACTGCCGTGAGAACGACTACCGCGTTGGATTCCTTCTGCACGACTCACGGGTTACCCACCACAACTGCTTTTAGGCGACCAAACTTGTCGAGAGGTGACTCTGAATGAGTAGTCATATCTGCATCGATCTTGCCCACTGTTGCGGCTACTTCAGCCGCAATGCTCGCCGGAATATTGACAGTCTTTGTTGCCATTGCTGGAACAAGGCCGATTGCTCGCGCCTCTTTCATTAGGTGTCCAGGAGACTGAAGTTGAGCACGGTCAGCGCGAAGTTCTTCGAAGTGTGCGCGAGCGCGGTACACATCTGAATTCAAACGATCAAGACGCATTTGCTGCTGAGCCATGGCTACATTCAGAGTCACAATGGCCAACATGGCGAACAAGCCACAGACGGCGACGACAGCAATTTTCCAGTGCGTAAATCCGGTCTCTGGGACAAGCGTCAGAAGTGGTTGCTGGGACTCTGCCTCACGTGGACGGCGCTGCGTCGTTGGTCGTACTGCAACAGCCATGACTACTTCGCTTCGCTTTCATGCAGTTTTTCAACAACTCGTAGTCGAGCAGATGTAGAACGAGGATTGCTCGTGCGCTCAGCTGTACTTGCATCACGCGAAGCACGAATGCGACGCACTGATCGCAACGCGCCACAAGCACAAGGCAGATGTGAAGGACACGAACAGTTTCCAGTTTCTGCTGTTCGCATCACTGACTTCACAATTCGATCTTCACCAGAGTGATATGTCAACACTGCAAGACGAGCCCCAGGCGCAAGCGCCGCAATCGTGGCATGCAATGCATCGGGAAGAATTGCCAGTTCAGAGTTGACTTCAATACGAATAGCCTGAAATGAGCGCTTCGCAGGATGACCGCCGCGACGACGAGCCGGCGCTGGAATCGCTGCACTCACCACATCGCTCAAATGCATTGTGGAACGAATGGGTCGGGCAGCAACAATCGCATGAGCAATGCGATGCGCATGACGCTCATCGGCATTTCGACGCAACATCTTTGTCAACTCGATCACGTCGTACTCATTGACGATGTTGTCTGCGCTGAAGGATTGCGACTGATCCATTCGCATATCGAGCGGCGCATCAAAGCGATACGAAAAGCCACGCTCTGCAACATCAAATTGTGGCGAGGAAACACCGAGGTCGAAGAGGGCACCGGCCAACGAACCAATACCCTCCTCGGCCACGATGGAAGCGACCGAGTCAAAACGAGCGCGTCGGAGGGTCACGCGCTCGCCATAACCGGCAGTTGTCAGAAGTTGTGACGCAGCAGAAAGCGCCATGTCGTCTTGGTCAATTCCAAGGAGACACAAATGTGGATGCCGCTCTAGAAGCGCAGCACTGTGGCCCGCTCCACCCAAAGTGGCGTCAAGAAAGACGCCTTCGTGTGTGTCAGCAAAGACTTCACAGATTTCATGCAACATCACAGAGACGTGCTCGAAAGCCCCACTCATGCCTGCACCTGAAGAACAAGTGTCGGCCCATGGCAGCCCCCCGGACAGCAAATGCCGCCCGGATGTATCCCCGGTGCGTGCGCGATGGTAGCGGGCGGAGTTGGAGCTATCCACCGTGCCATCCGGGAGACTGCCAAAGGCCGACGACCATTGGCTGATTGAAGAAACGTGCGAAGCATTGACGATCACGCGCCCGCTCCAGCGATTTGTTCGGTGCCCACACTGATGTTGCGTTCATGACGAACGGGCTCCCAAATTTCGATGCGATCGAACGAACCAGCAACGACCACTTTTTCGCCGAGGACTACTCCGGCATACGAACGCAATTTTTCATCGATATTGATTCGGCCCTGCGCGTCAATGGTGACCTCGATGGTGTTCGCAGCAAGAGCGCGTCGTTCATTGAGCGACATCTCACCATTGCGAACCTTCTCCAGCATCTCTTGAGCAACTTGCTCAAATGCTTCGGCGGTCAGAACATCAATGCACTTATCGCGACCAAAGGCCAGATAGCAGCGTGGCTCGAGACGGGGACGAAATGCAGCAGGAAGCGCGAGACGACCCTTGGGGTCGAGCTGTCGCTCGTGCACTCCGACAAACACGGTCTCCGCCTTCCTGGGAGAACTCCGCTCCTCCCGCTGGAGACTCTAATCCCCACTTTGCCCCACTGTCAACCACCATGACCCATTTATCTCCACTTTCTTCCCCACAGCCCCCACGATTCCCCCTCGGGTCACCATTGGGTCACTACTGGAACCCCACTGAGGGGTCGCAAAAAGAGGCTGGTTTCTGGGATGCACGACTAATCGGACGTAGGCAGGCGTCAACGCGGCAGTGCAGACATCACTGCATCAGCAATGTCACGCTCAGGAGCATCAACAGTTGCCACCTGCATACAGCGCACATGTTCTTGAACGTCGAGCGATGCAATAAGCGAACCCCAAATAACTGGATTCCATTGGCGATAGAGAACACATTGAAATCGAGCGCCCTCGCGGTTGCGGCGCTGACTGATCCCAACAAGTTTGTCTTCACCCACAAAAACTTCACCAGGCGCCGCACTTGCAAAACACACTGCACGACCAACGTCGCCGTTGTGAAAAGTTCCTCGGAAAGTTTCCGCGTAAACCCATGGCCGCAATGCTTGTACGAACACATCACCTAGCCACAACATCGACGCACTGACATCGTCCTGCCACAACGGGTCTTCTCTACTGATCGTGATATCTAGCCACACCGATTCACCGGGCGCTACGTACACCGCACCGCCTCCACTGCGTCTACGAACTATCTCAATTCCCGAAGTCTCTGCAGCATCGACGAGTACATCTGACTGATCTTGTGTCGACCCAAGAATGAAAGCCGGATTCTCTGTTGAGCACAGCCAAAGGGCACGTTCTGCTGGCAGTTCCTTTGAGTGGAAATCGCTTGCTGTCCCAACCCAGTCATGGCGCAACCAAGAAAGCGAGGCAGTCGTCATCTCACTACTCTTGCGTACTTAACTTGCTTCAGCCAAGAACGGCTTCCACTCCTCTGGTACGCGTGGAACGGCATAGGTAATCCACGACATTTCTCGCGGAGCGCGAGGCACCGTAGAAAGGTGCATGCCAGCTTCTTCTGGAGTCCTGTCTCGTTTGCGCAAATTGCAACCACGACATGCGGCGATGACGTTTTCCCACACATTCTTCCCACCTCGTGAGCGAGGCATGACATGGTCAATGCTGTCGGCTGTTTCACCGCAGTAGCCGCAACGATGATTGTCTCGAGCAAAGACAGCGCGCCGAGACATAGCGGTATGCCGGTGATACGGAACCTTGACCACGTATCTCAATCGAATAACTATTGGCCCTGCCATAGACAATTTCTCAGAATGAATTTCGGTGCCGTCATCGGCAACTACATCTGCTTTGTCACAAAGCACCAAGCAGATTGCTCTACGTGCGGACACAACACTGAGCGGTTCGTACGTTGCATTGAGTACGAGCGCGCTTCGCATGACTATCTACCAATAGCCCTAGCTGCGGTGTTAGGCCGTCGCTTCACGAAAAGTCTCTGTTCCACTGCTTGCACCATCTCAGATAGTCCACCACATCGACGGCCTGTACGTCTCCTTGGGGGGCACCATGGCCTCCGCCATATTGAGTAACCAGTCGAAACTCCATGTAGTTGCGGGGCGGTACAGGAAGAAATGGCGCACGTGCCCACCACCGACTCGGCGTGAGGCGCACTATCTGGCGTAATGCAGTGATCCAGAGATGCGGCCGCACAAGGACAGCCACGACAATCGCCCAGGAAAATACTCCGCGAGAGTTCTGTTTATTGGCTGACGGCACAGGGATTACCGTAGCGCAGAACCATTATCCGCGCGGAAACTTCACTCGTGGCCGGCGAATGTTTTGTGCAAGATCTTGCACGCCTGCGCGGCCAATCATACGCAATTGACGTTCGATGGAAACTGCAAATCCGAGCATGACAACAAATGCAGCAAATGCCACCAAATAGTGAATTTGCAAAGTGCCTACAACAGCGATGAGCGCAAGCAACATTCCGACAGATGAACGCCACACAGTGCGGGCAGAGTGTTTGTACAACCCAGCAGAGGAAACAGCATTAGCGAACTTCTCATCGGTCTGAAGTTGTTCTTCGATCTCTCGAAGAATTCTTTGTTCATCATCTGAAAGTGGCACAACTTGATTGTCTCACTCTGGGAACCCAAAAACAATGCAGAAGAGGTGAATCTTGCGATTGTTTAGTCTTCGAGGACTGGCCCGAATGGATTCTCCCCCGGCTTTCGCCGATCCATTCCACTGGCTGGCCCGATTGTGCCGGCGCCAAACTTGTCAACAATGGAGTCGATGGCCTTGCTCGCAGGTTGCCATTGCTCCTCGATGTCTTCTAGCGAACCCTCGGCGTCATCGAACAGTCGTGGTGCCCGCAATGCCTCTTCTGAGAGTTTTTGGGCGTGTACGCCAATCAGGCGGACACCTTGACTGCAGTCCAACGCGGCAAGTAACGGCTCAAGTGCCGCAACCATCGATGGCCCCGTCGTGAGTGGCATCGACGGAGTTACCGACCGTGTCACTGACTCAAACGAGGAGAATTTCAACTTCAACATCAAAGTGCCAGCCGCCACACCGGCCTCTCGTGTACGACGCGCAACGGCGTCACACAACCTCACAAGCTCTACTCGTAACTCTTCATGCGTGGTGAGGTCGTGAGCAAAAGTCTCTTCGTGACCAATTGATTTAGCAATTCGTTCTGGCTCAACTGGTCGATTGTCTTTGCCGTGAGACAGTGCGTACAAGTGGCGGCCATGAGCATCTCCCACCGCAGCACATACAACTGACTCATCGAGTTGTGCCAAATCAGAGACACGGCGAACACCGATTGATTCAAGTTTCTTTAGCGTTGCTGGCCCCACACCCCATATTGCTTGCACGGGAAGAGGAAGTAAGAATTTCAATTCATCGCCTGGCTTTACTTGAAAGACTTGGTGTCCGGGCGCAATGCCATCTGGTGTTGCTTTTGGTTTTGCATGCTCTGATGCCAACTTGGCTAGAAATTTATTGGGTGCAATTCCTACACTGCATGACAATTTGGTCTCGGTCATCACGCGTTCACGTAACTGCCATGCAATTGATACTGCATCTCCCATCAAGGTGGTGGCTCCACTGACATCCATAAATGCTTCATCGACAGAGATCTGTTCGACAAGTGGAGTGAATGATTCAAAGACAGTATGCAAATGGCGACTGACTTCGATGTAGTGAGAGATATCTGGTGGAAGAAACACTGCGTTCGGACACAACTTGCGCGCCGTTGCCGATGACATTGCTGAATACACTCCGTAACGCCGTGCCTCATATGAAGCAGCCGACACAACTCCCCGGCCCGCCGTTCCACCGACTACCACGGGGAGACCATGCAACTCAGGATGACGCAATAGTTCTACCGAGACATAAAAGGCGTCCATGTCTACGTGAAGTATTGAACGATGTGTAACCACTGTGCATCACGCTAGTTCAGCCCTAGAGGAAGGCGCCTACGATGGGAGATGTGAATGACCCTTCAGAATCGCTATCTGCTCTCCCCTCTACTGCAGCACGAGCTATTGCTTTCGTCACGATCCTCGTCGGCGGACTTGCCGGCGCATTGATTGGATACGGACTAGTAGATGTGCAATGTGAAGGCTCATGTGCAACTCCTCAAGGTCTTGGCATTCTCATTGGTGCTGTTCTCACCGCAGCAGGCACGGCAATTGTCGCTGTACTTGCATTACGCGCTCTCGGTGAGTGGCGAGAGACGGTCGACAAAAAATGATGTCGACTTCTCTTGGTAGCGAACTGCGTTCCATTGCAGAGACCCTTGCCCGCCAGGCAGGCGACATGGCTCTGCGCGGGCGCAAAAGTGGTGACGTCACTGCAACCACCAAATCTTCTCCCACAGACATGGTGACGCAGTATGACAAAGCAAGTGAAGAACTCATTACTGCCGGACTTGCACAGATTCGTGCGAACGATGCAATTGTCGGTGAAGAAGGTGCATCAAAGTCGGGTACTTCTGGCATCACATGGCACATCGACCCCATCGACGGAACCTCTAATTTTTTCTTCGACATTCCTATGTGGGCAGTCTCTATCGGCGCAGTCGACGAACATGGACCTCTTGCTGGCGCGGTGTATGTGCCTGCCCTTGGAGAAATGTTTAGTGCATCTCGTAACGAAGGCGCCACTATGAATGGAACCGCCATCTCGTGTCGAAAAAATTCTTTGCTGTCAGATGCCATGGTCTGCACAGGCTTTAGTTATCGAATCAACGAACGACATGCCCATGCGCAACGCGTCGCAAATATGGTCATGAAGGTGCGCGATATTCGTCGTTTCGGCGCAGCTGCGGTTGATCTGTGTTTCGTTGCTTGCGGTCGACTCGACGCTTACTTCGAAGAACACCTGCACTCATGGGATCTTGTTGCTGGACAAATCATCGCGATGGAAGCTGGCGCGATTGTTACCAACTATGAGGGTGCACCTGTCACACCCGAGCAAGTGCTCGCCACGACTCCCCTTATTCAAAAAGAACTCATTGCGTTGATTGCAGAAGCAGGAGGAAACTCCTGATGGGAGTCGTGCTTGCAATTGATGCCGGCACAACAGGCGTTCGCACTCGCGCGGTGTTTGACGATGGACGACCATCATTTTCTGCATACGAAGAGTTTCCTCAGTATTTTCCACACGGTGGTTGGGTGGAACACGACGCACAAGAAATTTGGTCGGCAGTTCTCGCCACTTTGTCCAAGGTCTGTGCTCAACTCACTGAACCCATTGCCGCCATCGGAATCACTAATCAACGAGAAACCGTTGTGGCGTGGGATAAGAGAAACGGCCAACCATGTGCACGCGCGATTGTGTGGCAAGACAGGCGCACAGCACAACGCTGCACTGAACTGCTTCCACATCTCGATCAGGTAAGAGCTACCACTGGTCTTGTCCTTGACCCATACTTCTCGGGCACCAAAGCTGCATGGCTCTTACACAACGTCGAGACTCCCCCCGCAGAACATCTCTGCATCGGCACCATTGATTCTTGGATTGTGTGGAACCTTACGCACGGCGCTGCCTTTGTGACCGACCCCAGCAATGCAAGCCGCACAATGTTGTTCGACATTCGAACTATGCAATGGAGCGACGCGATGTGTGACCTGCTGCAAGTACCACGATCTGTACTTGCCGAAGTCAGACCGTCGAGTGCCAGATACGGCGTCACAACACAACTGCCCGGCGTTCCAAATGGCATTCCCATTTCTGGAATCGCTGGTGACCAACAATCTGCTCTCTTTGGCCAAGCATGCACGCAAGTAGGCATGGCAAAAAATACATACGGCACTGGAAGTTTTGTTTTGCTCAACATCGGCACCGTGTGTCCTGAACCCGCAGAGGGCATGCTCACAACAGTGGCATGGGACCTTGGCGACGGTCACCCCACGTACGCACTTGAAGGCGCCATCTTTGTCACCGGGGCTGCAGTGCAATGGTTGCGCGATGGACTCGGCATCATTTCTGAATCATCAGAGGTTGGGCCACTCGCTGAATCAGTCTCCGATGCAGGCGGAGTGTTCGTCGTTCCCGCATTCACTGGTCTCGGCAGCCCGTGGTGGGACCCATATGCACGCGGAACAATTGTTGGCATTACTCGGGGCACCACCAAAGCACATATTGCGCGCGCAGTAGTCGATGCAATGGTGTACCAAACACGAGACGCAATTGAAGCAATGACACGCGCTGGCGGTGTACAACTCACCGAACTGCGTGTCGATGGCGGTGCATCAGTAATGAATGCAATGGTACAACGACAAGCAAATGAACTCGGCGTGCCAGTGCTACGACCTACAGACCATGAAACAACTGCACTTGGCGCTGCATACCTTGCTGGCCTAGCTGAAGGAGTGTGGGGCTCAGTTGATGAGATTGGTCAGATGTGGACACTTGATCAACAATTTGAGCCAAAGGCAACAGATAATTCCCATGCGCAATGGCTACGTGCTGTGGAACGTTCACGACAGTGGGAATCTGCCGACACCGTGGTTGATTAACGATCGACCGTTTC
>Ga0192647_100493_pt1 | contig 27817 bp, 19 predicted proteins | sample LauGreFa1BDMLBSN_2_FD_133046 | JGI IMG/M metagenome (GOLD analysis project Ga0192647, IMG submission 133046) | Freshwater lake microbial communities from Lake Michigan, USA - Fa13.BD.MLB.SN - reassembly | ecosystem: Environmental > Aquatic > Freshwater > Lake | place: Lake Michigan, USA... | reverse complement strand
AAGGTGGCGACGAGCGAAAACTCGGCGAGCCCGGGGACGCCGTGCTCTGCCTCACGGCGAACGCCGACGCCTCGCTGGTGTTCGCCGGCGCGCACGACGGCTCGGTGACCGTCTGGGACGGGGCGGGAAAACAAGTCGCGCGGTTGCAACCGACGGGCGGCGCGGCTGTTCCACCCGCCGCGGTGGAACCGGTGAGCTTCCTGCGCGACGTCCTCCCGGCGCTGACGCGCGCCGGCTGCAGCACGGGAGGATGCCACGCGAAGGCGGAGGGACAGAACGGCTTCCGGCTTTCGGTTTTCACCTACGACCCGCGGGGGGATTTCGACGCGATCGTGAAGGGGGCGCGCGGCCGGCGCGTGTTCCCCGCCGCACCCGAGGAGAGCCTGGTCATCCGGAAACCCACCGGGGCGCTCGACCATGAGGGCGGCCGGCGCTTCGACACCGGCTCGGAACTGCACCGGCTGCTCACACGCTGGATGAGCGAAGGCATGGTCTACCGCGCGGCCGGAGAACCCGACCTGACGCGGATCGAGGTGACGCCCCGCGAAGGCAGCTATCGTCGCCGCGAAAGCCGCGAACTCCGCGTCGAGGCGCGCTATGCCGACGGATCGAAGCGGGACGTCACCCATCTCGCGGCCTACGCGGCGAACGACCCCGAGGTTGCTGCGGTCGACGAGAACGGCCGCATGCAGGTCGGCGTGATCGCCGGCGAGGCGGTCGTCGTCGCCCGCTACATGGGACTCGTCGCCGACTCCCGTATCACCGTGCCCGCCGAAGGGCTGCTCCCGTCGGAGCGGTACGCCAACCTGCCACGCAACAACTTCATCGACGAGCTCGCGCAGGAAAACTTCCGGCGGCTCGGACTCCTGCCGTCAGCCGTCTGCACCGACGCCGAGTTCCTGCGCCGTGCGAAGCTCGATACCATCGGTGTGCTGCCGACTCCGGCGGAGGTGCGCGCGTTCCTCGCCGATCCCTCACCCGACAAGCGCCGACGCGTCATCGGCGAGATTCTCGGGCATCCCGCCTATGCCGACCATTGGGCGACGAAATGGGCCGACCTCGTGCGGCCGAACCCCGACCGGGTCGGGCTGAAAAGCGTGCTCATTCTGGACCAGTGGCTCCGGCGGAGCTTCCGCGAGAACCAGCCGTACGACCGGTTTGTGGGCGAGATCCTGCTCGCCGAAGGGACCAACCACCGTGACGGCCCCGCCGTGATCTACCGCGACCGCCGCGAACCCGCCGAGCGGGCGACGATGTTCGCGCAGCTTTTCCTCGGCACACGCCTCGACTGCGCGCGCTGCCATAACCACCCCAACGAGAAATGGACCCAGGCTGACTTCACCCGCTTCGCCGCCTTCTTCGGCGGCGTGAAGCAGAAGGGCGCCGGTCTCTCGCCGCCGATCTCCGCCGGCACCGAAACCTTTTACCATGCGCCGGGCGGTGTGGTGAAACATCCCGTCACGGGCGAGGTCATGGCGCCGCGGCCGCTCGACGGTCCCCACCAGCCGGGCGCGAAGGACGAGGACCCGCGCCAATCGCTCGTCGCGTCCTTGCTCCACCCCGACAACCCGTACTTCGCCGTCGCCGCGGTGAACCGCGTGTGGGCCGCGTTCTTCGGCCGCGGTTTTGTGGAGCCGGTGGACGACTTCCGCATCTCGAACCCCGCGGCGCAGCCCGCGCTCCTCACCGCGCTCGCCCGCGACTTCGTCGCTCGCGGCTACGACCTGAAGCACCTGATGCGTGTCATCATGGAGTCGTCGCTCTACCAGCTGAGTTCCGAGCCCAACGAGACCAACCTCGCCGACACGCGGAACTTCTCGCGCGCCTATCGGCGCCGTCTGCCCGCCGAGGTGCTGCTCGACGCCGTCAACGACGCTTCCGGTGGATCCGACACGTTCGCCGGCATGCCGCCCGGCAGCCGCGCCGTCCAGGCGTGGAGCTACAAGATCGAGTCGCAGTTCATGGACGCGTTCAGCCGGCCCGACCCGAGCATGGACCCGCCGTGCGAACGCGACGCCCACCTGAGCGTCGTGCAGTCGCTCCATCTGATGAACTCCAAGGGCCTGCAGGGAAAACTCAGCGCCCCCGGCGGCCGCGCCCGGAGGCTCGCGGACCGAACCGTTTCACCGGCGGAGATCGTGACCGAACTCTACCTCGCCACGCTCAGCCGCCCGCCGCAGCCGGCGGAACTGGCGGTTGCCACCGCGGCCTTCACCGCGCCCGGCGCCACGCGCGTTCATGCGACCGAGGACGTGCTTTGGGCGTTGCTCAACTCAGCCGAATTCGTGTTCAACCACTGAGGCCCGCCCCGCCATGAACCCCACGCACAACTGCGCCGGTCTGCCCCGCCGCGACTTCCTGCAGCTCGGCGTCGGGGGCCTCGGCCTGGCCGGCCTGCTGCAGGCGCGCGCCCTCGCCGGCCCCGCGTTATCCCGTGGCTCCGCGCGACCGGGCGACCGCGTCAACTGCATCATGATCTGGCTCGACGGGGGACCGTCGCATTACGAGACGTTCGACCCGAAGCCCGACGCCCCGGCGGAGATCCGCGGTGCGCTCGGCACCATTCCGACGGCGGTGTCCGGGCTGCGCTTCTCCGAGGCAGTGCCGGAGCTCGCCAAGGTGGCCGGCAAGGTGACGGTCGTGCGCTCGATCTGCCACAAGGATCCGAACCACGGCGGCGGGAACCACTACATGATGACCGGCGCGCGCACGCCGGTGCCGGTCGCCTGCGGCGCATCGGTGACGTTTCACCCGTCGTTCGGGTCCGTCGTCTCGCACCACCGCGGCCTGCGCCACGGGCTGCCGGCCTACGTCTCGCTGCCGCGCGTTTCCCGCTCCGGCGGGCCCAATTTCCTCGGCGGGAAAAACGCGCCGTTCGTCATCGGCGGCAACCCGCAGGACAAGTCATTCCAAGTGCGCGACGTCGTGCTGCCCGCCGACATCAGCGAGGGCCGCGCCGCCTCGCGCCGCGAGCTGCGCGCGTCGCTCGACCGCATGCGCCGCCATACCGACCGCCTCGCGGAGGACCCGGCGGTGAACTTCGACCAGTATTTCCAGCAGGGCGTCGACCTCGTGCTTTCGCCGCGGGCGCAGGCGGCCTTCGACCTCAATCGCGAGGACGCCACGGTGCGCGACGCCTACGGGCGCCACGACTTCGGGCAGCGCCTCCTGCTCGCGCGCCGCCTGGTCGAGGTCGGTGTCTCGTGGCTCACGGTCTATTCCGGCGGCTGGGACCACCACACGAAGCTCTTCGACGCGTACCGCGGCGAGCAGGTGCGCAAGCTGGACCAGGGCGTGGCCGCGCTGATCAACGACCTCGACGCGCGCGGGCTGCTCGACACGACGCTCGTGCTGCTCCTCGGCGAATTCGGCCGCACGCCGAAGGTGAACAAGGACGCCGGCCGCGACCATTGGCCCCACGCGATGTCGGTACTCATGGCCGGCGCCGGCGTGCCGCGCGGGCAGGTCGTGGGCGCGACTGACGCGAAGGGTTACCATGCGTCGGAGAATATTTACCGCCCGGAGGATTTTGCGGCCTCGATCTACACCAAGATGGGTGTCGATCCCGCGCAGATGCTGCACACCAACACCGGGCGCCCCGTGCAGCTCGTGAACAACGGGCGGCTGATCAAGGAGCTGTTCGCGTAGCGCCGGTCGCGGCGTCCTCCCCGCATGCCCCGCCCGCCGCTCCGGCGTCTCGCCGTCCTGCTCGCGCTCGTCCCGCCGATCGCGGCGGCCGAACCCCGCCCGGCCGCGCCTTCGCTCGAGGCTTTTTTCCCGCCGGTCGTCGTCGCCGGCGCCACCACCGCGGTCACAGCCGCGGGCAAGTTCGCGGACTGGCCGCCGACGGTCTGGACGGACGCGGCGGGAATTGTTCTCCGACCGGAAAAGGAGAGCGGAAAGTTCCGCGTCGAGATCGCCGCGGACACCGCCCCCGGTCCGCATCTGGTCCGGCTCATCAACTCCTCCGGCGCGAGCGTGCCGCGTTTCCTGCTGGTCACGAAGGAGGCGCCGCTCGCGGAATCGGAGCCGAACGACGACCCCGCGCGGGCGCAGCCGGTGCCGGCGCTGCCCGCGGTGATCACCGGCCGACTCGGCAAAACGGGGGACGTAGACTGCTACGCGTTCGACCTCGCGGCGGGCCAGACCCTCAACGCCATCCTTGACGCGCAGGTGATCGCCTCGCCGGCCGACGGCGCGCTGCGGCTGATCGACGCGCGCGGCGTCGAGGTGGCGTTCAACCACGACAACGGCCGCAACCTGGATCCATTCCTCACGTTCACCACCGCCGCGGCTGGACGGTTCACGCTACAGGTCTTCGGGTTCGCCCACCCGGCGAACGCCGAGGTGCGGTTGCATGGCTCCGACGCGGCCGTCTACCGGCTGACGCTCACCACCGGTGCCCCCCCGACGCTGGCGCCGTCGCCCGCGGAAGGCCCGCTCTTTCACTTTGCGGAATACCCGAAGGGTGCGCCGCGACCGCCCTTCGCCGCCGAGGGAGTCATCTCCCGATCGGGCGAGGAGTCCCTGCATGCGTTCACCGCCACGAAGGGCGACACGCTCGTGCTAGCCGTGCAGGCCGCGGCGCTTGGTTCACCGCTGGACGCCTGGGTCGTGGTGAGGGATTCCGCGGGTAAGGAACTGACCCGCAACGACGACGGGGCGAACACCGGCGCCGACCCCCTGCTCGAGTGGAAGGCTCCTGCCGACGGCACCTACACGGCGGTGGTCGGCAACCTGCTGCGCCGCGGCGGAACTGATCATTTTTTCCGTTTGGTCGTACGACACGCGCATCCGCGGTTTGAGGCGGTCATCAACGCCGCTGGCTGCGTGATAGAACCCGGGAAATCCGCGGAGATCAAGGTGGCCCTGCGTCGCCTCGAAGGCTTCAAGGGTGCGCTCGTCGCCTCTGTCGAGGGGCTGCCCGACTGCGTCAGCGCTTCGGAGGTGACGGCCGACGAAAAACAGAAGGAGCTCACGCTCACGGTGAAGGCGCCGTCCGACGCCGCGCCGTTCAACGGCCTCGTCGAGGTTCGCCTGCGCGAAGCGGACGGCGCGGGCAGGTGGACCGCTGCGCACGAGCTGGTCTCGACCACCCTCAACAACGGCGTGCCCCAAGGTTACCGCGACCTGCTCATCCGCTCCACTCCGGGAGTGTGGCTGACCGTGACTCCACCGGGGCCCGCGGCGGCACCGGCCAAGCGCAAGAAATAGGGACGGGCGGAAGGCGCAGTCGTCTTCAGTCGCAACCCCTCGCGCGGCGGGCCGTCTTCCGTTGCGCCGGTCCACCCTTTCCCTTTCCTGCCGAACATGAATCTCGCCGACGTCTTCACCGTGGTGCTCGTCGTCCTCGGCGTGCTGTCGGTTTTCATCGCGGTTTGGCTGGCGACCGCGGGGCTGTTCCCGGCGCTTGCCTCCCGGTGCGCCGAGCGGCTGGGCGATTCGCCTTTCGGTTGCGCCGCCGCCGGGCTCGGGGCCGCGATCCCGCTCCTCACCGCCGGAGTGATGCTGGGCCGCGCTTCGACCAACCCGCTCGGCAAGCTTGGCTCGGCCGTGGTGCTCATCCTCACTTTGATCGCGATGCTGGCCGGCACGACGGGGCTCGCGCTTCGCATCGGCCGGGGGCTCGCCTCCGCCCGCGACGGGGCCGAACCGTGGCGCCGCGTGCTCCGGGGCGGCGTCGTGCTCGCGCTCACATTTCTGTCCCTCGTGATGATCCCGCTCACGCTCGTGCCGGGACTCGGCGCACTGTTGCTGGCCGGCCGCAGGAAACCGGGGACCGACCCGACCAACGCCGCGGGATGAGGCCGACCCGTCGGCAATTCATCGCCACCGGCGCCGGTGCGGTCCTCGCGACAGGGACCGGCTGCGGCCGCGGAGGAGAGGACGTCCGAAGCCGGATGGGCCTGCCCACGCATCGGCCGCTCAGTGGCGATGTGACTCCGCCGGCCGGCCGGGAGATTGATGCGGTTTCCCACGCGTTGAACCGGCTGACCTTTGGTGTGCGGCCCGGTGACCACCGGCGCGTCGCGGCGATGGGGGTGCCGGCGTTCATCGAGGAGCAGTTGGCGCCGGAAAAGATCGAAGACCGCCTGTGCGAACGCGTGCTCCGCCGCGGCTTCGACCACCTCAGCGATCCGCGGAGCTCCCTCCTGCCCCGCGGGGCCGGGGCGCCCGACGCGCTCGCGCGGATGTTTCCCGCGCTCGAACATCAATCGACGCGGGTGGGCGAGCTATACGAGTTCAAGGACAAGACCCTGCTGGAGGACCTCTCGCGCGCTACCGTACTCCGCGCGGTCCTGAGCGAGCGCCAGCTGCTCGAGGTGATGGTCCAGTTCTGGACCGACCACTTCAACATCGACCCCTCGAAGGGCGAATCCCGCTGGCTGAAAGCCGCCGACGACCGCGACGTGATCCGGGCACACGCGCTGGGGAATTTCCGCGCGTTGCTGCGCGCCAGTGCCGTGAGCCCGGCGATGCTCTGGTACCTCGACGGCCGTGTGAACCGCCACGCGGGCGGCAACGACCGCCCAAACGAGAACTATGCCCGCGAACTCCTTGAGCTGCACACCCTGGGCGTGCACGGCGGCTACACGCAGGGCGATGTGCTGGAGGTTGCGCGCTGCCTCACGGGCTGGACGGTCCGCGATCGCAAGCGCTTCCTGCGCGGACGGGTGGAGTTCATGGCCCGGCTCCACGACGACGGCCCGAAACGCGTGCTCGGCCACGAGGTTCCGGCCGGGCTCGGCCCCGGTGACCTCGACCGCGTGCTGGACATCCTGGCGGGCCATCCGGCAACCGCGCGTCATCTCGCGGGAAAGCTCTGCCGGCGCTTCATCGCCGACGATCCCCCGGAAACGGCGGTCGCGGCCGTGGCGGCGGCGTTCACCGCGGCGGGTGGAGCCATCCCCGCCACCCTGCGCGCGCTCTTCGCAACCCCGGAGTTCGGCGCGCCCGGGGTGCGCGCCGCGAAGTTCAAGCGACCCTTTCATTTCGTTGTTTCGGCGCTGCGCGCCACCAACGCCCGCACCGACTCCTCGCGCGACGTGCTCGACGCCCTGGTGCGCCTCGGCCACGCACCGTTCCGGTGGGCTACACCGGACGGTTATCCGGAAGAGGCGGGCCATTGGCGGAACACCCTGTTGTGGCGCTGGAACTTCGCCACCGCCCTCGTGGGCGGACGCGTGCGCGGATCAACCGTCGACGCCGCCGGCCTCAGGCAAACACTGGGGGGCGACGACGCCGTGATGGCGACCGTGCTCGGTCGGCTCCCGACCGAAACCGAGCGCGTCGCCTACCACCAATCCCGTTCCGGGCTGGCGCTGTTGCTCGCGTCGCCGGCGTTTCAAGCCTGCTGACCATGGCGACGCAGGCGGTCATCAGCGGCCAAGGCGATCAGCGGCGAACGCTCGTGGTGATTTTCCTGCGCGGCGCGGCCGATGGACTCGCGCTCGTTCCGCCGTTGGGCGACGACCACTTTCATCGCGCCCGCCCCCGGCTGGCCGCGGTCGCCACAAAGGGTGTGCGACTCGACGATCTCTTCGGCCTGCACGCGCGGATGCGATCGCTGGAGAATGCGTGGCGCGAAGGGGAACTGGCGATCGTTCACGCTTGCGGGATCGAGGATGACACCCGGTCGCATTTCGAGGCGCAGGACCTGATGGAGCACGGCGGCGTGGCTGCGGGCGGCTGGCTCGGGCGCTACCTGCGCTCCCGGCCACCGGCCGGGGCAGGGGCGCTCGCGTGCGTCGCGGTGGGCAAGGCGTTGCCGGAATGCCTCATCGGGGCGCCGAGCGTTTCGGTGATGCAGACCTTCGAGGACTTTTCCCTGGGCGGAGGGACGCCAGCGTTCCGCGCGCAACTGGAGCGCCTTTACGCAATGGAGCGGGGAGACCTCGGAGCGGCCGCGAGGGACACGTTTGACGCGCTGGTACGGATCGAGGCATTGCGCACCTCACCGCGTCCGCCGGACAACGGCGCGATCTACGGTCGCGACGAATTTTCCGCCGGCCTCGCGCGGCTCGCCCAGTTGATCAAGGCGGATGTCGGGTTGGAGGCGGCCTCGATCGACCTGCCGGGGTGGGATTCGCATTTCGCGCAGCAAGGCCAAGTCGACACCCTGGCCGGGCGGCTGGCGGATGGAATCGCGGCCTTTCGACGGGATCTAGGGTTGAGGATGGCAACGACGACGGTGGTGGTGATGACGGAATTCGGCCGAACCGTGGAGGAGAACTCCGCCTTCGGCACGGATCACGGCCGCGGGTCGACGATGTTGGTGCTTGGCGGGGGCGTTAGGGGTGGCCGGATGCACGGAGAATGGCACGGACTGGCTCCCGAGAAACTGGAGCGTCGAGGGGTTTTGGAGGGCTACGGCGACCTTCCTGTGCTGAACAATTACCGCAATGTGCTCGGCGCAGTCCTGAACCGCCATGGTGGAACCTCGGCGAATCTCGCAGCCACCTTCCCTGAATTCAGCCTGAATACCCTCCCTCTTTTTGATTAGGCAGTTAATGACCTAGGGAATAGGCGAGCCCCGACAGCGGTGCACCGAGTCGGAATCGGACGCTTAATATTCATTAAAGTGATGATGATCATATTTTTATAAATACAACACCCCTGAAATAAACCCGATTTCCTGGGGACAGGCTGTTTAGCTCCCGTCGGGGACAGGTTACACAACTTTGGGGACAGGCTATGGCAGCAGCATGCCGCCGGCCTTTCGGGGACAGGCCTTTCGGGGACAGGCTATCGCTGAAAAGCACCGCCTTATTGCCTGATCAGAGGCTGAGAGCGGTTTTGACACGCCGGTCGGTGCAGGTTCTGCTGCCCGACCCTCGATTCCGAGACCTTCACCGCCGAACGCGCCGCCATCCCGATGAAGCATCTGCATCCCTATTGGCGCATGGAATACATCGAGGCGCCAAAGTACCCGGCGGAGATGCGAAGGCCCTTCACGGAACTACCCGCCCTGGGCGACGACCGCGCCGCGCTCATCGTGCATCGTTCGCGTCAGACGTATCTTATTTTGAACCGGTTCCCCTACAACCCCGGTCACCTGCTGGCGGTCCCCTACCGGGAGGTCGTGAACCTGGAGGATCTGGACGCCAACGAACGCACCGACCTCTTCGACCAGATCATCTTTGCGAAACGCATCCTCGCCGCCGCCCTGAGGGCCGATGGTTTCAACGTGGGCTTCAATCTAGGTCACGCCGCCGCCGGCGGCAGCATCCCGCATCTGCACGGTCACGTCGTCCCGCGCTGGAATGGTGATAACAACTTCATGCCCGTGGTGGGACAAACCCGCATTCTGCCGCAGTCGCTCGAAGCCACGTGGGAGAAGCTGGCGGCCGTGGCCGTGAACTTGGGCGAACGCCAACCTCCACCGCGCTGAGCCCCGCCCCCGTGGCCTCCAAGACCCTGCGTTTCCCCAGTCCGCGCCACGCCGCGGCCCTCTACGCCAGCCGCGAGGAAAACCTCGTCCACGCCGAGCGCACCCTCGGGGTAAAACTTGCCACGCGAGAGGATTGGTTGCGCATCGAGGGGGAACCGGAGCCCCTGGCGCGCGCGGAGGCCCTGTTCGGCTTCCTCGACGGCGCCCGCGCGCAGGGCATGGCGATCCGCACGCCCGACTTCCACCGCATCACCGACGCCTTCGCCCGCGGCGAGGGCCCGCAGCTGCAGTCACTCCTCGAGGAACCGCTGGTCATCGCGACCAACCGCCGCACGATCGTTCCCAAGACGCTCGCGCAAAAACTCTACCTGCAGTCGATGCTGGAGCATCCGGTGGTCTTCGGCATCGGCCCCGCGGGTACCGGAAAGACCTACCTCGCCATGGCCGCCGCGGTGAACGCGCTGCTCCAGAACCAGGTGGAGCGCGTCATCCTCACCCGTCCGGCCGTCGAGGCCGGCGAGGCCCTCGGCTTTCTGCCCGGCGATCTCCGGGAGAAAATCCTGCCCTACCTGCGGCCGCTCTACGACGCGCTCCACGACATGCTCGAAGCCGAGGACGTCGCCCGCCTGAGCGAGAAGGGCGTGATCGAGATCGCCCCGCTCGCCTACATGCGCGGCCGCACCCTCACCCGCGCGTTCGTGGTGCTCGACGAGGCCCAGAACACCACCTCCGAGCAGATGATGATGTTCCTCACCCGTCTCGGGGAGGATTCCCGCATGGTCATCACCGGCGACATCACCCAGATCGACCTGCCCCGGGCCAAACAGAGCGGCCTGGCGGAGGTACGGCACATCCTCGGCGACATCCCGGGAGTCGATTTCCACACGTTCAGCGGCGCCGATGTCGTGCGCCACCCGCTGGTCGCGCGCATCATCGAGGCCTACGAGGCCTACCGGAGCCCGATGACCCGCACCGCGCCGGAAACGGGCAAACCCTGAGCCATGTCGGTCCGCAACCAGCTCCGGCTCCTTCTGGGCGGCCTCGGCGCCGGTCGCTCCGCGCGGCCGGAAGCGCGTTCGGCCATGGGCGAGTTCCTCGAGCGCAGCCGGCTCGTCGGCGTGCTGATCTTCATCGTGACCGTGATGGCGATTGTCGTCATCAGTTCCGCCGGTCTCACGACGCTCGACGCGCCGCTGCTGCCGAACCAGACGGCCACCACGAGAGTCTCGGCCCAGGCCTCCTTCGAGTACGAGAGCGCCGAGCGCACCCGGGCCGCGCGGGAACAACTGCGCAGCCGCGTGCCACCGGTCTACAAGCTCGACACCGAGCCGCTGCGGCGGTTCGAGGCGGCCGCCCGCATGCTGCTGACGCAGCTCGCCGCCTTCGAGCAGGCGCGGCCGGGAGCCCTCGATCCGATCCTGGGGCACCGCGCCGAGCTCGCCGCGATCGCCGAAACCTTCAACTCCCACGGCTCCTACCACGCCACGCCGGAGGACATCGCGGCGTTCCTCGCCGCCGGTGACGCCCGTGCCCGCGCCGCGATCCTGGAAAACGGCCTGGCCAACCTGCGGGACCTTTACGCGCAGGGCATCGCCGATTCGTCGCTGGGGCTGTCGAGCCCGGGCTCCGCGCTCGCCTTCGAACTCGCGCGGCAGAGCGGCGGCTTCGCGCAGCGGCCCGTGCACTCGATGGAGGACGCGCTCACCGTGCTGCGCGTGAGTCTGGGGTCTGAGCAGGTTCCCCGCGCCTCGACCCAGGCAGTCTTCCGACTCTTCCGCTTCGGGCTCACGCCGAATCTCGTCTTTGACCGCGCCGCGACCGTCTCCCGCCAGGAAGCCGCGGCGAAGGGAGTGCCCCCGGTCGCGGTGAAGGTCCCGCGCGGCCAAACCCTCGTCGAGGCCGGCGACCGCGTGACCCCCGACGTCTACGAGTCCCTGGTGGCCCATCGCCGCTACCTCCGCGAACACTCCGAGGTCGACACGGAGGAAGGTCTGACCCTTTTCGGCCGCGTCCTCCTCGTGCTGGCGATGGTCATCGCCTCCCTGATCTACATCCGCATCGAGGATCCCGAGACCCTGCGGAGCAACGTCCGCTGCGGACTCCTCGCGCTGGTGGTCATCGGCAACCTCGCGCTGGTGCGCGCCAATTACTCGCTGGGCGGTGCCGAGTTCTTCCTGCGCGACGAGGCGTGGACATCCACCCTGCCCTACGTCGCACCGACGGCGTTCGCACCGCTGATCGTCGCCATCCTGATCGACGCCGGCTCCGGCATCTTCATGGCGCTGTTTGTATCCATCTTCACGGGCGTCATCTACGGGAACCGCCTCGACCTGCTGGTGCTCACGTTCCTCGCCTCGCTGGTGAGCATTTATTTCGGCCGCGAGGCGCGCCGTCGCGGCCGGCTGGTGCGCGCCGCCGGCATGGGCGGCCTCACGGTCGCCGCGTTCGCGGCTTTGATCGGCTTCGCCGACCGCACCCCGATCGAAACCCTCTTGCGCCAGATGGCCGCCGGCCTCGGCACCGGCGTCCTCACCGGCATCGGGGTCGTCGGCCTGCTGCCCGTGCTTGAGTCACTCTTCAAGCGCACCACCGACATCACCCTGCTCGAGCTCACCGACTACAATCATCCGCTCCTGCGCCGCATGCAGCTGGAGGCTCCGGGCACCTACCATCACTCGCTGGTGGTCGCACAACTCTCGGAAAACGCCGCCAATGCGATCGGGGCCAACCCGCTGATCGCCCGCGTCTGCGCTCTCTTCCACGACGTCGGCAAGACCCTCCATCCGCAGTATTTCGCCGAGAACCAGCGCGACCGCTCCAACCCGCACGACCAACTCGCGCCGGCCGAGTCCGCCCGCCTCATCAAGGCGCATGTGGCCGACGGCGTGGAGCTGGCGCAGCGCCACAACCTGCCCCGCGCCGTGGTTGACGCGATCTGCCAGCACCACGGCACGTCCCTGGTGCGCTATTTCTACGATCGCGCCGTGGAGGAAACGCGGGGCGGACCTGTCCGCGGACGCGGCGCCCGCCGGGAGGCGGCCGAAGCGGCGAAAGCCGCGGCGCGGCCGGTGGACGAGGCGGCTTTCCGCTACGACGGTCCCAAGCCGCAGTCGCGCGAGGCCGCGATCATCTCCCTGGCCGACGGCGTCGAGGCGGCCTCGCGGTCATTGAAGCAATTCGGCGCGGAGGAACTGCAGCAGATCATCACCCGGATCGTCGGTGAACGCATCGCCGAGGGCCAGCTGGACGAGTCCCCCCTCACGCTCGAGGAGATCACGCGTATCCGGAACAGCTTCCAGTTCACGCTGCTCAACATGCTGCACGCGCGGATCGCCTACCCATCACCCGAAAAGCCCGCCGCCGAGGCCGGAGCCTGAGCCGATGCCGGCGCGCCACCCGCCGCGTCCTGTCGCGGTCGCCAACCGCCACCCACGGCTGCGCGTGCCTCGCGGCTCCGTCGAGCGTCTGGTGGCGATCCTCGACGCTCAAGCCGCGCGTCTCGCGCCGCGCGGTTCCTCCATGCCAGCGGGAGAACTCTCGGTCGTTTTCCTCGACGATCCCGCGCTCGCCACACTGCACGCGGACTTCCTGGGTGACCCGTCCACCACCGATGTGATCACCTTCGAGGGCGCCCCGGCGCTCGGCGTCGCCGGGGAAATCTGCGTCTCGGCGGACACCGCCCTCACCTATGCCCGCCGACACGAGCGCGAGTTCGCTTCCGAACTGGCGCTTTACGTCGTGCACGGCTGGTTGCACCTCGCCGGCCATGACGACCTCGAGCCCCTCAGGAAGCGGGCGATGCGCCGGGCCGAGGCGCGGGCGATGCGGATGCTCACGGCGGCAGGCGCCGTGCCGGGATTCACTCTCGCGAACGCCCGCCAGCGCCGCTGAACCCCTTGCGACCACGACGGGACCGGGCGAACCTACCCTCCGCACCGCCATGAAGACCGTCCAATTCATCGCCCTGCTAGTCCTTGCGCTCGCGCGTCCGCTGCACGGGCAGGCCGTCCGTCCTCCGGGCGAGACAACGCTGCTGCTCGAGGTCGGCTCCGGTATCCGCCCGATCTCACCGTCCCGGGTCACCGTGCCGACCGGCGAACGCGTGCAACTGGTTGGTCCGGAGGCCCGCGCGGGGTTCGGGTACATCTGGACGCGCAACAACCGCGCGCTGCCGGGCGCGACCGATCGCAGCCTCGTCCTGAACTCCGTGACCGCGGCCGAAGCCGGATCCTACGCCTGCCTCCACAGCAGTCCCACCGCGCTGCCCGTTCCCTCTCAATCCCTCGTGCTCGGAGTCGGCCCAGTCGATCGCCTGCTTAACATTTCCACGCGGGCGGAATTGGGCGCCGGCACCGAGGCCGCGGTCACGGCCGGCTTCGTCGTGGCCTCGCCGGGACCCGCGAAAAAGATCATCGTGCGGGCCGTGGGGCCGGCGCTCGCGCAATTCGGCGTGGCCAACCCGTTGCGCGCTCCGGTTCTTCGCGTTCTCGACGCCTCCGGGCGCCCTTACGAAAACGGCTACGTCTATCCCGCGGTCGTCGGCGGCCTGACCTATGAGCAGGACCTGGCCGACTCGCTCGCGCGATGCGGCGCCTTCCCGATCCCGCGAGGAACGCGCGACGTTGTCGTGATGATGCCCTTTCCGGCCGGGCTCTACACCGCCCAGGTCACGAGCGCTGACAGCGGCTCCGGATCCGTGCTGGTCGAGATCTACGAGGTGCCCTGACTAGGCCGGGTCACCCCGCCTTCGGGTCGGGGAACTCGCGGCTCCGCACCTTTGCGACCGGCACGCCGGCCACGTCGATGCGCGAAAGATCACAGGGGCCGAGCCCCGCGCGCTCGGCCATCACCAGATGGTTGTCGCCAGGCAGGAACGGCGCGATGCCACGCGGCGCGCGCAGGTTGTTGAAGCCCATGACGGAGGTGCCGACCGCGTCGGTCGCAACCGGATTGAACCCGCAGATGATGACGCCCGGCGAGGCGATCCGCTGCGTGCGGCCCTTCACCCAAGGGCCCTCGGCCCAGTTCAGCGTCGTGATGCCGTCGATCAGGCCGAGATGGATGGGACGGGCCTCGCAAATGTCGGACACGATGCGCGGCACGCGGTAACCGCCGTCGTTGGGCGTGAAGAATTCGCGCTTGGAACCCGGCGGGTCGAAAGGCGCCGCGTTCTCCGCCACGGCCCAACCTTTGAGATTGTGGAGCCGTCCGCGGCCTTTCACGCCGTCCTCCGACGGCGCGTCATCACCATACAGCGCGTTCGGGGTGACGCCGAAGAGGTTCTTCATCGTGAGGGTGATGCCCGTCGTGATGTGGGTCTTCAGCTTGCAGAGGGAGACGAACACATCGCAGTCGGCGTAGGACCGGTTCAACTCGAACTGCTCGAAAAGATGCCCACCCGTCGGCACGCGGAACGAGGCGTAATCGCGCGAACGGCCCAGGTTGCGGGTATCCTCGGCCTCGACGCGACCCAGCGCCTGCAGCGCGTTCCAGTCGAAGCCGGCATCCACCAGCGTCTTCTCCAGCGGCTGGCGCAGGTTGGTCGACTCGACCAGCCGCACCCGCCGCGCGCCGGCGGCGAAAAACGCGGACGTGACGGCCATCACGGTCACGGGGTGCGTCATGTAGCTCTCGCCAACCGGTCGCCCGAGCAGGGCGCCGAACTTCGAGCCGGTGAGGTTGACCTTCATTGTGATGGTGCGGTCCTTCACCAGCGCGCCAATCCCGCCCAGCTGATCGAAGCTACGATCAAAGGCCGTGCGCACCTCGCGCGGGTCGTAGCCGCGACAGGTCACGATGGAAACTCGCGCGCTCCGCGGCCCAGTCGGCTCCGCCGACCGCACGAGCGGCGCTAGAGCCGAGCCGAAAACCGCACCGGCACCGGCACGCAGAAAGTCACGACGATGAAGACCGTTCGCGGAGGCGGGATTCATTCGGTGAACATGGCGCGATACCGCTGAGCGGCGCCACCACGAATTTCCTGATCCCGAAAAGTGGCGGCGATAAAACCGGCGTCACCCAGCGGAGCCAGGAGATGGGCAAAAAAGCCGGGAGCATCGTGCAGGTTTCGCGCCACTTGGAACCGCCCGATCGTCGCCCGCTGAACAGTCTGCGAAGAAAGACCCGTATCTTCGAAACCGTCTCCGGCCGTTTAATCCCCGGTATGATCCGAGGCTGCAGCAGCGCCGGCCTCGGCCGTGTCCCTTCGCGTCCCTTCGTGGTTGCTCACCCGCGGAGCGATTTGGTCACGAAGTCCGTTCCGTCACGCTTCTCAAGAGCCCGGCGAAAGGAGCCGCTCCAAGTCCGCGGGCAGCGTGACCGGAGCCTGGCAGGAAAACTCCTCGCAGACGTAGGCCGTCGCGCGACCGCCGATCGGCACCATCGCCCCGATCCACGGCGCGCGAGCGGCCAGCCAAGCCTGTCCTTCGCCGCCATCGGCCGCCGCCACGGCCCGGTACGGGCCGAACTTTGCGCCGACCACCCGGGCCAACGCCTGAAAATCCTCCGCGCGCGGATCGCCGGCGATGACCACGTGACGCGCCGGCTCCAGAGCCAGCTCGAGCGCGCAAAGCATCTGGGGCATCGCCTGGGGCGCCCGCGACCACGTGTCACGAAACGCCTCAAGCACGCGCCGTCCTCGCTCGCGATAAGAACGCCCGCCGGAGTCGGCCTCGAACCACGCGCCGAGGCGTAAGAGATTCAGGGCCGCGACGCTCGACGGCGCCGGTTCGGCGCCGTCGTAATCCTCCTTCAGGCGGATCACGATGCTGGTGTCCCAACCCGGCGAATTGAAGTAACCGCCCGCCGCCTCGTCCCAGAAAAGCTCGTCCATCTTCGCCTGCAGCCAGACCGCCCATTGCAGCCAGCGCACTTCAAAGGAGGCTTCATGCAGGTCGAGCAGCGCCTGGATCAGGAAGGCATAGTCCTCGGCGAAACCCTCCGTGAGGGCCCGCACTCCCTGCCGCCAGGAGCGGAACAGGACCCCCCGGTTTCCGTCGTGCAGCTCACGCGCGATGAAGTCGGCGGCGGCCGTCGCCGTCGCGAGGTATTCGGCGTCGCCCAGCACGCGGTACGCCCGGGCGAACGCCGAGATCATGAGGGCGTTGCATGAGGTGAGCACCTTGTCGTCGAGGTGCGGGCGCGGCCGCCGCGCGCGCGCGGAGCGCAACCGTTCGACGACGGAGAGCAGCCGGTCGTTGGCCGCCTCCGGGTCGAGTCCGAATTGCCGGGCGGTCTCCGCGAGCCCGCGGCGCTGGACGAGGATATTGCGGCCCCGGAGTTCACCCTGCGGATCCAGCTGGGCGGGCACGTTGCCCTGCTCCTCCACCCCGAAATGCCAAGCGGCGAATTCCGCGTCATCAGCCAGCGCCGTCCGCAGCTCCGCGGGAGTCCAGACGTAGAACGCTCCCTCAGCGTGGCCGGTGATCGCGCCCGTGGAGTCCGCCACGGGCGAATCGGCGTCCTCCGCGGTGAAGAACCCCCCGCCGGGGGCGGCAAGATCGCGGCTGACGTAGCCGAGGATGTCGCGCGCCAGCCAAGCGTAACGTTCGTCGCCGGTCGCCTGCCGCGCCTCCAGGCAGTTCACGGCGATCTGCGCCTGATCGTAGAGCATCTTCTCGAAGTGCGGCACCAGCCAGCCCTCATCGACCGAGTAGCGATGGAAACCGCCGCCCACTTGGTCGTGGATGCCCCCGCGGGCCATCGCTCGCAGCGTGGACGTCGCGAGTCGCATCGCCTCGGCGCCGAGCTCGCTGGCGGCACCCTGCAGGGCCACGACGCGGAGGAGAAACGCGAGATTGGAAGCCCGCGGGAACTTCGGCGCGCCGCCGAAGCCCCCGTTCCGGGCGTCGAAGCTCTCGTGATAGTGGCGGAACCCTTCCTCAAAGGCGCGCCCCGCGGCCTCCACCAGGGGCTCGGAGGTCTCCGCCCGGCCGGCGCCCTCCGCGCGGGCACGGAGCAGCCCGAGCGCGCGCTCGCCCTCGGCGACCAGTTTCACGCGCTCCTCGCGCCAGCCGCGGGCGATCGCCCGCAGCACCGTCGGGAAACCCGCGCGGCCGTGGCGGTCCTCGGGCGGGTAGTACGTGCCGCCGTAGAAGGGCTTCAGGTCCGGCGTAAGCCACGCGCTCAAAGGCCAGCCTCCGTGGCCGGTCATCGTCTGCACATACGCCATGTAGACGCGGTCGACGTCAGGCCGCTCCTCGCGATCGACCTTGATGCTGATGAAGTGCTCGTTGAGCAGCGCGGCGGTGGCGTCGCTCTCAAACGACTCGTGCGCCATCACGTGACACCAATGGCAGGTCGAGTAGCCGATGCTCAGGAAGATCGGTTTATCCTCGCGCCGCGCCCGCTCGAAGGCGGCGTCGCCCCACGGCATCCAGTCGACCGGGTTGTCGGCATGCTGGAGCAGGTACGGCGAGGTCTCCCGGGCGAGGGCGTTGGGCATGACGACGGAAAGACGCACAGCCCGGTGGCGTCCGCAAAGCCCAACCGCGGAAAGTCCGCGCCGGCGCGGCCGGCCTCACCAACCCAGCACCCAGGCGAAGATGAGCGGCGCGACGATCGTGGCGTCGCTCTCGATGATGAACTTCGGCGTGCTCGCGGCCAGTTTGCCCCAGGTGATCTTCTCGTTGGGCACGGCGCCGGAGTAGCTGCCGTAGCTGGTGGTGGAGTCGCTGATCTGCGAGAAGTAGCCCCAGAGCGGGATGCCCTTGCGCCGCAGGTCCTGGTGCAGCATCGGCACCACGCAGATCGGGAAGTCGCCCGCGATGCCGCCGCCGATCTGGAAGAAACCGATCGAGCCCTCGCCGGTCTTCAGCTTGCGGGCGGTGCGCGTGTACCACTCGGCGAGCACCGTCATGTATTCGATGCCCGTGCGCACGGTGTGGACGTTGCGGATGTGGCCGCTGATGACATGCCCGGCGTACATGTTGCCCAAGGTGGCATCCTCCCAACCCGGCACGAAGATCGGCAGGTCCTTCTCGCACGCGGCCAACAGCCAGGAGTTGCGCGGGTCGATCTGGTAGCTCTTCCGCAATTTGCCGCTCCGCAACACCCGATACATGAACTCGTGCGGGAAGCAGCGCTCGCCCGCCCGGTCGGCCGCCACCCATTCAGCCAGCACCGCCGCCTCGATCCGCCGCATCGCCTCCATCTCCGGGATGCAGGTGTCGGTGACACGATTCATATGCCTCCGCAGCAAGGCCTGCTCGTCCTTGGCCGAGAGCTGCCGGTAGTGCGGCACGCGCTCGTAATGGTCGTGAGCGACCAGGTTGAAAATATCCTCCTCGAGGTTGGCGCCGGTGCAGACGATCGCGTGGACCTTGTCGCCCCGGATCATCTCGGCGAGCGAGAGCCCCAGTTCGGCGGTCGACATGGCGCCGGCAAGCGTGACGAGCATCCTGCCGCCCGCCTGCAGGTGCGCCTCGTAACCCCTGGCGGAGTCGACCAGCGCGGCGGAGTTGAAATGCCGGTAATGCCGGGCGACGAAACGGGAGACCGGCCCCTTGCGGGCCGCGAGGGCGGCGTTGTGGTCCTCCGAACGTGGCGACGGGCGTTTGGACTTCATGGCGGAACGCTCAACCATACCCCGTACCCCCCCGGCTTCGCCACCCAAAAACCGCCGGCGCCGTTCGCGGAAAACCACGGACCGGCTTTGCCAAGCCGCGCTTTTCCCCCATGGCTGGCCGTTCACGACCGCATGCTCGCCGCCTTCCTCGCCGCGCTCTTCTTCGCCTTCAACGCGACCTGCGCCAACCGCAGTGCGCGGGCGCTGGGCGGCGCACGGGCCAACCTTGGCCGCCTGACAGTCGCCGTGGTGGTGTTGGCGGCGTTCGCGCACACCCTCGGCGGTGGTCTGGCGAGCGCCAGCCTGCCATGGTTTCTGCTGAGCGGAGTCATCGGCATGGGGCTCGGCGACATCGCGGTGTTCGCCGCGCTCCCGCTCCTCGGCTCGCGGCTGACCGTCCTCCTGACCCAATGCCTCGCCGCACCGATCGCGGCGCTCGGGGAATGGCTGTGGCTGGGCCACCGCCTCACGCCCGCGCAGATGCTGTGGGGCGTGGTGATTATCGCAGGGGTGGCCTTCGCGATCATGCCGAGCCGCTCCAGTCCGCCGCGCGTGACGGTGCGGCCGATCGGGTTTCTGTTCGGATTCCTCGCCGCCTGCGGACAAGGCCTCGGCGCGCTCGTGAGCCGGCGCGGGCTCGAAGCCGCGGTGGCGGCGGGCGAGCTGCCGAACAACGCGCTCTTCGGCCTCACCGCCGCCTATCAACGCATCCTCGCGGGTTTCGCGTTCCTCGCCGTCTGGCTGCTGGTCTTGCGACTGGCGGGAAGATTCCCGGCGGCTCCCGCCGCAACCTCGGAGGAGCGCCGGCGGGATTACCGCTGGATGGTCGCCAATGGCCTGGCGGGGCCGGTCTTCGGAGTAGGCTGTTACCAATGGGCGCTGGCGACCACGCCGAGCGGCATCGTGCTGCCGATCGCCGCCACCGCTCCGCTGCTGGCCATGCCGATCGCCTACTGGTTGGAAGGCGACCGTCCCTCCCGCCGCGCGGTGACCGGCGGCATCATTGCCGTCGCCGGCTGCGTCGCCCTCACGCTGGCGCGCTGACGATGACCCCGAGGACCCGTCCTCGGTGTGGATCAGGGATCAGACCAGCAACTCGCGGATCACCTGACCGTGGACATCGGTCAGACGGCGATCGATGCCGTTATGGCGGAACGTGAGCTTCGTGTGGTCGATGCCAAGCTGGTGCAGGAGCGTCGCGTGGATGTCGTAAACCGTCGTGGGCTTGGAACGGTCGAGCGGCTTGTAACCCCAAATGTCACTCTCGCCATGCGTGATCCCGCCGCGGATGCCGCCACCACACAGCCAATTGGTGAACACGAACGGATTATGGTCGCGGCCCTTGCCTCCCTGCGTTGATGGCATGCGGCCGAACTCCGTGGTCCAAAGGATCAGCGTGTCTTCGAGCAGCCCGCGCTGCCGCAGGTCCTTGATGAAGGCCGCCGCGCCGCGGGCCATGCCGAGGGCCAGCGGGCCGTGGTCGCGCTTCACGTCCTCGTGGGAATCCCAGTTGCGGCGCGGGAAGCTGTTGTCGTTGCCGCTCCAGACCTGGACAAAACGCACGCCGCGCTCGAGCAGTCGGCGAGCGGCGAGGCATTTACGGGAGAAGTGCCACGTTTCCTCCTCCGCGTTGATCTCCTTCGGCCAGGCCTGCGGGCCCCGGTCCAGACCGTAGAGTTTCATCACATGCTCCGGCTCGGACTTAAGGTCGAGCGCCTCGGGCGCGGCCAGCTGCATGCGCGCCGCGAGTTCGTAGCTGCGGATGCGGGCGTCGAGGCGTTGATCGCCCTCGCGGGACGCGGCGTGCCCGCGGTTCAGCTCGGCCATCAGCCGGTGCGCGGCGGCCTCGCCGCCCGCGGTCACATAATCCCCCGCGCGGTGGGGATGCAGGTCGGCGATCGGCGCGTCCGCATCGGGATAAACCAGCGTGCCGCTGTGCTGCGCCGGCAGGAACGCGGCATCCCAGTTCTTCACGCCGTTGGACGGGAAGCCGCGGTGGTCGGGAAGGACCACAAAGGTCGGCAGGTTGTCGTTGAGGGAGCCAAGGCCGTAACTCACCCACGACCCGGCACCGGGGAAACCCGGCAGCTGAAAACCTGTCGCCTGCAGGAGTGTCGCGGCGCTGTGCACGCCGGACTTCCCGGTCATGTTGTGCACGAACGCGAGGTCGTCGACGACGTCACCCAGCGGGGCGACAACCTCGCTCAGTAGCTTGCCGCAGCGGCCGTAAGGCCGGAACTCCCACAATGGCCGTAGCCAAGGGCCGAGCCCGTTTTGAAATGCCTCCACCGGTTCGCCGAAATCGCTCGGCTGGCCGTTCCTCTTCACGAGCTCGGGCTTGTAGTCGAACAGGTCGATGTGGCTGGCGGCCCCCGCCATGAAAAATTGCACGACGCGCTTTGCCCGCGGGGCCGGCGCGCCGGCGGCGGGAGCCGCCAGCGCACGATCGCGACCGAGCATCGCCGCGAGCGCGAGCCCTCCAAGGCCGCCGCCCGAGCTCCAGAGAAATTCCCGGCGCGTCGGGGACCGTCCGGGAGCCACACGATGGTAGGGGGAGTCGTTGATCATGTTCCGTCGCGCCGCGGCGTTCAGTCGATGAAGAGAAACTCGTTCAAGTTCAGCAGCACCCGGCACAGCGCCGGCAGGCCGTGCGCGCGCCCGAACTCCCCGAGCCGCGCCGCCTCCTCGGACGACGGCGCGCGGCCGATCGCCAGCACGTGCGCGCGCGCCACCTGCGCCGCGAGGTCGGCCGTCTCCGCCGACACCCGCGCCGCGAAATGCCGCGCCTGGGTGAGCATGAATCCGTTGTTCAGCAGCGCCAGCGCCTGCAGGGGGGACAGGCTCTCGCTGCGGCGGTCGACGCGCATCGAGGGATCCGCGCAGTCGAGCGACGTCATCCAGGGTTGCGTCTGGGAGCGCACGATGAAGCGGTAGATCGAACGGCGGAACGTCGTGGCGTCCTCCGGGTCCGCCTTCCCGTAAACGTAGTGCGGCGAGTGCTCGGGGCGTTCGATCACGAAATCCTGCCAGCCGGGGCCGCCCATGCGCAGATCCAAACGGCCGCTCACCGCCAGCACCGAGTCGCGGACCGCCTCCGCCTCCAGCCGGCGCCGGTTCTGCCGCCAGAGGAGGGTGTTGCCGGAGTCGATCGCCGCACCGGCGGGATCACCCGAGGAGGACTGACGGTAGGTTTCGCTCGTGACGATCAGGCGATGCAGGGATTTCAGCGAACCCCCGCCGTCACGGAACTCCGCCGCGAGCCAGTCGAGCAACTCGGGGTGGGAGGGCGGACCGCCGTTACGGCCGAAATCGTCCGGCGTTTCCACCAGCCCACGACCGAAATGGTAGTGCCAGATCCGGTTCACGATGCTGCGCCACGGGAGCGGGTTGCGGGGATCCGTCAGCCACCGCGCGAGCGCAGCGCGACGCGCGCCTTCCGGCGCGTCTTCGGGTAGATCGAAACGCGCCGGCGCGAAGGTGAGCGCGGAAAGCGCGCCCGGGCCAACCAGACGACCGGGCTGGGTGACCTGCCCGCGGCCGAGGAAATGAATCGGCCGCGACCGGCCCCCGGAGGCGCCCGTCCCGGTGAAGCTGCCGGTCCCGCGATGGATGCCGCCCGCGTAGACGAGGTTGGGCTTGGGCAACGCAGCCACCTCCGCCGCCAACCGTCGCGCGTCACCGCGCAGTTCGTCTCGACGAACGCGCACGCCGTCTTCGGCCGCGGCCAGCAGGAGCGCCTCGCGCCGCGTCTCCAACTCCGCCTTCTCCGCGGCCGTCAGACCGGAAGGCGCGAGACCGTCCGTAAGATTGGCCCGGGACCAGCGCTCGCCGGACTCGATGGAGTCGGGGGAGGTGACCGGTTTACCTAGGGCGACGTTGATACCGGCGCGGTCGGTCACCTTGAGTTCGGCCAATGCGAAGATGTAATCGTCCTTGCGCGGCGCGAGGCGGGTCGCGGTCACGCGCACGTAGCGCCCGGCGATACCGTCGTCCTTGCTCCCGCCCGTCGAGAAAGGCGTGAGGCCGGGATTCGGGAAATCAGCCATGAACGTCACGTCGTAGCGGATCCACGCGAGCTTCACGCCCTCGCGGAACTCCGGGTCATCGCTCACCTCCACCTTGAAGCGCACCGGGAAGCCGAATCCGTCGCCGATCCCGTTGAAGGGATCGCTCGCCGGGAGCAGCCAGACGCGGTCGATGTCCACGGATGCGCCGAGATCAACCTGAACCCATTTCAAGGTGTCGGGCGTGCGGGCGACGGCGCTGTGGTAACCGCGACGCGTATTCGGGCCCGTCGCCGCGCTTTCGCGCAGCGTCTTTTCCAGTTCAACCAGCACGGGACCGGCCTGGGCACGCAACGGCGCCTCAAGCGCGGCCAGCGCCGCGGTGTTTTCCCGAAATCGCTCGTCGAGCGCGCGCCGGCGCGCGTGGATCGCCGGGTCGCGGTCATAGGGCCGGTCAGTGCGATCCAACGCGGCGAACACTGCCTGCAGCCGGTAGTAATCCTCCTGTGGCACCGGGTCGAACTTGTGGTTGTGGCACTGCGCGCAATGCACCGTGACGCTGGCAAAGGTGCCGATCGCGTTCGCTACCATGTCGTCGCGGTCGAGGTGGCGGGCCAGCTTGCCGTCGATCTTCGATTCCGGCACCTCCGCGTGGCCGATGAAGTCCCACGGGCCCGCCGCGATGAATCCGAGCGCCTCCACTCCGTCCGGCGAATCCGGGAAGAGCACGTCACCCGCGATCTGCTCCTGCACGAAGCGCGCGTAGGGCTTGTCGGTGTTGAAGGCGCGAACGACGTAATCGCGGTAGGGCCACGCGTTGGGGCGGGGCTTGTCCTTGTCGTAACCGTGCGTGTCGCCGTAGTGCACCACGTCGAGCCAGTGCCGCGCCCAGCGTTCGCCGTGACGCGGCGAGGAGAGGAGACGGTCAACCAACCGCTCGTACGCCCCGGGCGAATGGTCCGCGGCGAAAGCCGTAATCTCCTCCGGCGTGGGCGGGAGGCCGGTCAGGTCGAAGTAAAGGCGGCGGATGAGCGTGCGGGCGTCGGCGGCCGCGGCCGGGCGCAGGTTCGCGGCGGCGAGCCGGGCGCGGATGAACGCGTCGACCGGATGCGCGGCGCCCGGCGGCGGCGCGACCTTCGCGATGGGCTTGAGCGACCACCAATCAAGCGGGTCCGCGACCACGGCACTCGCGGAATCGGGCCAGTTCGCGCCCGCATTGATCCAGGCGCGCACCACGGCGACCTCCGCCGCCGAGAGCGGCGGTTCCTCCGCCGGCGGCATCCGCAGGTCCGGGTCGGCGCCGCTCACGTAACGCAGGAGCGGACTGCCCGCGGCGTTGCCGGGGATGATGTTCGGGGCGGAGCCGTCGCCGCCGGTCAGCGCCACCGCTTTCGCATCCACGCGATAGCCACCCTTCTGCTTTTCGGGACCGTGGCACTTCACGCAATGCGCCGAGAATATCGGCTGCACGTCGCGCTCGAAATCGGGTGCCGCCGCCGCGGCGACACCGGCCGAAAAAAACAGCGCGCAGCTCCGGAACCGTGGAAGGTATCGCGCAAGCAACGCAGGGAAGGTGGGGAGTCGGGGCACCACGGACGGACTGGCGAAAACGTCCCCGCGCCCAGCACACCGACGCAACCCTTTCCTCGGTCCGTGCCGACACCCGGACGCCGCGATAAAGGATGGGATCCGAGCTTTGGCGGATGCGCCCTCTTCTTCGCCAAACCTCCGGCGGGAAAGCAACCGCGACTGCACCGCATGCCTCATCCGATTGCGACTTTTGCGCGTCCTCGCGGCCATCAGAGCCATTGGCGGCAAAAAGGATCGAGCTTCACCGAAGCGGACAGGTTCACCACCGAGAGACGGAGAAAGACCTACGGCGCTCGCCACGGGGTCGAGGATCGCCCTCACGCCCTTCGCCTCTGGCACTGATTGGGCGCGCTCCCCGACCTTCCCGTCCTTCCTGTTCAACTTCGCCCGTACGCTCCGTTCATGCGGAAGCGCCGAACGAATTCCGGTATTATCCGCGCCATCGGCGAAATCCGCGGTGAAAAACGCCGAGCGATTCGGTAACGCCTTCCTCCTTCGCCAACCCTGCGGAAGACGAGTCGGTGGTTACACGTCCTGCCCTCTCCCGCCTTTTTCGGCCTCCGTCATGACCCAATCTCGGGGCAAGTCGGGAACGCGTAACGACCCGGGACTCGGGCCTGAGGATCGGACTCGGTGAACTCGGATCAGGCCTCGGTGCCCTGTGTCCCAACTGCACTCCCCCTCGGTGGCGGCGGAACCGCGCTGGCTCCACCAGCCCAGCCGTGGTTACCCACCCGCGGAGCGAGTCGGGAGCGCGGGGTTGACGGGACGGCGCGCGGGGCGTGTTCTCGCCGGTTCCGATGCTCACCATCGCCGACGTCTCCAAGTCCTATGGCACCCGCGAACTGTTCGCCGAGGTATCGCTTTTCATCGCGCGGACCGACCGGCTGGGGCTCGTGGGCCCGAACGGCGCGGGCAAATCGACGCTCTTCAGCCTGATCCTCGGGGAGGAGCGGCCCGATACGGGAACGATCGAGTGGGAGCGCGGGGCCGATTTCGGCTTCCTGCCGCAGGAGAGCGCGCCGGCCGGCGAGGAGACGATCCTCCACATCGCCACGAGCGGGAAGAAGCTGCAACCCGACGAGGACGATTGGGACATCGACTACACGCTGGAGCCGCGGGCGCGTAAGATTCTGGCGGGACTCGGATTCAAGGAGGGAGACGCGGAGAAGCTGGCGAAGACCTTCTCGGGCGGCTGGGTGATGCGGGCGCACCTTGCGCGGCTCCTCGTCGCCGAGCCGGCGCTGCTGCTGCTCGACGAACCGACCAACCATCTCGATCTGGAGGCGCTGCTTTGGTTCCAGGACTACCTTTCACGCTATCCGGGCGGGCTGGTGGTGATCTCGCACGATCGCGCGTTCCTCAACGCACTCTGCACGGGCATGCTCGAACTGCGCGGCGGCCGGCTGAACTACTACCACGGCAACTACGACGACTACCTGAAGGAGAAGGAGGCGCGGAAGGACCAGCAGGCGGCGCTCTTCAAGAACCAGCAGCGTGAAATCGCCCACCTGCAGAAATTCGTCGATCGCTTCGGCGCGAAGGCGTCGATGGCCTCGCGCGCGAAATCGAAGGAAAAACAAATCGAGCGCCTGCAGGAGGTAGCCGTCGAGGAACCGCACGAGGAACTCAAGCGGATCAATTTCCGCTTCCCGCAGCCGCCCCGCTCAGGCCTCAAGGTGATCGAATTGGCGAAAGTGCAGCAGGCCTACGGGGACCACGTTGTCTACCGCGACCTCAACTTCACCGCCGAACGCGGCCAGCGTATCGTGCTCGTCGGCCCCAACGGGGCGGGCAAGTCCACGCTGCTCAAGATCCTGGCCGGCGTGCTTTCGATCCAGGGGGGTGAGCGCGAGCTGGGCAGCAATGTCTTCACCGGCTACTTCGCCCAGAACCGCATCGACAACCTGAAGCCCGAACTGACGGTCTTCGAGAATGTGATGGAGCTGCGGACGAACGAGAACCAACTCACGGAGCAGCAGGCCCGCGCGATCCTTGGCGCCTTCCTTTTCCGCAAGGATGACGTGCACAAGCCCATCGGCGTGCTCTCCGGCGGAGAAAAATCGCGCCTCGCCCTCGCCCGGCTGCTGGTGAAGCCGCCGAATCTGCTGCTGATGGACGAGCCGACCACGCACCTCGACATCGCCTCGATCGACGCGCTCATCAACGCGCTCAAGTCCTACGAGGGCACGCTGATCTTCATCAGCCACGACGTGCACTTCATCCGCGCGCTCGCGGAGAACGTGCTGCACGTCCACAGCGGCCGCCTCACGCCTTACGCCGGCAACTACGACTACTACCTCGAGAAATCCAAGGCGGGCGACGCCCGCGCCGCGCTCACCGCGGGTTTCTCCGACGCCCGGCCGAAACAGGCGGCCACCCCGGCGCCGGCCCCCGTTTCCGTGCCGGCGGCCCCGGCGCGCAAGAAGGCGTCCGCCTCGGAGATTCGGAAATTCCGCGAGCACGTCGGCCAGCTGGAGAAGGCCGTAGTCGAGCTCGAGGCCAAGCAAGCCGAGATCACCGCGCAGCTCGAGGCGCCGGAGACCTACGCCGACAAGGGCAAGTTCCACCATCTCAACCGGGAGTTGAGCACGGTCGTCGACGAAATCCGCGCCGCCACCGCCGCCTGGGAGGAAGCCGCCACCAAGCTGGCGGAAATGGAATAGTGAACCGCGGTCAGGACTTGAGACGCCGGATGAGCTCCGCCTCAAAGACTTCGTACACCAAACTTCGCTCTTCCATGAATAGGGCTTCGATCGCTTCGTCGGCGGCGTAGGAAAAGATGATTCGGAAGCGGCCCGTACGCAGCCGGTGGTAACCTGACAAAACTCCCTCCAGGGACCGTATATCACCTCGCTCTGCCCTGAGGTCCCTCAGGGGTTGTTTCACCGCACGACGTGGTCCCGGCGCGAGATTGGTCGAAAATCGCACCACCTGCGCAGATCTGCGCACCATACGATTCATTCAGGAATATCGTCGAGTTCTCCGAAAACCGTCCTGCCGGCTTTGTGATCGCTGATCGGCTGGACGAGTTCGGGGTTCGCCATGAGCTCCAGCGTCTCAGCGACCACCGCCATACGCTCGTAACTCATCACGCATGCCACCGGCGCATCATGGCGCGTGACCGTGACGACTCGGCCAGACTCCGCGGCCCTAATGAGCGCAGGGAAGTTATTTTGCCCCTCGGAAATGCTCACGGTAGATTTCATGATAAAATACCCACCCTTCGGACTTACCCTCGTCAAGAAACCGACTCACTCACCCGCC
>Ga0192647_100492_pt1 | contig 27843 bp, 25 predicted proteins | sample LauGreFa1BDMLBSN_2_FD_133046 | JGI IMG/M metagenome (GOLD analysis project Ga0192647, IMG submission 133046) | Freshwater lake microbial communities from Lake Michigan, USA - Fa13.BD.MLB.SN - reassembly | ecosystem: Environmental > Aquatic > Freshwater > Lake | place: Lake Michigan, USA... | reverse complement strand
TCCCCTTCGGGGAGGGGAGTAAGGGTACATTTGGGGACCTGCGGTCCCCACAACCCCGGCCAAAAGGGGCGTCGCCCCTTGAAAACCCAAGGGAAGGGGGTTTAGAGGGGAATCGCTTGGGTTACAAGCAGGCAATCCATTCGGATGTCGACATGGGAGGTCACCTCATTTTTTGGGTTAGGAAACAATTGAGGTTATCGACACCTGGGCGGGTGTTTAAACATGAGGACCCAAGGTGACAGCGGGCGGGCACCCCCCATCCCCCCATCATGGCCTGTCTTTCCCCAATGGAAGGCGGGTATTATAATGTCACTCTTTCCGTCTTCATAACGGCTTAAATGGAGGTTGCCATGCGTGTTTTACTGTGGTGGGGCTTGGCCCTGTTTCCGCTCGGGTATGTCTTATGATACGCTCCCTGCTACACCAGATCCCCTACGGTGGCATTGATTGGGTGGCCTCACTGTTGACGTTTCTTTGTATGCATTATGTGGGCGAAAACAAAGCCAAGGGTTTTTTGTTGGGTATGATGGGGAATATCTTGTGGGTAATATTCGGTGTATTAACGAATGGCTGGGGGTTGTTGTTGGGTAACATCGTGTTGTTTATCCTCAATGGGAAAGGGTATTGGCGATGGAAAAAGCAACCTTAGCCATTGGGTTGATTGTATTGGCGACGGCCGTATGGTCGCTAATGGGGGTGTATACCCACATGACCGTCTTGTCTCCGACCACCCTTACCCTGATTCGATTGGCGGTGCCCACGTTGATCCTCACCCCATGGGTGGTCGCTCGACACCGTACCCCCATGTCGTTATTGTGGCACCCTTGGTCATTGGGCATTGCCACACTCAATATTATACGGGCCATTTTTTACTTCATAGGGTTTCAGCATTTGCCAGTCGGACAGGCCATTTTGTTGTTGTATACGTGGCCGGTCATGCTGGCTGTGTTGGGTATGGTGGTCATCAAAGAGCCATGGCGTTGGATGAGGGTGGTGTGGGCGGCCTTGTGTCTGGTGGGGATTACATTGATTGAGTGGTCATCTATTCGTGCAGGTATGCCCAATGCGATCGGGGTTGTAGCCATCTTATTGTCGGCCTTTACCAATGCGTGCATGTTACTGGCCTTGCGACGGCATCCCGTGACCCTATCGGCCAGTGGGCAAGTATGGATTCAAAATGGATTGGGGGCCCTTTGCCTGTTACCTTTTGGGATGATGACCGTTTCTCAGTATGAACCCACCCAATTAGGGCTGGCCGTGGGGGTCTGTTTTTTGGTGGGGGTGTGCGGGTATGGGTTGTTTTTTAAGGCCACGCAATGGGTATCGCCTGTCACGGGCTCATTCTTGGCCTATTTAGAAGTGGTTTTTACGTTTTGGTTGGGGTATGTGATGTTAAATCAACAAATGACCGCATTGATGATGATGGGCGGGGCTTTGATTGTGGTCGGGGCCGTTGGGTCCCAGTGGGGTCAGCATCGTGAACACTGAATTACACCGCGTGATTCAAAGTATCCCCTTTCCATGTTTGGCCGTGGCCGCTGATAACACCATTCTATCGTCCAGCGTACCGGGGGTGATGGCAGGCCCGTCCGTGGACCGTATTGTGGTCGCCACCCAGCGGACCCATTGGCTGGATACCTTGCGTACCATTCGAGAGACCCACGAGCCGGTGGACCAATCCCTTCAGATTGATGGCGAGGCGGTCCCGTGGCAGGCCCATGTGAGGCCCATGCCCAGCCCACCACCCGGCATGTTGTTGCTCTCGTTGAGTCGACCGACGGGTGATGCCGGACGATCATTGGAGGCCATCATTCAAGAAAAAGAAGTGTTGTTGGCCGAGGTGCACCACCGGGTCAAAAACAACATGCAATTGATTTCGAGTATGCTCATGATTCAGACCCATTATGTGGATGACCCCCTATTTAAAACCGTGGTCAAAGAATGCCAAGAACGGATTCGGGCCATGGCGTTGGTCCATGAAACCTTGTATCAATCCAACAATTGGTCGGACATCGATTTTTCGGCGTATGTCACCACCATGCTCAATCGGTTGTCGGTGTCGTACCATTCCCCCTTGTGTGGGGTGACCCATCACATTGACATGGCACCGGTTCGCTTACCCATTCAGCAAGCCATTACATTGGGCCTGGTAGTCAATGAATTGATCACCAATGCGTATAAATACGCGTTTCAAGGTCGAGACCGGGGCACCATTACCGTGACACTATCAGAAGGTGTTCAGCAGACTTGTGTGCTCACGGTCGAAGACAATGGGGTCGGGTTTCCCACGGATCTTGAATTGGCCCGGTCTCAATCCATGGGGTTTCAGTTGATTACCACCTTGTGTCGACAATTATCTGCTGATATTGAGCTTGAAAAGACCAATGGTACCCGCTTTAAACTGACCTTTCGGGTGCCATCACAGGAGGTTGTATGACGCTGAAGCGGTTGTTGGTGGTCGAAGATGAGGCCTTGGTGGCCACCGATTTGTCATTCCGATTGCAGGCGTTGGGGTATGAGGTGGTAGGAATCGCCGACAATGCCATCGATGCCTGGACGTTGTGTGAGGCCCAGGTGCCCGACTTGGTCCTGATGGATATTCACATCAAGGGTGACCGGGATGGCATCGAAACCGCCCATACCATTCGGCGTCGATGGGACATTCCCGTGGTATATGTCACGGCCTATTCGGATGATGCCACGGTGGGACGTGCCACCGAATCGGATCCATTTGGGTATATCTTAAAGCCCTTTGATGAGCGAACGGTCCAAATCACCATCGAGATTGCCTTTCATAAATACCGCACCCAAAACGCACTCAAACAGCGCGAACAGTGGATCCGATCGGTCATTGACACCCTATCGGATTGGGTGGTGGTGACCAACCGTGACGGGGTGATTGAGTTTTTAAACACAGGGGCCCAAGCGGGGTTGGGGGCCGCGGTCGGAGAATCCCTTCAGTCCGTCATTCGATTGGTGGACCGGGAAGGCCACTTGATGATGATGAACCCCATTGAATTGGTGGCCAAAAGTGGGGTTCCCCAGATGATGGAATGGGTGTGTGTGGAGCGTCGGGATGCCCCCCCTGTCACGGTGAGTATCAGTGCGGCACCCTTGCTGGATCATCACGACAGCCAACGAGGGGTGGTGACCTGTTTTCATAATATCAGCCGTCGCAAAGAAGTCGAACGGGCGTTATGGACCGTCCAACAGTCTGTCACCGATCAGGTGAACCACTCGGTCAAACGATACCAACGCCAAGTGGGCCGTTATCAAACCCAGTTGGATCGTCAGAAGCAAACCATCAAAGAATTAAACAAAGTCAAACGTCGGTACATCAAACTGACACAGGGAACCACGTCCCTCGAAGGGGGCGATGATGACGAGTGACGAGACGATACGCCGGGTGTCCGAAGGGGAGGAGATCCCCACCCTCATGACCAACCAAGAAGGGGATGGGCCTCAACCGACGGGCCCTTCGTTTGTTCATCTGAATGTTCACACCGAATATTCGTTGTTAGAAAGCCCCATCCGAACCGATGCCCTATTGACGGCCTGCCAAGACATGGGCATGGGGGCCGTGGCCGTGACCGACAACGGGGTGATGTATGGGGTCATCGATTTTTATTTAAAAGCCAAAAAAGCCGGGATTCATCCCATCATTGGCTGTGAGGTCTTTTTGGTTCCTGATATGTCGGTGCGCGAGCGTGGGTGGGACCGTTTGATTTTGTTGGCCATGAATGCCCAGGGGTATCAGTCGCTCATTCATGTGGTGAGTGCGGGACATTTGCGGGGGTTTTATTACAAGCCACGCGTGGACTATGCCTGCTTAAAAGAGGCCTCCGACGGCTTGATTGCCATTTCGCCGGGGGTGAAAGGACCGGTGGCCGCCGCATGTCGCCGGTATCAATCGGCCCAAGCCCACGAGGCGGCCATGGCCCTCCGGGACATTTATGGCGACCGGTTTTATTTGGGGTTGTCCCGTCATGGGTCAACCTTGGATGAGGTGGCCATCGAAGGCTCGGTGGCATTATCAACGGCCCATGGCATCCCCCTGGTGGTGACCCAAGAGGTCATGGACTTGGCACCCCATCAGGTGGAATGGCGGCACATTTTAAACTGTATTCAAACGGGTCGGATCTTGGATGAAGACACGCGGTTTAATGAAGAAGATGAGTATTATTTACGCTCCCCTGAGGAGATGAGGGCCCTGTTTCATGATTTTCCTGAGGCGTTGGACAACACGGTTCACATTGCCAATCAGTGTCAGGTTCACATCGAAACGGGCCAAGTGAACCTCCCCGATTTTCCTTGTCCCGATGGCATGGATGCCGAATCGTATCTTACCCAATTGGTCGAAGAGGGGGTCCAACGTCGATATGGGGAAATCACGCCTGAGCTACAGACACGGATGTCATTTGAACTCCGCATCATCAATCAGATGCACTATGCCCCCTATTTTTTGATCATCAATGATTTTTTATCGTTTTGTCGACAAAACAAGATTCCAGTTGGCCCCGGTCGGGGGTCCGCCGCCGGGTCGTTGGTGGCGTATGCCTTGGGGATCACCCAGGTAGATCCCATTCGGTATCAGCTGTTATTTGAGCGGTTTTTAAATCCAGAACGGGTGTCCATGCCCGATATTGACTTGGATTTTTGTATTCGCCGTCGCAATGAGGTCATTCAATATATTGTGGATAAGTATGGGTCGGATCGGGTCTCTCAAATTGTGACATTTGGGACCATGGCGGCCCGGGGGGTGATTCGGGATGTGGGGCGTGTGCTGAATATCCCGTTGTCCGATGTGGATCGTGTGGCCAAATTGGTGCCATCGGCCCCAGGTCATGCCACCTCCATTCCAGAGGCCATGGCACAAGTCCCCGAGTTAAAGAAAGCGTACCAGCAATCCCCTGAGTTTCAACGATGGTTGGATATTGGGGCCAGGCTCGAAGGGTTATCTCGGCACACGTCGACCCATGCGGCAGGGGTGGTGATTTCACGCGATCCCTTATCAACGGTGGTGCCACTGGTTAAAAACGAAGACCAAGTCATGACCCAATTTCAAATGACCGACCTAGAAAAAGTGGGGTTGCTCAAAATGGATATTTTGGGATTGCGCAACCTCACGGTGATGGATGATTGCGTGCAATTGATGATGGCCCGCCATGGCATTGAATTGGATCTGGCCACCATCCCACTGGATGACCCCCTTACCTATGATTGGTTATCCGAGGCCGCGACCACGGGGGTGTTTCAGTTAGAAGGTCGGGGCATGAGGGCCTTATTAAAAGACTTACAACCCCGGGTGTTTGAAGACATTATTGCGGTATTGGCGTTGTATCGTCCGGGTCCCCTGGGGTCGGGTATGGTCAATGCGTTTTTATCGAATAAATCGGGAGAAACCCCCATTGAATATGAGTTGCCTGAACTGGAGCCGATTCTAAAACCAACCTACGGCATGATTTTATACCAAGAACAGGTGATGCAAATTGCGGCCACCATTGCCGGGTTTAGCCTGGGTCAGGCCGATATGTTACGCAAGGCCATGGGCAAAAAAAACAAAGAAGAAATGGCCCGGATGCGGTCGGCGTTTTTAGAGGGTGCGGCCCAGCATGGGGTGGCATCCAAAGTAGCGGTGCGCATCTTTGAATTGTGTGACAAATTTGCGGAATATGGGTTTAACAAATCCCACAGTGCGGCATACGCCTTGATTTCGTATCAAACGGCCTATTTAAAGGCCCATTATACGGTGGAGTACATGACCGCGTTGCTATCATCGATTTTGGGCTTGGGGGATCGGACTTCGATCTATATTCACGACTGTCGTCAAATGGGGATCCGCATTTTACCCCCTGATATCAACCAATCAGCCGAAGGCTTTTCGATTATCACATTAGATGGCAAACCCGCCATTCGATGTGGGTTAGGTGCGGTCAAAAACGTGGGGGTGGGGGCCATTCAATCGATCATTGAGGCCCGAACGGTACCCTATACCAGCCTGGCGGATGTGTGTAAGCGGGTGGACTTAAAGCAAGTCAACAAGCGGGTAATCGAAAGTTTAATCAAGGCGGGGGCCTTGGATGAGTTGGGTGACCGGGCGGCATTATTGGATCGGCTGACCCCCACCATGGAATCGGCAGCGGTGCAAGCCAAACATGAGGCCCATGGCCAAATGGGCTTGTTTGGGGACCAAGCCTTGGGTGATCCGGTGATGCCGACCAGCACGCCAACCGTGTTGTCACAAGCGGAGCGGTTGGCCTACGAAAAAGAATTATTGGGCATGTATGTGTCGGGTCATCCGTTGGACCAAGTGGCGGAACAGCTGGCATCTGTTCCCATTCCCATGGCCCAACTGGGTGTCGCCGAAGATGGCAAACAGGTGGTGCTGGTGGGGTTACTAAGTGAGGTGCGGCGCATGGTGACCCGTTCCAAACGGGAAATGCTCATGGCCACACTAGAAGATTACCATGCCACCATGCCCTTGGTGGTATTTGGTGGAAGCCCTGGGTTTGAGGCCTTGGCCTCCCAATTGGTGGACCATGCGGTGGTGTGGGTACAGGGAAAAATTCGGGTGAATCAGGATGAGGTGTCGATGATGGTCAATGAAGTCCGACGACTCGATGAAGCACGACCGCGTCGACTTTATATTGAACTCGGATCCATCGATGATCCCGGGGTGTGGGTGGCCATTCGGGATATTTTGGTGGCCCATTCAGGCTACATGCCCGTGGTATTACGGGTCGGGGAAGACCAGGTATTGGCCAGTCGACAGTATTGGGTCACAGAAGACGAGACCTGGCGGGAGCCCTTGGTGACCGTCATTGGGGCGGGGTATTTTGGGGTGTATTAACGGGTGGGTTCCAAGTGCTGCGGGGCGAATTGATGCCGGTCAGACCCATGTGCCCGCATAGGCCCATGATTCCCCTACCTTCCACCATCCAAAAATGGGGCGCGTCCTTGTGGCACTGGACGGCCATGGTCATGGTGTACGCCTGTTGTGTGCGGGGCCTGTTTTATGGGGGCCTCAAGTTTCATATCCCATGGGTTGGGGCCAATGACTTTGAGGCGTACTCAATGGTGGTGGATCACCCCGTTTCAACCCCCATGAACGGCCTGTTTTTTATCGTCGGGTGACCCCGTTATTGGGCGCGGTGTTAAAAAAGACGGGCTTGTATTATGCCCCCGATGACAGCCCCTTTCTACAACACCATACCCATTACCAAGGCCGACACTATTCATACACTACCTATGCGGCATGGGTCATGGCGAATACCCTGTTGATTGTGGCCGGTCTGTGTCTGATGAACGCCACCCTTCGTCGGGTCATGACACCCCACACCCTTTACGAGGATGGGGTGGTGTGGGGCTTGCCGTTGTTGCATGTATTGGCATGGTCCACGGTGTATCACGGGTTTGGGGGGCTCACCGAAGGGGGTACCTTTGCGGTGGTGGCCGACTGTTTGTATGCCGATGTGTCCCAACGCATGGGGCTGATGATGGTGGCCATGATGGTGGGGGTGTTTCAGCGTGAACTGATTCCGATCATGATGATGGTCTATTTGATGGGCCGGCATGTCACGGGAGGGCGTGTCAGCTGGGGGCACGATGGGGTGTGTGGGCTCGGGTTTATGGGGGTGATGGGGGTGCGATGGGTGTGGCCGGACCCCACGCTTAATGAGGCGGGGTTGATGCTGTCGGGACTCAATATGTCGATTAGTAAGGCCTGGTTTTTACAGGGCATTATGGCCAATAACATCGTGTTCCTTGCCTTGATTGGGTGGGCCATCATCCGGGGCCCGGCGTGGCGGTTTGGCATACCATTTTTGATGGTGTGGGGCGTGTTGTTCATGATGGCACTGGGTGTGGGAAATAACCTGGGCCGTATTCTCACCATGGCCACTCCTTTTTTAATTCTTGATATGGCGCGTTACATGGTGCATGCCCAATCCAAGGGTCAACGCTTGCTACCCACCCACCAGCCATGATGGCCACCCACCAACCACATTCGATATCCTAACGCTGAAGGGGGATCGGAAGAAGGGGTGGCTATAAGCCGTCTCGTATCATGGCGGTTAAGGCCAGATGACGATGGCTGATGGTATTTTTGAGTGCCATATCCACCATGGCCAACGTGGTGTCATACCCTTCTGGAATAAAAACAGGGTCATATCCAAACCCGTGGGTCCCTGCCAGTGAACGGGCAATGTGGCCATGCAAGGTGCCGTGTCGGGTAAGAAGCGAGCCATTGGGATGACGCAACGCCATGGCACACACAAACCGTGCGGTTCGATGATCCGTGTCACCCAAGGCGGCCAGCAGCAAATGACACCGGTCTTGATCTGTGAGTCCGTCACCGCCGTATCGGGCACTGTGAACCCCTGGGGCCCCACCCAGGGCATCCACCACCAGGCCTGAATCATCGGCCAACAGATACACGGCATCATCGGGTGGGCAGGCCTTGATTTTTTGGATGGCATTGGCTTCAAATGTATCCCCATCTTCGACACACGTGTGGGGGTGTCCAAAATAATCCGCATAGGGACTAACGGTCCAATTGGGTAGCATGGCGGCCAGTTCGATGCATTTGTGTCGATTGGCAGTGGCCAGCACCAGGTGCATGTTATTTAAACAACCGCTGAACCGATAGGACATCCGAGACCCGGTCCAGGTCACCTTTGACGCGGTTTAAATGGGCAATATCTTCCACATGGAGGTGAACCACCGCTTGCATATGCCCCCCTTTTCGGATGGTTTTGGTTTTGATGGCATGGATATTGGTCTTGGAATAGGAAATGGCATGGACGATATCTTCTAAAATACCAATCCGGTCAAATGCTTGAATCATCATGACGGCCTTAAACGCCCCCGTATTGGCCGTGGGGATGGACCATTCAACGGGTACGATTCGAAGTCGATCTGCGGTCGATAGGCTGGCAATGGCGGTACAATCTTCACGATGGACCACGACCCCACGGCCCCGTGAAATAAACCCAATGACACGATCCCCCGGAATGGGGTGGCAACAGTTGGCCACATCGGTCAATACATTTCGTTCTCCCAATACCGATAGTTGGGCCTGAGGACGTGTCGGGGTGGTCCGAGAAGGACGGGGGGAGGGGGTGGGTAAGTACCGTGCCATGTGGGCATCGACGGCTTTGATGGAAATATCGCCATGGGTGATGCCCAGATACAAGGCGTCTAAGCGTGACACATGAAAGGTCGCCAATAGGTCGTCGATGACGGGTTTGGTCAAGACTTCCTTGGCCACCAACCCCATCAATAACAGGCTTTTTTCTATTTTTTCTTTTCCCATCCGGATGGCCTCTTGGTGATGGGCTTTTTTAAACCACTGTTTGATTTTGGTTTTGGCTTGTCGGGTCACCACCACACTTAACCAATCGATTTTGGGTTGAGGATGCTTGGCGGTTAAAATATCCACCCGGTCCCCATTTTGGAGGGGGGTTGATAAGGTGGCAATTTGGCTGTTGATTTTAGCCCCAATATATCGATGCCCAATTTCGGTGTGAATTTTATAGGCGAAATCAAGTGGGGTGGCCCCTTTGGGCAAGACTTGAATATCCCCCTTTGGGGTGAAGACAAACACCTCGTCAATGACCAAGTCTAGCTTCAGGTTTTGTAAAAAATCCGAGGGTTTGGCCGATTCTTTGTCGTGATCCACCAATTGTCGGATCCAGGCGAAATCCGCATCCACTTCATGGGCGGGCCCACCCTCTTTGTATCGCCAATGGGCCGCAATGCCATATTCGGCCACTTGGTGCATGTCATGGGTCCGTATTTGAATTTCAACGGGTTTGCCTTCTGGTCCCATGACGGTGGTGTGCAACGACTGATACCAATTCGATTTGGGCATGGCAATATAATCTTTGAATCGCCCGGCCAGGGGTTTAAATTCGGCGTGAATCACCCCCAAGGCTTCATAACATTCCCGGATGGTTTGCACCAATACCCGAATACCCAAGGTGTCATATAGTTCATCATAGGTGAGGTTTTGGGACGTGAGTTTTTTGTAAATACTATAAAAATGCTTGGGCCGACCAAATAATGTGAAGCGAATCCCCGAAGGGGATAGGACGGCATTAAGTTGGTCAATTAAATGGGTGACATAGTGTTCGCGTTGGTCCCGTCGGGTGGCCACCAATTGTTTGATGGTTTGAAAGTCATCGGGTTGTAAATGATAAAACGCATAATCTTCCAGTTCCCATTTTAAAGACCACATGCCCAACCGATGGGCCAAGGGTGAAAAAATCTCACGGGTTTCACGTGAAATGAGTCGTTGTTTGTCTTTGGGCAAATGTTTTAAGGTGCGCATGTTGTGCAAGCGATCGGCCAATTTGATAATGACCACCCGAATATCTTGGGCCATGGCCAAAAACATCTTGCGGACATTTTCAGCTTGTTCTTCTTCGTGGGACTCAAAATGAATTTTCCCTAATTTGGTGACCCCTTCTACCAATCGCAACACTTCTTTGCCAAATACCCGCTCAATGTCATCGGGTTTGACTTCACAATCCTCTAAGGTGTCATGCAACAAGCCCGCACAAAGGGTGGGGGCATCTTGTTCCAAATCCGCCAAGATATAGGCCACTTCCAATGGATGAACAATATAGGGCTCATTGGATTTTCGGCGCTGATGCTCATGGGCTTTTTTGGCAAATTGGTAGGCTGTTTGGACGGTTGCAATGGTCTCAAGCGGTAAATAACGGTGTACCCGTTCCATCAATTCGTCATAAGAGTGATCGGTTTTCATCGGATATCTAATAATTGTAATTGGGGTAAAACGTTTCCGCGCCACTCATTGCGTTCGAGGGTAAAGGCCACCTCCACGCTGGATTGGTAGCAATGGGGCAATTTTTTGCCCAGTCCAAATCCAATGGCATCAATCGCCAGGTGACCATGGGCATCCACAAAGGTGACCTTGAGGTGATCCCCACTGCCCACGCGTTTAAAGTCCACGGGTTTCAGTTCGTTGCAATACCATACGGGGGCAGGGTTGCCTTGGCCAAAAGGGGCCAGTTGGGCCAATTCATCGGCAAACGACAAGGTCAGATCGGCCGGTGAGATGGCCGCATCGATACGTAGGATAGGGGCCAATTCGTGGTCGGTGATGCGGGATAAGGCGGCCGCATGTAACTCCTCTCGAAAGGCGGACAGTTGATCGGCTGCCAGGCTAAAGCCTGCGGCTTCTCGGTGTCCCCCAAACTTATCCATTCGGTGTTGACACGTGGCCAGCAGGGAATAAATATCCACACTACCCGTTGTGCGGGCGGATCCCCGGCACACGCCATCTGATTCGGTGACCATCACCACAGGGCGTGCAAATTGTTCGACCAACCGCGAGGCGGTGATCCCAATCACACCGGCATGCCAATTGATGCCATGCACCACAATCACTTTATGGTCATCCACCTGTGATTGGGCTTGGGTGATGGCATCTTTCAGCATCGAAACCCCAATGGCTTGACGGTCTTCATTCATGCGATGCAAGGTCTGGGCCACCGCCATGGCATCGGATTCTTGGGTGGACAACAACAGTTGCACCCCCATCATGGCACTGGCCAGCCGACCGGCCGCGTTGAGTCGTGGGGCAATGACAAACCCAATGTCACGGGTAGAGACCGTGGGCTTGGTGAATTCTGATACGGTTAACAACGCACGCAACCCCAGTCGTTGGCGTGAGGCAATAACGGGTAACCCGTGGTACACGAGTCGTCGGTTTTCACCGATTAATGGCACCACATCGGCCACCGTGCCCAAGGCCGCAAGGTCAAGGTACTGATGGGGATCAATCGGGTGGTGATAGGTGGCAATGAATGCCGATACAACATGATAAACCAAGCCAGCCGTACACAGGCGTGCCATGGGATGCTCCGGTGGCAATTGTTTGGGATTGACCATGGCATCGGCAGGTGGCAGGGTAGCCGGAAGGGTATGATGGTCAAAGACCAAGACTTGGGCTTGGGTTTGGGTTTTAATGGCCTGAATTTCTGAGACATTGGTCACCCCGCAATCCAATGTAATCAATAACCCAATCTGATGGGTGTGAATGGTGTCAATGATGGCATGGGTCAGGCCATAGCCATCCGTGAATCGATTGGGTAAATAATAGGTCACCTTCCCGCCCAATTTCCGAAGGCAATCCACCATGATAGCGGTGGAGGTCATGCCATCCACATCATAATCACCATAGACCAAAATAGGGAGTTGCTGGGTCAGGGCATGCTGGATGATGGCCAAGGCAACGGGCAATTCAGGTAAATCCAATGGGGTGGGGGCGTGAGGGGGGGGAGATAAAAATGACAGGGCTTGGGAGTGTGATCTAATCTGACGATTGAGCAATAGCTGGGCGACCAATGGCGAAACGTTGACAGCGGAGGATACCTGTTGGGCCAATTCAGGTTGCGGCTGAACCAATTGCCAACGGCGCACGGTCATCCGATTCGTACTAAAAACAGCTCTTGACCGTATTCAACACTTTCTGCGTTATTGACGCATACCTTTTCAATCACCCCGGAGACTTCGGATTCAATTTCATTAAACAATTTCATGGCTTCAATCATGCAAATAACGGTACCCGCCGCAATGCGATCACCCACTTTGACAAAAGGGGCAGCATCGGGGCTAGGGGCACTGTAAAACGTTCCCACCATTTGGGAGGTAATGGGAATCAAATTAGAATCGTGAATGGGAAGCGGGGTGGAAGCGGAAGGGGCATCGGGCAAGGGGGATGCAACGGTGGGAGAGGGAGGCAACACGACCTGATGGGGTTGAACCACTGGGTTGCCAGACCATTCTTTTTTGATTTCGATTCGTTTATCGTCGTATTCAATACTGAAATGAGAGATTTTGGCATACTCAACCATTTCAATTAGGCGTTTGATTTCTTTTAGATCCATGGTGGAAAAAACTCCTCAACCTTTGTTTGGATCCACCTTACTTCAGGTAGGGGTTGCTGTAAAGAGACAAGCGATGTAAGACCACCTTCATGCCATCCATCCACAAGTGGGGATGGTATGCATCCAGTGTCAAGTCGGAGTGAAGGGGGGTAAGGCCGCCTCCCGTTCCAATGACACCCAAGTGAGGGTAGAGGGTGCGGTAATGGGCAATAAACCCATTAATGCTGAGGATGTGGCCACGCATGAGTCCGATGGTCATGGCCGATTCGGTGTCGGTGCCCACCCACGAGGGAGGGAGGATCTGGGGGGCAATGAGTGGCAATTGGGCGGTGTGACTGGCCAAGGCACGGGCGGCACTGACCAGGCCGGGAAAAATAACGCCCCCCTGGTAGGTGCCATCCGGACCGATCACGCACAACGTGGTAGCGGTGCCTGAGTCGACCACCACACAGGCATGCTCAAAGCGGTGGTAGGCCCCGACGGCATTGATAAGCCGGTCCATGCCAATTCGTTCGGGATGGGGCAGGGCAATGGGCAGGGGGATGTCGTGGTGGGTTAAGAGGGTCCAGCCTTGTTGCAACAAAAGGGGGTGATGCCGGGGCACCACGCTTGAAATGGCCACCAGGTCATCGGAGGGGAACGGGCGGGTGTCAACCCAATCGGGGAGGGTGTCGGTTAGAAGGGACCCAGACACGTCGGTGCCATCGTCATAACAGGTCACCCATTCGGTGGTGGTATTGCCAATATCAATGAGGTGAATGGTCATGAGGGGCCCTTTCAACAAAGTGGTAGGTTCTATCCATGTATCCATGGTCAGGAGCAGAACCAGCAGGGGCGTAGTGTAACCCACTGACGGGTGGCACGCCTAGAGAGTGGGATTGAGCATTGGATGGGTTAACCCGCGGGAGGGGTGAGGGCTCGGTTGCTTGACGTGGCAAAGAGGGGATGACATAACACCGTGCCTAAGTCAGGTAAGCGTGACATGTAACACAGCGGTGAGGCAAGTAGGGCAGCATGTTCTCAGGATTCTTTTTTCGTGTGATGACACCCGTGGTGATGGGCATCCTCGGTGGGTGGTGGGGGGTGATGACCCCGATGGCATGGGCCGACTCCGTCTTGGCGGAACGGTTTCGGTTGCGTATTCACAACCAAGTGAGTGGGTCGGTGATGGTCAGCCTGACCGAAGGTGCCACATGGTTTCCCATCGGACAGGTACTGATTCCCAATTCGGGGGCCCTTCATACGGTAAAAGAAGGCGAGTTTTCGGCGGTCAAATGGGCCCCTACCAGCAGTGTGGCGGCCACGGCGGTCAACGCCATTCACTTAAAGTTGAGTCATAAGGGTTCCCACGGTGAATTGATTTCACTTTTACCCAAAGAGGTGATGGCGTGGCGTGAGGCGGGCATGTCCTATGCGGGGGAACCCTCATCGGTCTATTTGGATCATGCGGCAGGGACGGGACCCTTTGGATTGGAATGGTCGGTGAGGGTAGGGGATCCGCTTTACCTTAAAGAAGGGGACCGGTGGGTGCCCTGGCCTGAAGGCCGTGTGCCCCAATTGAATGATGAATGGATGGTGATTGCCAGGGAGTCGGCCATCAAAGGGTGGTCGATTGAAATCGAGAACCGTGCCGATGGGCGGGTCGTCATGCACTGGCCCCATCACCCCTCACAAGTGGTGGCCCGGGTGATCAAACCCATGTCCGGATCGGGCCGGTTTCCGGGCACCCTGTATCAATCGGTGGGACGGATTCGTGCCAACCATCCGGGTGTGATCGATGTGTCCACCTCCCCATTCGGACAAGTCGGCGGGTTTCAGATTGTGCCCCATCAACATGGCCAATCCGCTCAATTGCGGTTTACCCTTACCAGCCCGGTTTATATGGTCATTCAGCCCCTAGAAGGCGAACCCCCACTCGAAGGGCAGTGGCCTTTGTTTCGGGGGCTCATTCAACCGGGTGATCGGGTGGAGGCCATGGTCAATGGGGTCTGGCAACCCATGCCCGAATCAATTGGCAAAGACACCAGTCGCTTATCGGTGGTGGAGGCCATTCGCATTTCTCCGGGCCCCTATTCGAATGCGGCAAGCCCCCCGTTTGATACCCTTTCCCCATAAGCCATCGCAATTCCCTGTTTACAGGTGGCCCATCGTCTGGTTTAATTCGTTAGCACTCAAGTTAATCGAGTGCTAATTTACAACTTCCTCACGAAAGGAGGCAGACATGAGTCAAATCAACTATGCACCCCTAGGAGACAGGGTAATTGTTGAACCTCAGTCAGCTGAGCAAGTCACTAAGTTTGGCGTGTACATTCCAGACACCGCCCAAGAAAAGCCACAAACTGGTGTGGTGGTAGCGGTGGGTCCGGGTCGGTTTGCAGAAGATGGCAAGCACATTCCCATGACGGTTAAAGAAGGGGACGTGGTATTGTTCGCCAAATATGGCGGTACGGAAATTAAAATTGACAGTCAGCCGTATTTAATCGTTCGTGAGAACGATGTATTGGCTGTAAAAAAAGGGTAATGGGAGGTTAAAACATGGCAGCAAAGCGATTTAAAAAATCAGACGAAGCCTGGCGGTCACTTTTGTCAGGCATCGAAAAAGTGGATGAGGCAGTGGGTAGCACATTGGGCCCCAACGGTAACAATGTGGTCATCGAAAAAAAATGGGGATCACCCACCATCACCAACGATGGGGTTACCATTGCCAAAGAAATTGAACTAGAAGATCCATTTGAGAACATGGGGGCCCAGTTGGTCCGTGAAGTGGCCTCTAAAACCAACGACGTAGCCGGTGATGGCACCACCACCGCCACCGTGTTGGCCTATGCTATTTTTCGCCAAGGCTTAAAAAACGTGGTAGCGGGTGCCAATCCCATTCAGTTAAAAAAAGGGATTGAGCAAGCGGTTCATGTGGTCGTCGATGGCCTGCGTCAAAACAGCAAAAAAGTTGAAAACAAAGGTGAAATTGGACAAGTAGCGTCCATTTCTGCCAACAACGACGAAGAAATTGGCAATTTGATTGCCGATGCCATTGAGCGTGTGGGCAAAGATGGGGTGATCACCGTTGAAGAGTCAAAAGGCATGGAAACCTCACTCGAGGTGGTAGAGGGGATGCAAATTGACAAAGGGTATGTGTCACCTTACATGATCACCGACAAAGACCGCATGGAAGCGTCGTTGGATGATCCTTACATCTTAATCACCGATAAAAAGATTTCCGCCATTAAAGACTTGTTACCCGTACTAGAAAAAGTGGTACAAGCCGGTCGTGGGTTGGTGATTGTGGCCGAGGATATCGAAGGTGAAGCCTTGGCGACATTGGTGGTCAATCGCTTGCGTGGCACCATCAATTGTTTGGCGATTAAAGCCCCTGGGTTTGGGGATCGTCGCAAGGCCATGTTAGAAGACATCGCCATTTTAACGGGTGGTGAAGTCATCAGCGAAGAAAAAGGCCTGACGCTAGAAGCGGCGACCATTGAGTTATTGGGTCGTGCAGCCAAGGTAAAATCCACCAAAGAAAACACCACCTTTGTACAAGGCAAAGGGGACAATGCCAAAATCCAATTGCGTGTGGATCAAATTCGTAAAGAAATCGAATTGTCTGATTCGTCTTACGACAAAGAGAAGCTCCAAGAGCGGTTGGCCAAGTTGTCCGGTGGTGTGGCGGTGATCAAAGTGGGTGCACCGACTGAAACCGAACTCAAAGAGAAAAAGTACCGTGTGGAAGATGCCTTATCGGCCACCCGTGCGGCGGTTGAAGAAGGCATTGTGCCAGGTGGTGGTACGGCATTGGTAAACTTGATTCCCGCATTGGAGAAAGCCATTGAATCAGCCCAAGGTGACATTCGGGTGGGCATGCAAATTGTGGCCACCGCATTGGAAGTGCCCTTGCGACGCATCGCTGAAAACAGTGGGGCGGAAGCATCCGTTGTGGTTGATCAAGTGAAGAAAAGCGGCACCGGTATTGGCTTTAATGCCCGTGCAGGTCGATTCGAAGACATGTTGGCTGCGGGTATTGTGGACCCATCCAAAGTAACCCGTACGGCATTGCAAAACGCAGCGTCTGTGGTGGCCTTGTTGTTGACCACCGATGTGTTGATTGCAGAAAAGCCCGAAGAGAAAAAAGACGTGCCTGCCCCAGGCGGCATGGGGGGCATGGATTATTAATCCACGCCCTTTCTTTTCTCGCCACCCCCTCATCCTACGATGGGGGGGACGGCTGTTGCTAACGGGGGGTATGGGGGGGATATCCGCATGGTGGGCCTTTAAGGGTGTGCCATTGTCCACCTTGTGGCATGATGCGTGGCATTGCCCCCATCCCCATTGGGTATGGATGGGGCTAGGCGCCGCCCTGATGACGGTGGGATGGCGGTCCTGGCGATGGGTCTGGGTGATGCGTCAGATGGCGGTGCAGGTGCCATGGCAGTGGGCACTTCGTGCGTTGTGGATCGGTCAAATGACCAATGCCCTGGTACCGGCCAAATTAGGAGAGGCCGTCAAATTGGGGCTATTAAAACGCAGGGGTGTCCCCATCGGCTTGGGGGCCATCTTGATACTGGTGGACCGGTTATTAGATGGCATGAGCATTGCCTTATTGGGGCTAACCGGATGGGTGGGCATGCAGTGGGCGGGGGGGCATATCTCCTATTGGGTGGGGGGGGCGGTACTACTGGGTGCCCTGGCATTTTTGGGGCTGGGTGTGGCCATCATGGTCATACCGCAGTGGGCATGGGTGCCCCCACGCATTGCCCAGTGTCCCCAGTGGATACAACCCGCACTAACGGATTGGTTGGCCCATGCCCAACAGGTACGAAAAAGAAGCCACGTCAGACTGGTGGGGACGGGGTTGGGGATAGGGGCACTCAATTGGGTAGGTGAAATGGGGTTGTTATGGGGCATTGCCAAGGTGATGGGTGTCAGCATGCCCTGGTGGCTGGCCGTCTTAACCGTGGCCTTTACGGCATTTGGTGGGTTGGTGTTATCGGCCCCGGCGGGGGTGGGAACGGTCCATTTTCTATTGATGACCGCATTGGTGAGTGGGGGCATACCGTCGGCATCAGCGGGGGTGGTGACACTGTGGATGCATGCCTCGGGGCTAATCATTCAGGTGATCATGGGGGCGATGGGCGTGGGGGTGATGCCCCATACGGGGCGTCGAGGTACGATGCCCACGGCACAAACCGATTCAACAGGCGACTCAATCAGTAGCCCCCCTAGTGACACCCCCTAGCACGCCTCACGATATCAATCGAATGGTGTGACGTGCGGCCTTCCCATCACACACCAGTTGAAGCGAGACGCGGTTTGTCGCAACGTCGATCACCGTCCGCTTCAAGCGTTTTTTGCTTGGGGTACGGTGATGGGACCCAGCACCCAAGTTCTCATGTCGTGCGTCATGACGTTGAGCCCAGTTCAATTCAGACGGGTGTATTTCGCTGCATTCCGCACCCGTTTGCCATTTTTTTGTATCTCATTTAACGGGGGCTACCCCCCAGCTATACACCCTACCGCTTGCAATGCTATACTCCCCGAACTGGTCGCCGGGGTGGTGAAATTGGTAGACACGACGGACTTAAAATCCGTTGACCCTAATCCGGTCGTGCCGGTTCAAGTCCGGCCCTCGGCACCATCAGGGGGTTTTCACTCTCTCGCCTGAGTCTCAGGCACGGAAGGATCCTCTTACATGACCACACCGCCCCCACTCAATCTGGATGTGTTTAAAACCTTGCAGGGTCTAAGCGAGGTCATGGTATCAAATGTGACCATTCGCGACTCCTTGTCCCAGGCATTCTTGATGTTGCAAGACAACTTACAGCTGCAAAAAGGGGTGTTGATTTTACGCGATACGTACACCGATGAGTATTACATTGATGTGGGATTTGGGCTCACGGAAAAAGACCGTCAAAAAGCCATTTTTAAATTATTAGAAGTCATCACCCAGCGGGCGATGGAATCGGGGGATATTCAATTGGTATCCGCTTTAGAGAATGGGGCGTGGGGCGTACCCTTTGATGAAGACGAAGCGATGCCTGATCAGTCACTCATTTGTTTGCCATTGACGTATTCGGGTGAAAAAATGGGGGCCTTGGGGATGGTAATGCCAGCCCATTTGGTGGCCTCTCATATGGTGTTTTTATCGGGTTTGGCGTTGTTGGTGGCCCAAGAAATCAAGCTCAAGCGAATGTTGGAACGAGAAAAAGAGTCGTTACAACGTGAAAATGTGCTGCTTCGTGATGAATTAAAAGAAAAATACAACATCCACAACATGATTGGGAATTCCAATGCGATGCACCAAGTCTATGACAGCATTATTCAGGTGGCCCATTCCAATGCCACGGTATTGATTCGGGGTGAAAGCGGGACCGGCAAGGAATTGGTGGCCCATGCCATTCATTATAATTCACCGCGGGCGGACAAGGCGTTTATTAAAATCAACTGCGGGGCCATCCCAGAAAGTTTAATTGAGTCCGAACTATTTGGGTATGAAAAAGGGGCCTTTACCGATGCCCAAGAGCAAAAACTAGGTAAATTCGAACTGGCCAATGGGGGGACCCTGTTTTTGGATGAAATTGGGGAATTGTCACCCAATGTACAAGTCAAATTACTACGGGTGTTGCAAGAAAAAGAAATCGAACGGGTGGGGGGATTGTCACCGATCAAAGTGAATGTGAGGGTGATAACCGCGACCAATCGGGATTTGGAATATGAATTACAACAGAAGCAATTTCGAGAGGATTTGTATTATCGTTTGAACGTGTTTCCCATTTTTTTACCCCCATTGCGAGAACGGAAAACAGATGTGTTGTTGCTATCGGAACATTTTCTTGAAAAATTTTGCAAAGAAAACAACAAAAGCATTACCCGCATTTCGTCCCTGGCCATTGACTTGTTATCAAGCTATCACTGGCCAGGTAATGTCCGAGAACTTGAAAATTGTATTGAACGGGCGGTATTGGTATGCCGTAGTGATACCATTCAAGCGACCGATTTGCCCCCCACCTTGCAACGGAGCGATACCACCGACACGATCACCGATGAGGCCACCTATGATGAGTTGGTGGCCAACTTTGAGCGCGAATTGATTATTGATGCCCTCAAAAAAACACGCGGAAATAAATCAAAGGCAGCCATCTTACTTAAAACCACCCAACGCATTATTGGATACAAAATCACCACCCTGGGCATTGACCATCAAAAATTCAAACGGATGGTACCCTGAATCGCAATGGGGGGACCCCTCCATGGCGATCGTTTGGGGGGATGGGTCAGGGTGGTGGCTAAATAGAGGGGGTCAACAGGGTGGGGGCCACCAGAGTCGCCAACAAAATGCCACCAGCCAGGGCGATCAGCACCCACGGCATGGCCAATACCAACAAAGAACGCCCCGCACTAACGTGGTAAACCCGCATGACAATCAGTTGGTTTAACGTTAGATACGTGAGCATGACCCCTCCAATGGCACCAATCATGATCAGATGATGACCGATGAAGGGAATACCCTCCATCACCCGTAGGGGTACCAGCAGCCAAAGAAAGACTTGTGAGACCCCCAACCACGTCAGCAACGATAAGCGGGGTGCCGAATGCCCCAATAGTTGGGCACTAAAATCAAGGATCATGGATTGAAAGCCCCACAACACAATATGAACAATCAGGTACGTGCCCATCCCAAACGGGTTGAGGCCGGCATCAGATGGCACCCACACCAGGGCGGAGAGTCCGCCCCCCACCACCATAAAAAAAGCCGTCCACAAAGAAGGAAGGGACTCCCCACTTGCGTCGTCAATACTGGCAAGTGGGTGTAACAAATACCGAATCACCCACTGCATTTAACGGACCGGTGCCAACCCCGTGCTGGAGAAGGGGTTCAGTTGAGAGGATAAATGAAGGAATTGGGTTAAAAAGGCACCAAATGAGGGTTGGGTTTTGGATACGAGGGGCGATGAGGCGGGGATGTTGGCGGCTTGTGTGGCCAGCTGAATGGCCACGTCCATGCCGCCCAAATGGTCCACCAATTTTAGATCCAGGGCCTGACGCCCACTAAACACTTGCCCTTGGGCAAGGAGCATGGCATCGGCGGTGGGAATGCGGCGACGGTCGATTAAAACAGAACGGAACTGGTCATGAAGGTCGGTTAACATGCTATCCACCACTTTTTTTTCTTCGGCAGAGGGAGGGCGCCAACTGGACAACATATCTTTGTAGCGACCACTTTTGTAGGTGGTTTGGTTGATGCCGTAGCGTTGGGGCACCTGGGTAAAATCCCACGTTTGCATGATCACCCCAATTGAACCGACCATACTACCAGGGTTGGCCACAATCTGATCGCCGGCCATGGCCACCCAATAAGCCCCTGATGCCCCCATATCCGAAATCGAGACCACGATGGGCCAGTGGTGTTTGGCCTTGACCCGCATCAAGGCATCGTACAATTCTTGAGAGGCACCTACCGTGCCGCCCGGGCTGTTGATACGTACCACCAGTGCTTTGATACGGGGGTCTTGGGTCAACAAATCCAGCTCATTTAAGACGGCATCGCTGCCTTCCAGGCCAAACGCTGGGTTGCCATTGGCAGCGGCAATGGGACCGTTAATGGTAATGAGACCCACGGCAGGGCCCATCCAATTGGGGGTGGGTGCTTTTTGGGTGCCTGTTTGTACCAACAGTACAATCGCTGCAATGGCAAACAATGCCACAATGAGGCCTCCTACTAGTTGATCCCGTATAGCAGTCATGGCGTCATTAAACCATGAATGATGGGCTTTCAAAAGCACCCAATTAGCGTGGTCTTGTGATCTTGGGTACCAACCGGTAACCTGGCCGGTTACAGAGGTCATCACCCAGCATCAAACGAGAGGGAATCATGGTAGATTGGCGAAATCGGGATCAATTGCATGGGGGGTGGTGGGTGTTGCGCGGGGTTTGTCGCCTCATACGAGACATCGATGGGTGGTTCAGTTTTTATGCAGACAAGGTGATGCCACGTCAGTACCGCATTGTCGGGTCCTGTCACAAACGCGGGGTATGTTGCCATCGGATTGGCATTGGGCTGACCCCGACGCTGGCAAGGACCCCTTGGATCACCCGGTGGGTAACGCGATGGATTCAATTTGTGTATCATTTTGAGCCTTTGCCCCCTGACCCCCATCATCGCATGCTGTTTTTTAAGTGCCGCTACTTACAGGGTAGCCAGTGTGGCATTTACCGCGATCGTCCGATGATCTGCCGGCGTTACCCGCAACCCCGGTATTTTGGGAAACCGGTGTTTTTGCCAGGGTGTGGGTATGCCGCCGAGAAACGAACCTGACGCCATGATAGACATGCCCCGCCAGGTGGTCATGGGTGGCATGGCCGAATTAAAAACCGGTCTGTTGGCCCATATTCAATCGCAGGCACCATTGGCGTGGGTGGTGACATTAAACCCCGAGATTTTGGTGCAGGCCCAGTCGCACCCGGTGATGGCCCGGGCCATTGAAGGGGCCCAATGGGTGACAGTGGATGGGGTGGGGATTCAATGGGCGCGGCGGGTATTGGGGTGGCCGGCGGCCCCCCGTCTGACTGGGATGGAGGTGGTCAATGAGTGTGTGCGATGGCCGGTGCGCTTGGCCCTAATTGGGGGTGCCCCAGGGGTAGCAGACGCAGCGGCACAGGCCATGACCCGTGCGGGGGGCACCGTGGTCTGGGTGCACCATGGGTTTGTGCCACGAAACGACTGGGCAAGGGTAATCGATGAACTCAACGCCCATGACCCCGACATCATATTGGTCGGGATGGGATCACCCAGGCAAGACGAGTGGATTCAGCAGATGGTAGGGGTGGTGGGGCACGGGGTGGCCATGGGGGTGGGGGGTGTATTGGATGTGTGGGCTGGCCAGGTGAAACGGGCACCCGTATGGATGCAACGACTGGGTCTGGAATGGGCCTGGCGGGTGATGTGCCAACCCCAGCGAATAGGGCGACTGTGGCGAATGGCGGGCCCTTTTTTGCGATGGGTCTGCAGGGCCTGGGTGGCATCAAAGCGCCCATAATGGGCTTTGCCCATTGACCAGTGCGGTCCCCTCTTTTACTTTTAATGGTGAACGGGTAGCCGTTGGCCATACAGGACAAAATGGGAGCGGCGATACAAAGGAGAAAACGATGAAATTTTTTATCGACACCGCTGATAGTGCGGCCATCACAAAAGCCATGGACATGGGCTTGGTGGATGGGGTCACCACGAATCCGACTTTGATTTTAAAATCAGGTCGGGATCATGAGTCTGCTATTCGCGAGATATCAGCACTGAGTCCGGGTCCTATCAGCGTCGAGACGCTCAGTGAGGACGCAGACGGGATGATCCGAGAAGCCGAGACGTATTTAAAATGGGGGACTGAGATTGTCATCAAAGTGGTGATGACCCCTGAGGGGTTGAAAGCCGTGCGTTATTTATCACAACGGGGTATTCAAACCAATGTCACCTTGGTCTTTACCCCTTTACAGGCCCTCATGGCGGCCAAAGCGGGTGCGACGTATGTGAGCCCATTTGTGGGCCGCTTGGATGATATCGGATCCGATGGGATGGTGGTCATTGAACAGATACGCACCATCTTTGATCAGTATGCGTTCCCCACCCACGTGTTGGTGGCCAGTGTACGAAACCCGGTGCATTTGTTGAATGCTGCGTTATTGGGGGCTGATGTGGCGACGGTCCCACCGGATACCCTCATGCAATTGTGTCGGCACCCGTTAACCGATGCAGGGGTGACCAAGTTTTTGGCGGATGCGGCGGCCTGGAAGGTGACATCCTAAGGGCATGCGACCCATCTACCTGACCAAGGGGCCGTCGTTATTCCCCCTGAATCATGTGTTTCCCACCTGGTCGGTGCCATGGGCAGGCGTGTCCTTGGCCCAGGCGGTGATCGAGCTTTGTCCGGAGGTGAGTGTCACTGTGTCGTGTCCGGATGCCTTGCATGGGTGGTGTCAGGATCGGTTTCCCTCGCTGGGGATAAGTGACACCCCCCCCACGGGTGCCCTGGTCATATCGGGTGCCACGTGCCCCACGTTGGCCCTGATCGAAGGGATACGGGCGGGTCAATCGGGACATTTGTATACCGAGATTTACCATGCCCATGAGGCGTTGGATCAGTGGGAGGCGGCCTTGCCACTGTTAACATCCCACGCATTGCATCAGGGGGCGTCGGCGTTTGGTGCCACCGATCGGGTGGCCATCGTGGGCAATGAGACCGTCTTAATCCATCCCACGGCAGTGGTGGACCCATGGGTATGTGTGGATGCCCGTCATGGGCCAGTTATATTGGGGCCCCATGCCCATGTGCAGTCTCATGTCAGGTTGGTAGGGCCGGTGGTGGTAGGGGCCCATTCAACGGTATTGCATGGCCAATTGGCTCATAGTTGTGTGGGGCCATGGTGTAAAGTGGGGGGGGAAGTGTCCCATTCGATGATGGTGGGATGGTCCAACAAAGCCCATGATGGGTTTATGGGACACAGCGTGGTGGGTCAATGGGTGAACATAGGGGCGGGCAGTATCACATCCAACTTAAAACATACCTATGGGCCCATTCAAACGGGTCCTCCCCACGACCGAATCATGACAGGTAAATCGTTTTTAGGGGCCATGATTGGCGATTTTGTTAAAATGGGCATTGGGACTTGTTTGCCCACCGGGGCGGTAGTGGGGACAGGGGCGGTGGTGATGGGAACGGGGGTTCAGCCGTCCTTTATTCCTTCTTTTTCGTGGGGAGACACAGGGGAGATGGTGACCCTGGCGGGCTTTGAAACGAGTGTCACCCGCATGATGGCCCGTCGTCACCAAGTGTTGCATGAGGGGGTGTTGCAACAGGTGGCAACCCACATGCGGGCGTCATCGTGACAATGGGTTGGGACGATTTGCCCCGACAGGCCCACACACAGGTGACACCCCACCGCTTGCGGGAAGCGTGGGTAAAAAATGGTCCCTTGTCATGGGGGTATGGGTGTTCACGCTGGACCGATGAGGTGGTCAGTGCCTGTGAGGCATGGGTCCAGAACCGGGGGGTGGCGGCCTCATGGGATCGAATGATCAAGGGTGAGGTGGTCAATCCAAGTGAAGGCCAGGCGGCACGCCATCATTATTTTCGATCTGAAGCGGGCCGAGCGGGCTGGGTTGATCAAGTGGGGTCGTTTGTGACGGCGGTACGGGAGGGTACGTGGCGATTACCCAATGGCAACCGGGTGTCTCATGTGGTTCAGGTGGGGATTGGGGGATCCGAATTGGGCCCAAAAGCGGCGTATGAAGCGATGAGACGGTTGGTGCCCGACTCCCCCATCACCGCCCATTTTATTGCCTCGATGGACGGGGATGAGGTGACGGATGGGTGGGCAAGGGTGGATCCGGATTGCACACTGTGGGTGTTGGCATCCAAGTCGGGGGATACGCTTGAAACGATGGTCAATTACCGTGCCATTGCCCAACGGTTGCGGGACCATGGGATACCAGACGAAGCGGTACCCGAGTATTGGGTGGGGATTACCACCCAAGGGAGTGCCCTGGATGACCAGCGGGTAGCGGGCCATTTTTTTTATGTGGACCCTACGATTGGGGGACGGTTTTCATCCACGAGTGCGATGGGTTGTGTGGTGGTGGGGTTGTGTGGGGGGATTGAGATGGTTCAGGCCTTGTTAGCGGGGGCCAGCGAGATGGATCAATGGGCCCGGCAACCCTTTCGACACAATATGGCCTTGATGAGTGCCATGATGGGGGCATGGGAACGGGTGGTCATGGGCAGTACCCATCGGGTGGTGGTGGCCTATTCCCAAGCCTTGTCGGCATTTCCGGCCCATGTGCAACAGGTAGAATGTGAAAGCAATGGCAAGCAAGTCACCGCGGATGGCCGGGCGGTGGGCTATCCAACGGCCCCATTGGTAACCGGTGGGGTGGGAACCCAATGTCAGCATTCTTTTTTTCAGCAACTCCATCAAGGAACGGATGGGGTGCCGGTCGAATTAATCGGGGTAGGACAGGCCCAATCCCCGCATGCCATGGGGGGGCGGGATCTATTGGTGGCCAATTTGGCGAGTCAGGCGGTGGCCTTGGCTGTGGGTAACAGGGGAGGGTCGATGGCCACTGGATGCCCTGGGAATCGACCGGTGACGATGGTGTGGATGAACCGATTGACCGCCTATGAATATGGGGCCCTTTTGGCGTATATTGAAAACCGAGCGGTATTTCAAGGGTTCATTTGGGGCCTCAATCCATTTGACCAACCAGGGGTTCAATGGGGAAAGCAATTATGCCGCTCAATCAGTGAAGGGGATGACGGGTTGGCCACGGTATTGTATCGCCATTTATGGGATCCTATTGAATCCGACGCCAGGTAACCCGTTTGGTTTCGGATAGGGACGCGATCACCTGGCCATCCAACTGGGTTTGGCTGAATGTTTGCTGGCTGGTTTCTTGGCGAAGCATTCCGTTGGGATCATAGTAAACGTGTTGGTTGCCTGACACAGTAAACTCAGGGGTAATGGGTGCGATGGTAGGAAACGAAGGGGGATAGGGGAATCTGGGGTAATGGGTTTGAACGAGTCGAACCAGTTCGGGGGCATTGGTATGATGAAAGGCCTGAACATGAAGGGGTGAAGGGGGGGGGGCGACCACCCAGACGGTGTACTGATCCATGGGCACGCCCTGGGGGGTTTGCATGGGGCGGATGGTGGTCCAGAAGGAACCGGGGGTTGGGTGTTGACTTAATTCCCATCGGGTATTCCACTCTTGCATGATCCGATCCCCTATTGAATGTAGGGAAGGTGGTAACCGCTGGGCGTGTGCCGCCGAGAGATGAATATGGGTCATGTGCCCTTTTTTGGAAAGACCAAAGACGAGGGTGACGCCAACCAAAGGGGAGGGGAGGGTAGTCTGTGGGGTTCGAATACGAAGAATGGTGACGTGTCCGGTGGTATGGGTGACACGTCGATGAAAGTGAAAACGGGTGGTGGTGATGGTGGAATGCGAAACAGGGGGTACCGGTGAGACGGTGGTGTGCGTACTGGTTTCAATCCACGTGGAACGGCCCATGGGTGGGCACAAGGTGGCCATGGGGTGGTAGGGGAAGAGCAGTATCATGCATAAGACCCAAGATCGAAGCATATGGGTGAGTGTACCGGATGCCATCAAAAAGTGGGATGGGAAGACGGGTTATGAAGGGGGAAGGGCGGCCAATTGTTGTCGATAGCGGGCCAGAATGGCCCAGTGAGACCAGCCATGTGCCTCCAGTGTATCGGCCAGGTGCTGGTATTGCTGGGATTGTTGGAGTCGATCCATGGTCCTTTTGTGACGGTCTGTTTTCCGTTTCCAGTCACGGATTTCTTGGGCGGCACCTTCTAGGTGCCCCATTTGTAATAATGCCGTCAGTTCATGTTCAAAGGGGGACAACACGGCAGGGGGGAGACTCACCCATTCGGGGGGGGTATGCCCGGCCCACGCCTGTAGAAAACGGGTCAGTAGGGCCGTTGGCAACTGGGCGAGTGATTGGAGCAAGCTGGCCATGTTTTGGGCAGGCAACTGGGTGATGGTGGACAGCAAGTTGGCCATGTTTTGGGCAGGCAACTGGGCGATGGTGGACAGCAAGTTGGTCATGGCGGGGGCAGGCAACTGGGTGATGGTGGACAGCAAGCTGGCCATGTTTTGGGCAGGCAACTGGGCGATGGTGGACAGCAAGTTGGCCATGTTTTGGGCAGGCAACTGGGCGATGGTGGACAGCAAGCTGGTCATGGCGGGGGCAGGCAACTGGGCGATGGTGGACAGCAAGCTGGCCATGTTTTGGGCTGGCAAATGGGCGAGGGTGGACAGCAAGTTGGCCATGTTTTGGGCAGGCAACTGGGCGATGGTGGACAGCAAGCTGGTCATGTTTTGGGCAGGCAACTGGGCGATGGTGGACAGCAAGCTGGCCATGTT
>Ga0192647_100488_pt1 | contig 27988 bp, 26 predicted proteins | sample LauGreFa1BDMLBSN_2_FD_133046 | JGI IMG/M metagenome (GOLD analysis project Ga0192647, IMG submission 133046) | Freshwater lake microbial communities from Lake Michigan, USA - Fa13.BD.MLB.SN - reassembly | ecosystem: Environmental > Aquatic > Freshwater > Lake | place: Lake Michigan, USA... | reverse complement strand
TACCTGACCGCGTCACTTTCGTTGCGCACTAAGCCCAGGAGTATTTGGAAATGAAATCAATTCAAAAATTGGCACTGGCTTTGTGCTTGGTTTTGTCAAGTATCACGGGTGCACATGCTGCGGGCGGCAACACCATCCCTTGGGACAAAGCGCCCGGTAAAACCAATGACCTCGCTTCTTTGCAAAACGGCGCCAAGTTGTTTGTCAACTATTGTCTGAACTGCCACTCTGCAGCCTTCATGCGTTACAACCGCTTGCAAGACATCGGCTTAACCAACCAGCAAATCAAAGACAACCTTTTGTTCACCACCGACAAAGTGGGGGCAACCATGAAGGTCAATTCTGATCCCAAGCAAGTCAAAGACTGGTTTGGTGCAGTGCCCCCCGATCTGACATTGGTGGCTCGTTCACGTTCTGGCAAAGATGGCACGGGTGCAGACTACCTCTATACCTACCTTCGCACTTACTATCGCGATGAAACCAAACCCACTGGTTGGAACAATTTGGCGTTCCCCAACGTCGGTATGCCCAACCCGTTCTGGGAGCTGCAAGGTGAGCGTTCGCCCGTTTATGAAGAGCGTCAATCGCATGGACAAGCGGTACAAGTATTTACAGGTTGGAAAACTGAAAAGCCCGGCACCCTCACACCTCTACAATACGATCAAGCGATTGGCGATTTGGTCAACTACTTGCAATGGATGGCTGAGCCTGGGCAAAATACCCGCATGCGCATTGGCGTTTGGGTCTTGATTTTCTTGTCTATCTTCACTTTCATTGCATGGCGCTTGAACGCTGCATATTGGAAAGACATCAAGTAACAACTCGTTATTCGGGCCTATGCCCGAATTGATGGAGTGGGCAGGCCTGCCAACCCGGTGGCTTCCCACTCTTTTTGATTTTTAGGAGCCTTCACCATGATGGTGCTTTATTCAGGTACAACCTGCCCTTTCTCTCACCGTTGCCGTTTTGTGTTGTTTGAAAAAGGCATGGACTTTGAAATTCGCGATGTCGATTTGTACAACAAGCCAGAAGACATCAACGTCATGAACCCCTACGGCCAAGTGCCTATTCTGGTGGAACGCGATTTAATTTTGTACGAGTCCAACATCATCAACGAATACATTGATGAGCGCTTCCCTCATCCACAGCTCATGCCCGGCGACCCCGTCGACCGTGCACGCGTTCGCTTGTTCTTGCTCAACTTTGAAAAAGAGTTGTTCACGCATGTGGCCACCTTGGAAAACCGCACACTCAAGGGAAACGACAAAGCTTTGGAAAAAGCCCGCGCGCACATCCGCGACCGCTTGACCCAATTGGCGCCTGTGTTCTTGAAAAACAAATTCATGCTGGGCGACAACTTCTCCATGCTTGATGTGGCCATTGCACCCTTGCTCTGGCGCCTCGACTTTTACGGCATCGACCTCAGCAAAAATGCTGCGCCTTTGCTCAAGTATGCAGAACGCATCTTCTCTCGCCCTGCCTACATTGAGGCACTCACTCCTTCCGAAAAGGTCATGCGCAAGTAATTGGCTGTTTGCTGAATCATTTGTAAATGAGATTTTTATGGTGATGAACGCACTTGAATCTCCCTCTACACGCCCGTACCTTATTCGGGCGATGTATGAGTGGTGTACCGATCACTCTTTCACGCCCTATGTGGCGGTCAAAGTGGACGGTTCTGTTCAAGTACCCCGTGAATTTGTGCAAGGTGGTGAGATCGTGCTCAACATCAGTTTTGATGCCACAAGTTCTTTGCAGTTGGGCAATGAGTTCATCGAATTCAAAGCCCGGTTTGGTGGCAAGCCCTGTGACATCATGGTGCCTATCCATCGCGTCATGGCCATCTATGCACGTGAAAATGGCCAGGGCATGTCCTTTCCTGTCACAGACTCTCCCATGGGAGCTACGGTGGTTGGTATGGACAAGTTGCACAAGGTGCCGGATGCGGCTTCGTCTGTATCCGCATCTTCATCTGCCAGTGATGCAGACAAACCTGAGCCACCTCCGCCGTCGCGGCCCACGCTTACCAGAATCAAATAAGCGCAGCCAAAAACCCAGCACTTGTCTGCAAAACAGCTGATTATTGACTTACAATTCAGCCCGTGCCGCTTTAGCTCAGTTGGTAGAGCAACCGCCTTGTAAGCGGTAGGTCGTCAGTTCGAATCCGACAAGCGGCACCATTTTGAAAACCAGCTTTTTAGCTGGTTTTTTTTCGCCTGAATTTTGCAAGCCTAGAAGCCAAACGCTTTCAGCGGGGGTTTTGAAGTATTTTCAGCCGAATTTTTTCAACGCCATGCCCGTGGCTGTTCAAGTGAGCTTGAAGGGCTGGCAGCATCTGCCTCAGTTTGGCGGCGGCGGCATTGGAATTGACCAGCAAGCACCATTCAGAGCCTTCAATGGGCCCCGCCTGGATGGCATTTCGCAAGGGACCAGGTATGAGCGTTTGCAGACATTTGAGCCGAAGGCTCGATTCTCGGGTGAGCTCCGTCAGGCGCGCCAAACTGGGCGATTCCTGGGCGGCTTCCATGAGCGTGATTGCCTGATTGATTTTTGCCATGCCGCCATTATGCGAGAGCCCTGTGAATCTGAGGTAAATAAGGAAAATCTGGTCGAACTCAGCAGTTAAAATGGCGCGTTCACTTGCGCTCTGAGCGCAGGTGCTTTTGAATCCACTTTAAGACAGGATTTTCGGGCCGGTCTTTGCTTTATTGGCAAAGACATACCCGTGTCACCATGGCGATCAATTTTCTTACCAAAATTTTCGGCAGTCGCAACGACCGCACGATCAAACAGTACCGCAAAACTGTGGTGCTCATCAATGGCTTAGAAGCTCAGTACGAAGCTTTAAGCGATGAACAATTGCGCGCCAAAACCGATGAGTTTCGTACTCGCGTGGCGCAAGGTGAAACTTTGGACAAAATTTTGCCCGAAGCTTTTGCAGTGGTCCGTGAGGGCTCCAAGCGTGTCATGAAGATGCGCCACTTTGATGTGCAAATGTTGGGCGGTATTTCTCTGCACAAAGGCAAGATTTCTGAAATGGGCACCGGTGAGGGCAAAACCTTGACAGCCACCCTGGCGGTGTACTTGAATGCATTGCCCGGCAAAGGCGTGCATGTGGTCACGGTCAACGATTACTTGGCCAGCCGCGATGCACAGTGGATGGGCAAGCTCTACAACTTTTTGGGCATGAGTGTTGGTATCAACTTGTCACAGCTCTCGCGCGAAGAAAAGCAGGCCGCCTACAACTCAGACATCACGTACGGCACCAACAACGAATTTGGCTTTGACTATCTGCGCGACAACATGGTCTATGAAGCCAAAGACCGTGTACAGCGCAGCCTCAACTACGCCATCGTCGACGAAGTTGATTCTATTTTGATTGACGAGGCGCGCACGCCGCTCATCATCAGCGGTCAAGCCGACGATCACACCGCGCAATACCAAGCCATGAATCAAGTGGTGCCCATGCTGACACGCCAAGAAGGTGAAGCAGATCCGCGCACAGGTGAGGGCATTACCAAGCCAGGCGATTTCACGGTTGACGAAAAATCACACCAAGTGTTCTTGACCGAACAGGGTCATGAAAAGGCCGAAAGCATTTTGGCCAGCGCAGGGCTCATCCCTGAAGGCGCAAGTCTTTATGACCCCGCCAACATTGCGCTCATGCACCATCTCACGGCAGCCTTGCGTGCCAATCACATCTACCACCGCGATCAGCACTATGTGGTGCAAGATGGCGAGATTGTGATCGTCGACGAGTTCACTGGCCGACTCATGACGGGTCGCCGCTGGAGCGATGGATTGCACCAAGCGGTCGAAGCCAAAGAAGGTGTGGCCATTCAGGCTGAAAACCAAACCATGGCTTCCATCACCTTCCAAAACTACTTCCGTTTGTATGGCAAGTTGGGTGGCATGACCGGTACAGCCGACACCGAAGCCTACGAGTTCCAAGAAATTTATGGTTTGGAAACCGTGGTCATTCCACCAAACCGCGTCAGCCGCCGACAAGACCAACTCGATCGCGTTTACAAATCGGCGCCAGAAAAATACAACGCTGCCATTGCTGACATTCGCGAATGTTTTGAGCGTGGCCAACCGGTGTTGGTAGGCACCACCTCCATTGAAAATTCAGAACTCATTTCTGAATTGCTCACCAAAGCCAAGTTGCCTCATCAGGTGCTCAATGCCAAGCAACATGCACGCGAGGCCGACATCATTGCCCAAGCAGGCCGCCCTGGCATGATCACCATTGCCACCAACATGGCAGGCCGCGGCACCGACATTGTGCTGGGCGGTAACATTGAAAAAGACATTCAGGCTATTGAGTTCGATGAGAATTTAAGCGAAACCGATCGTCAATCGAAAGTGGCAGCCATGCGCACCGAGTGGCTCACGGTGCATGAGCAAGTGAAGTCTTTGGGTGGCTTGCGCATCATTGCCACTGAGCGCCATGAGTCACGCCGTATTGACAATCAATTGCGCGGTCGATCTGGCCGTCAGGGCGACCCAGGCTCTTCGCGTTTTTACCTGAGCTTGGACGATCCACTCATGCGCATTTTTGCGGGCGATCGGGTGCGCGCCATCATGGACCGCCTCAAAATGCCCGAAGGCGAAGCCATTGAAGCCGGCATGGTGACGCGCAGCATTGAAAGCGCGCAGCGCAAAGTAGAGGCGCGCAACTTTGACACGCGCAAACAATTGCTCGAATACGATGATGTGTCTAACGATCAGCGCAAGGTTATTTACCAACAGCGCAACGACATCTTGGATGCCGCCGAAATGGACGCCCAAATCACGGGACTGCGCGAGGGTTGTTTCACAGACCTGGTGCGCCAGTATGTACCAGTAGAAAGCGTAGAAGAGCAGTGGGACTTGGTGAGCCTAGAGCGTGTACTCAGAGACGATTGGCAAATTGAATTGCCGCTGCGCGAAAAAGTAGCGGCCGCCACGGCCATCACAGATGAAGAAATTTTGGAAATGGTTGTGCAAGCAGCCAACAATGTCTTCAAAGAAAAATTGGATGTAGTGGGTGTTGAAAACTTTGTGCCGTTCCAGCGGGTGGTGTTGTTGCAAAGCATCGACACACACTGGCGCGAGCACCTGAGCTCCTTAGACTATTTGCGCCAAGGTATTCATTTGCGAGGTTATGCGCAGAAGCAACCGAAGCAGGAGTACAAACGCGAAGCCTTTGAACTGTTTGGTCAATTGCTTGACTCTGTGAAAAATGAAGTCACACGCATTTTGATGAACGTCAAAATTGAATCACCTGCGCAAATTGAAGAAGCGGCGCAAGTCTTGGAGGAGCGTGCTGAAAACATCAGCAATGTCACCTACACCGCGCCGGATGAAAAAGGCGAGCCGCAAACTCAATCAGATTCCCCAAGTGCGGTGTTCGCGCCTGTGGGTCGCAACGAACCCTGCCCGTGCGGCAGTGGTAAAAAATACAAGTTCTGCCACGGCAAATTGGCATAAACGCTTTTCTAAAGGGTTTTCATGACAGTGAATCTTCAAGCACCCAAGCCCGCCGATGTGTTGGCTGTTCCGGGTGTTCGCTTGGGCATTGCTGAGGCAGGCGTTCGCAAGGTGGGGCGCAAAGACCTCACTGTCATTTTGTTGGATGAAGGCAGCGCTGTGTCGGGTGTCTTTACCCAAAACCGCTATTGCGCTGCCCCTGTCCAAGTGTGTCGCGAGCACTTGCAGCATGTTGATGTGGCCAATGCCAACACCCATATCCGCGCCTTGCTCATCAACACTGGCAATGCCAATGCCGGCACCGGTGCCAAAGGCATGGCCGACGCGCGTGCGACGGCCGAAGCATTGGCCCAATTGCTCAAAGTTAAGCCACAACAAATCTTGCCTTTTTCAACGGGCGTGATCATGGAGAACTTGCCAGTGGACCGCATCGTGGCGGGCCTGCCCGCGGCCATTGCAGATGCGCAAACCCAGCACTGGGCCAAGGCTGCAGAAGGCATCATGACCACCGACACTGTGCCCAAGGCCTACAGCGCGCAAGTGGTGTTGTCTGGTCAAACGGTCACCATCACGGGTATTAGCAAAGGTGCTGGCATGATTCGCCCCAACATGGCCACCATGTTGGGCTTCTTGGCCACCGATGCCAACATCGACCCAGCCTTGTTGCCTGCATTGGCCACCGACTTGGCCAATGCCTCCTTCAACCGCATCACCATCGACGGCGATACTTCCACCAACGATTCCTTCATTGTGATGGCCACGCGCAAAGCAGCGCACGCGGCCATCACATCTTGGGATTCGGCTGATGGCAAAGCCTTGCGCATTGCCATGATGTCTGTCGCGCAAAAATTGGCACATGCCATTGTGCGAGACGGTGAAGGCGCCACCAAGTTCATCACCATTCGTGTTGAGGGCGGCAAAACTTCGGAAGAATGTCGATTGGCTGCCTATGCCATAGCGCACTCGCCTTTGGTTAAAACAGCTTTCTTTGCCAGCGACCCCAACTTAGGCCGCATCTTGGCCGCAGTGGGCTACGCAGGCATACACGATCTCGATCAAGACTTGATTGGCCTGCACCTTGACGATGTGTGCGTGGTGAAAAACGGTGGTCGCAATCCAGATTACCAAGAGGCCGATGGCCAGCGTGTCATGAAGCAAAGTGAAATCACCATCAAAGTGTCATTGGGCCGCGGAAATGCAGCAGACACCGTTTGGACCTGCGACTTAAGCCACGACTATGTTTCCATCAACGCAGACTACCGATCATGAGCGCTGCAATTGAAAAGCTCTTGGAGCGCGCTGTGCTCGTGATGGAGCGCATTGAACGCGTCTTGCCGCAGCCCTTGAGTGAACCGCAGTGGGGTGAGGCCATTGCTTGGCGTTATCGCAAACGTGCCTCTGGCCATGGCGTGTTAGAGCCTGTGCGCCATGTGTCCGACATGAATTTGGCTGACCTCCAAGAAATTGATGGGCAAAAAGAAAAGCTGCAACAAAACACCTTGCAATTTGTCAAAGGCTTGCCTGCCAACAACGTGCTTCTCACGGGTTCACGGGGCACCGGAAAGTCTTCCCTCATCAAAGCTTGTTTGAATGCTTATGCGTCACAAGGTTTGCGCCTCATTGAAGTTGACAAAGAAGACCTGACCGATTTGCCCGACATTGTCGATGTGGTCTCAGGCCAGCCCCAAAAATTCATCATCTTTTGCGATGACTTGAGTTTTGAAGATGGTGAAGGTGGTTACAAGGCTTTGAAATCGATTCTCGATGGTTCGGTGGCGGCATCTACACCCAATGTGCTCATTTATGCCACCAGCAACCGCCGTCACTTGTTGCCAGAGCATATGAAGGACAACCTCACTTACACGCACACCGAAGACGGTGAGGTGCATCCCGGTGAGGTCATTGAAGAAAAAATTTCTTTGTCTGAGCGCTTTGGTTTGTGGATCAGTTTTTACCCGTTCTCTCAAGAAGAATACCTCACCATCGTGGCGCAGTGGCTGCGCTCATTGGGCGCCACTGAGGCTGTGATTCAATCTTCTGGCCCCGAAGCACTGGTCTGGGCACTCGAGAGAGGGTCCCGAAGCGGCCGTGTGGCTTATCAGTTTGCGCGCGATTATGTGGGTCGCATGGGGCAGGGTGCTTCTACTCAGCGATCTTTATGAATGAAGAGACGGCAGCCATGCCAACGCTTTTAGTGGCCGACGCACACCGCCAGCGTGATGGCAGTCAAGATCGAAAGACGGTCGATGTGGCTGTTGGCATCTTGATCAACGAGCACCAACAGTTTTTGCTTACATCCAGGCCCTCAGGCAAAGTCTACGAAGGTTATTGGGAGTTTCCGGGCGGCAAGCTGGAGGCCAACGAAACCGTGGCACAAGCTTTAACGCGCGAACTCGAAGAAGAGTTGGGTTTGAAAATTGGTGACGTTCAAATGTGGCGTCAACAATTGGTGGACTACCCGCATGCTCTGGTCAGACTCAACTTTTGCAAAGTTCACAGTTGGCAGGGCAACTTAGAAATGCGCGAAGGACAACAGTTTGCTTGGCAAAGCTTGCCCCTGAATGTGGTGCCGGTATTGCCAGGTACAGTGCCTGTTTTGACTTGGTTGGCTGAAGAGCGTGGCTTTCTAGGAGCCACACACCCAGCTTCTAGTTGAGCACCATCACTGCAGTTTGGGATCGCCAAAATTGTCTTGATCGGGGGGCGTGTCTTCGGGCACTCTGAAGCTCTCATTGGCCCATGCACCCAGATCAATACCCTTGCAACGCGCGCTGCAAAATGGACGATAAGCGTTTTGTGAGCTGAACAAACTGGGGCCACCACAGGTGGGGCATTTCACTTGTTTGGGCTTGGCAGATGGCTCGCTCATGGGTCTCTCACCAGATTCAAAAAGGGTCTGCGTTTTAAGAGCAGAGTGTCATTTCAAAGGGTGTGTCTTCTTTGCTGGCAAGCAGTTTGCCATCGGCTTGTTGTTGCATGAGGCGAATGACCACCAACAAACGGTTGCAGCTGATTTCTGGCGTGAGATTCAAGCCGTCGTCGATGCGCAAGCGCAGCAATTGAAAATTGCGACCCTGTGGCAAATTTTGTTGCAGCTGACCGCCTGTGGCCATCACCTTCTGGGTACTGCCAGATTCGCGCATCATTTTGAGAATGAGTTGAATGGCTTTGGCCAAAGGCGCAAAGTGCTGCGACCAGTTGTACAAATCGGCCTGCCTTGAATCAGGGGCATGGTGTTGCCACGCATGGTAGGCAGGCAAATCAAACTCGCAGGTGCCACCAGGAATGGCTGAGCGGCTTCGAATGCTGTTGAGGAACTCGCTTTCACTCAATGCGCTGCCCATTTTGCCAACCATGTTGTTGAGCGAGTCAAAGCGTTGATCGAGTTGTTCGATGATCAGGTCGAGTGCCTGCTCAGAAATGGAAGGGTTGCCACGGTAGCCGTTGAGTTGCTGTTTGTGCCGCTCGATGTCTTTGAGAATTTCTGACTTGAGCTCTGAGCGAGAAGCAACTTCCATGATTTCAAAAATCGTGGAAAGTGCGTAGTGGTGATCGAGGGCTTCGGATCGCTGGCTCAATTGGTTGAAGCGCGCAAACAAATGTTGCAAACGCAAATAAGTTCGAGTGCGTTCGTTGAGGGGGTATTCGTAAAGTATCACGCTGCGTCTTTCAGTGACAAGATCATAGCCCGAAGCGAGTCATCATTTCATGCACCAAGCGCTCCAAATGCGCTAAATCGATGCCTTCGTTGAAAATGACGGCATCGGCACATGCGAGCCGTTGTTGACGGCTGGCCTGCTGAGAAATGATGCGCTCAACATCGGCGCGGCCAAGTTGATTTCGGGCCATGACCCGCTGAATTTGGGTTTCTACTTCACAGTCGACCACGCAAACCCAGTCGACTTGGCGGCGCCATCGATCGCCAGACTCGACCAAAAGGGGCACGTCATAGACCAAACAGGCGTGGCCAGCCGCCACGGCGGCGTTGCTTTGTTCTTGGAGCACTTGCCCAACCAAAGGGTGAACAATGGCTTCGAGTTGGCGCTTGCTGGAGGGGTTTGAAAAGACCAGCGCGCGCATGGCTTCTCGGTCCATGGCGCCATCGGGGCCGATCAATGTCTCGCCAAATTCGGCCAAGATGGCTGGAATGGCTCTGCCCCCTGCTTGCGTTAAAGACCTGGAAATGGCATCGGCGTCCATGACTGCAGCACCAGCGCGCGCCAAGATACTTGCCACCGTGCTTTTGCCGCTGCCAATGCCTCCTGTGAGGCCCAGTCGAAGTGGCTTGCGGCTCAACGGATCAAGCTCCCATAGAAATGCCTAAAAAGAAACATGCGAATCCAGAAAAGGCCAAAAAAGGTCCAAAAGCGAAGTGTCCATTGTGACCCAGTTGCCCCCTCATTTTTTGACTGACCCCAAAAATCAGCCCTGAAATGGAGGCCAACAGCAGCAGCGGTAACAGGCTCCACACGCCCACCCAAGCCCCAAGTCCGGCCAACAGTTTGAGATCGCCTTGGCCCATGCCCTCTTTGCCTGCAAGTTGCTCAAAGCTCCAACTGACCAACCAAAGAAGCCCATATCCTAGGACCGCGCCTGAGAGTGAATGCAGGAGGGGGGTGGGGGTGAGGGACATGGCGCTGCCAATGAGGCCCACCCAAAGCAGCGCTTGAGTAAGCGCATCTGGTAGCAGGAAGGTTTCGGCATCAATCCAGGCAAGGGCCAAAAGCATGGCGCAAAAGGCGCTGGCTAACAGCGCCGGCCAAGCAAAGCCAAATTTGAGCAGGCACAAGCAGAACAAACCAGCAGTGAGAATTTCAACCAGTGGGTAGCGCCATGAAATTGTCTGCTGACAATGCCGGCATCGTCCTAGGCTCACAGCATAGGACAGCACAGGAATGAGCTCATACCAGTGAAGCTGGTGTTGACAGTGAGGGCAGTGTGACCTCGGCGTTTTGAGATTGAAAGCAGTCGTTTCTGGTTCTTCATTCCGCAAGATCATGAGAGGCAAGCGGTAAATGAGCACATTGAGAAAACTGCCGATGACCAAGCCAAGGACTGCAAACAACACGATGTGCCACAGATTGACCTCTGCTACGTGGGGCAACACCCATCCCATGGCGCCAGGCGGCTGCCAAAGTTGAGGCCATGCAGGGGGTGTGATCAAAAGACTTGTCCTAAGTTAAAGATGGGCAAATACAGGGCCAACAAAATGCCGCCAATAAGGGCACCCAGCAGCACCATGATGAGAGGCTCGAGCAGGGTGGAAAGGTTGCCAATTTGTTGGTTCACATCAGATTCCATGAGTTTGGCAGCTCGTTGAAGCATTGCGTCGAGCGACCCAGTTTCTTCACCAATGGCGCACATTTGAATGGTCATCGCAGAGAATAAGTTCGATTTTGACATGGCCTTGCTCAAACTGTGCCCCTCTTGGATGCGCTGGGCCAACGTAAGCGTGGCTTGGGCCAAATTGGGCGAGCCAGTGGCAGCCGATGCTGGCGAAAGCGCTTCTGCGAGAGGAATGCCAGCCTTGAGCAGCGCAGACAAGGTTTGGGACCATTTGACGGCCATGGCCGTGAGCAGCAAGGGCCCCAAGATGGGTGTAGCAAACACCATTTTTTCAAAATTGATTTGAAACCGCACAGATTTTTGATACCACCAGCGAAGCAAGGTGAGAAGAACAAAGATGCCAGCAGAAAGAGCGCCGGCCCAATGTCCCAACCAGAAGCTCAGATCGATCAAAAGTTGTGTGGCCCATGGCAAAGAGGCTCCCATGCTTTTGAAAACATCCTCAAAGACCGGTACGACCCAAAGCAATATGACCACCAGAACCAGTGCCGCAATGGTGAGAATACTTGCCGGATAAATGAGCGCATTTTTGAGTTTGGCTTTCAGGGCAGCTTGGGCCTCTAGCGTATCGGCTAAGCGATCCAAAATGCTGTCGAGGATGCCTGCAGACTCGCCCGCGGACAACAAACTGCAGTAATGCTGATTGAAGATTTGAGGGTGTTTTTGAAAAGCACTGTGCAGCGATTGACCTGCATTGACCTCATCGCGAAGTGTTTGCAAGGTTGCGCCAAAGGCCTTCTGCGTGGCCCGTGTTCCCACAATGCTTTGGCTCAGCAGTTCAAAAGCCTGCGAGAGTGGAATACCGGCACTCATGAGCGCTGACCACTGCCGAGTGAAAACGCTCAGTGTTTTGGCTGGGACTGACTTGCTTGGGTAAACGTTCGCAGGTGGCTTTTCTCGCCTGGCCAAGGCCCGAGACATTGCAGCATCAAGGGACATCGGTGTGCGCCAGAACTTCGGCCAAAGATGTGATGCCCAGGGAAGCCTGCAATAGTCCAGCATGGCGCAACGAGCAGACGCCTTCTTTTTCAGCTTGGGTGGCCAACTCTTGTCGACTGGCATTTTGCAAAATCAAATGCTGAAGAGCAGAAGTGATGGGCATCAATTGGAACAGTCCTATACGCCCCCAATAGCCTTTGTAGCACTGAGAGCAGCCTTCAGCCGAATAAAAATGGTGCTGCGCAGTGGCTTGATGGCTCATGGATTGCAAGCCTAATTCTTTGAGCAAGTGGGCTGAAACCACCATGGGTTTGCGGCAGTGCACACACAAGCGGCGAACCAAGCGTTGCGCAGAAATTAGACTGATACTAGATGCCAAGTTGTAGGAGGCCATGCCCATGTTTCGCAGACGCACCAAAGCACTGGGCGCGTCTTGTGTGTGCAAAGTAGACAAGACCAAATGCCCTGTTTGCGAAGCTTTGATGGCGATGTCGGCCGTCTCATGGTCTCTGATTTCACCCACCATCAAGATGTCGGGGTCTTGCCTTAAAAATGCACGCAGTGACGTAGCGAAATTCAGGCCAATTCTTTCTTTCACATTGACCTGATTGATGCCAGGGAGTTGAATTTCAGAGGGGTCTTCTACAGTGGCAATATTGACTTCGGCTCGGTTGAGTAAATTCAGGCAGGCATACAAAGACTGAGATTTGCCTGAGCCTGTGGGGCCAGTGACCAAAATAAAGCCGTGCGGTTTTTGGATGGCATCGAGTAGTTTTTGCTTGTCCGATGGGTTGTACCCCAAATGATCCAAATTGAGTTTGGCCAAATCGCTTGATAAGACGCGCACCACAATTTTTTCGCCAAAGAGGGTTGGCAAAGTGCTCACCCGCAAATTAAGTCGCTGCGAATTTTCAAGTCCCAGATTCATGCGCCCGTCTTGCGGCAAGCGTTTTTCTGCAATGTCAAGGCGCGACAATACTTTGATACGGGATGCGATTTGGTCTTTGAACTCAAAAGGTGGCGCGGCGATTTCTTGCAGGACACCGTCTACTCGCAGTCGAACACGGTAAAAAGTTTCGAATGGCTCAAAATGAATGTCTGAGGCTCGCAAAAGCGCTGCAATTTCCCAAGTTTGCTGCAGGTAGTGAACCACAGTTGCATCTGTGTAGGGGGGCGGGTTGCCGGATTGGATTTCCATCTGAGCGCCGTTTCATGAGAACTGGGCATTCAATGATGCTTGCAATAGGGCCATCGCGACGGTTCAATTTAGAAATGCAAGAACATGTACGCTGTTGTCCTCTTCCTCAAATTGGATGAAAATCAGGCATGGTTCAAAAACTGAACTGTGAGGAACTCATGAAATTCGTATTTTTATTGGTCACCTTGCTGGCATTGAATGCCCATGCAAGCGATCCCCCTAAAAAAGGGGATGACAAAAAATCCCAGGAACGATCGGCAGTACCAGAACGCATCACTCGGCCGAAATCAACGCCAGACTCTTTGCCTCAGCCAGTTGGGAAGAAGGAGGCAGGGGAGGTTTGTAGTAAGTTTGAATACAAAGAAAAGCCTGCCAAAATTGTTTGCTTGGACAAGGCAGTCGGGGAGAAGCCCAAAGCGGCCCCGAAATGAGACGAAAAAAAACCTACCGATTATTTCGGTAGGTTTTTTGGTTTTTGGAGTCTCAACAAAGAGACCCCTCACAATTTGCTTCCGCTTATTGGAACTTGATAGCACCCAAATTCACACCATTGGCGTAAGGGCCACCAACGGGGGTTGTTGACTGCATATTGGCTTGCAACAACTGAGCGTGAACTTCATTGACGCGCAGGGTTTTGAATGCGGTCATTGTGTTGGCAGAGCAACCAGTCACAGTCCAATTGGCATCGGTCAATGTGGAAGAGTAAGTTGGCACTGCACCATTGACTTGTGTTTTGCTAGTGCCGGTATTCACTTTTTCCGTCAATATCGTGATGGGAGTCTTGATGGTGGCAATGCAATCGGTGGTGGTCGATTTCAAGATGATGGTTGCTTTGCAAATGCCCACACATTCGGGGTTGGTTCCAAGTCCGACAGTCATCGATGTAGCGCCATCAATAGACCATGTTGTGGTGCCAGCACCTTTGACATAAACACCAACGCCAGCGCCAGCATTTGCTGGTGCACCAATGCCTTTGTAAACTGAATCGGTACCTACGCCAGCCCACCAGTCGTTACCGCCTTGGTTCCAAGCGTAGCTTCCGGTCAAATTGTTACCAGGCAAAGCAGTACCTGCATTCGCAGGCGCATCACCGGCAACATATGAGTTTTGAGTTGCTGTTTGCTCTTGCACAACTGTTAATGCGGCGTATGGCAATGTGACAGTGACGCTGATAGCTGCTGAGGTCGCTTCCAAATAACTTGTATCAGCAGCTTTTTTGGCAGTGACTGAACAAGTACCAGCCGCAGTGGCAGACAAAGTGGAGCCTGAAACGGTGCAAGGACCAGACGCAACTGTGTAAGTCACAGCGCCTGAACCATTGCCACCCGTCGTGCTCAAAGTGGAGCTACCGGATGTGAGAAATGAGCTTGGTGTTGCAACAGCTACCAGTGTGGCCTGCGCAACAGGTGGTGGGGTACTGGAGCCACCGCAAGCGGCTACGAGTGCTGCCACAGAAATTGAAGCTGCTGAAAGTAGCCACCGGTTTGAAATGAAATTCATGAGAGTCTCCAAATAATGACAGGTACAGATACGCATAGAGTTGAAAGCGCTATCTGAAAGCGCTTTCAAGATCATAAATTTGCCGTGTTTAATTTGCAATCAAATTAGCCTAGGGATTTTCCCTAGTGATGTTGCCAGTGCAACGGAGGGTTGAGTGGCTCGATGGTGAGCATTGAAGTGTTTTGACTAATTTTTATAAACACGAACGTGCTCAATTTGAAATTCCACTGGGAAAATACTGTCATCAACTTTGCCGCCTAAATCTCCTCCGATGGCAATGTTCATCAACAAGTATTGAGGTCGGTCAAAAGGCCAAGCCTGTGTATCTCCATTTTTGGGATTGATGTAGTTGAAATAAATACGATCGTCGACGCCGATGCTGATTTTTTCAGGCGTCCAGGTCAATTGGTAGTTGTGAAACGTGGTGCAGGCATCTGGTACTGAAGCGCTGAATGAAGCCGGTGGTGTGCCGCCTTGCCAGTTGTATTTTTTGGTGTGCACTGTTGCAAAAACCTCAGTTGGTTTGCTACCTACAAACTCCATGATGTCTATTTCACCATCGTCTGGCCACACCATGCCTCTGGAGCCACCAACACCCAAGGTCCAAATAGCAGGCCATGTTCCTTGTCCGCACGGCATTTTGGCGCGAATTTCAAAAAAACCATAAGTCCAACTGGCCAAACCGCGGGTCACTAAACGTGCCGATGTATAGTTTTGACCGCCATAATCTGCAGCTGTTGTGAGCCTTTCCTTGCGGGCCGTGATGATCAATTTGCCGTTTTCAACACGAGAGTTTTCTAGCCGATTGGCTGCGTAATATTGCTTCTCATTGTTATACCAACCCGCTCTATTGCGGTCAGTGTCAAAAGCCCATTTTTTAGGATCTGGTAAGCCGTTTGTTTCAAACTCATCAGACCAAACAAGGGTCCAACCAGGCTTGCTAGAAGGGTTGAGTGGCGATGTCTGCGAGACATTCACTGCAATTGTCGAAGGCTCAGAATTCTGAGAAACAACTTGATTGCCGCCCCCACATGAAGTTAGAGAAATCATTGTCAATCCTGCCAGCAGGCACAAAAATTTAATTCTCACGCAGCAACATTCCTGGTTGTACGATCATCGATTTACCATCACTGAATTGAACTTTCAGGTCGGCTTTTCCTGAGTTGAATGCCAAATATGTTTTGCGCCCAGTAGCGTCTTTGAAGACTGAATAAAAGATGGTGTTGGCTGTAACACTGAAATCTGGCACACCCATGTCGTTAAGGCTGTAGAGCCAGTGCAATGCGTGGCTCCGCGTGTCACCTAGCTCAAATGAGCCCCAACGTTTCCAAGAATCAAGGCCTTGCTTTGGATCGGCAAGTGCTAAGTATTTGGCAAAAATGTCTTGCCAAATATCAGGCGGGTTTGCATATTTCCCTCTTGCAGCATACAAGGCAGTTTCAGGTCCAAGTGTGGCCACGCTTCGCTTGACATGGTTGGGCGCTCTCCCAAGGTACGTACTGGCCGTGGTGATGGGAAGCAAGTTAATGCCTTTGATTTGTCGTGGTTCATCTGTCCACCAAGTGTTGTGTGAGTATTTGCCACCGAAGACCATGCTGACCTCAGCATTTTTATAGGCCTTTGGAAAAACAATACCGTGGCTGTCAAACCAGTAATGGTGAATGGCTTCAATCTCTGTTGTGTAGAGGTACAAGCCCAAATTTCTGAGCTGCGTATTGCCAGTTAGCTCGCCCCACTGAATGAGCCCTGCCCAGGCATTGATGGCTTCTGAAGATGACTCTTGATTGTTGCCATGCTCACCCAGTCCAACGCCCGATGCCCATGAGTGACCTTCGTAAGGATCAAAGTTTCTCAAGAAAGGAAAGTCAGCTCTACCCCGTTCGCTGGTAGCGATATCTGCAATGAGTAAATTAACCATCCCACCCCATTGCGAAGGGCTAGCCCAAGCTGGATCGCGCAAGGCAATGTCGGCCATTGTTCGGATCCAATAGCCGTAGTGAAAATGATGGTCATTCATTTGTGAAATGCTGAAATATTCTTCTGGATAGGCAATGACAGCACCAAGAGACTTGTCCAAATGAAAATAAGTTTTGTTGTCTTTGCCCGAGAACCACTTCTCAATTCGGGTCTTCAAGGTTGCCAACAATTGATCGCGTGCTGCCAAGTCGCCTTGCTGCTCAACGACATCCATGAGCTTGGCTATTCGCTGCAATCCCTTACCTTGCCAATAAGGCCCAACGCCAATTTCAAGCATCATGCGCCTGGCGTTTCTCACGTCTGTTTTAGTGACCTCACTCAGTTCTTTAGCCTGCAGAGGATTTTTCACGCCTGGCCAAAAGGGCACAAATCCGTTGTAAGTGAATTGAGTTGCAAATGAATTGCTTGCCAGCAATTTAATGGGCCCCCTGATGGTGTCATACGCAGGTCCCAATTTGTCAGTGACAGTGGCGTTTTGATGCCAATGATGTGGGTAAAGTCCTAGAAGTGGGCTTCTCTGTAAGCCCTCCATCATTTTGCTGCTCACATCAAATTGGGTTTTGACTTGGCTTTTGGCAGAATCGAACTCCCAACTTACTTTGGTGTCAGAAACGAAAGCGTATGCATGCTCTTGGAGCAATTTGAATGCAGCAATTGAAGAGTCGGGTAACGCAGCCAAAGACAGATAGCCTTTTCCCTCGGGCATTGACAAGGCCCAAGAGCGATCATTCATGACCTCCCACTTTGCACCTGTAGGGGCAAAAAGTGCAAAAAATTGACCGTTCACTTCTAAGACCAAATGGTGTGCTTTGAGTGCCAATGGTTGCCCAGAAAGACTCTCTATTTTTTTACCTTCCGCGGGTAAGTCGATCCGAAGATTGCCACGACTGACTTGAAAGTAAACATAAGGACTGCCATGGGTAACGGTGGCTAAAAGTTGATCTTGCCCCTGAGATTGGCTGATATCAATTGACCAATCGCTGGTGCGAGCAAGTTTGGCCTTGCCAAGTGACAAGGTTGAACTTGAAATTCGAAGAGGATTTTTGTGAGCGTAATGTATTTCGACGTCTTGCCTCTCAGTTGGCACAACCTCTTGTCTTGGCAAAGATACTTCGATGCCAGCCTCCGTTGGCTTGACACTCAAAGGATGAGCAAAGATTGCCTCAGGTTTGTCATGAAAAATGAGAGTTGAATACCATTGGTTGGTAGGCGCTGCCTTGGTCAATAAATCTGGGGTTCTATGGGGTGCGGCAGGGGGGCGCGGATCTTGCCCTTTTGGATTAAGGACATAACTCGCAGCGCCAATACTGACATTTTGGGAGTGCGCCGAAAGGGGCAATAAAAAGCCAAACAAACCAAATGCAGTCAATGTGCTTAAGGCCAAGTAACGTGTGAGGGTCATGTTCCTACCTATTTTGTCAATCTATCTTGAAGCATCTGAATCATAATGAAAGCGCTTTCAAAAAGCCAGACAAGCCCTAGAAAAATGGCGTTTTTTTGAAATTTAAGGGTAAACGAGGGTGAATGATCATTGACGGTCAATCTCTCACAATTTAAGATTATGAAAGCGCTTTCAAATTAGTGAAACTATGACACATCCAATCTTGCCAAATACCGCACGCCAAAGTACGCGGTTCCGATCCATCGCATTAGCCATTGTGCTTTTCTCGGGTGCTTCAAGTTATGCCATTGACTTTGGGCCAGAGGGAATGTTTAGCCTCACTGGATTTGCGAAATCAGAAGTTCGAAGAGGCAGTAACAATTGCAATGAATGCCAACTTTATCCACTCGAGAACAAACAAAGAATTTGGGCCGATGATTTGGTCGTAGGCAAGCCTTATGGCACAAGCAATTCAGATGTCACACTGTTTCAGCCATGGTTGGGCGTGAAATATGACCTAGGTCAGGGTTACAAATTCAATGGCTTGGTCAGCCAGAGATGGCGCGACGGAAAACATGACATTCCTGGCTTCTGGTATGAAAAAAATATAGCGATAAGTCATGACGACTATGGAAGTTTGAGAGTCGGTGCCATGACCACCCGAACATGGAGCATCGCGGACTATCCTTATGGCACCAACATTGGCGTGGCCAGTGTATGGGGATCAAGTGGCGCAGGATACGGCTTGCTGACAAAGGCGGTCAGATATACATCAAGAAAATTTGATGTCGCGCAAGGAGATTTGGTTGTTGAGGCCAGTTACGACCAAGGAAATCGTGATTTCAAAATTAACAAGCCAAAGTTTCTTGAACTTTATGCGCAGTATTACAAAGGCGATTTGGTCATTGACGCCATGTTCCAGGACACCCGAAATGGCAATCCTCAAGCTTGGAGTCAAGGACCCTTCACAAGCCTGACTCCAAATGTAGCCGACGATCCCAAGCTGGGCGGTTCTGGACAATCGATCGCCATGGTCATGGGCCGCTATCAACTTGATTCTCGAATTGAACTTTCTGGTGGCATTCGCATCAATCGCTGGAGTGGTGCATATGCAGTTATCACAGTTCCTGGTGCACAAGCTCAGTGGAATAACATGTTCAATGTCGATTGGAACGGCCAACTCAATGGCGTCCCCAATCCTGGTTATGCCGCAAGAACAGTAGACACCATGCTTGGCGCTCGGTACAGAATGGGGCAATGGACCGCACATACCGGCCTGACATATCTAGGCAAAGCCAATACTTCAAATCCCAGTGAGCGAGGACAAAGCAATGCTGCTCTGATCAATACATTGGGTCTGGGTTATGAAGTTCGTCAAGGCTTCCAAGTTTATGGCTTTGTTGGCATCGTTAACTATGCACGAATTGGCTTAGCTCCAATGTCAATGCCCTCTAACACTGCATTCACCGACGTCGATTCGCGAGTTACTCGCACAGGCAATTGGGCGGGTTTAGGCGCAGTTTACGTGTTCTAAATTGAAGGGACACAAGCATGAATAACTTTGAAAAATTGAACATGAAGAATTTGATCAAAAGCTACCTATCCTTATTGATGGCTGCGAGTATGGCTTTGGTATTGATTGGTTGTGGCGGGGGAGGAGTCGTCCCTTCCAATGGCGTACAAGTAAGAGCTTTAAGTGCAGATTTTGGCACTCGAAAAGCTGTTTCTTATTCTCCTTATCGCAGTACCAGCACCGACGGAAATAATTTTCAAAATGAAGTGGTAACCACCGCCAATGTCTTGCAAGATTTGCGTTTGTTACAAGATGGTGGTTTCACACTCATTCGCTTGTTCAACAGCAGTGATGCAATGGCCAAAGTGATATTGGAGACCATTAAAAATAACAATCTGGATATCAAAGTGATGCTTGGTGTCTGGATCCAATCCGGAAACCCTGGAGGGATCAACGAAGCAGAAATTGCCAGGGCGGTGAGCCTAGCCAACAACTACAAAAGTATCGTTTTGGCTTTGAGCGTGGGCAACGAAACGATGGTCAATTGGTCATTCAATCCAGTGTCTGTAGCCGACATGGTCAAATACATCAACGCTGTCCGTAGCCAAGTCACGCAACCAGTGACCACCGATGACAATTGGGCATTTTTTGCAAAGGCAAACAATAACCAAGAACCAAAAGCTATCTTGAATGCGGTTGATTTTGTGGCAATGCATACTTATCCACTGGCAGACTCAGTGCATGACGCTAACAAATGGAACTGGCAGCAAACTGATAAAGCAGCTAATTTGCGCGCAGAGGCAATGATGGATGCCGCTATTGCAGCCGCAAAAAGTGATTTCAATGCGGTAAGGTCTTACATGGACAACCTCGGCTTAACCAACACGCCCATTGTGATTGGAGAAACAGGCTGGAAGGCAGTAGCGTCTGGCGGTGAAAATTACCGAGCACACCCTGTTAATCAGAAAATGTATTTTGATCGTTTAACGGCTTGGAGCAACTCCAGCGCAGCTGCAAAACCAAAGAGTATTTTCTATTTTGTGGCCTTTGACGAACCTTGGAAAAAAGCCGACGACAAATGGGGGCTGTTCAATGTCGACCGTAAGGCGCGTTATGTTGTGCAGTCACTCTATCCAAATAGCATTTGGGAATCCGGTGCTTACACATCTGCAGATGCCCTTTACTTTATTCCCACACAGAGTAACGGCACCATCACTGCCAATCGATACACTGTTTTCTCGGACATCAATACCGCAGGTGAAGTCAGGCCTTCGGAGTCAATTTTGTGGGTTGGCTGGGACAACCCAGCAACTGCTTATGCGGGAAGCAGCTCTCTCAGCTTTGCAACTGGAGATGGGCCCAATTCATTAGAAATCACACCCGCACCTACAAGCTGGGGCTGGGGCATGATTGCGGCCTTGCAAACTTCTGCAGATGACCTTTCACAATTTGCCACAACAGGTAAGTTGAATTTCAGCATCAAGACAACGTATCCAGGAAAAATTGAGTTTGGTTTTTTAACAGGTACCACAACCGCGGGCAGTGCTTACGATGTCTACCTCACAGTTGATCCCGCCAATAATCCATATGGTTATGTCAATGATGGAACTTGGCGCAACGTTTCCATACCTATCAGCGCCATAACGCCTCGCGGCGCCATGGCCTATGGCATGACCGATGCCAGTAAGTCAAAACTAGATTTAAGCAAAGTGACTAACCCATTGGTCATTGCCGACAGGTATGAAAAAACAGGCAAGTCAACCAACTCGAATGACAGAACTAAGATCTACATTGACAATGTGTATTGGTCAAAATAAGAGTTAAGTGGATACAAGAAAGCCCTGAGATTGCAAATGCACTCTCAGGGCTTTTTCAATCAGCAGATCAGTTGACTCGATGACTTTTTGAGTCAAACCCCAGAATGTGGCTCTTGTTAAAAAACAAACCAATCGAATCATGACTTTTGAATTTTTTGTCAGAGTTCATTTTGACATTGATCAAGTTTGTTAAACCATTAACTTGGCAGTGATAAATGGAAGAGTCGCCTAAATGTTCAGCCAGTACCACGGTGGCTGGTAGCCCTTGAGCAGCCTCAACAATGTCAATGTGTTCTGGTCGAAAAGCAATGCAATGTGGCTTTGTTGAAAAATTTTCTGAATACAAATTCCACCAAGCCTTTAGCTTTTCAGAGGCCATGTTGAAATTAGGTTTCTCAATCAAGTTTATGCGAGGCGAACCTAAAAAACTGGCCACAAATTGATTGCAAGGTTGCTCATACAGTGACAAAGGTGAACCCAACTGCTCTATGTTCCCATTGTTAAAAACTGCAATTCGATCGCCCATAGTCATAGCCTCAACTTGATCGTGCGTGACATAGATCATGGTGGTGCCTAATTCTTTGTGCAATCTTGAAAGCTCGATGCGCATGTTGACGCGCAACGCAGCATCAAGGTTGGACAGCGGTTCATCAAAGAGGAAGACTTTTGGTTTTCGAACAATGGCTCGACCAATTGCAACACGTTGACGCTCACCCCCCGATAGCTCTTTGGGAAATTTCTTGAGCATCTGATCAATGCGTAAAACCTCTGCAGCCTGACGGACTTGAAGTTGGCGTTCTTTTTCTTTGATGCCAGACATTTTGAGAGAAAAGCCCATGTTCTCTTCAACCGTCATGTGAGGGTAGAGTGCGTAGTTTTGAAATACCATTGCAACACCCCTGTCGGCTGGGTGTGTGTGCGTTACCTGAACACCGTCTATGGTGAGATCACCAGAACTAATTTCTTCGAGCCCAGCAATCATGCGCAATGTTGTTGACTTTCCACATCCAGATGGACCTACAAAGACCAAAAACTCGCCATCATGAACTTCCAAATCGATGCCGCGAATAACTTCATTTCGGCCATAAGATTTGTGCAGATTTTTAAGTACAACATGTCCCATGAACTTAATTTCCTAGAACGGTCACTGCGGGTTCGTTGAGCTTATTTGAATTTAACCCTGGTAATGGAGTCCCTTGCTTTAGAAACTCTCTGTACCAAAGTGCACTGTCTTTCAGAACTCGCTTTTGTGTCTCGTAATCGACGTGAACGATGCCAAATCTCTTTTCATAGCCACTGGCCCATTCAAAATTGTCCATCAAGCTCCACACCATGTAAGCCTCTACTGGTACGCCTTGCTCAATGGCATCTGACAGTGCTCTGATGTGCTGCTGCAAGTAATCAACGCGATTTTTATCGTGGACGCTGCCGTTGACTATTTTGTCTTTGAACGCTGCGCCATTTTCTGTGATGTAAATGGCAGGCAGTGGATAGTCGCGATGCATTCGAACCAGCAATTCTGTTAAGCCTTGTGGATAGACTTCCCATTGCATGTCTGTTACCGGTAAACCGCTTTTCTGCACGTCCCATGGATCAGCCGCGCTAACCACTGATCTGGAGTAATAGTTAACCCCTAAGAAGTCTAGTGGCTGTTGAATGTGAGCCATGTCGTTTGACTCAATTTGAGGGGCATCACTGCCCAAGAAATCCAAAACATCGGCAGGATATTCTCCCTTGAACAGTGGATCCATGTACCAGCGAAGCAGTCGTCCATCTTCCAGTTTTGTTTTTTGTTTATCTTCAGTTGATTCAGTTGCAGAATGCATTGGCGCTAAATTCAAAACAATCCCAAGCTTGGCGGTTTGACGCTCAGCGCGCAGTGCTTGCAAAGCCAAACCGTGACTCAACAACAGATGGTGCGAAACTTGTGTCGCTACGCCTCTGTGTTTAATCCCTGGCGCAAATATGCCTGTTTCATGGCCAAGATGTGCAATGACCCAAGGTTCGTTGTGTGTTGTAAACGATTGGACCCGATCACCCAAGCGACTAGCCACGGTTTGCGCATAGTCTACGAAGCGATGGACTGTTTCACGGTTAGCCCAACCACCCATTTGCTGCAGCGCATCCGGAAGATCCCAATGGTTGAATGTGACTGATGCCGCTATATTTTTTTCAAACAATGCATCGATAACGCGATCATAAAAATCTAAACCTTTTGAATTCCATGCCCCCTTGCCTGTTGGTTGAACGCGAGGCCAAGAAATGGACATTCGATACGCATTGACGCCCAAATCTGAAATGATTTGAATATCGTCTTGCCAATTGTTGTAGTGGTCACAAGCAACTAGACCATTGCTGGCATCTGCAATCGCGCCTGGTTGCTCGCAAAACCGATCCCAAATTGAAGGACCTTTGCCATCAGATCGACCGCCACCTTCAATTTGAAATGCAGCCGTGGCAACGCCCCAAATAAAATCTTTTGGAAACTTTTTTATGCGCATTGCGTTATTTAGATCGGACATTTGCTTGGAATTTCAATGGTGTAAAAAAATGGTGTTACTTAACAGCGCCTGACGTTAAGCCTTCTATCAATCGCTTGGATGAGAAAGCAAACAAAATGAGCAGGGGAACGGTTGCGATTGCAGAGCCAGCCATCAATGCCCCCCACTCTGTATCAACCGGGCTTTGCATGCTTCTTAGCGCCAATGGCAATGTGTACATTTCAGGCGAACGCATGACCACCAATGGCCCAATAAAGTTATTCCACGAAGCAATGAATGTAATCAGGCCGAGCGTGCCCAATGCAGGCTGCAATAAAGGCAGAACGATCCGTGCATAGATCCCTAGCTCTGAGCAACCGTCCATTCTGGCGGCCTCAATCAGTTCTCTAGGAATGGATGTCAAAACAAATTGGCGCATTAGAAAAATTCCAAATGCGCTGGCGGCACCAGGGATGAAAAGAGCATGGGGCTGATCAATCCAACCCAGCACATCCATGATCATGAAGGTAGGAATCATGCCCAAAAAAGAGGGTATGAGCATGGTCCCCATGACCAGAAGAAATAGGGGTTTTTTAAACTTGAACTCAAACATGGCGAATGCATAACCCCCCATGGAGCAAAAGATCAACGTCAATGCAGTAGACGCCAATGCAATGTAGAGACTCCAGCCAAGACTGTTCCAAAAATGAATTTTTTCAGTCAATATTTTCAGATTTTCAAAAAATGCAGTACCAGGCCATAGGGGTGGGGGCAGTGTGAAAATTTCGGATTTAGTGTGTGTGGCAAATACAAACATGAAATAGAACGGCGCAAGCATGATCAGGCTACCCAAACCCACCATGACATATGCCGTCACTACGCTGACTGAATGACTACCTTGCAATCGACGGCTTTCAGTCATCATGTTTCTCCCCTCTTAGGTTTGAATGCCAAGTTGGTCAACCAAGTGAGGACAGCCACAAAAACAAAAAGAATCCAGGATAAAGCGCTGGCTGTTCCGAAATCATTGAAATCAAAAGCAGTCCGATACATGTACATGGCAGTGGTCATGCCAGATTGATCACTGCCGCCACGGCCGCCAGTCAAAATGAAGGGCTCTTCAAACAATTGCAAACCACCAATCAGAGTCAAAGTCACACCAAAATAAATCATTGGTTTGAGACTTGGCAGGGTGATGTACCAAAACTGATTCCAACGACTGGCACCATCCATGGTTGCTGCTTCATACATGTCCTTCGGAATTGTTTGAAGTGCAGCCAAGTACAAGACTGTGTTGAATCCGACATATCGCCAAAACACCACAAATGAAATTGCAGGCTTGATGAATTCAGATTCACCTAACCAATCAATGGGTTGTTGCGGAAAAAAACTACCAATCAAAGGCAGTTGGGCCGCACCAGCAATCACCTGATTGATCAGTCCGTAGTCAGTTGAGAACAAGGTGCTGAACATCATGGCAATGGCCACAGTGGAAGTGATGTACGGTAAAAAATAGGCCCCGACAGTGGCATTGCGTGTGCGCTTGAACTGAGCATGAATGACGCAAGCTAGCGGAATTGCAATGAGATGTTGAGGAATTCCAGACACTGCAGCAAGCCAAAAAGTGTTCTTGATTGATTTCCAAAACCATTCATCTTCTAGTGTGAAAATAAAATTATCAAGGCCTACGTAAGACATGTTGGCCAAGCCAGATGTAGGCTCCCAACTTTGAAATGCCAGAAACAAAGAGAACAGAAGCGGAAACAGTCCAAAGATAAAAAATAAAAGAACAAAAGGTGCCAGTAAAACGTACGGCACAAGTTTGGGGTGGAGTCGCCAGCGAGGACGGCGCTGAAGTTTGGGGGATATTGGGGTCATGGAGTTAACGCCGTGCACGACGCTCCAGCAAACGGTCTGCATCTTTCAATGCCAAGCGTATATCCTTGCCTTGATTGAGCACTTTGTCGAGCTCTGTGTTGATCACTTCATCGGCAAAAGTATCCAGTCGATGAACTTTAGGCGCTTGAATATGGCGCGTGGCTTCGCGCCATAAAATTCGAGCCTTTTGCTGTCCAAGAAAAGCGATAGGTTCATTGAAAAAAGCATCGTTGTGAACACTGATCAGTGCAGGAAAAGCGTCTTGTGATTTGAAGGCTTCTAACTGACGATCAGGATTGAGAGTCATCAATTGAATCAGATCCCAGGCAAGCTCTTTTTGTGTTGCAGCTTTCGGAATGGCATAGAAGCTTCCGCCCCACGCTGCCCAGGTATTTTCAGGTAACTGTGATGCACGCCAGAGTCCCTTTGTTTCAGGTGCAAGCCAGTTGTTGAGATGTCCTGCAATCCATGCGCCAGACATTTGAGTGGCAACATGACCTCGTCGAAAACCTTCTGCCCATTCGTTAGACCATGCGCTGATTTTGCCGTCCAATTTGTTGTCTCGAATTCGTTTGGCCAACTCAAAAGCCTTTACAAATCGTTCGGTGGTAACAAGAGAATGACCTGCCGCATCAAAATACAAACCTTCGCCTGACTTAACGCCGCCACGAATAATCAAATCTTTCACATCTCGCGCATGGGCTACGAGGTAGGCGCCAGTTGATTTTTTGATGACAACCCCGGCTTTGATGTAACTGTCCCAACTGTTTGTTAGGTCGGCTTCTTGCAGTCCTGATTTCAGCAATAAGTCCTGCCTGTAAAGCAAGGTGCCAGGACCTATGTCTGTTGGTATGGCAACCAAGCGACCCGTTGAAGATTTGGCTTGGTCAATTGAAAATGCAACAAACAAATGCTTCGATTCGTTCAAGTTGTAAGGCGGGGCCCCAAGGTCTTCAAGTCCACCCCCAGTAGCAAAGCGGGCAACGTAGCTTGACTCTAGAACCATCACATCCGGCGGTTTGGATGAGGTAGACAAAGCGGTGGTCATTGCAGTGTGGTGATCGGCGTACGCTCGACTGATCACTTTGACTTGAACGCCTGGGTGTTTTTTCTCCCATGCGGGCAATGCTGCTTTGATAATACTGTCAACCGCAGGATAGGCGGCCACAGTTAACACTTTCTGAGCATGTGCACAGAGTGTCAGATGGCTTAGCAAAACCGCTATGACAACAGATCGTATATTTGCAAACATTGTGGAAAGACGAAACTCAGGCGCAAATTGACCAATGCGATGCACTGAAAGCAACTCATGAAAGCGCTTTCAAGAATTATAGTGACCGCCGTCAAATTGGGTCAAAGGGTTATCCCTAGCCCTTATGGCTGAGCTCAATCAAGGCTTGGCTGTCGATTCCCGAACGATCAACTTGGGTGCAGGCATGACAGCTGTTGGCTTGGTGTCTGCCAACATTTGCAAAATGGCAGAAGCGGTTAAGCGGCCTAGTTCGTAAGCAGGTTGATGGATTGTGCTCAAAGGCGGCGCAACGTAGATGGAATGGTAAAGATCATCAAAGCCAATGAGGGACACATCTTCGGGAATTTTGAGACCCTTGCGATGCAAGCTCAGAGCTGCGCCATATGCCATTTGGTCATTGGCAGCAAAGAGTGCTGTAAATTTGCGTCGGTTTGAAAGAAGTTGATCCGTGGCATTGAGGCCCCCATCGACTTGGTAGTCGCCTGACACCACCAACTGCGGGTCAAATGGAATGCTCGCATTTTTGAGCGCTGTGGTGTAACCCCGAAATCGCTCATTGGCATCAGGATGTGCGGCATCCCCCGAAATAAAAGCAATTTTGCGATGGCCTAAAGAAATCAAATGCTCAGTGGCTAAAACGCCGCCTGCAAAGTTGTCGAAGTTAAGGGCAAAGAGACCGCCACCTTTGATATTGCGCCCCGTGACGACGATTGGTAAATGTTTGGCAGCGTTTTTAAGTGCTTGGTCACTCAAGCGGCCGTTTAAAACGATCAACCCATCAACACGGCGCGATCTGAGGACATCAATGCAACGGCCTTCAGTCACGGGGTTCCAATGGGCGCTCACAAACAAGGGACTGTAGCCAGCACTGTCGAGTTCATCTTCAATACCGCGCAGAGCAGGGCCATAAAAGGGACTGTCTATGGCTTGCGTAACAACGCCAATGCTCAAAGTGCGTCCACCAGCAAGGCCTCTTGCTACAGGGTTGGGAACAAAACCTAACTCTGCAATAGCTTCATCAATGGCTTTTCTCTTTTCATCGCTGACAACGGCAGTACCGTTGAGGATACGAGAAACAGTGCTTGGTGAGACGCCAGCCAGCTTGGCAACACGCTCAAGTGTGACGGGGCCAGACTTGATATTTTCGGCGCGCTTGTTTTTCATAATTTAAGTAAGTTTCAAAATAGAACTTATCATGAAAACGCTTTCACAGCAATCATGTGAGGAGGCTAAGT
>Ga0192647_100487_pt1 | contig 28006 bp, 19 predicted proteins | sample LauGreFa1BDMLBSN_2_FD_133046 | JGI IMG/M metagenome (GOLD analysis project Ga0192647, IMG submission 133046) | Freshwater lake microbial communities from Lake Michigan, USA - Fa13.BD.MLB.SN - reassembly | ecosystem: Environmental > Aquatic > Freshwater > Lake | place: Lake Michigan, USA... | reverse complement strand
GTATTGACTCACCTACCACCAATGATGGGATCACTGTTTCGACCCCTCCCACATGTCGTGTGATTCATATCAATACCCCATCTAGACATGAAAGCTCTCTGTCGCACTCCCATCAGGAGACCATCCAATCATATCTTACATTTACTGAACTTCCTTGTTTAAGTCCGCCTGATACTACAGTGGCCAACACAGCATCTGAATTCAAAGATGATAGCCTGAACGCCTGCCTTGAGTTTATTGCCTCCTTATTTCAGACACAACGGCGAGCACAGGACTTACCACCCATTCCGAATGGGTTTGCCTTAAGGCATGATCGGGACATCACCCCCCATCATTCGGTTGTGATGGACTTGATTATGGCCATTCAGCCGGATCACCCATCTCACCGAATACCACTGACTCCCGCTCGCCAAACCCTGTTGTATCACATCATCATGACGTCCTTTTCTCCTAATCCAAGCCCAATTGACTCATCGTATTTGCAGAATGTATGGCGTGTTGTTGGACCGCAAGATCACCGTCAAGACCCTGTTGATTCCTGTCCTTCCTTACCCACGGTTCAATGCTGGCTGAGTCTATGCTTGGCCACATTCCCACAACGATGCACCCCAGCCTTTACCCCTGATATCCAACGGGCAATCATGACCGCCCTTGATAGGGTATCGCATTCCCGAACCTCTGATGGTGGTGATGAGGTATTGGTTTAACACAAGGGGTATCTAACGATTAAAGTAGGGAGAAGTCAGGCTAAGTGATCGGATAGCGTCGCCACCCACTAGCATGTCCGCCGGTTTGGACCAACCATTTTGTGCGGTGGAAGCGATCGTTGCGATCGTTGAGTCGGGTTATAAAGATATAACCCTTTAGGCTATGCCGGTAGGCGTGTTCAACGTTGTGCCCGGCGAAACCAAGCGATTGAGTGCTGCCAAGCTGGCCTTGCCTTCTTTTGTTTGCCACTTGGATGACTCTTTTTTGAGCGATTGATCAATGGCGGTCAGTTGCTCAATGGTCCAGCGGGCATCTGCAGGGAGCATTTTTTTGTCACTGCACAAGCGTGTTAATGCGTCCAAAGCGTGGGGAGACTGTTGTTGTTTGACCAATTGAACCAATGCCATGGCCAGCATTTTGTAGCTACTCGATGCGGTGAGTTGGTTAAATGGGTTGAGGGTTACAGAAGGGGATGACACCATATGATGGGCCCATTCCTCGATCCCTTTTATTACCTGGTCAAGGTTATCTAGGGGTTGCCCGTTCAGTAAGGCAAGAATCACTTGTTTGAGTTCGGTTGGTAGCTCCAATCCCGGATCAATGTCCAGTTTGGTTTTACTAAGGATATCTGCGAAAGCCTTTGACATGGGATCATTGGCTTGATCCGTGCCTGCCTGATCGGGTTGCCAGCTCATAGTGGACATGGCCATGGCTTGCCGTTGAATCTCTCGTATTTTTGCGTTCATATCCATCATCATAAGGGACTCCTTGTTGTCATTAGTCTATCATGGTTGGAATGGGCGTCATGTTACCCCTGAGTAAATACCACCAATTAGGATCGTGTGGTGCCCCTTGGATTATGTATCGTATTTTTTCGATTCATTATGGGCGGGGGTTTTACACGGAGTGCCATTTTAAGGGTGTTGGCCACTAGACCCCGCGTTTGATGGGGTTATTTTACGTGATCCACCCATTTGCTGACCCGTTCTTTTTGATCCTCACCCATTTAAATCGATTGGCAATTGACTGCAATTTTTTTATACTGCGTGGTCTTTGTGTCAGCCCATCATGACGTTTCATTCCTTCTCCCATTTAGAAATGAGCCTGACGGTGGGGAAAAACGGTGGCACTTCATTGGACGGTTTGGAGGATATTTACCATGGAAACCTTTAGTTATTTAAGTCATACATCCCCCGCTACGATCGAGTCGCTGTATTTGCAGTATCGGCAACATCCTGGCAGTGTGCCGTCAGATTGGGCACGTTTCTTTGAGGGATATGAGTTTCAACAGTTCGAACGATCCTTCAGCCCGTCCCCTGCTGATGCGACCATCCTTTCTCGCTCATCGGATGCGGCGACCCACATCCGATTGCGTGGCCATTTGGTTGCCCATACCAATCCCCTTTTATCACCTAGTGCTGAGGCGCAGCAGGCGTTTTTTGACACCTTAGCCTCAACTCGATCGGACACAGAATCGGAAGAGACACTCTCTCATTTATTGCAGTGTTACACGGCATCCGTTGGAGTGGAATTCCCCGCAGATGCCCCCCCTTCATTAACCAACTTTATGCAAGATCAACTAGAAAGTCGGGCGTGTTTTACCGCTTCACAAGCCGACCAAAAACGGGTCTTGGATCACCTCAGTCGTGCGGTTGCATTTGAACATTTTTTGCATACCAAATTTGTGGGTAAAAAACGCTTCTCACTCGAAGGGTTAGAGGCCTTTATTCCTGGCGTGTGGGCCATCATTGAGGAAGCCGCCACACATGGCGTCAAAGAATGTGCCATCGGCATGGCCCACCGGGGCCGATTGAATACCTTGGTGAACGTCATGCAAAAACCCTATTCAACGGTTTTTGCAGAATTTGATGAGGCCGTTCAAGATGCATTTGATCGGGCGGGGGATGTCAAATACCATATGGGACAATCGTGCGATGTCACGTTGCCGTCGGGAGATGGGATGCATTTGTCCTTGCTTTTTAATCCGTCTCATTTGGAGGTAGTCGGTGGCGTGGTGTGTGGGATGTGCCGTGCCAAGAGTGACCATCGGTATGACGGCTTATCGCACCCCATGTTACCTATTGTGGTACACGGGGATGCCGCCTTGTCGGGTCAGGGCATCAACTATGAACTGGTGAATATGGGCCGACTGCCTGGGTTTGATGTGGGGGGAGTACTTCATGTGGTACTTAATAACCAGGTGGGCTTCACCACTGATTCGGCAGAAGGGCGTTCATCACGTTACTGCACCGATTTGGCCCGCCTGACCAATGCCCCCGTTTTTCATGTCAACGGGGATGATCCTGATGCGGTCGTTGGGGTATTAAAATTGGCGGTTCGTATCCGGCAAACGTTTGCCACCGATGTGTACGTGGACATCATGGGCTATCGCCGGTATGGCCACAACGAGGGAGACGAGCCACGGTTTACCCAACCGACCTTGTATGACTGGTTGCAACAGCACCCCACCATCTACCACTTATACCGGGATCGCTTGTGCGAGCAGGGTGTCATCACGCTGGATGAAGCCGCCTCAGCCTACCAAGCGGTTGAGTCCAACTTGGCCCAACAGTTAGAAGCCGCCCGGGCAGGAGGCATTACCCCATCCGAACAGCCGTTTAAAGGGGATTGGGCACCTTATCGACTGGCCGATCGGCATGAACTAACGGCCCCAATCGACACCGGGGTTGAATCGGATGTGCTTAATACGGTGGCCGAGGTCCTAACCGCCCCGCCCGCATCCATTGACTTATTAGGCAAACTAAAAAAGGTGTACGACACCCGAGCCAAATGGTGGCAGGAAGGACGGGTGGATTGGGCCACTGCGGAATCGTTGGCCTACGGCACACTGGTTCATGATGGTGTACCTGTTCGATTGGCAGGCCAAGATGCCCAACGCGGTACGTTTTCACATCGCCATGCCGTGGTTCGGGATACGCAGACCGGAGTGCCGGTGGTGCCATTAAATGCGTTGGCCACATCGGGGGCCTCCTTGCAAGTGTATAACACCATTTTGTCTGAATATGGGGCACTGGCATTTGAATATGGATATGCCATGGCCACCCCCCATGGCTTGACCATTTGGGAGGCACAGTTTGGCGACTTTGCCAATGGGGCACAAGTGGTCATTGATCAATTTATTGCCTCTTCTGAGGTAAAGTGGGAACGGTACTGTGGGGTGGTGTTGTTGTTGCCACATGCCCAAGAAGGGCAGGGGCCGGAGCATTCGAGTGCCCGCCTTGAACGGTTTTTACAACTGGCTGCCCAAGACAACATGTTGGTCTGTAACATCACATCCCCCGCCAACTTTTTTCATGCGTTGCGTCGTCAGGTCTATGCCCCATTTCGGAAACCATTGGTGGTGATGTCACCCAAAAGTATTTTTCGTCATCCCCTTGCGGTGTCTTCGGTTAACGAACTTGAAACCGGGTCATTTCAACCGGTTTTGGATGACACGGCTGTCGACAAATCATCGGTTACCCGTGTGGTGATTTGTTCGGGTAAGCTGTATTACGATTTATTAGAAAAGCGAGAGGCCGATGCCTTGTCCCATGTGGCCCTTATCCGATTGGAACAGCTGTATCCACTGCCAAAATCACAGTTGGCATCCTTGCGAAAAGAATATCCCAGTCAGGCCCAATGGGTTTGGGCCCAGGAAGAACCCGCCAATCAAGGGGCACTGTCTTATATCCGTGGTGTGTTTTCGGGTTGGTCGTTGCAGTTGTTGTCCCGACCCGAATCGGCCAGTCCGGCTACTGGTAGCATGAAGCGCTATGAAAAAATCCAGCTCGAACTGGTTAAAGATGCATTAGGAGTGTAACAGATGACAATTGATATTATTGTGCCGGCAGCGGGAGAGTCCGTCAAAGAAGCAGATGTCGTAAATTGGTTCAAAGAATCGGGTGCCTTTGTGAGCGTCAACGAACCGTTGGTCGCACTCGAAACTGAAAAAGCCACCTTGGAGTTGGTCGCAGAGCAAAGCGGTATTTTGGATATTATGGTTCCCTCTGGGGTGGTCAGCGTGGGGGATGTGATTGCCCGAATTGTATCGTCTGATGTCTCACCCTCTCCTGCTCCTACTGCGTCAGCTCCGGTTACTCAAGCGAATACCCCGCCACCTGCATCCGATGTCCCAGCCCGTATGGGCAATGCATCACCGGCAGCCCAGCGACTCATGTCAGAATCGGGTATTCACCTGGGTGATGGCACCGGAAAAGATGGTCGGGTTACCAAACAAGATGTGCTGCGGGCACTCGGCTCTGATGGGGGCCAATCGGGTGTCACCCATCCCGTGCCGGCACCGATTTTGCTTACCCCCGAGTCGATATCTTCTCCTCTATCCTCGCCTGTCACGCCTTCGCATGTGGTTTCTGAAGGTTCGTTAAACGGGGAGCGTGGGGAGCGACGTGAGGGGATGACGCGTCTTCGTAAAACCATCATGGCCCGATTGGTGGCGTCTCAGCAAACCACCGCATCCCTGACCACCTTTAATGAAGTGGATATGTCACAGGTTATGGCCATTCGAACGCGTTACAAAGATGGGTTTAAAGACAAGTATCAGGTTGGGCTTGGGTTTATGTCGTTTTTTACCAAGGCCGTTTGTCATGCGTTGCAAGAGTTTCCCATTCTCAATGCCTATGTCGAAGGGGACGAGATTGTATACCACGACTATTGTGATGTGGGGATTGCGGTATCGGCACCCAAAGGGTTAATGGTACCCGTGATTCGGGATGCCCACCAGTTGTCATTTAATGAGATTGAATCTCGTATTGTGGAGTATGCCAACAAAGCCCGCCAAAACAAATTGACCATCCAAGAAATGGAAGGCGGAACATTTACCATTACCAATGGCGGGGTGTTTGGCTCAATGATGTCCATGCCGATTATTAACCGTCCCCAAAGTGCTATTTTGGGCATGCACAACATCGTAAATCGGCCGGTGGCCATCGGGCAAGAGGTGGTGGTGCGCCCCATTATGTATGTGGCGTTGACCTATGACCATCGCATTATTGATGGGTCCGATGCGGTTCGTTTCTTGGTGCGTGTAAAAGAGCAAATTGAAGACCCAATTCGATTGCTGGTCAACGTATAAGGAGTATAAGATATGACACACTTTGATTCAGTGGTCATTGGGGGTGGTCCGGGTGGCTATGTTTGTGCCATTCGCCTGGCCCAATTGGGTCAACAAGTGGCCATTGTTGACAAACGAGATGCCTTGGGCGGGACTTGTTTGAATGTGGGATGCATCCCATCCAAAGCCCTTTTGGATTCGACGGAATGGTTCCATCAAGCCCAGAGTAAATTTGAGGTTCATGGTATTACGGTCAGCGGCCTGGCGGTGAACTGGCAACAAATGGTGGCACGCAAGCAACAAGTGGTCACCAGTACCACCAAGGGCATTGATTATTTAATGTCAAAAAACAAAATTACTCGTTTCACGGGGGAAGCCCATATTGAATCGCCCACCACGGTACGGGTCAATGACACCGTCCTCTCTTCCCATTCAATTGTCATTGCCAGTGGCTCCGTTCCAGTAGAAATTCCTTTTTTACCGTTTGATGGGGAGCGGATTTTGTCCTCGGATCATGCGTTATCACTGCCCGCATTACCGCATTCGTTGATTGTGGTGGGCGGTGGGGTCATTGGGGTTGAAATGGGATCCATTTTTGCCCGTGTGGGGGTCGCCGTCACCATTGTGGAGACCATGGACACCCTGATTCCCACCATGGACAAAGAATTAGGCAAAGCCCTTGAAAAAACATTTCGTCCCCTGGGCATTCGCTGTCAATTTGGCACCAAAGTAACGGGTATGTCGGTGGGCCCCGATGGGGTCACCCTCACGGCTGAGTCAAGCAAAGGTCCCTTGAGCTTATCGGCAGACAAGGTGTTGGTATGTGTGGGGCGACGACCTTGTACCGATGGATTGGGCTTGGATGCCCTGGGGGTGGCACGGGATAGTCGAGGCCGGATTGAAATCAATGAGCGGTTTGAAACGTCGGTGCCTGGTTTGTATGCCATTGGGGATGTCGTGCCTGGGGTGATGCTGGCACATAAAGCCTCAGAAGAAGGGGTTGCTTGTGCCGAGTGGATTTCGGGTCGCCACGGGCATATCCATTACGATACCATTCCGTCGGTGGTGTATACCTGGCCCGAAGTGGCGTCGGTGGGGCTTACCGAAGATGCCCTGATCCAATCGGGTCGTGCCTTTAAAAAAGGGGTGGTGCCATTCAAGGCATCGGGTCGTGCCAGGGCAGCCGAAGAATCCGATGGATTTATAAAGGTATTGGCTGATTTTGATACCGACGAAATATTGGGCATTCACATGATTGGGCCCCGGTGTGCAGATTTAATTGCCGAGGCGGTATTGGCCATGGCTTACCATGCATCAGCCGAAGATGTTGGGATGCTTTGCAACCCCCATCCAACGTTTTCAGAGACCCTTAAAGAGGCGGCTTTAGCGGCAACTGAAAACCGGGCCATTCATGTCTAACAGCGTATTGCCATTGATTGAGGGGCTACAGCGGATTCGGCCCTTGTATGGCAATATTTTTTTAAAAAGAGGGATTAACAATGACTTGGAACCAAGTAATGGCTTTATTGGCTCAGGGAGATTCACTGACTACCCGGTTTATTCGGCGATCTGACAACTTGGACCCCGTGGCCATTGCGGTGACTGCAATGGCCAATACCCAAGGGGGCACCATTGTATTGGGCATTGATAAAGTCAATTGCCAGCTAACGGGCTCAACCCTTCCCCCAGATTTTTTGCAATGGGTATCAACCGTCATTACCCCACAGGTAGTGGTGTCTTTATCGGAGATTCAGCGGCAAATCCACACGGTGCATGTGATCAGTGTGGGCATCGGTGAGCATCAACCACATGTCTATAATGGCAAAATATACCGATTGGATGAACGGACCCCCTCTGTTTTCAAACCCATTGAAGAGGAGGCACCAAGTCGGCCCAGTTCACCTGTTATCTCAACCTTGTTGTCAGAATCGGGGATGCTGGGTGTCACATTGTCGCAACGGGACGGGGAGTTGGGTAGGTCTTCTTCATTGCTGTCTGAGTCCCCATCACCCGATCATTCCCCCGCTTTTTCTACTGCTTTTGCGTCGTCTGGTGAATCGGGTAAGGGATTTGATCACTTGCCCCTCCAGGCCCCCTCATTGTTAGTAAGCCCATCATTTTCAAAGGCATTGGATGATATGGTGGGCTCATCCGCAAATGATATCTCTCCGATCTCCCATGTACCTGCATCGCCTCAGCCAGCACTCAATGAGCGGCAACGCCAGGCCTTGGCATTTATGGCGGGTGCTCAGATGATCCAAAATAAAAAATACCGGTCGCTTTATTCGGTGTCACACAAAACCGCCCATTTAGAGTTAACCGATATGGTGAATAAGGGGTTGATTATGACCAGGGGATCGGGACGAAGTACCCATTATATATTGCAAGAAACAGCGTCATAATCTATTATTTTTACATCATTTCATCCACTATATTTTTTGTCATATGACATTAAAGGGGGTTTTTCATGTTTCGTATTATTGCGTTACCTTCTACCTCACCTTTACAATGTGTTACCACCGCCCGTTCGAATGATCCTGGCACACCCACTACTCTTATTCAGTCAACCTTAGCCCAATACCCGCTTTTATCGGATCCTTTTTCAGGTATTGTGGGCCATTCAGAGACTATTCAAAGATTTAAAAACACCGTAGATACTTTTTTAACTCATTATCATGACTTGATTACTTGCTGCATTGATTATGCAGGTGACAGTGCCAAAGGAATTCCTATTCAAGATCTGCCTGCCTCGTTGTTTAAGAGATTGCCCCCCCTTTCTTCATTGTTGGTCTTGCATGGTGATTATGGTGATGGCAAAACCAGCCTCATGTTGGCTTTGTGTGAGTATCTTAAGACCCAGCGAGAGCGTCTTGGCCTTCAACAACGGTACGTAATGGTGATCCGTGAGGGGCAGAAAGACGCCTATTACCTTAGCACCCGTGAGCAAATCGATAGGGTCTTAGCCGATCGAGAGAAACTCAAAACACAGAGGGAACGCAAAGGGAAGGCGTTGGCCGGGGGTGTATTGATGACCTTGGGTTATATCATGGCGAACTATGCTTATTTTGCCGCTAAATTGATTCCCTCTGCTGACCGAATGGTGGTATGCCAAGACATGGACTTAGACTCATTGCCTGACCCAATACGCTATGCCACCTTAGGCCAAAACATGATGGGACCCCATGAGTATGTAAGCGATGAAACGCTGTATCGAGACAAGCCATTGTTTACGATGGCCTTTAATTATTCCTATGCGTGTCAATTGTTTAATGATCTTTTGTTGGCCTGCCAGGGGTTTGTCCTGTTGTGGTTATTGGGTAATGTTGACAAACATCGGCACGACGACACCCCGTCTATTTTTTCGTGCGAAGGGGTCCCCGTGGTAGTGGGTGACTTATCGTTTCATGAGTTATCGGGATGGGAGGATCCGAATGCAGCAGTACCGTCACAACGTTTGATGCTGGGCAAAGCCGCCTCATCATTTGGAAACCCTGTTATTTGCGAGAATCTTGACCAGCTATCGACCCATCAGCAATCGATGCTCCTAAACCATATGACAAACAACTATTGTCAACTACCTGGCAGTACCCTACGACTCCCTTTTTCAATGCTCATCTTGGGCACGACCAATCACCCGGAGGCCATTCACCCATTACTCTCCCGTTCAAAGATGGTCACAATGTTACAACATCCCTCTATTTTCCCTGACCCAGGCAACAATCATACCTTTCGTTTGATGCAATTAATCCATCATAAAAGTCAGTCAGGTGACTTACCTCGCCTTACCGATGGGGCATGGCGTGTATTACTTGAACATATTACCGTCGCCACCGATTCGATTCGAGTGAACCGCCGGTTATGGATGGCGTTATCGAGTGCCAACCAACAGGGTGTCATATTAGATGGGCCACGTTTAGAAAGTGCGTTGCGTTGCGTTGATCATTCTACTCAATCCCATCAGGAGATGATTGATGGCATATGCCATGCCTATTGGAATCGTTTGCAGAAGCTGTCGCAATGGGTTAGCGCTAGCCCGGAAGGGTGTTGGGTTGATGAGATTCAGCCCGCAATGATTCAACCCATTCCGGCGTTAATGATAGTAAGCGACGACCCATCAGAGATGACTCGGATTGAAGACTTGATCACAAAAAAGCTAGATGAACTGAAGCAAGCAGAGAACCTTTCAATGGGCCTGGTGGCGTTTCCTCATGAGGGTGGGGTTCGGCTTAAACTGATGACGGAAGAGCAATGCCATCACATGAACAAAACGTTACAATCCAAAAAAAATGCCCTGGCCGTTTTAACGCATACAGGCAAATTACTCATCGGGGCTTACAGCCTGTTTTTTTTGTTGATAGAGGCGTACAAGGGACATGTGGTCAATGACCTCATCACCTCCCATGACACATGCCTTATACCCGGTGTGTCGGCATCCGATACAGCGATTATCAAAAGCTTAAAACAATTTGATTCTTTTCATTCCTTGATCTATTTATTTAAGGTGATGTTGATCGCCCTTAGTAACTGGATGTCAACGCTGGCCATTGCCAAAACCTTGCACGATGCCAACCAATGGGTTACGGCCAAAGATGATCAAACCCCCGTGGTACTGGTCGTACCAGCCGATTCTTTGGGTATTCGACCCATGATAACCAACATGACACGTCAAGAAAGAGAAGGGCAGTGGCGTCAGAATCCCTTAATGCCACCTACCCAGCGTTTAAAAATAGGCGAAAACACCTTGTCGTGGGGATCGCTACTCATTGACCTTCATTTTGGTTCTGCCACTAAAGAAGAGCAAATGCGAATCGCCAGCATGATCACGGAGCGTTCGGTCCCAACGGTTTGCGGACATGGTCCTTTTCTTGGAACCTTTGTGTTGGGGGTATCCACTACTGAATACTCAGCTCTTTTGGAAATTCTGACCAAAAGTGGGCGTTTCAAGATCTTAACTATAGACACTGATGGGCAGACAGGCGTGAATTCAAATGGACCGGGAGACATTGAGGTAAGTTCAGGTCCAGAGCCTAGACGAAATCCCAATCAGCCCCATTGAGACTGTGAGTCCATTGCACCAGTCATTCTTTTTTTGCCCACATGACCAGCTTACCTCTTGTTTCATGCTCTTTATAACCCCGTACGAGGGGTTGTGTTATCATGCGGGGAAACATCATCCCCGCTGCTTCTGAGCATGTTGTAAGTCTGTGGCAAGACGTGGGCATCCCGTCCTTGCGGTCGGATTACCGATACGACCAGCAGCGGCTGGTTGGTGGGGTGCCCAAGTAGCGTCAAGGGGGTGGTGAATCCCGTACTACCTACCCATGCTTGAGTGACACCCGAACACCAGTCAGTGGCCCTCAATCAGGGTGCGATTAAAGGGCCGGGCATACACGTCAACCGGACATCGTATGGGTTGTAGATGGTGTGCTCATTACGGTACTTCCCCCGGTCAATCAAGCCAAAGATAGAGACTGTTTTTTCGAATGCACCGCTTTTCTAGCCGCCCTACGATTGATAAGCGCTGTGGTAAATTGAGCTGGCGTTGCTACAGAAGCGTTTGGGAAACTTGGGTTGGTAGCCAACAATCCTGTGATAAGCGCTGTGGTAAATTGAGCTGGCGTTGCTACAGAAGCGTTTGGGAAACTTGGGTTGGTAGCCAACAATCCTGTGCTCAAAGTAACCATGATGTCATCTGACCCATTTCACTTATTGACATGACCCTTGCAAACCTCATGTGCTAGTTACCAAGCCTTCAAAACCAGATAAAAAAATACATTGATCACGCCAATGGATTGAATGGCAGGGACGGGCATTTTAGAGGCACTAGGGTAATGTGCCGAACTTGACCCCTTGAGTAAGGGGAGGCAATCCCACCGTTAATGCACGCCGGTTAGCCTCTTACTCCCCACACTTTTTGATGGGTTACAGACGAAACCCTTTGCGTTACGTGTTACGAGCCGTGTATTGGGTTTTAGCCACAAGAGAGTAAAACCAGTGGTGATATGGTGGGCCCACCAGGACTTGAACCTGGGACCTACCGGTTATGAGCCGGCTGCTCTGACCAACTGAGCTATGGGCCCCCATGGGATTTAAAGTATACACGTATGAGGTGCGATTTAACCAGATATGGCACGAATGATTCCCTTATTGATGCCATCCACCGTATGCCAGGCAATGGGTTTTAAACCCCATTTCCAAGGGAATGAACGGGTTGTCGAACAAAAAAGGGAGGATGTTATGATTCAATCGGTGGTACTCATTGGGCCATTTAAAGATGGTGCAAGTGGACTAAAAAATGACTTAGACCAGACCCATCAAGTGCTTTATTTACCTACATTTGCATCGGTGATCGATTCCCTTCATGCCAATCCCTACATGTCGCAAGCCCCCATCGTATTGGATTTGCTGGTGCCAGATGAAGACGGCTTGGCGGTGTTAGAGCACCTAAAACTGGTTTCTCCGTATCAAGAAGTCGTCGTGTTGGCTCCCACCTCGAATCCTGATTGGGCCATTGCCAGCATGGGGTTGGGGGCCTATGTATACCTTACCTATGATGTGTCATCCCGGGTGTTGGGCACGTACCTTCAACAAATTCGATCACAAGCCAACTGGTTTGATCAAACCGAGCAGTTGATGCAAAAAAAAATGATATCACAAATGGATGTGCGATTGGCGTTGGCCCACGAGTTGTTAAGCAAGCGTCGTCAGGAAGGTCAAACCCTTGGGCCCTCGGATTTTTTAATTTTATTTGGGTGCACCAAAAACGAAGAGTCCCAACGGCTGGCGGATCAATTAACACAGGGCCTTTTAGCATCCCCACCCCTGGCCCAGGTCTTGTTACTTGAAGATGAGCCCATGATTGCAGCCCCCATTCAAGCCCTCTTGCATTCCAAAGGGCATTGCCAGGTTACCATCGCATCTTGCATTCATGAGGCAAAAGGGTTATTGGATTCTACGACTCATTGGCAACTGGCGATATTGGATATCGGGTTACCAGATGGATCCGGGCTGGATCTCATGACTCCGATTCGTGATCATTCACCTCACAGTGAACTTGTCATATTAACGGCGTATCATGAGCTTGAATTAATTCAAACCGCCTTTAAACAAGGGGCATCCGATTATCTCCAAAAACCATTCCGTGCGTACCAACTGTTACAGGTGATGGGGCGGGCTATTCAACGCAGTCACTATCACACCTTGTTACCTGGGGCCTTGACGGCGGTGCCTTCCTTAACCGTTACACTTCCATTCCGGATGACCCTATTAGCCGAATTGATTGCGTGGCGACGCCAAAAAAACAGGGCCATTAACACCCGAGAATTATCGGTTTTTATTCCTTCACTACTCAAAAGTAGCATGACCCATTTGGATCAATGGTACGATGCCGTGTTATTTGAAGGGGGGCTGACATTATTTTTACACACCCATTTCCCTGATGCCATTGAGGATACCCAACTTGAACTGCGATATCTTTCTTCCTAGCCCTGTTGATCTTGGTTTGCTCCGCACCCGCCAATCCAATAGCTCTTTTTATCCGTTACCTAACGAGCCCTCTTGTTTTAAGGGGGTTAAGGCTTTTTGTTGATATAGCCTTTTTAGCTTCAAACGGGCTGTTTTTTCGTGGGGGTTAATCTGAGGGTGCCAGTCCACTATTTGCAACGGCTTCATGGCCCCTTTTAAGGTGTTGACCTTATCCCAAAATACCCTGTCTTGAGGGTTTTGGACCATGATAATGGGTCGTTCACCATACATATCATCATCCACCCCTACCACCAAACAGCTGTGACATACCCCTTGTAACACCGATTCAATGCCCATCACACTGATGGATTCACCCCCCGAATTAACCCATTCTTCGCCACGACTGATTCGGTTATCTGTTTCGGGGGTGATGCGGTCATGGGTTTCAAACCACCCATCATGCGTCAAAGCCAACCTCACCATGGGGGGATGATAATACCCCGAAAACAGGGTCTCACCTTTCAATTGAATCCATCCGTTTGCGGTGATCCTCATCTCTCGATATGGCAAAGGGTCCCATCCAGATGGGGTATGGATGGCCACCGTAGACCCCATTTCTGTACACCCATACACTGCCTGTATGGGCCATTGATAGTAGCGGGTCGCCAGTTCGGGCCGTAAATCAGCCCCGCCTACCAAGAGGCTTCGTAGCGTGCTTGGCGGGCTGTTGGGTGCTAACTGTTGCAGTTGGGTGGGCACCAATGACACATGGGTAATGCCAGAGATGATGTCAGATAAGGCATCGGCTTGGTGGGGTATCACCAGGGTAGCACCTGCCATCATGGTACGACATACCACCCCAATGCCACCCATGTGACTGCGTGGTAAGCACAGCAATACCTTGTCCTGCGGTGTCATCGGAAACACCGATAATACCCCCATGGCATTCCAGACCCATTGTCCCACGGTACTCAACGCCAAGCGAGGCTCACCCGTGGTGCCCGATGTTGCCACCAACAAACAGGGTTGGTCCATGCTCAACGTGTCATTCTCCTTTTCCCCCGTTTCCAACTCAGATGGGGTGAGCGTGGGCACAGGAAACGGCTCAGGTATGGCCAGGTCTGACACCATGACGGCGGCTTGTGCCAATTGAATGGCATGGCATATACCGTCGTAATCCAATAATTTGCTTAGGGGGTATGCAATAAGGCCAGCTCGAAAACAGGCCCACATAATGGCCATTTCATCCAATGGGGATACCATCCGATAGACCACCACCTCGCCCGGCGCCAATGGGCGAAGCATGGTATGCCATTGCCTAATCCGGTTATTTAGTTGGTCGTACGAAACAGATTGAACCCCTTCGATGGCCAAGTGCTGGGGATGTGAATGGGCCATTTGGGCCACAGGGCAGGTAATAAGGGTCATGATTGACGAGAAAACGGCTTGAAATTGGGCGGTCGTTTTTCAATAAAGGCATTACGACCTTCCTTGGCTTCGTCAGACATGTAATACAACATGGTGGCGTTACCTGCTAATTCTTGCAACCCAACTTGCCCGTCACAATCCGCATTTAATGCTGATTTGATACACCGAATGGCAAGGGGTGAATGCCCCAAAATCTCTTGGGCCCACCGAACCGTTTCGGGTTCTAGCTGGTCGTAGGGAACCACGGCGTTAACCAACCCCATCGACAGGGCGTCTTGGGCACTGTATTGCCGGCATAAAAACCAGATTTCACGGGCTTTTTTTTGGCCCACAATGCGGGCCATATATGATGCACCAAACCCCCCATCAAATGAGCCTACTTTGGGTCCCGTTTGTCCAAAAATAGCCGTATCGGCCGCAATACTAAGATCACACATCATGTGCAAAATTTGTCCCCCACCAATTGCGTAGCCCGCCACCATGGCAATCACGGCTTTGGGGCAGGTGCGGATTTGACGTTGCAGATCCAACACATTCAAGTGGTGATTTCCTTGTTCGTCCCGATAACCCGATTCTCCCCGTATTTTTTGATCACCCCCAGCACAAAAGGCATCGGGGCCTTCACCGGTTAAGACAATCACCCCAATATGAGAGGCAAAACGGGCCCATTCGAATGCTGCTTGAAGGGAGGCAATGGTTTCGGGTCGAAAGGCATTGCGGACATGGGGGCGATTGATGCTGATTTTACATATTCCCTCCCATTCTGATACGAGAATATCGGTAAGAGAAGTTAAAATGGGTTGCCATTGGGGTGTCATATACGCTCCTATGATAAACAACTGTCACAGATGTCATCATAAAGCCCATACGTCGTTAAGACAACGGGAGTGAACCCGCCTGATGGGTGTCATTCCCACTGTTTTTTGATTGGATACTTTCGATGACCCACCCTCAGAGTGATGGGGATGATCCCACATCCCACTGATCCAATCAGCCATGACACACCATGCGGGTATCACTTCCTTTTCTGGGGGAGGGCAGGGGAGGGGAGGAGGGTCTTGGCCGCGTGGGTGCTGGGATGGGTGGGGATATTCGCACGGGTGCCAACCAAGGGGAGGATACTTGGCCAGGTCCCGGTTGGCTGACGGCGGCTTGTATGGCAGCCTTTTGTTCTGGGGTAATGGGAGGGGATGGGTCATCACTATCACGGACCCCTGGATTGGAAATAGAAGAGGATGTGGATGGGGTCAAAGGTGGGTCATGTGGGTCTTGGGGCTCCCTAATCCATGGCATTGCAGGCAATGAGACGGTCATAACGGTTTGAATGAGTGATCGTACATTCTCTGGGATACAACCCAGTAAGAATGAGGCGAGGGTCGGATGCCCAGTGGTGGGTGCCATTTCCTTTTCAGGGGGTGGGGAGGGTGGGGGGGATGAGGGTTTTGGCCGCATGGGTGCCGGGATGGATAGGGAGGATCGCGGGGGTGTCAAGCGAGTGGGGGGTACTTGGCCAGGTCCCGGTTGGCTGATGGCGGCTCGTATACAAGCCTTTTGTTCTGGGGTAATGGGACGGGATGGGCGATCAACAGGGTCTGTTTCTTGGGGTCGGGGGGTGACAATGGGTTGAATGAATGGGAACCCATCGATTGGGCGAAAGCGTAATAAGGTGTGATCGGCACGATTAAGAAACGATTGGTTAGGATAAGGGGGGCTTTTTTGGTGCATCTTCTGATACTGAAATTGAAAGGTATTGGCCAATTGGGTGAGTCGTTGAGTTGGGTGCGCATATAACCGACTGAGTGGTGACGTGGGGGGCGTCGAATCGTGCTGATCTGGAAAGAGAATGGCCTTGATCTCTTCTAAACACTGCTTTTCATATCGTGAATCATGTGGACCCGTTAAGAGGGTGTCGAGAATACAACGCAGGTGGTCCCACCATTCGGTGTCATTAGGGGGTGAGTGGGATAGATGCAGGGGCACCCATTCGCTCTCATTTGCTAGGCGAAAGGGTGACAACAGGTAGGGCGGTGTAACCGGGTGTTGCATGAAAAACTGGACGGTTGAAGTGAGTTGTGGGTTATTTTGTTGACCCTTCTCCATATGAGCTGCTCTGTTTAATCCAATCAAAATGATGGACCGAAGCAAGGTCTCAATGGCCTGGATTTGTTCTCGAGATGGGGCACTCCTGAGATAACGGCGATGGGTGATACGTGGATACATCCCAGTCGACGGGGCCTTACTGGCCCTCGTGAACAATGGGGACGGTGGGTAAGGACAATGGTGACAAGACCCAATATGTGGTCTTTGATGCCCACAGTTACCTAGGTGTTGAATGGCATGTGACATGTGTTAGTGTCTTGATGGGGGGATACCCATTGACGAAGGGTATGGGCCAATGCCTCGATTTTTAAGCCCGGAAACATGCGATGAATGGACTGGGTATTGGCACACGAGTGCCGTACCTCCTGGTTGCGTGGGGGGTGATGGGTCACCCCCACCTCCCTTTCCATGACGGATTGCAGAACGTCGGCTAATGTTGCAACCGTCATGGCGTTTCCGGATCCCACATTGAGTGGGTGATGGGGGGCCTGACGACCCAATGCGTGCAAATGAAGGGCGACAATCACGTCCACTGACACAAAATCGCGGGTTTGCATGCCGTCGCCATAAATAGACAAGGGCATCCCTTTTTCTATTTGTTCAATCCACCTGGGAATCACCGCTGCGTAGGGCGAGTTGGGAGACTGGCCTTTGCCTACGACATTAAAGTACCGTAAGACCAGACAATTTAATTGGTATTGTTGTTGGTAAGCTTGACACAAGCATTCACCCATCCACTTGCTCACCCCATAGGGAGACAAGGGAGCAATGGGGTCGGTTTCAGATTGCACGGGATGGTCGCTGTTGCCATAGACCGCTGCTGAGGATGGAAAGGTAAGCAATGACACACCGTGGGTTCGGGCCATTTCTAAGACCACGGCGGTACCCTGCACATTGGTATGAAAGGTATCGAGTGGTCGATGAATAGAATCATGGACTGACACTTCCGCCGCATGATGAAACACCGCCTCGCACCCATTGAACGCACGCCCCACTGCCACTGGGTCCGTGACATCCCCAAGTACCCATTCAACCGCTTGGCCGTGCCATTCAAGCGGATTCCGGCAAGGGGACCGATCGAAGGCTACCACCCGATGGCCTGCTGCCACACACCCCCTAACCAAATGGGTGCCAATAAAACCTGATGCCCCTGTAATACAAATGCTAATAAAAAACGCCTCATCATTCATCATGGATTTGCTTGTTTGTCCCATTCTCTCACGATACACTATGGTCATTCAATAATGGAGGTGTCCAATGATCGAATCCATGATTCGTCAGTCCATCGCAGTCAAAGAACATTTTTTAGCCGATGAAGCGTGCATGGCAGGCCTGAGACAATGCATTGAACTGGCTATTGTGGCATTAAAACAAGGTGGCACCCTTTTTTTCGCCGGGAACGGGGGCAGTTACACCGATTGTCAACATATTGTGGGTGAATTTGTGGGGCGATTGATCACCGAGCGCCCCCCCCTGTCAGCGGTGGCATTGGGCATGAATGGTGCCAGTCTTACGGCCATTGGCAATGATTACGGGTACGAACAGGTATTTGCCCGCGAATTGCAGGCCCTGGGTCGTTCAGGCGATGTCTTTTTTCCCCTCTCAACCAGCGGGAATAGCCGCAATCTTTTGGCGGCCATTCCGGTGGCCCAAACCGCCGGCATGTCCGTGGTCGGATGGACGGGGGCTACGGGTGGCAAGATGGCAGAGCTGGTGCCCTGCATTAAGGTGCCGTCGGGTTGCACCATGCGGATTCAAGAATGTCATATCATGATGGGGCATCTCTTGTGTGCGGCGATTGACCGGGCCTTACACCCATGAAAGGCATTGTACTTGCAGGGGGACATGGGTCACGCTTGTATCCGCTTACCAGGGCCATTTCAAAACAATTGTTGCCGGTTTATGACAAGCCCATGGTGTATTACCCCCTGTCGGTGCTCATGCTGGCGGGTATTCGGGAGGTGTTGGTTATTTCAACCCCTCAAGATACCCCCCGATTTGAAGAGGTCTTGGGCGATGGGTCACAATGGGGTATGTCATTGCAATATGCCGTTCAACCCACGCCCGGTGGCATTGCCCAAGCCTTTTTGGTGGCAGAAACCTGGATAAATGGTGGCCCTGTGGCCTTGATTTTAGGCGACAATATTTTTCATGGCCGTGGCTTAAGCCAGCTGTTAAAAGCCGCCGTACAGAAGCCCAAGGGGGCCACCGTGTTTGCGTATCATGTGTCAGATCCCCAGCGGTTTGGGGTGGTGGCCTTTGATCATGAAAAGCGGGCCGTCAGTATTCAAGAAAAACCCAAGATTCCGGCTTCGAACCATGCCGTAACGGGGTTGTACTTTTATGACCATACCGTCACAGAGCGTGTCAAGCAATTGACCCCGTCGGCAAGAGGGGAACTTGAAATCACCGATTTAAACCAGGGGTATCTCACCGACGGCCTCTTATCGGTTGAAACCCTCGGTCGCGGGTTTGCTTGGCTGGATACCGGAACCCCCGATTCGTTGTTGGATGCGGCTATGTTTGTGGCCACGATAGAAAAACGACAAAACCTTAAAGTGGCGTGCCTTGAAGAAATTGCGTTTCAACTGGGCTATGTCTCACACCAAACATTGTCACAATGGTGCGAACAGATGCCACCCTCAACATACGTTGAGTACGTTAGGGGGGTGTTGTCATGATATTGATTACGGGGGGTGCAGGGTTTATCGGGTCTCATGTGGTGGCGTGGTGTCGCACCCATCACCCGGAATGGCGATTGCTGGTACTCGACCAACTCACCTATGCGGGTCATTTGCCTTATATCGAGGCGTATTTGGATGAGCGTTGTCTGTTTGTACAGGGACGGATTGAAGATTCGTTGTTACTTGCCCACCTGTTTGAGACCCATGATATTCGACACGTGATTCATTTGGCCGCCGAGAGTCATGTGGACAATGCCATTGCGGGTCCCGCCGTGTTTGTGACCACCAATGTACAGGGAACCTTTTGTCTGCTCGAAGCCGCCCGTTCTCATTGGATGGTATCTCCCCACCAACCCAAACCTGGCTACGAATCGTCTCGGTTCCATCATGTGTCAACGGATGAGGTATATGGGGCGTTGTCATCCACTGGGTATTTCACCGAACTGTCACCCTACCAACCCAATTCGCCATACAGTGCCACCAAAGCCGCCAGCGATTTTTTGGTTCGGGCAGCTTACCATACCTATGGCTTGAATGTGGTGACCACCAATTGTTCCAATAATTATGGTCCCCATCAGCACGATGAAAAACTGATTCCAACGGTGGTGCGATGTGCCCAAGCATGGCAACCTATTCCCCTTTATGGCAACGGTCATCAGGTCCGCGATTGGCTGTATGTCGGGGATCATGCGGCCGCGATTGGGTTGGTGTTTCAGCAAGGACAAGCAGGTGAGACCACCCTAATTGGGGCCCGAAATGAATGGGCCAATCATGCACTCATTCAGAAGATATGTGAGCAACTAGACGACTTGTATCCCCATCCCAATGGGTCGTATCGTACATTGGTGACCCATGTGTCCGACCGACCGGGTCACGATTGGCGCTACGCCATTGATCCGAGTAAACTTGAAACCCAATTGGGATGGCGTGCACGCATGCCATTTGAAGAAGGGTTAAGACAGACCATTGAATGGTTGTGGGAAAAAAAACGATGATCACACTGGGTGTCAATGTGGACCATGTCGCCACCCTGCGTGAACAACGCAAGGAGGGGGATCCCGACTTATTGGCGGCCGTCGCCGCCGTGATGGCGGGCGGTGCCGATGGTATCACCGTTCATTTGCGTGAAGACCGACGGCATATTCAGGATGCCGATGTTATCGCATTGGCTGAACTTGGTATCCCGCTCAACCTTGAAATGGCGGCCATCGAAGAGATGATCGCCGTGGCCCGTCATATCAAACCGGCGACTTGTTGCCTGGTGCCCGAAAAAAGGCACGAACTTACAACCGAAGGGGGGTTACAGGTAAAGGCTCAGCAGTCGTGGCTCTCAGAGGTGGTCAACCGATTGCAAGATGATGGCATCAGGGTGTCATTATTTGTAGACCCAGATCCGGCTCAGATTATGGCGGCCCAATCCTGTGGTGCCAGTATGATTGAATTAAATACTGCCGCTTACAGTCGAGACCCTCACGCCCCTTTGTCATTTCAAGGCATTAAAACCGCCGCCAGCATGGCCCGATTGTGTGGGCTTACATGCCATGCGGGTCACGGCTTGTCTCACAAAACCCTTCCCCGACTGGTATCGATTGCAGATATTACAGGCTATAACATTGGCCATCGTATTATCAGCCGTGCCTTGTTTGTGGGGCTTACCCAGGCCGTCAGCGAAATCAAAGGGATTCTTAATGGCCCATTGGGCTCCCCAACTTGACTTATTTTCCTCTTTAGCGTGGTATCAATATCCCCGTTCTTTTTTCTTGCCAATCCAATAACCGCGAGACAATTCGACTGGCTTCAGCCAACGTGATGTTGGAAAACGGGCGCAAATTGCCGTTGGTATCGCCACCGTATTCCAATTCAGTGGTGTAAAGATACAGGCTATTCATGGCGTCTTTGGGAAAGGAGTCCACATCCCGGTAAGGACTTAAATCAGAGGTGGTCACGGTTTTGAGACCACGAATGGACTTGATCACATTACTCACCGCCATCACAAATGAAAGGCGTGACAACTCCCCATTTGGATTGATTTTTGTGGCCTTGGGACGATTTTTTAGGTTTTGTGCCGAGGTCAAGCTGGTGCTGGCATTCCCCATGGCTTGCCATTCTGAAAACAAGCGACGTTGGGTTTGCATCGTGTCGGATTTTCTCGCCAGTGCCGCCTCCACTTTACCAAGGGAATCATACACCATGACGGGTATCTCTAATTGTTCTTGGGCCAAGGCATTTCCCCCTTGATCCCACAATGACAACACCACCGATAGGGATAGGGGAACGGTCATATCAGGTAATAACACGGGGGTATCCCAAGATAACATGTGTTGGCCTTCTGGGTATACCTGACGCTCAATGAGTGTACCCACCGTCTTGCCATCGGGACCCAATGCTTCTAACCCTACCAAAACGGGAACCCCTTCCGTGTTAGAGATGGTAAACCAAATACGAAGGGGTTCCGATGCCAACAGTACCGGCGCATTTTTGGCAAACGCGATCATGCGTGCCGCCTCTAAAAAGGTTAAGAGCCGATTGGGTAAAATGGGTGCTTGGGTGTCATCTAGCAATCCCAGTTTGACCATCCGCTCGATATCCGATTGGGCCCAGTGACCCTTCAAGCCATCCAGTGAGACCGTTTTAAAACGAAAAATTCGTTTGACCCCTTCAACCCCCAACGAAAGATGCGGTGATAGGGAGGATTCCAGACGGGGCATGGCCTCTTCGGGAGGGGAAAATTCTCCCAATCGTCGATTGACTGAGAGCGAAATCCCCCATTCTTTTCCCCCCACCACATCCACACTTCCCATCACATTGGGAGAAAAAACCCATTGAACCCCCACCCCATACTCCGGGGAAAGTCCCGCCGATACCTCATCCCAACGTCCCCCCAGGATGCCATAAACCGCCCCATCCAATGCCGTTAGCAGACGTGGCATGAGGTGCCATTGGGTTTGCCATACTGATTTGCTTCGGTATTGCTTCATGGCCGACACCCAGGACATGCCGGCACGAAATGCCCAGCCGTTACCCCCATCACCCCATACATGTGCCCCACAGACCGGCCCGTCAGTATAGGTGGGGTCCGACAACCACTGATACCCACAACGGGCACCCATGGCCCAATAAGACTGTTGCAACCAATGTGTCTTATCAGGCCGCGGCTTGGGTTGGGATGGGGGAGGAACCGTTAGGGAGACTTGAGCGACAAGCTTCAAAACGGCTTCGATTTGACGGTTGCCGCTGGCCAGTTCAGACCATTCCAATGCAAAGGCAGATGGGTTGGGTTGGGTCTGATTCACTTTTTTTAATCGGGCTTCATATCCCTTAGCCCACGATTGGTATGAGATCAAGTCACCCACTTTTTTTGATAATGCCGTGTCAAACTGCCATAATGTGCGACGATCAAAACCAATGGCTTTGTCTCGTGAGGCTACCGCTTCGCTGGCCCGATCAAGGGCCATTTTCGATTCTGACAATCGACGCTCTTTCATGCCCAGCAGGTTGCCCAATGTATGGACCAAGGTCTCTTTGTTTTGAATACTCTTTTGAAGGGATTGTTGATCAAATAGCCGTCGCTGGTATTCAGGTCCCGTTGTTTGGGTGGTTTGAGACAGCAGATTGAGGCTGTGATCCAACTGCAATTGGAGTTCCTGACGCTCGATATGCTTTATTTTGATTTCTTGTTGGGTTTGTAGCACGTCCGCTTCGATGGCATTGTATTCTTTTTGGCGTTGTTGCATCACCAGTCGCAACGCTTGGGATTCCTTGTCATAATCCCCCTGATGATCCGTTAAAGTGGGTCGTTTTTCGAGTGCGGATGTTATTTTTTCGATCAACAATGCCAATGACGAGGTAATACTCTGACGTTCGGCTTGAAGAGTGTCCCATGACAGGGGGGGCGGGGTGGCTTTTTTTTCACCCGCACTCGGTGTGCCTTGAAGGGTATTCGGCATGCTGGGCGACGAGGAGGGTGGGGTGAGAACTTGGTTGCTTTTATTTAAGGCCCCCTCCATTTGGGTTAACGCCGCATCCTCTATTTCGAGGGCCTTGATTTCGGCCAGGACGTCGGGATCGTGGTTGCCACGCTCCGCAACCAAGGCCTCCAAGCGGCTGACCCGTTGTTGATAGGCGAATTCACGGGCATCAAACGATGCCTGGGTAAGGGGGGATGAGGTGTCGGTGACGGTTGTGGGCTGATTCAACACCAGGATGGCAGTTGTGAGAACCTCCCATGTGGTGGCAATCGACTGCTTGGTTGTGTCCAGTTGTCGGTCAAGGGGGGAGGGGGATTTCCTCGGTTTTTGAGATGATCGTAAGGTCAGCAAATGGGTTCGATCTCGTTCGAATTGGAGTAGGCGATCCATCAGTTGGTCCAATGTGCCATTCTTTGCAAGGGTGTTGAGATTACCGCTTACCGGACTGCTCAGCGACAGGGGCATTTCCTTTCGATCGCCCGATGAGAGTCGATAGGCCAATGTGCCCATTAGGCCTTGGTTCGCATTGGGAGAAGGGGCTGATGGCACAAAAAAGGCAACCTTACCATTGGGAAGCAATTGGGTGCGATATGTGGCACTGCCGATGGTGGCTTGCGCGGAGATAACAGGGGGCAAGCCGGTTGCCAGCACCAGCAGGGGCTGTCCGATCCGCGGGGGGGAAGGGTAGAAGACAACGCTGGCCCCGATCAGGGATCCGGCACGCATCCCGCTTAGTAATAGGGCACCCATGATAACACCCAGTTGAACCCGACTCACAGGCAAATACGATTTAAATACCCATGGGCAATATCCTCATGGGTGGCCTCCACAAACACACGGATAATGGGCTCGGTGTTGGATGCGCGGGCATGTAACCATCCATCATCGAGCATCACTTTTACCCCATCATCTCGAATGATGGGATATCCAGGAAAGGCGTCAACCACCGATTGCAACACCGTCGCCACTTGGTCGTGTGATTCAAGTGCCAATCGGTGTCGAATCATGCGATACGACGGGTACCCTTTGACAATCTCAGATACCGATCGGCCAGATACCGCACAGTGTCGTAATGCCAAGACCATGCCCACCAAACTGTCTCGCCCCCAGCCGATCTTGGGGTAAATGACACCGCCATTTCCCTCTCCGCCCACCAGGGCCTTCTGGTGGCGAATGCCTTCTGTGACATGGGCTTCCCCTACTTTGGTATGGGTGATGGTTCCACCGTACTGTTTTACCACGTCGGCCACCACTTGGGAGGTGGATAAATTGACCACCACGTGATGCGTTGCACCCGGGTCTTCTTGTAAGGCCATCTGTAACACGTGATCGATACAAAATGCCAATGAATAATCTTCCCCTATAAATTGTCCCTTTTCATCCAAAATCACCAATCGGTCGGCGTCGGCATCTTGTACAAACCCGATGTCATAGCCACCGGCGGCCATGACGCCTTTGATTTGATCCAAGTTTTTTTCTAATGGCTCCGGGTCATGGGCAAACCGTCCCGTTGGCTCGGGGTTCAGGATGGTGTACGAGACCCCCAATTGGTTCAACAGCACAGGATCGGCTACCGCACCGGCACCATGATTGGCGTCCACCAATACCGAGAGCGGGCGACCCTGACGAATGGGACTGGTGTCAATCCGGTCCAATACCAAGGTCACATGGGACTCAATGGCATGGGAATCATGCTGAAGTGCCCCTTGTGCGTCCCAAGATGCCAGGGACCATACCGCACGTTGATAGCAGGCCATAAAGGCATCATATTCCGTTTGGGTCAAAAAGGACCCCTCATGATTCATCAGTTTTAAGCCATTCCAGATACTGGGGTTGTGCGACGCGGTGATCATGACACCCAACGTTGCGTGATGCCTCAAAATGGATTGTTGAAGGGTAGGGGTGGTCACCCGACCCACATCCATCACGTTTACCCCACAGGCCAAGATACCGGATATCAGGGCCCCTTTTAGGGTGTCGTGACTGGTACGGGTGTCGCCTCCTACCACGATGCTTCCCTGTCGAATCCAAGTTGCCAGGGCCATCCCAACCTGCAAGGCCAGTGCGGGGGTCATACTATCCCCTACGACGCCCCTCATGCCGGACATACTGACGATGAGTGGATGATGGGACATATTCTGATCTCCTTTTGTTGTAAATACCAACTGATTCATGGCGTGATGAGCCTGAGTTAAGCAAGGGAACTTTTTTAGAAAGCACGTGGACAACCCCACCTTGTCTGTATCATACTATTCAATGAAATGAATATTGTGAACCTTGGATATACTACCCTTCGGTTTTATGTGGCGTGGTCGATTGCGTTTCTTGCCCACATGGTAGCATGGTGTGCCTGTTGTGTGGTGTCTCGACCATCGAAATGGGGGGGGCTTAACTACCGGTTGATGAAGACGATTTCGTTGTGGGCCCTGAAGGTGTCGGGTATTTCCTTGGTGATTAAGCAAGCTGAGCTTTTTCCGGCCAATGGTCCGGTGGTGGTAGTGGCCAACCATCAAAGTTACTTGGATATTATTGCCATCGTGGAGAGTGTTCCTCGTCAGGTGGCGTTTGTTGCCAAAAAAGAATTGGCCCGGCTTCCCTTTATTGGGTGGCACTTGACATTTCAAGGTCATCTTTTAATCAATCGAAGTACCCCTAAACAAGCCAGGACCCACTTGTTAAAGATGGCACCCGACATGACAGTCAAGCAAAAAGTGGTGGTCATTTTTCCGGAAGGAACCCGATCCAAAACCGGGGAATTGGGTCGATTCAAATCGGGGGCATTCGAATTGGCCCAGCAAGCAGGGGCCACTGTGGTGCCGGTATATATTCAAGGGTCTGGCCGAATTTTTGGCAAGGGGAGCCTTGGGGTCACCCCAGGTCCGTTGTCAGTGACCATTGGGCCGTCATTTTCTACCCACTCTACAGCCGATGAGCTGAGACAAACCGTGCGGGATTGGTATGACACGGTGAAATCCAGCAGCCAAAAAGGAATCTAAAATGAGCGTCACTTTTTTTTCTATACCGCGACCCATGCACCCCCCCTTTGATCGGATTCAATTTAATGCGGTCTGGAGTTGGGCCCAAATACCTGGGGCCAAGGTCGTGTTGTTTGGGGATGAGTACGGAATAGACCAACTACTGGCCATTTCACCCGTGATCAAGCAGGTGAACATCGTGGCCCGCAACCAAAACAATACCCCGTTGGTTAACAGCCTCATCCAACAGATTGCTGCCGAAACAGATGATCAATGGGTGGCCTATATCAATGCCGATATCGTGGTCTCTCCGGGGTTGGCATTGGCAATCGAACAAGTCAGGTCACAGCAAATTGGACCTCATGTGATGATGTGTCGACGCTGGGATACCGATGTCCCCTTTGTGATTCCAACGGATGATCCCCATTGGTTTCAAACCATTTCTGATCACGTCGGGGATCAAAAAGCATTGTATGGGGCAAATGGCATTGATTTTATCCTTTTCCCCCAAGGTCTTTATGATGCCATGCCACCGTTTAGTATTGGATGGCCCGGTGCAGCCTATGATAATTGGATGGTTTGGGAGGCCCGCCGGCAAGGGGTTCCCGTGATTGAATTAACGGATCAAGTGGTGATCTTTCATCAAAACCATCCCGTACAAAAAAGTGAGCATCCCCCGGCCAAAATGAAGGAAAAATATATCAACCATTATTACATGGGAGGGTACGGGTATTGTTATGACATGAGGGATGCGACCCACCGTTTAAATCATCGGGGGGTGGTGGAAGCACTGCCTTTTCCGATTCAGCATTGGCGTCTTCACCTCAAACGTCGGATTCAACGGGTGGTAGATGGGATACGGTTTCGATGGCGTCGTCCGATATAGATAGGTGATACCGCCGTCACTGTGATCCATCCTGGGTCATGAGGCAAGATAGTTAGACCCTGTTGGGTGGGCTTTCAACGCCAGTGGATTCGAGGCGGCAACCGACTAAAAAGTGGTCATCACGTGGTGGGCTCTAGGCTATCAATAGTCTGAAAATAATGAATGGTGTGTTTTAATCCCTCTATGAGGGGGACTTGTGGTTGAAATCCCAGCAGTTGATGGGCTTTTTGAATATCGGGTCGTCTGACTTGCGGGTCATCCATCATGCGTTCTTGCGTGATGCATGCGGAGGTAGAACCGGTCAATGACAACACATGTTGGGCCAACTCCGCCACCGTAAATTCATGGGGGTTCCCCAAATTGACCGGGCCAGGGTCATGCGAAAGGGTCATGAGTCGAATCAGGCCATCGATCAGATCGGATACGTAGCAAAACGAACGGGTTTGTTGGCCATCGCCGTAAATGGTGAGTGGGTCTCCTTGTAAGGCTTGGCGAATAAAGTTGCTCACCACGCGGCCATCATGCGGATCCATATGGGGGCCATAGGTATTAAAAATTCGTGCGATTCTGACATCTGCCAGGCCCAACCGGGCATATTCAGACACAATGGCTTCAGCCGCCCGTTTGCCTTCGTCATAAATTGCCCTTGGTCCAATGGGATTCACATTGCCCAGATAGGTTTCCACTTGCGGATGCACCAATGGGTCGCCGTACACTTCCGA
>Ga0192647_100485_pt1 | contig 28012 bp, 20 predicted proteins | sample LauGreFa1BDMLBSN_2_FD_133046 | JGI IMG/M metagenome (GOLD analysis project Ga0192647, IMG submission 133046) | Freshwater lake microbial communities from Lake Michigan, USA - Fa13.BD.MLB.SN - reassembly | ecosystem: Environmental > Aquatic > Freshwater > Lake | place: Lake Michigan, USA... | reverse complement strand
TGAAGCGGTTTTACTGTAGGTATTAACGATGTACATATAAAAGATGATTTTCCTTTATTGTTTTTGTGTAATTCAGCACAACCAGCTAAAGCTTCTTCTTGATTATCTACTACAAAATATTTTCCTGCTTCACCTAAAGCTGCATCTAATGCGATAGTTAATGATTCGTCTGCATCAATAATTTCTGCAAGGGTGATTTTGCCACCTTTGGGGTTCCAAGAAGACGACGAAGTAAGATAAACAGAGCTTTCTGAAGTATCAATTAGATTGTTAAGGAATTCTATCGAAGCAGAATGATGTCCCTTTTCATTCTGAAGTTCTCCCAATGTTTGCTGAATAGTAGTAATTGTGTTTTGTAATGATTCTACATACTGTTGTTTTTCAATAACAATTTGTTCTGCATGTAAGACAGCATTAATATAACCATCTTTTAATGTGTCTTTTTCTGATATTTCTTTTTGAAGCAATTCTAAAGAAGCTAATGTTTGATGCTGTTCAGAATGTGTTTCTACAATCCGTCTTTCCAATCCTGCGATTCTTTCTGAAGTTCTATCAGAGGAAGATCTATGTTGGGATAATATTGAATCTATTTGCGAAATTTCTGAATCAAAAGCAGTTGATTGTTGATATAATTCCTGAGCATGGATTTTTGCAGTTTCTCGAGCATTTTGTAATACTTGAATATCTTTTTCATATTCTGAACATTCAGAAGATAAGTTTTGAGCTTTTTGCCTAGATTGTTCGCATGTAATTTCTGCTTGATTCAATAAAAGTTCTGTTTCTTTTTGTTGATCTGTAGCTCGAATAATTGCATCAGAAAAAGCTTTTATTCTTTCATTTGATACAGCTTTTTGTTGGCTCATTGCAGCGAAAGCCGTAGAAGAATTCTGGAATTCATCTTGCAATTCTTTCATTTCTGATTCAAAACTTTCTGCATCGTGTTCAATAGATATTCTAGACTTTTCAGCTTCAATGAGAATAATATTAATTGACGACAACTGTTCTTGTAAAGGTGAGTATTCCTCATTTTTAGATTGTAATATATTCTCAATTCTTTTTAACTCAGAATACAATAACCATGATTGAGAAGATGACAATTGTTTAGTTAAATCAGCGTGTAATTTTGCTTTATCGGCTTGGCGAGCTAAAGAATAGACATTTTTTTGTACTTCTCTAAGAATATCCTGCACTCTAGAGACATCGTTCTTTATCGAATCTATCCGTCGCTTCGTTTCTTTCCTTCTAGCTTTATATTTAGTAACCCCAGCAGCTTCTTCGAATAAATGCCTTCTCTCATCAGTTCTATCACTTAAAATCTTTTCGATCATTTTAAGCTCTATTACAGAATAGGCATCAGATCCCATTCCAGTATCCATAAAAAGATCGATAATATCTTTTAATCTACATTGCGTTTTATTAAGAAAATATTGGCTTTCACCATTTCTGAATAATCTGCGAGTAATTGTTACTTCTGTATATTCGGTTGGAAGTATTTGTCTGTTATTTTGAATTGTTAGAGAAACTTCTGCTAAGCCAATAGGCCTTCGAGTTCTGGTTCCATTAAAAATTACATTTTCCATGGCATCAGATCTTAAAACAGATGTTTTTTGCTCTCCTAAAGCCCATCTAATAGCGTCTACTATATTTGTTTTCCCACAACCATTTGGTCCAACAATAGCAGTTAGTCCATCGGAGAATCTCAATGGAGTTTTCTGGGCAAACGATTTAAAACCTGTTATGTCAACCGAAGATAAATACATGCTTGGCTTTGAAGTGAGGGAATGACTTTTCTTTTAATCAGTTGGACGGCAAAATTACGATTTGTAAACCTAAGTTTTAGCTTTCTTTTCAATGCTTTTTAAAGAAGTTATCCCCATTAATAGTAAAATGTGGATAAATACTCCTCTAAATACTTTTATACCTAAACTGTATCTAAAAAAATCTATTAAATTCGTGCTGAATTCTTATTACACTTTGGCCAGTATGCTTCATAAACTTCCATTTCATATCGTAAGTTTGTTTCTGCTTTTTATAGTACATCATCAAGTGTATACGCAGATTTCGGGTAGTAAAGATCCAATTGTATTAAATCATGCAGATCTTATGGAAGGGAAAGAAACTGCTTCTGGACCAATTCGGGAGTTAAAAGGGAATGTAAGTATATCACAAGGAAATGTTACACTATCTTGTTCTCATGCAATCGAATATATACAGCAAAATCTTGTAGAATTATCTGGGGATGTAATTCTTAAACAAGGTTCATTAACATTAAGTACTCCATTTGCAATGTATGATGGAAATTCGCGGTTAGCAAAAGGAAGAAGTGGAGTAAAAATAGTAGATAGAGGGAAAACAGTCATTGCGCAAACTGGTGATTATTCTACATCTGAATATATAGCAAGATTTTATGGAAATGTATCAGTAGAAGATGATTCAGCTTTGATTTATGCAGATACTGTTTATTATGAGAGAGATTCAAGAAATAGTAGTGCATTTGGGCATGTTTCTGTTTTGGGTAAGAGGAATTCTGCGATAATAGAAGGCGATACAGCTTATAGTGTAAATCAAGCAGGTATCACTCGTATTCTTGGTAAACCTGTCTTGTTTTTAATTGATAGTACAAAAGTAAACTCGGAAGAGCCTATTCTGCATAAAAAAGAAGAAGAAAAGAAGGTGGTTATTCAAGTACCAAAAAAATCAAAAGGGAAACAGAAATCTTTGCCTTTATCAAAAGAAAATGTGATTGAAAAAAAGAGTTTATCAATACAAAAAATGAAGTATGATACAATGACAATAGAAGGTGATACATTAGAAGTATATAGATCTTCGCAGGATATATTTAAAGCTCTAGGAAATGTTTCAATTGCAAGATCTGGCTTGGCTGCTATTGCAAAGATTGCGCTATTTCTTCCTAAACAGGATTCTTTGCTTTTACAAGGTGCTCCAATTGTATGGTATGATTCTACTAGATTGCAAGCAGATACAATTCATATACATATTAAAGACAAAAAAGTTCAAAAAATTGATGCTCAGATTAATGCTTTTGCTTTGATGTCAGATGATACCATTCGACGTGATAGATCTCAACAATTAAGTGGTAAATATATTGAAGTTAATATTGTCAAAGACTCTATCCATTCGATAATCGCTTCAAAAGAGTCAAAAAGTTTATACTTTAAAGTAGATGAACAGGGGAATCCAGATGGTGCAGCTAGAAACACTTCCGATTCTATAAAAGTTATGTTTGTAAAGGGGGAAATTGATAAAATTGTCTGGATTGGTGGCGTGCAAGGAGATGTATATCCAGAATATATCATAGAAAAACATATTCAAGATTATGATTTACCTGGTAAACCAACATTTATTGAAAGGCCTAAAAAAAAGGAAAGAAGAAATACTAGAAATTCTAGGATTTAGGTAACCAGGGGTCTAGATCTAAAGAAATATCTAATGCAGGTGCAGAGTGTGTAAGTGCTCCTACAGAAATATAATCAACTCCTGTTTCTGCATAGGCTTTTATCGTGTCTAAATTAATTCCTCCAGATGTTTCTGTCTCACATCTTCCATTAACAAGTTCCACAGCAGCCCGAGTTTGAATTGGAGTAAAGTTATCGAACATAATTCTTTGTACACCAGGACATTCTAAAATTTCTATTACTTGTTGAATGGTATCAGCTTCTACTTCTAAAGGTGTGTTTTCTGAGATATAATTTCTACATAATGCGATGGCTTGGTAGATGCCTCCAGCAGCAGCAATATGATTGTCTTTTATCAATGCCATATCATATAATCCCATTCTATGATTATAGCCACCACCAATTCTGACAGCATATTTATCTAATGCCCGCCAACCTGGGATTGTTTTCCTTGTGTCTAAAATTCTTGTTTCAGTTCCACTAATAGCTGAAACATATGTATGAGTTAACGTAGCAACTCCACTCATTCTTTGCATAAAATTAAGAGCAGTTCTTTCTCCAGATAATATATCTCTTGCTTCTCCACTTATCTTTGCTATTGGAGTTCCATTTTTAACTGAATCGCCATCTGATAGCAGTGGTTCCCATATACACGTATTTCCACTGACGGTTTCAAAAACTAATTTAGCTATATCTATTCCACAAATTATACCATCAGACTTTGCCATCAATAAACCACTAGTCCAAGCACCACGAATAGGAAATATACTCTCAGCAGTTAGATCTCCTGAGTTTACATCCTCGTGTAAGGCGATCTGGATTAATCGAATAATTTCAGAATTGATAAGCTCTTTTTCCACTGCAAAACCTAATAGTAAAGAATGAATTATTTGGATTTATTCCAGATAAAATAGACAGGAATTCCGGCAAGAACAAGAAGAATACCTGGTAATGTTGTTTCAGGTTTAAATAGGATTAAATCAAAGATAATAGCACTTGCAAAAGCAATGTATAATGCTGGTAAAAAAGGATATCCAAATGCTTTATATGGTCTTTCCACATTAGGTTTCTTTTTTCTTAAAATAAAAATACCAGCTATAGTGAGGATATAAAAAATCAACACAGCAGTTACTACATAATCTAATAATGCATTATATGTTCCGGATAAGCATAGTAAAGAAGCCCAAATTGCTTGAATGAGTAATGCTGTTGAGGGTACTCCTGCTTTATTTAAATTTCCTGCTTTTGGAAAAAACAATTTGTCTTGAGCCATTGCAAAATATGCTCTAGAACCAGATAAAATAATACCATTATTACAACCAAAAGTAGAAATCATAATTAATGCAGCCATAATTGCCGCCCCTCCTGATCCAAAAATTATTTCAGCTACAGCTGCACCTACTCTATCACTTATTGCAAACTGAATCCCTCTTCCTGCTACATCTAATGCATTAGGTGAGCCATTAACAGAAAGAACATTCATATATGCAACATTTGCAAGAAGATATAAAACTGTTACGATTGCTGTCCCTAAGAATAAACTTACAGGAATTGTTTTGCTTGGATTTTTAACTTCACCAGCAGTAAAAGTGATATTATTCCATGAATCACTAGAAAAAATAGATCCAACCATGGCAGTTCCCAAAGCTGCTACTATTGCTAATCCAGCTAATTCAGTGATTGATCCATTAGAAGATATCGTAGACGCATGCCAAAATTCTGCAAGATTATTTGTTAGAATAGAAGAATTCCCTTGAAAAAATAAGCCAACAGCTATCAAGCCTAATAAGGCAAGAGTCTTGGTAAATGTAAAAATGTTCTGAATATATTTACCTTCTCTTACTCCTCTAAGATTGATTAAAGTAAGTACCCAAATGCTTATGATTGCTAATATTTGAGCACCACTCACAGAAAAACTTCCAATTGAAAAAAGTATGTTTTTTTCACTAACAATGGGAAAAAATACACCAGTATATTTTGCAAAAGCAACTGCAACAGCTGCAATTGTTCCGGTTTGAATAACAGAAAATAATGTCCAGCCATATAAAAAAGCTATAAAAGGATTATAAGCTTCCTTTAAATACACGTATTGTCCGCCAGCTTTTGGCATCATTCCGGCTAATTCACCATAACTTAGGGCAGCAATAAGGGTAAAAAAACCAGTTAATGCCCAAACTAATAATACCCAACCACCGCCACCAACAGTTCTAGAGATATCTGCGCTTACGATAAATATTCCCGAGCCAATCATTGATCCAATTACTAGCATTGTAGAATCAAATAGACCTAAATCTCTTTTAAATTCCGAGGGTTGTTGAGTAGAAGATTGAGACATATCAATTCGTGATTTTATGAATAACTAATGTATTATGTAAGAATATAATAAAAATACGATTCATCAATAGATAAAAAACTTTAAAAAGTTAATAAAGAAAAAGCCGCTTTAAGCGGCTTTTTCTTTAACATAATCCATATTCACTTTCAGTTGGCTGATACCACGTTATATCTACAGAATCTTCTCCGCCGTCTACTCCCAAAATCGTTCCATTAATCCATTTAGATTCAGGCTTGATTAACAATGTAATAACATTTGCTATATCTTCGGGTGTAGTTAATTTATGATAAGGATTTCTGATATAAGCATTTTTCATGATGATATTATTGCCTGGAATTTTGCTTAATGCAGGAGTATTTGTAACGCCAGCTCTTATTGAATTAGCAGTGATTTCCATAGGAGCCAACTCTAATGCAAATTGGCGCATATATGATTCCATTGCAGCTTTTGCTGCCGATACAGCGCCATACATAGGAAGAACACGATTGCTACCAGCGCTGGTTAATCCTATAATTCTACCACCTCTACCCAATAACTCCTTGCTAAGCAAATCTTGCGTCCAATATACAACACTATTAGCCATGACATCAAGTGTCATTTCTATTTGTTTTTGAGACAAAACTTTGGTGTCTTTATCCCCAGCCAATGGCAATAAACTTCCAAAAGCTAAAGAATGTAATACTAATTTTACTGAGGCACCAGGAAATTTAGATAATTCTTCTGCAATAAATTCTATAATCTCTTTTCTTCTATCTGCATCAGCAGCATTAACATTAAAAAAATGAGTATCAGCACCAAGATTATTAAGCTCTGATTTCAATTCATCAACGGCCGCCAAACCGGCTGCCCTGTCTAGATGAACCCCAATAATGTGATATCCCTGTTTAGCAACTGCTAATGCTGTTGCTTTCCCGAATCCGCTGGAGACACCTAATATAAGTGCGTAATTTCTGTGGGCAGACATCTCTTATCCTTAAATCAATTGATTGTTTCTTCAAAATTAGTACAAAGTTAGCAGTTAGTATGCTTTTGGCAAAACATTACTGTATTCATTCTGTAAATTAGAATAAAGTAGATTGTTTATTTTCATTCATATTCTTTAAGATCAATGTTTTCTTACCTGGTGGAATTGTAGGAATTAAGTCTTTGATAACTTGTTCAGATGACACCTCCTCTAATAAAGAAGCAGAATTCATCTTAGGATTATTAACATGTAAGCTAACAAATTTTGATACAAGCATATCTTCAGGTAAAGTTCTTAGAGCTTCATCTGCTTTTGATTCTGATCCCAGCCAAAATAACATATCATCTTTACTTAAAATAGCGGGCATTCTTTCATGATAAGCAGCAATCTTTGCATTTGCAGGAACAGTTATAATGGTAAATGATCGTAAAGTTGAAAAAGTCTCTTTATCTGTCCATTCTTCCCATAATCCTGCTGCAAAAAATGGATTAGAATGTGACATTGAAATATAAACAGGTTGTTTTTTTCCTTTAGAAGAATTAGCCCATTCAAAAAAACCTGACATAGGAACCATGCATCTTCTTCGTTTATAAGCATGTTTAAAACTAGGTTTTTCCTGCAGGGTTTCACTTCTTGCATTAATCATTTTAGATGCCATTGATGGATCTTTAGCCCATACAGGAATAAAGCCCCATATCATAGGTTCTATGTGAATCTTTTGTTCTGATTGATAGATAATTGGCATAATGCTTAGCGGTGTAACATTATAATTATCTGGTTTTGGTTCAAATGATTCAATTTTTTCTTTGATTTCTGATGGAGTAAGTGTTTGCTTCCAATCTCCAAATAAAGAATAACGTCCACACATAATTATTCGATTTCTAACAATTTCTGATACAAAGATTCATACAATGGAACTATAAGTTGAATATCAAAATGTTCAACTGCTCTTTTTCTAGCATTATTACTAAACTCTTGCCATTTTCTTGGATGCGTGATAAGATCCAATGTATATTTTGCCATCCTTTTAATATCACCTAATTCCGCTATAAAACCAGATTCATCATGGGTTACAACTTCTGGGATTCCGCCCATATTTGTTGCTACTACAGGAACCCCACAGCTCATAGCTTCTAAAGCTGCTAAGCCAAAACTCTCCGACTGACTTGTTAATAAGAAAACATCAGCAGCAGATAAAATTTCTGGTAAAGCATTTTGCTTCCCAAGGAACTTAACATGCTCCCAAATTCCCAATTCTCTGGCTAATCTCTCAGCTTCAGCTCTGTCTGGTCCATCTCCAACTAACACTAATTTTGCCGGTATTGTTTTTATTACTTCTTGAAGTATGTAAATTGTATCTAGAACTCTTTTCACAGGACGAAAATTAGATACATGCATTAAAATTTTCTCTTTATTTGGTGCTATCTGACCCCTTATTTTTGTACATTCCATTCTATAATATACATTAGTATCTATAAAATTTGGAATCACTATTGGCTCTGATTTAGTCATAAAGCCTGTTTTTGTTTTTTCGGCTAAAAACCTAGAAACTGCTGTTACTGCATCTGATTGATCTAATGAAAATTTAACTAGTGGAAGGAATGTAGGCTCTAATCCAATTAATGTGATATCTGTTCCATGTAAAGTAGTAACTAGTTTAAGTGTTGTTTTATCCTTTAAGATTTGCTTTGCTAAATAGCCGCTAATTGCATGTGGGATAGCATAATGAACATGGAGTACATCTAATTGTTCATATCTTACTACATCTACAATTTTACCAGCAAGTGCTAAAGAATACAATTGAAATTCAAATAAAGGATAATTAGGTTGTTCAACTTCATGATAAAAGATATTATCTTGAAATCTGTCTAAGCGCATTGGCTGTGCATATGTTATAAAATGTACTTCATGCCCACGTTTAGCTAATGCAATACCTAATTCGGTAGCTACAACTCCGCTACCACCATAAGTGGGATAACAAACTATTCCAATCTTCATGATTTACCTTTTACAATTACAGAATGAATACTCATAATCCTTCAGATTTTTATTATACCATCAAACAGCGTGAAAGAGCTGAAATCAAAGTCCGTGGATCAATTTTTATAGCAACAGCTATTCCTGTATCTTCTAAAGATATGGCGCTTAAGGAATTGGATGCTTTAAGATCTGAGTATTTTGATGCTTCTCATAATTGTTTTGCTTATCGATTTGGGAAAAATGGTCTTGAATTTAGAACTTCAGATGATGGAGAACCTTCGGGGTCTGCTGGAAAACCCATTTTGTTTATCTTACAGAAATACGATGTATCCGATATTCTATTGGTTATAACTCGATATTTTGGAGGCACTAAATTAGGTATTGGTGGTTTAGCTCGAGCATATTCAGAGGCAAGTTCTTTGGTATTAGAATCATGTATCAAAGTACCAATATTTTCAAGTGCTGATATAAAAGTATTTTGTACATATGAGGATGTATCAGCAATTAGAAAATTGATTGATGAATATGCCTTATATCATGATTCTCATTATCATGATGCAATCGAGTTTATAGCAAAAATACCTATATCCAAAATTGAAGAATTTTGTGATGCCATTATCTCTGTATCTTCTGGAAGAGCAGGCACTGTTATGCAAAAGAAAGATAATTAATCAATTATGACATGATATTATGTAATGTATGTGTAAATGCTTCTTTTGCTTCTTTAATTGACAATGTACATGAATCAAAGTGAATATCATTTCCACCTGTAATTCCAATCGGAATACATGGTACATTCATTTCATCTGCAATCTGCTGGCATAATTCTAATTTATCTTTTGAAACTGAAATAATGATTCTGCTTTGCGCTTCCCCAAACAAATGATCAGCATTTTCTTCAAAAGGTAAGTGTATTGTAGCACCTATTTCTGAAGCAATAGCGCTTTCACAAATTGCAGTTGCTAATCCACCTTCTGAACAATCATGTGCAGAGAAAATTATGCCTTCTCTGATTAATCTGATGATAGTTTTTTGCAATCTGATCTCTTCTTGTAGGTCAAAATACGGGGCATCTCCAGCAATAGATCCAGTAAGCATCTTTAAGGTTTCAGACGCCTCCAATCCTGCCACTTGTTTGCCAAGTAAGCATATGATTGCTTGTGATTCAGTAAATCCAGCTCCAACTGTCTTGCTGATATCAGGTATCAAACCTAGCATTCCAATTGTTGGTGTTGGGAATATGGCATGTCTTTGTGATTCATTATGAAAACTTACATTTCCACCTGTTACTGGTGTTCCTAATGCTCTACATGCATCACCCATTCCACGGATTGCCTCTGCAAATTGCCAAAATACTTCTGGATCATATGGATTACCAAAATTAAGACAATTCGTGATTGCAACTGGATCTGCGCCTACACATGCTACATTTCTGGCGGCTTCAGAAACCGCAATCATGGCACCTTTATAAGGATTTACATAGACATATCTACTATTGCAATCTGTTGTTAAAGCAATACCAAATCCATCTATCTCCTTAATTCTTAATAAGGCTGCATCACCTTTAATCGATACAGTATTTGTTCTTACTTGAGAATCATATTGCTCGAAAATCCATGATTTACCAGTAATTGTAGTTTGCTTTAATAATCCTAATAGAATATCTTTATGTTGGCTTGGATGAATCGAAATTTCTGGTAATTGATTGACATTTTCTAAATAGTCGGGTTTTCTTTGCTCTCGTATATAAACAGGAGCATCGCCACCTAAGACAAGAGATTGTGCTGGTAATTCCGCAACTTTTTTTCCATGACGAAATACTCTAATGATGCCATCATCTTCTACATTTCCAATTGCTTTGATTGGAACATCCCATTTAGCACAAATTTTTTCAGCAATATATTCTTTTCCTTTCTCGATTATGACAAGCATTCTCTCTTGGGATTCTGAAAGCATGATTTCATAAGCACTCATATCTTGTTCGCGCAATGGAACATAATCCAGATTGATTGTCATTCCAGATTTTCCTTTTGCACTCATCTCTGAAGTCGAACAGCAAATTCCTGCTGCACCCATATCTTGCATGCCTGTAACACAACCACTTTGAATCAATTCTAAAGTTGCTTCTAATAATAATTTTTCAGCGAATGGATCTCCAACTTGTACTGTAGGACGCATATCTTCTGTTTTTTCATCAAATTCTCTTGATGCCAATAATGATGCACCGTGAATACCATCTCTTCCAGTAGAACTGCCCATAATCATTACTGTATTACCTTTTCCATCTGCAGTAGCAGAGCATGTTTCGCCAACTTTGACGATGCCAACTGCCATTGCATTTACAAGAGGATTGTCTGTATAGCAGTGGTCAAAATAAACTTCTCCACCTACAGTTGGAACACCAAAACAATTGCCATAATGGCTAATGCCATGAACCACACCTTTTAAAAGATATTTTGTTCGATCATTTGATAATTCTCCAAAACGCAAAGAGTTTAATGCTGCGATTGGCCTAGCACCCATTGTAAAAATATCTCGCAAAATCCCACCAACTCCAGTAGCAGCTCCTTGGAATGGTTCTACTGCAGAAGGATGATTATGACTTTCTATCTTAAAAGCAATTGCATATCCATTACCAATATCAATCAGTCCAGCATTTTCCTCGCCTGCTTCTACAAGCATTCGTCCACCAGACCTTGGTAGTGTTTTTAATTGAAGAATAGAATTCTTGTATGAACAATGCTCACTCCACATAACAGAATAAATACCTAATTCTGTGTAGGTTGGTATTCTATCTAAAACTTTGCATATAGATTCATATTCTGAAACTGTTAATCCTAGCTCTTTGGCTGTTTCAACAGTAACTTCAACTTCAGAAAATAACGGCTGATGAAGATCTTGGGGTGATATTGACATATTATCGTCTATTCGGAATGAGAAAACTTTCTTAACATTGTAATGTATATTAGTTATTACGTTTACAATGCAATGCTTTTACAAAATTACGATGTGAAAAGGGAATGACATAGGATTGTTTTTCCACTTTTGTCTAATTCTCCTATATTCTGCTTCTTTATTATAAAAATTCTATGAATCAAACATATTCACCATTAACTTTAGCAGAAAAATTATCCAAACTTCCTAATAAGCCGGGTATTTATCAATTTAAGAATGCCGATGGAACTGTTATATATGTTGGTAAAGCTAAGAACTTAAAAAATAGGGTAAAATCATATTTTCAAGAAAGGCCAATGGATGCTAAAACTAAAGCATTAATTCGTCACATTCATGATATTGAAATTATTGTAACAGATACAGAAACCGAAGCTCTTTTATTAGAAAATAATCTGATTAAAGAAAGTAGGCCTAAATACAATATTCTTTTAAAAGATGATAAATCATATCCTTATATCAGAATTACAAATGAGTTGTTTCCTAGACTTTTTTCTACTAGAACGATAATAAGAGATGGAAGTAAATATTTTGGGCCATATACTGATGGTAGATATTTGCAATATTTATTAAAGACTATACGCTCTTTGTTTCCGATTAGAAGTTGTGATTTACCTCTAACAGAGAATACAATTAATCAAAAAAAATATAAAGTATGCTTGGATTATCATATCAAAAAATGCGAAGGTCCTTGCGAAGGATTTACAGATCATGTGTCCTATAATACATATATGATGCAAGCTACTATGATCTTAAATGGAAAAACAAAGGTCTTGGAACAACAGATTGAACAGCAAATGTTGTCTGCTGCCGAAAACCTTCAATTTGAAGAAGCTACCTTAATGAGAAATCGTCTCATACTTTTAAGAGAATATACAGGCAAACAAAAAGTTGTTGTTACAGACCTTATAGATAGGGATATTTTTGCACTTTCTATTATTGATGAAGATGCTTGTATTATGATATTAAATATTCGTGAAGGGAAAATGATAGGGAAAACACATTATTTTATTTCTGATGCAGATGAAAAAGCTAAAGAGGAAATGCTTAGGATTGCTATTGAAAAATATTATCTAGAAAGCGAACATATTCCTGAAGAAATTTATTTGCCATTTCCTATTATCGATGAAGAATATTCACTTGATTGGCTTTCAGAAAAAAAAGGTGAATCTGTTCATATTTCTATTCCAAAAATTGGTGATAAAAGAAAAATTATTTCTATGGCCGAAACAAATGCTGCTTTTATGTTGAGAGAATTGCATTTACAAAAAGCACTAAAAGATCAAGCATTGCCAAGAGGTGTAGCATCATTGCAAAAGGATTTGAGGTTAGAATCTGCTCCTAGAAAAATAGAGTGCTTTGATAATTCCCATATGCAAGGCACCGATTATGTTTCTAGTATGGTTGTATTTTTAGATGGTAAACCTAAAAAAAGTGCATATAGAACATATAAAATTCAATCTTTTGTTGGGAATGATGATTTTGCTGCTATGCGAGAAGTCATTAAAAGAAGATATAGTAGAGCGGTTGAAGAAAAACAAGAACTTCCTGATTTGATTGTTATTGATGGTGGTAAGGGACAATTATCAGCTGCCGTTGAAATATTGCAATCAATAGAACAAACAAAACAGATACCTGTTATAGGATTAGCAAAAAGATTGGAAGAAATATTTTTCCCACATCAATCAGAATCTCTATTATTACCTAGAACCTCTACTGGATTGAGATTGCTACAAAACTTAAGAGATGAAGCGCATCGATTTGCAATTACTTTTCATAGAAAACTTAGAGATAAACGAACATTGCAAACAGAACTAACAACTATTCCAGGAATTGGACCTAAAACAGCGGAAAAACTACTAGTGCATTTTGGATCTGTAAAAGGTGTAAAAAATGCTACACCAAAAGACTGGGAAGAATGTATAGGTAAAAAGGGGGCAGAATTATTACTAAAGGGAATTCAACAATTATAATGTATTATACACTATTTCATCTTCTATTCTCCAAGCAGGATCAACTATACATAAAAATAGTAAGTCCTCCGTGCCAATATTCTTAATACATTGTCTAGATTTTGGTGCTATGTAAATAACATGTCCAGCCGATACTTCAGATTGCTCATCATTTATATACATTAATCCATTCCCTTGAAGTATATAATATATTTCTGATGTCTCTAATGCATGTTCAAATGATGTGAGGCCTGGTTTTACTGTTGCATGAGCTAAGCTATATCTTATTGATAAAGGCTGCTTATCTGGATGTAATAATTCTCTTAATTGAGTATTATCTCCTGCTATAAATTCTTCGCAATCATGTAAGTGTTTGATAAACATATGATTATTTAAACATGCTGAATAAATGATGTTATGAGTTTTACTAAATTTGGTTCTGCTTTTTCTGCTGCTTCAATGATTTCAGACATAGTAACTGGTTGTAAAAATTCTGGGAAACACTCGTCTGTGATAATAGAAAAACCTATTACTCTCATGTTCATATGGCAAGCAACTATAACTTCGGGGATTGTACTCATCCCAACAACATCAGCACCAATAATACGTAAAAAACGATATTCTGCTCTTGTTTCTAAATTGGGCCCAGGAACAGAAACATAGACGCCCTTTTTTAAGGGAATATCTAGTTCAGTAGCACATTGTTCGGCTATAGATATTAAGCCTTGATGATAGGGCATGCTCATATCTGGAAATCTCGGACCAAACTGCGATAGATTTTGTCCAATTAAAGGATTATCCCCCAACAGATTAATATGATCCTCTATGATCATTATATCGCTTCTAGAAAATTCTGGATTTAATGCTCCACATGCATTTGACACCAATAATGTAGAAATACCCAATGCATATAATACTCTTATTGGAAATGTAATTTCCTGCATTGTATATCCTTCATAATAATGGAAACGTCCTTGCATAGCAATAACTTGTTTGCCAGATAAGGTCCCAATAATTAATCTTCCAGTATGAGATTCTACTGTTGATAATGGGAAATGCGGAATATCTCTATATTCTATAATACACTCTGGAATAATATGCTGAGCAACAGCGCCCAATCCTGTTCCAAGTATAATACCTATTGATGGTTGTGCTGAAAACCTATTTCTGATGAATGAAGTAGCTTCATCTATCATTGTGTAATAAGTTGTCGAGGGAATTAAATGAGTTTGAGGCATAAACGCTGGAATAAATGTAACAATATAGTACCCTACTTATTACTACAAAAAAAAGTAGGTCAAGCTTACCGACCTGTCAGAGCAGATCGACCGTTGCTTCCTTCCGGACCTGGCGGGGTTAAATCTGTCATAACCGCACGGGGCTTGACCCGCTACAAAAATAGGAGTTTTTTTGTGATTGAACAAAGTTTTCTTTGTAGAATGCAAGAAATGCGCTTATTTTTGTAGTCTTGATTATACAAGTTTGCGCCCGTAGCTCATCTGGATAGAGCAACAGCCTTCTAAGCTGTGGGTAATAGGTTCGAGTCCTATCGGGCGTACTTTACCCGGTTAACAATTTTGTTTGCCGGGTTTTTTATTATTATTGGTATATATATGAGTTCTATAGAATCCATGGTATATGATACTACATTACACAATGGCTTACGTGTTATTGTTGTTTCAAATATGAAAGCTCCTGTAGTAAATATTACTGTTGGTTATAAAGTTGGCTCTAAAGATGACGATGTTAAGCATAAGGGATTTGCTCATTTCTTTGAGCATTTAATGTTTGACGGTTCTTTGAATGTAGGAAGGGGAGAGTTTGATTCTTATTGTTCTAAGGCAGGAGGACAATTCAATGCTTATACTTCGTATGATCAAACAATTTATCATTCTACTTTTCCTGCTCATCAATTAGAATTAGCATTATGGCTAGAATCAGATAGAATGTTGCAGTTTGGTGTTCAGCAAATTGGCTTAGACACACAAAAAAAAGTTGTTCTTGAAGAAATGAAGCAGACTGTTGAAAATCAGCCATATGGAAAGTGGAGATCCATTCAGGCTTTATGTGCATTTAGCAAAGAATGTTCATATAATTGGGAAATCTTAGGTTTAAAAGAGCATATAGAATCGGCTACTTTAGATGAAGTAGCTCGTTTTTTTTCTATGTATTATAGACCCAATAATGCTTGTTTGGTGATTTCTGGTGCTGTTGAACCACAAAAGGGTATTGACCTTGCTCACAAATATTTTGGTGATATTGTATCAGAGAAAAACTCTATAATGAGGCATTCATTTGATAGATCAATGTTGCTGTCTACATCACAAACTGTGACAGATCAAGTTCCATTAGTTGCAATATTTTCAAGTTATCATTTTCCTGGATTCTTGCATGAAGATTCATTAATTGGAGATGTTTTAGCTTCTGCAGCAGCCGATGGACGCAGTTCAAGATTATATACATCTTTAGTTAGGGATAAGCAAATAGCATCTTCTGTTTTTTGTTTTGCGGATCAAAGGGAACATACTTCCTTATTAACATTCTCTGCCACAGCTGCCAACCCATCAATTTCTGAACATCAACTTAGATCTGCCCTTGAAGAAGAAATCTACACATTAATTGATCATCCATTTGAACATCATGAATTAATGAAAGCAAGAAATGCAGCAGCTACTGGAATTGCTCATCATATGCAAACAAATTCAGGATTGGCAGATTTATTATGCAATCAAACTATGTTCTGGAATAATCCCAAAAGAGCATTTACATTATTAGATAAAGTTTCAGCCATTACGGTAGAGGATTTATCGATATTTAGTAAAGCTATTTTAAAAGATGAAAGTAAAGTAGGTGTTTCTATTATTCCTAGTTGAAGTGGAATTAAGAAATAAGGGCAAGCGTAATTCGATACGTTGCAAATGCGAACATATATGCTAATACAAATGTATATGCAAAAGCAAAAGCAGGCCATTTCCAAGACCCAGTTTCCCTTTTTAAAATTGCCATTGTAGAAATGCATTGTAATGCAAAAACATAAAAAGCTAATACAGATAAAGCAGAAGCAAGGGGTATGGAATTATATAAAATTTGCCTTAACGATTCATCTCCTAAGCTTGTATCAGTAGCATAAAGTTGTCCCATTACCGTGACAAATACTTCTCTTGCTGCAAAACTCCCAATAATCCCAATCGTTAACTTCCAATCAAAACCAAGTGGAGCAAATAAGGGCTCTATTACTTTTCCTAATGATCCAGCATACGATTGTTCTAATTGCATTTGCTGTTGAACTATAGTGGAAGTTTCTGGTGGAAAGTCTACCCGAGGAAATGCAGATAAAAACCAAAGAATAATTGATAATGTAACAATTACTGTCCCGGCAGAGGTTAAAAAGTCTTTAGACCTATCATATACAGTTACTAATAAACTTTTTAATGAGGGCATTCTATATGGAGGGAATTCTATTAAAAAGGGGGTAATATCACCTTTAAAAACAGTTTTTTTCATTATTAAAGCAATGAATAAACCTACCAAAGCAGCAATAATATACAGGCCAGCTAAGACAGCGGCTTGTAAAGAAAAAAATCCCCATATCAATGTTGTAGGTATAAATGCACTAATCAACAAAGTATATACTGGTAATCTAGCAGAACATGTCATTAAAGGTGCAATAAGCATTGTAGCCATTCTTTCCCGATGAGATGGTATTATTCTTGCAGACATGATACCAGGAATTGCACATGCAAAAGATCCCAATAAAGGAATAAATGAACGTCCTTGGAGTCCAAATATTCCCATAAACCTATCTACCAAAAATGCTGCTCTTGCTAGATAGCCACAATCTTCTAGAATGACAATTATTATATTTAGTAAAAGAATTTGTGGCAAGAATACTATCACAGATCCAACACCTGCAATTAATCCTCGGCTAATAAAATCTGCAATAATTCCTTGAGGTAATAGATATGCAACTTGCTCCTGCATATTTCCAAAAAGTGTTTCAATCAAATCCATAAGTGGGCTTGCCCAACTAAAAATAGATTGAAAAAACAGAACCATCACACTTAAGAATATTGCTATTCCTCCAATTGGATGAAGCAATACTTTATCTAATGTTGTTGAAAATGCATTTAATTGGGGTAGACTAAGCACTTCTTTTGTAGTTGCCCTTGCCCAAAGAATTCTTTCTTTAATATCTGCAGTTGCAAATAGAGGATCTGGTATGATGAAATATGTGGCATCCGCAATCATACGTTGAACTTCTTCTAATCCTATTCCTTTATGCCCAACAACTGGAATAATTGGAACATTTAATATTCTTTCTAATGCTATATCGTCAAAAACTCCACCCTGTGCTTTAACAGAATCAACCATTGTTACAGCAATGATTATTGGTATTCCTAAATTTGATATCTGAGAATATAAGAATAAACCCTTTTCTATACTTGTTGCATCCATGATGAACAAAATGCGAGATGGCTTCGGAATGTGCGGATTAGTACCATAAAGAACCGATGATGCAAGTTCTTCATCTGGAGAAATGGGGTCTAAACTATATATACCAGGAAGATCTAATACCGTATTGCTATTAGGTTTATTGCCAATTTCACCTAATGCTGGCTCTAAAGTTACACCTGGAAAATTGCCGACCTTTTGGCGCATGCCAGTAAGTACATTAAATAATGTAGATTTACCACTATTTGGTGTGCCTACAAAAGCCGTTGTTTCATGCATATTTCGAAGATTATCGAGAGTGAAAAGGGGAGTATTGTGATTCTTAACTATTTATTAAGAAGCTCGGTAACATAAATTTTATCTTCAGAATATGGCCTCAATGCCATTCTGGTATAACCAAAAGCAATTTCTATTGGACCCTTAAATGGACTTTTTCTGATTAATCTAATAATAGTACCAGGTATTAATCCCATTTCTTGAAGCCTTCTGGTGAAAGGAGAATCTGTGCTAAATCCTTCTAAAATGGCTTCTGTACCAACTGCTAAATCACAAATATTCACTGTTAGCTTTCTGTATTTTTATTTGTTACTATCGTTATTTAGACCAAATCTACATAAAAAAAGAGTAACAATCAACAAATAAGAGGATTTGTAAATATTAAGAATGCTGTAAAACGATTTTGCCGAATTGATTCCCGGATTCCATATGTGCAAATGCATCAGCTGCATTGTCTAATGAAAATATACTATCTATGACTGGTATGATCTGATTTTGTTGAATAAAATCTAGCATATATTCAAATTCTGCATCACTACCCATAGTAGATCCACAAATAGTTAATTGTTTCCAAAAAACCCTTTGCAAGATAAATTCGGGTACTGAACCTTTTGTAGCACCATAAAAGACAATCTTACCGCCTGGTTTAGCAATATGCGTTAATGTGTTCCAATGTTCTCCACCTGCACTATCAATTATGCAATCAAATCCATTTGGGCATAGTTGCATAAGAGTATTGTGCCAATTGGGTTGACTATATAATACTCCATCAATAGCACCTAACTTTTTTGCTTTTTCTATCTTAACTGGATCGCTTGAACTTACATATACTTGTGCGCCTAAAGCAATAGCAAATTGCAATGCCATTAAAGCAACACCACCACCGATTCCTGTAATTAGTACAGTATCTCCTTTTTGTATTGCTCCTTTCATTTTTACAGCCCTGAAGGCTGTTATTCCAGCCAAGGGTAAAGCAGCAGCTTGTTCCATTGAAAGATGTGACGGTATACAATGTATTCTATCAGATGGTATATATATGAATTCGGCCATTGTCCCTTGGCTCGGCATCCCTAAAATTGAATATTTGGATGATTGAACAGCTTTATTTTCTCCCCAGTTAATATTTGGATTTATAAGAACGTTCATTCCAATCGGAAATTGGGAAGAAGAACTTTCTGCAATAGTACCACTACCATCTGATCCAGGAATAACTGGGTATGAAATCTTAGCATATTGTCCTTTACTAATCCATAAATCTCTATGATTTAAAGAACTAGAGGACAATGCAATTAGAACATCATCAGCTGATGGTTTAGACAATGGTACATCTTGAACGCTAATAGGTGCATCTTTTTCAGTAAAAAGAACTGCTTTCATAATATTGATTTAATAATGTTCATTCACTTGTTCATTAATATATGCTGAGATATCTTTTGATAGAAACAGTAGGACACCAAGATGAGTTAACATGATATTAAGAATAAGTGGTAATATATTCGTGCTAGTAATTCCTTGAGCATATGGAAAAAAGATTAATGCTAATGCACTGGGCGCAAGAAGCAAAAAGCCAAATGAATATCGAGCAGCATTATATTTTTTGACATATAAAAAATAAAAATGAGCAATTGATAAAACCAGCAGAACAATATTTTTAATATCTAATAGACCACTCATGGCAAAAATCATGATAATCTTACTAGATGCTATTAAGCCAATGAGACATATAGCAGTTATGAGAATTATTTTACCTTTAAATGGCATACATTAATATGAGAATAGATACAAAACATGCCCTAATCAAACAATTAGGGCATGATACATTTATGCTTGTTCAATTTCATAGCTTTCTAAAGGAGGGCATGAACAAATAAGCGTTCTGTCTCCATATGTATTATTGATGCGTCCAATAGTTGGCCAGAATTTGTGATCTCTAACAAATGGCAATGGATATGCAGCTTTTTGTCGAGAATATGGTCTGTCCCAAGTATCAGACATTACAATATGAGAAGTATGGGGGGCATGTTTTAAAACATTATTAGCTTTATCTGCATTCCCTTGTTCTATTTCTGCAATTTCTTTTCTGATTTCTATTAAAGCATCACAAAATCTATCTAATTCGCTTAAAGGTTCGCTTTCTGTTGGTTCTATCATAACAGTTCCTGGTACAGGAAAAGATACAGTTGGAGCATGAAAACCATAATCCATTAAGCGTTTTGCAATATCTTCAACTTCGATATTAGCAGTTTGTTTAAAACCTCGCATGTCTACTATCATTTCATGAGCTACTCGTCCGTTTTTACCTACATATAGTATAGGAAAATGTGGTTCTAACCTTGCTTTAATATAATTGGCATTTAAGATGGCGATTTTTGTAGCATTTGTTAATCCTTTGCTTCCCATCATTGCAATATATGTCCAGGAAATCAATAAGATACTAGCACTACCCCAAGGTGCTGCTGAAATAGCAGAAATTCCTGATTCGCCGCCAGTTTTAACAATAGAATGTGATGGTAAAAATGGAGCTAAATGACTTCTTACGCCAATTGGTCCCATACCTGGGCCACCTCCACCATGAGGAATGCAAAATGTTTTATGAAGATTTAAGTGGCAAACATCTGCACCAATATTACGAGGACTTGTTAGCCCTACTTGAGCATTCATATTTGCACCATCCATATAGACTTGTCCACCATGGCTATGAATAATCTCGCAAATTTCGGTTATAGACTCTTCAAAAACCCCATGTGTGGATGGATATGTAACCATTAAAGCAGATAAATTTTCGGAATATTGATTTGCCTTTAGTGTTAAATCATTCATATCAATATTACCTAATTCGTCACATTTAACAACTACAACCTGCATGCCTGCCATTACTGCGCTTGCTGGATTTGTTCCATGTGCAGATGATGGAATTAAAGCTATTGTACGATGATGATCCCCGCGACTATTATGATATGCTCTAATAACCATTAGGCCTGCATATTCTCCTTGGGCTCCTGCATTTGGCTGCAAGCTCATTGCATCAAAACCTGTAATCTCGCATAGCCATGCTTCTAGAGTGCTAAAAATCTCTTGATAGCCTGATGTTTGGTCTAGAGGTGCAAATGGATGCAAATCACCAAATTCAGGCCAAGTTACTGGAATCATTTCTGTGGTTGCATTAAGTTTCATTGTACAAGAACCAAGCGCAATCATAGAGTGAACCATGGATAAGTCTTTATTTTCTAAAGACTTCATATATCTAAGTATATCATGCTCGGAATGATATGAATTAAAAATTGGATGTGTGAGATATGATGTTGTTCTTAAAGCCTGAGAAGGGATTCCTGAGATTAAGTTTTCTGTAAACTGATTAATATCAACTGAATCTTTACCTTTAGCAGCAGCAAATATGTCTACTATGCATTGAATATCTGCTAATGTAGTTGTTTCATCACAAGAAATTCCCAACCATGAATCTTGAATTCTAAGATTTATATCAGAGCACTTCGATATAATTGATTGTTTTACGGATGCATCTACTGATATTCCAATTGTATCAAAGAATGTTGTATCTAATAATGAATATCCTAAACATTGAAGTGCTGAAGATAATACAGAAGTCATTCCATGAACTCTTTCGGCAATTGATTTTAGCCCAATAGGACCATGATACACAGCATACATTGCTGCCATATTAGCAAGCAAAGCTTGGGCCGTACATATATTACTTGTTGCTTTGTCACGCTTAATATGTTGCTCTCTTGTTTGTAGAGCCATTCTTAATGCTACACTTCCATGTGCATCTATAGAAACGCCAATTATTCTTCCTGGCATTTGGCGTTTGAATTCTTCTTTTGTAGCAAAATATGCTGCATGTGGTCCACCATAACCCATAGGGACACCAAATCTTTGAGCAGAACCGAATACTACATCAGCACCAAATTCTCCTGGTGGTTTCAGTAAAGTTAAGCTCAATAAATCACTTGCACAGGCTACTAATGCGCCGTGTTCATGTGCTTTGGAGCAAAAGGCGCTATAATCTTCTATAGATCCATTTCCACTTGGATATTGAATAACTGCACCAAAAATAGTACCATCCCATTGTACAGATTTCCAATCACCAATTAGAATATGAATTCCCAAAGGTTCTGCCCTTGTTTGAAGTAATTCAATTGTTTGAGGAAAACATGTATCAGAAACAAACAAAGTATGGGCATTATTGTCTGAAGCAAGTTTTGTTCTAGAAGCATGCATTAAATGCATAGACTCTGCAGCAGCTGTAGCTTCATCTAATAAAGAAGCATTTGCAATCTCCATTCCAGTCAAATCAATAATCATAGTCTGAAAATTCAATAAAGATTCTAATCTTCCTTGTGCAATTTCAGCTTGATATGGAGTATACTGAGTATACCAACCTGGATTTTCAAGAATATTTCTAAGGATTACTGTGGGAGTTATACAACCATAATAACCCATTCCAATAAAAGAACGCTTCCGAGTATTTTTTTGTGCTATTGTTTTTAATCTAGCAAGAACTTCTGTTTCAGTAAGTGGTTCTGGTAATGTAAGTGGAGTCTTCAATGCAATATTTGCTGGAACAGTTTGATGAATTAATTCATCTATACTGGATGCTCCAACGGTTGTAAGCATATGAGAAATTTCATGAGAACGTGGACCAATATGTCGGTCTTCAAAGCGATCATTAACACGCAAAATAGGATTCATGAAGATAATCTATGTGATGAAAAAAGCTGTTTTAATAGAATTGTACACTCTTATAACACAAAAATACATACTGTTAGTTCAACAAAAAAAGCCGACTTCATTTAAGTCGGCTTGAATTCATAAAATGTTGATAAAAAAATGTTGTTCAGGATCAAATTAGCGATGTACTAACATTGTTCCCACATATCGAGATTGTCCATACTTAACAATATATGAATAAGAACCTGGCAGTACATTGCTAATATCAACAGTAATCGATTCATTTCCTGGCAATATTTTTTCAGTATGAATAGTTCTGCCATCTAAAGTTGCAAGGATAAACTGTGCTTCAGTACCAAAAGATATTCCACTTATAGGTATGATAGTTTTAGTAGATGCAGGATTAGGATAATTTTGACCAACAATCAAAGAAGAAAAGACAGCATCTTGAATGCCAGTCCCTGTAGACTTAAATATTGGTAATTGAGAAAATGCTCTAGGAAGGGCCGATGGAATATATTGTGACTCTTTCGCATTATACCATTGTCCTAATAAAGAAGCATATACTTGCCTGAAATCGTATTCCATTTTTAAATTTCCAGCACCTTCTAAAGAATTTAAATTTGGATCAGAGCCTATAATAGAGCCATTTACTCCAGAACCAATAACAAACATTGGGGCTGCTGAACCATGATCTGTACCAGCCCCATTTGAATTTGCCCTTCTACCAAATTCGCTTATTGTCATGATACATACTTTCTTATCAATCCCAAAAGCTTCTAGATCTCTTTGAAAAGCTAGAATTGCATCTGCTACTAATTTATGTAATGCTGCATGCTGTGATAATTGATTATTATGAGTATCATAACCGCCTATATTTACGATATACATTTGTGTTTGTAATCCACCCATAATTATTCTAGAGATAGCGGATAAGCCAGTTGCAAGAGCATTATTAGAAGGATATTGTACTTTATTGGTTGTTTGTTTTGTTGCAGCTTGAATAATACTATTTGAAAATAAATTTGTTTGCTTTATGATATCACGAACATACAGTTCTTCTGTTCCTGCATTTGTATTAGCAAGTATATCCTCATCGGGCTGTCCTGGAACATAATCTAAACTTCCAACAGCAATACCCATATTATTGTGTCTTCCAATTAAAGTAGAGCTTAAATAGGTACCTAATTCAATGGCAAATGGATCTTTTGGAAGTACATCTGGGTAGTCTGGATATACTTCTTCTAGAAATCGACCATACCAACCACTTGATTCATATACATTGGCATCAGTTCCAGAAAGCCAAATATCTGTAGATCTAAAATGAGAGAAATTTTGATTTGGATATCCAACATTTTGTATGATAGCTACTTTGTTTTCATTATATAATGTTTGAAGAGGTGCTAAAGCAGGATGAAGTCCCATTGTCGATGACCCTTTTAAAGGTAGCACTTCTTCTGGCTTAATAAAGACCTCGCCTGATTGTCTTAATTTATAATATTCACTATTTGTATAGGGAACTACGGTATTAAGACCATCATTACCACCAGCTAAACGTAGTAGAATTGTGATTTTATCTGAATTCATTGCAGCTAATTGCATGAATTGAGAGCCTTCAGGAACTTTAGCATAAGCCCTTAATCTAGGAAATCCCATAGTAACTGGAAGTATGATTCCTGAAGCAGCTAGTTTTTGTAAAAAGATTCTGCGTTTCATGATAAGTTTCCCAGATTAATACAATTGATATTTAGCAAGTTTTGCAACTTCAATAAGAAATTTTTTCAGTTTTATATCAGCTTTAAAACTTGGATCATCTATTGTCCATTCATATTCTTTTGCACCGTCTAGCATCGTATCTAATAGCATTTGATATTCTTTTTCAGAAGGTGTGGTATTTAGCATTAAACTGCATATATCTGTGCATAATGTACGGGGATTAGTGGGGTCTGGAAATGATTTTGCAAAGGCAATTGGATCAAAATCATAATACTTGATTTTATTGAATGAAATTGTTCCATTAATGATATCAATCATGAATTTATGTCTTTGAGATATGGTAGAGGTGCTAACCCATGACCTTCCACCAGGCCAACCTTTTACATTTGGAGGATTAAAGATAGATTGTCCTAGAGAAGATAGACGATTATAAATATCTCGATTAAATCGTGACACTTCATTTAAAGCAAAATCCGGAATATGTGTGATATTCATCATATGTAGGCTGCCAAGTATATAATCAACAGGACTTTTATACATAGCTCCAATATTCACTTTGTCAAAAAAATGAGCACTTTTTAACAGTCTCAACAACATTGGTTTAATTTCCCAATCCTTCTTAAAATCATCTGCTAATGCTCTAATTATCACTCTATCAGGAATATCATAGACAAATGCCCGGTATATTTTTTCGCAGATATATAAAGCGATTTGATCAGACCTTTCTGAAAATAATATTGATATAATATCTGTATACCGCCAATTACCTGTTTTCCCCATAAATGTTTTAGATCCGGAATCCCAATTAGTTTGCAAGAATAATCCAGACCTACCAACTCTAGAACTTCTTTCTGTTGCATCTGGATGAGTACTTGGGCTAATTGTCCAACCACTTAAAGATCTAGCAGCTTCTAATACATCATTTTCAGTATAATTTGGATTATTATTCCAATCAAGAACACCGCATGTAAATAATTCCATTAACTCGCGGGCATAATTTTCATTAATCTGTTTAGTATTTCCAATTTTTTTATTCTTATATCCATCTAGATATATCAACATCGCTGGATCAATAGTTACATCTTGAACAAAGCTTTTAAAATTTCCTAAACAATTCTTTCTGAATAATTGATTTTGTATATACATCCATTGAGGAATATCAACTACATCAAATTCACTTACAAAATGATTATGCCAAAAAGCAACCATTCTTTCCTGAATTGAAATCTTAGAAGTGCCAATTACTTTAAGGTACCATCTACTAATTATTTCTCTTCTTTGGATTCTTTCATCTAAAATATTTTGTAAAGTTTTAGGGGCAATCGGTTTTATTTGAGGATCTTCATCACACCAAGGAGAAATTTCTGAGATATCAACAGAAAATGGTTTAAAAATCATATCGATTGTAGATTCAAAACCTTGTGAAACTGCATCAAGAATGTGACTGTTTTTTGGTGCAATTGATGAGCGTTTAAGTAAATGTGCAGCCCTTTCATAATTCCAAGGTTCTAAACTAGATGGAATATATTGCTCTAGCCCGGCGGTAGTTCTTTGAAGATGTTCAGGATTACCTTGTTGTGTTAACGGTATACGATGCTGATTTTGTATGTCTTTTTTGAGTGTTAAAAGTGATCTACGATTCATAGCAAATTTCAACATAAGTGGAACAAGAGTACTAACATCACATCTAGATGAAACAATAAAAGCTTAATCTAAAGCAAGTTACATCATTTTACAATAAAAAATACTAGAATCATTATCATGGCAATAATGACAGGAATTGATGTCCTTTTTACAATATCGATTGGACTAAAACCAATGATAGTAGATGCATAAATTATGACTGCTGCAGCAGGAGACATGGTTCGTCCAAGAGTTGCACCAATGGCACCAATAATTCCTAAATCTATTGCCGCGATTTTATCAATCATCTGAATTGATGGTAATACACTTTGAGAAAATGCAACACTTGGAGCAGTTCCAGAGCCTGATAATAAAGCCATTGAAAAAGTAGCAATTCCGGAAAATATTTTTGATAAAAACCCTACTTCTGAAACCAAAGTAACAATATTCTTTAAAATTCCTACAGAATCTAATCCAGCAATAAAACAGCTTGCTGTAATGATAAGTGAAATTACATGGGTATAACCATATCCTATTCCAGTGAAAAATTCAGCAGTTAAAGAGGAAATTTGCTTCCAATTCAGAAGCATAACTAATAAGCTATAAGTCACCATAACATGCGGAACAGGAAGTCCATTAGGATATACATCAAGTATAGGTTTTGCTAATAAAGCACCTGGCTGAACTAATAGTAAAGTTATAACAGGTAAAGGTGGCATTATAGCTTTTAGATAATGGGGCTTTTCGGAATCGCTATCTAAAGTAAAAACATTGTTCCATGGAGATTTGGGAGGGAAAGCATATGAAATAACAGTAAATACAGAAACAGCTGATATAAAAGCAATCATTTCTGGTAAAAATGCCATATCTAAAACTGACGCGATAGGAGCTGAAGTTGCGGTCTGTATTCCAACTATATCGGGCTCTCCTGGATTAAATAAATTTCCACCTAAAGAGCAACCTAAAACTAATGCAGAACCTGCAATGATTGGATGAAAACGAGTAGCTATCAAAATCGGGATAATAATCGGGCCAACAGCAGCTGCAGACGCTGTTTGACTTGTTATTGCAATATTTGTAATAAACCCTACAAGACAGCTTCCAGGAATTAATAAAAATTTCAATTTCATTATAGGTTTCATAATCAACTGAACCATTGCTCTGTCACATCCAGTTGCCTTTAAAATAAAAGCATAACCCATTGCAGAGCATATAGGACCGATTATTTTTCCTTCACCCATTACCCTTTGAAATTCATCTAAAACCTTAAAAGGCACACCAGCAATTGAACATAATAGTATACCTGATACTAATAAAACAATTCGAACATCTATGCCCTTTATAACAGCATAAATTGCAGACATTAGGATAATTAAAACTGCAATATTGTCCATAATATTCTCTATTCAGTCAAATTAGCTTCTCTGATCAATGCATGCTGCTTAACAATTTCTATTTTTCTACCTTTCAAGACAATAAGTCCAGATTTTTTAAAATCTGCTAGCAAACGAATCACACTTTCAGTTGCAGTTCCAACTATATTTGCTATTTCTTCACGAGTTAAATTAACATTTATAGTTTTATCTTCTTCATTAGTGCCAAATGTTTCCTGAAGGATTAATAATGTTTCTGCTAATCGTTCGCGGACAGATTTTTG
>Ga0192647_100482_pt1 | contig 28032 bp, 48 predicted proteins | sample LauGreFa1BDMLBSN_2_FD_133046 | JGI IMG/M metagenome (GOLD analysis project Ga0192647, IMG submission 133046) | Freshwater lake microbial communities from Lake Michigan, USA - Fa13.BD.MLB.SN - reassembly | ecosystem: Environmental > Aquatic > Freshwater > Lake | place: Lake Michigan, USA... | reverse complement strand
CATAATATAGTGATGGTACCCGTCGGATTCAATAACGGAGTTGTCATACCTGCTATGCATCCACCGCATGGCTAAGTTATTGATTTTATTGGGTTCGGCTAAGTGATTGATTTTGTTGGGACTCTCTAGGATGCGGTAGGAGCGGGCTGGAGTGGGTAGGCTCAGGCCGCGAGGCTACGTACCACCCGCTCCTGAGCCGTCTGGAGGAGAGCATCCTTGTCAATCTTGGCCACGTCAACCCGCTCACAGTTGCGCTGCCAGACCCAGACCACGTCCTGGTAGACTTCGACAACCTTACCCGAACGTAAGGGCTTCTTTACCTTAACGTCAGAGGTAGCAATTGCCAGCTTGTATTCGCTGGTTGAGCGATAGCCCATACCGTAGGTTGCAATCATCTGAACTACAACCTTCCCGATAGTACCCTTGCCGTTCCGACCGCGTACAACCTTTGCGATAGTGCCCTTCTCAATCTGGCGAACTGCAATCTCCGCGCTACCAAGCAGGCGATTATACTCGCGGTTGATCAACCATTGCTTGTGCTTTTCGCGGATCTCAGGAGTAGCATCCACCGTGATCTGGACAGGGTGCCAGCCCTCAGGATTCATGTCATACACATTGACCAGTATCTGCTTGGGACCATTGATATTTTCGTCCCAGACAAGGGCAAAGTCGGCAGTACCCCATATGTCGGACATGATCCGATAGCCGGTATCTACAATCTTTTCAAGCACATAGCCAGCCCAGTCGGTCTGGGTACCCTCAAAGCCGTTGTGTTGTTCAGTCCAAGCGATAGCCATTAGGAAAGTCTCCATTGATTGTCTGATGGACTAGATATAAGACCTACCACCCAAAAATTCAACGTTTATAAACGCATAGCAGGTATGTGGCCAAAGCATACCTGCTTACGCTACGTCATCTGTAACTCTTGCGGTTACTATAAAAATCGTCTATGACCTCGGCCTCGTCTTGGTTCTGAGTATAGGCTCTGGTCCAATTGCGAATCGGGCGTCTTTTTTGCCCTGCTCTCAGTTCTGCATATTCTTCATCATCATAATCTTCATGAGTGCCATAGTAATTCTTTTTGTACTTCATGTCAATACGCCTTTGATAAATTCAAACCTTTCTTGTTAAACTTGTCACGCCATTTTAGAAACGAGGACCCGTGACCAACTTCCTCGTTGTAGATGTATTGATAGTGATGAACCATTTCGTGGGCCAACACTTCAACGAAAAACTGTTTTGATTTGTATCGCTTGTTCATGAGCAACTTACACGTGCCAGCGCCAGGATTGGTCTGGTCATAATCGTACCACGCATGAGCGCCTCGACGCCAGCGTATATCGATTTCATCAATTTTTGGAAGGGATTCGTTGAATAGTTCGCGGTTGAGGATATTGAACCATCTCTGGCAATCCTCAACCGTTGTTTCATATTCGTAATGTTCTTTTGTAGACAGTAGTTTTGCAAGTTTCGATTTCTTAGACATGATCGTTCCTTCGTTAGATTGACCATGATGTAAGGCACTCCATCAATACGAAAATATATCTGGGAAAACTTCTTCAATCAACTTCTTGTTGAGATGTTTTACCTTGATACGTTTCAGTAGCATATCAGCAAAAATCTTAGCCTCTTTAGCCTCTAGCCCTTCCAGAATCTGAGTAAGGACTATCTTCTTTCTTTCCAGCGTTAGATTGGGATCAACCCTTGGATTGTTCTGCTCAAAGATATAGACGCGATTGATTTCCTTGTGAATGGAAGTATCACCCAATCCAATAGGCGCATTATTCTCACGATAAGGCGGCACCTCATCTATGACGAACTTGATTCCAGGATGAAAGTTGGCCCTCAGGACGCCTCTGAGACCTGGAGTTATATTGTAATATAGTATCGCCTTGGCTGCATCCTTGTGCGGCGCAGCTTCTAGTTCTTCAAACACTTCATGAATATTCTTAATCATATTTTCCTCAAAATTCGTCAATGACTTCCATTAGATTGCTCAACCGCTTTTCGATGAAATAGTTGAACATCTTCTGGCGAGTGCTTGGCTTGGTGTTTTCGTAAGCTTCCACAATCTGCTGCTTGATTGTCTCTGGAATATAATCCAGGTCAACCAGCATTTGATTGCGCTTGTATCCGCGAAGCATATTGTCGTTGATACAGAACTCTTCTGGAGTCTTACGCAGCCACTCGGCCAGCTTCTTAGTATTTATGACTTTCTGGCGTTCTCCAAGGGCAAAGGTATTGTCAGCAGACAGAAAGTTTGGAATGCCGTCGCCGCGGTCGCCACGAATAATATGCTCCTTCACGTACAGATGAGGATCCTGAGCCTCGACATATCGCTTGAGAATGGGAGAATACTGGATTACGTTGCTGTACTTCTGGAGTTGGACGAAATCTTTGTCAGAGGACAGAATAAGTACCTCTTCATTCGGTGAGGTTCTGGCCGACAGGACAGCAATAATGTCGTCCGCTTCTGCGCCCTCAACTTCCAGTACGCGATACGGAAAGTTTTCTTTCAGTTCGTTTCTAATCTTGCCGAGAGTATCAAAGATGAGATTCCAATCGAACTCGGACTTTTCACGATCCTTCTTTCGATTGGACTTGTAGAACGGAAACACATCACGGCGCCAATACTTCTTGCTATCGCAGCAGATGACGATATCGCCATACTTCTGCTTGAACTGCCGCGCATATGACCGAAGAGAGTTTAGTACCATATGACGAATCAAATCTTCTTCCAATTTGACTTTGGGATTTGAACCGATTTGTTGCATCAAATTAGAAATCAGGACCTGATTCAGGTCAATCAAAATCACATTACACCTATTAGTTGTCGTTAGTTTCTACTTCTGCTTTTTCTAGGTATTCTTTGTATTCTTTTTCGTTGGTAAAGATTTCCACATTGTCATCGACAAAGTTGTGGAGTGAATGCTTTAGACCCATGTTACGATATATAACACTTTTCAGAACGTCTGTCAAGAAAATAAAATCTTTGCTCACACTTCCATCATCATCTTCGATTTCCACTCCATAGTTTTCCAGTTCAGCAATAAGTCCAGTTGCAACTTCGCCAACGATTCCGTCAGCATACTTTTGCTTGCCCTTTTCCTTTTGCTTCTCTACTTCTTCCAGATTGACTGGAACTTCTCTGACGATTTTGTGTTCGGGAAACTTGAATACGTTTGTCATTTGATAATCCTTAGAAGCACGACATCACTATTTATGCGACCGTTCGCTTCCTTCGGCTTGCACTTAATTTCATCCATGAACTTGCGAAGAACAACCTTGCCGCCGTCAAGTAACTTGTTCACTTGTTCAGTCGGCTTTCGCAGTTTCTTCACAATGGATGTTTTCTCATCATAGCCAGTTACGGTGCAACCCTTGATGCCCAGCCCAGCAGGGCCCATAGCATTGTAAACAGCCATAGTTCGATATTTGGTATTGAACACCCAAAGTTGATTGCATCCAATGATCTGCTTTGGATCGACTGAAACGACATTGTAGGTTTCATCCTTCTCTTTGTACTTGAGTTTGGCCACAAGAACAGAAGCGGGCTTTTCCTTCTTCTTGCGTGGCTTACGAATAGCCTTTGCGATGACTGAACGAGTTTCAGCCGCTGAGATGATAGACTTGATGAACTCAATATAAGCCTTGAGTTTCGGCTTAGTCCAGTGTGAATAGCCTTCTTTCAGTTGTGCATCTTTGCCTTGCAGGGCATCGAATGCTTCTGAGTAAAGCGGCTTGTAATAGTCCGCAATTCGTTGTGCAATCTGCGGCTTTACATCATTTTGAGAGAGCCAATCAGAGGCTTTGAATTGAGTGCCGTTACGATAGTAGTTGTCCAGATGGACTTCGATATCGGCAATCAATTCACTAGCCCGATTGGCCACTCGCTCCTGAATGGAGATTACTTGCTTGACTTCTTCTTTGGCGCTGCCTTCTTCTTCGGCTTCGCTGATTCCACTACAGGCTTCGGCGAGGGCTTTAATTCTGGCAATGTTTCGCTCTTCGATTCCTTCTGGGAGATTCCCGCCCAGTAGTAATATACGAGAACTCCAGCCACAAGTGCGGCAAGAATGAGGATTAATTCTGTTGGCATTTTTTATTAACTCCTTGTCTGATTTATAAAACTCTTTTAGATATTCGATGACCCACGCCTTAGCCTGGTCTGAGTCATAGAAATAGTTGTACCAATTGTATGCTTGAGCAAGTTGTGCGTTTGTGACTTCGCCACGCAAGTCTGGTTCTGATCCAAGATACTTTTCATCTGCAAACTTACCGCGAATCGCTTTCTGCTTCTTTGCCATACTTTTCCTCTAGCACTCTGAAATCGATATCCTTGAAGTCGGAAATCACACAAATTCCATACTCAAGATATTCATAATTGTAACTGATCATCTCGGCATAGTCAAGTGCTAATTCAATATTGGTAAACATCTTGTCGGCATGGAAATAATCCCAAATCATTTCAGGATCACCTTGCCATCGGAACGTTTCATCGGAAAAGTTTCCGTAGATATTATCAATTCCTTGATGATGTCCTACACGATATTCTGGACCTCTTGTGTGCAGAATATAAATTCCATTATCTGAACTCATTACTTCTTCCTGTTCTTAGCAGCCTTCTTGCGCTTACTAGAACCAATCTTACGACGACCCTTGCGCGGTCTATTCTTATGTGGATGTGGCATTATACTCTATTCACTCCTATATATTCAATTGTGTTGATTGAGTCGAGACGGAATGACCGCCAACCCGAATTATCTAGATCCCATACGGCTAGAACTTCATCGTTTTCTGCGCGAGGTAAATGTCGCACAACTGGCTCACTCTGCTTTGGAACATAATCTTCCATCAGAGTACAATTCATTTCCCGTGTAGAGCCGTCTGTCTTTGTAAAGATAACACGGGCCATACACTTTGTCAAGTTTTCTCTGAGTGTGTTCTTGTCAATCATATTATTTTCTCTCTTACGGGCAATACATTTCTCTTCGATCTATATAAACACCATCGACTAAAACACGACGAATGACTTCAAAGCATCCGCCGTTTGCAATCGGCTCATCCATATACACTGGCGGCTGGGCATATACTGGAGGAACAGCATATTCTGGACCAGAATCTAGAATAAGTCCGCCAACTACACCCGCGACTGAACCCCAAAGATATGGATCCTGATACCAATTGCCATTATCATACTCATACTTGTAATTATAGTTATAGTTCCAAGTGCCACCGTGATGACGCCTATGATGTCGATGTGGCTTTACTGGTCTATGATGCTTGAATTGCTTCTGCTTTTCTCCTGAAATGACAGGAGTAGAAAGTAAAGTTGATGCAGCAAATACTGCTGCTATAATTGTGATAAATGTTTTCATCCTTGTAACCCCATTATTCCTGTGCTTTCGCAGTAATCGGCAAAGTCTTCATATCCACCGATGCGCTTACCACGAACAAAGATTTGCGGCAAAGTCAACGGCAGATTTTCAGGAACAAGTTCACGCAATTCTTCGCGGGTAAAATCTGTTCCAAGTTTATACTCTATATATTTCAGATGCAACTTGTTCATTAGTTCTTTAGATTTGACACACCATGAACAATCATCTTTGGTATAAATTTTAATTTCCATTACTCAGACTCCCAGTAACGACAGTGAAAATATTTTCCACAACTATCTATCTCACTTTGTGGATAGCCATTTTGTACGAGCCAAGAGTTGACATTCTTGATATCATCAGGAAGAATCTTTGGAAATCCATATCGCCAACCGCCTGGCGGATCGATATAAGTTTTCTTTTTCATTCTACTTCTTCTTCTTTCATTACGATAGCATTATGTCCACCGATATTCTCAGCCCAAAGTATAGCAGCACTTGAACTAGATGTAAATACTTCTGATTGATACCAATATGCACCAATTCTATAACTCACAGTGTACTTTTTCATTTCTATTCCTCTTTATGTTTACGCATGACCCGCAAATTGGCCATTGCCAGGATAAGCCAGTACAGCATCCATTATGTGTTCTTGAACTTGACGACCGAGGTCATCCAGACGCCAGCGATGCCGCCTAACTTTCGCGTACTTCAGGTACGAGAAGGTTAGCATATACTCATGCATAGTGCCACATGAAATTGAACTTTTCCGTACTTCAGGTACGCGAAAGTTAGGAAATGCCCCTTCACCTCGTTGGCGTAACCTTCGTAAGACGGAGTATTATACTCAGCATATATTACATCATCAGGCTCAGGCACATCCATCTCAAACTCACGTTGAACGTCAGCCCAAGATCCAAACTGTTCACGATAAACTTCCATCACACTTTTCTCCCAAGAGTTTCAACATCAGCGCCATCAGTTATGTACTGATAGCCAGTTTTGTTCGCAATAGGTGCCAAACGCTTCTTCTTTTCTTCAATCGCCTTCGCAGTAGCTACAGATTCCTCACGGTCGCGCTTCCACTTGTAGTCATCAACGGACCGCTTGAAGCCATTGCCGACGGAGTTAGACAGCGGCGGCAGAGACTTCTTGACCATCGGCTCAGGCAGATTGATCGGCCGTTCCTTGACCGAACCACTCAGAATGGACTTGAAATAAGCCTTGCGGTCTTCGCGCAACCGCAGCGTCTTCTTAGACGGCCTCTTACGACCAGATGAAGTCTTAGTATATACGAGTGCCATTAGTCATAGTCCTTCAACATTTCCTGATATGAACCAGGCACAAACATTATACACTCGGACGGTTCATAAAACAAGATGAAACCGCCAATCCAAGTAGTATTGATGTTCCAGTTTTTTTCATGCCGATCATAGCGATACATGACCGCCATTACACCCAACCTTCTGAATACTCTTCCTGCTTCGTCTTGTAATGCTCATGAAGACCCGTCAGAAAGGAATTGATATCTTCAAGCGGTATGTCCATAATACGCTTTTCGGCTGCGACTGTCAAGACATATTCTGCCACCAGAACAGGAATCTCGGCATAGGACTCATATGGCTTACGCATCGATTTCCTCTTCCTCGTCTTCGTCAACAAAATCGGAATCTTCGTTATAGTGGTCGGCCAGTTCGTCCCAGTCAACGCGGCGCAGGAACGCATTCATGATATCAGCCGCGAGAGACGAATCGGGAACCTTGTCCATTTCCATTTCAACGACCATCTCTTCAAGATAGACGCCGTGAAGCTTTTGTTCGGAAGCCATGTCAGCGAAAACATCGCCGTACCACATGCCAACATTCCAGGTTTCGTAGTTAGCCCAACCGTTATAAGACATTAGCGCATTTCTCCATATTGAACAAGCTTGATATTGAACAGAAGCATCTCAGCTTCAAGCGATTTGTAGATGGCTTCGGCCATGGACTTGGTTTGATACTCACGGCGGATCACTCGGCCGTCATCAAACTCTATTTGATAGTAGAAGCGCGGCCGCATTAGTTCACTCCAGTCCAAACAACGCGGTTCCAAGTCTGACGGTCGAGAAGATTGCCACGACCAAAATTGGTCGCAGGAGCCTTGAACGAAGCAGCCTTAAGGATGGTACCGAGCGGGAACTTCCCAGCCTTGTTCACAATGAACGAGTGAACCCGATCCACAACACCGTTGCGAGTTTCAACAACCTTGATGTAGGAAGAGCCAGGCTGAAACTCAATTCCTCGCTCGGCAATCATTTCTTGAACATGCTTTTCAGAAGCACGATTTCCCCACCACTTGATATAGTCGGTCTTGATATGATCAGCATAATCGGTAAGGAATTCAACGGGGAGGTTCATCTTAGCCATTCGTTTTTCTCTCTCTTGTTACTCTTATAATATAGTGCTGATAGCTAGGAAATACAAGACTGGAATGAGAATACCTGCTATGCGGCGGATGCATAGCAGGTTGGCTAAGTTATTGATTTTAATGAGGTTTTGCTAAGTTATTGATTTTATTAGGTTTTTATTGTCTTGAGATACTGACGAACAAATGCATCGTCCAGTTGCACTCCCAGTTTTTTCAACTGGCGGTATTCTTTTGAATACTCTACACGAAACATGCGAACCAATCCAGTTTCGCTTTCATTCCGAAATCCATTCATGGCGTTCAGAAACATTCTTCCCCATGCGGTCATGGTAGGACTCTCCTTGTTATGTTGTGATACACATCTATTTAGCACATGCAGCATTTATTAGCAAGTGCAATAGTGTCGCAGTTAATCCTTCACATGTGAACAATGTACACGAACTTGAAGAGATTCGTTATAAAACTCTTCCGATATTATTGCATGATGAAACATAATATAATATGCTTCCCAATAACTGGCCGTTCCTCTTGTCTTGCAGAGTTTTACGATTTCACGACTAAACTTATCTTCGCCCAATCTATCAACATCGGCGATGAGTGCTAGATTTGAACCGAAATAAGATTTCCAGTTACTCTCTTTTTGGACTTTCTTTCTTCTCTTTTTGCCTTTGACTTTTTGTCTTCTGACAGATGTGAAGATTTTTTTACCAATATATCTCTTGTTATTTTCTAGATTGGTGATGATGTAAACGAATGCTGCATAGCCGACAACTTCATCATCACCAATCTCTTTACCTTTGTAAGTCCACATAACACTCTCCTATGAGAGTATGTATGCTACTTGTCAGATTGTGCGATAGTAGGATTTCCTGCCCAATCAGGATATGATGATGACATGTTATCGTATGTTGCTCCGACAGCACCGCATGTTACTCTACTCGGACATCCTGAGACGGAACACACATAGCCCCAAATCTTACCATCGTTGAAGTTTTTACCGCATTTCGGGCATCCATAACTATTACCAAAAACATAGTCATCTAATCTGGTAGTTTTAGGAGCAAGTCTCTTACCTTCTTCTAGACCAACAGCAAAACCGTCCTTGAATCCCTTTGCATAATCATCACTCATTTTCATCATCCTCTAAATCAAGTTCGTCTTCATTAAAGCATTCTTCACCACAGAAGGAACAGAAACGAGGCTGCCCCTGTGTTTCTTCATAGTCGTAAAGCACTTTGTATGATGACTCACAGAAGTTGCATTTAATCTTCTCTACTTCTTTTGTCATGTTGTTCTTTCTCTTGTTCTATAGCTTTTTCTATACAAGCTAGGGCAAAACCAAGATTGTAGCTTCCGCCCTCTCCTGTTGTATATAGCTTGAGATTGGATATCGCTGCCTCTGCATTTTTGATTGGATCATCATACAGAGGCAGCGCAAATAGTCCCATTAGATTTCGCATCCCGTGGCGCTTGAACAAGCCAGCTCCTGCGAACCTGTTGTAGCATCAGTTTTCTCGTATTTAGCGAGATCCATCCAATTGATGTTCTTAGGCATCTTTGCAAGAAGTTCTTCATACTCTTCTTTGGTGCAATCTTGATAAGGTGCCTGTTTGTAACTATGATCACTGAATGGTAAGAATGAAACACCACTGAGTTCATCAAAATGTTCATATACCCAAGCACCGACTGTTGGCCATTCTTCTTCACGAACACTTACGGTGATAGAGGGTTTGTGTTCGCACCAGTGGCGCTGATAAGTCAGCCAGATTTCAAGTTGATTAATAGCAGACATATCTTTACGAAATACAGCATATTCAGGAGACTTCATAGGAAATGAAAAAACATAAGTGTGATCTGGTTTCATTACATCATCTTCACATGGAAATCCCATATCTTTCATCATCTTTGCAAGAGGATCTTTCTTATCTGCTCTTACAGTGCGAATATAATATGGAGCATGTCTTGCATGAATGCCGCTTGCTGAGTCTACAAGAGCTGATACAGTACCAGAAGGCTTAACGCAGGTAATGGCAGCAGACACAGGAATATTAAGCTTCGCAGCCCATAGCTTATTAGTCTTGACAGCTTCATCACGTAGTCCCTCCAACATTGGCCCGAGATGTGCAACACCTGCAACCTTACCATTTGTAAACTCATTGTCCATAATGCCAGTCAATGACACACCAAGCAAACGCTCTTCACCGCAGTTCTCTTGCCACTTCTTGCTCAAGTATTTGAAGTTGATGAGTGTTGACTGGAATGTACCAAGTATAGTTGCGAGTTTGACTTTACGCTTGAGACTTTCTGGGGTGTCATCTCCTCTAACGACAACCTCTGTGAGATTACAGAACTCTCTGGAACGTAGAATGATTTCACTACATGGATTGGTGCCGAAATCGTGATCCGAGTCTCGTCTTCCAAACTTCTCTGCCTGCTTCTTAGATGCCTGACGGGAGAAGATACCACGCTCACCACTGCGCGACTCATAGAGCGAAAGCCACTCGCGCATGAAGATACCAACGTCTGGCTTTTCCTTTGCGACGAATGAGTTATTTGCGAGTGCGCGTTGAACATTTTCTTTCCACCAGTCACCAGACTTCGCAACGCGCATACGGTCGTCTGAAAGGTCAGATAGAGAGATAAGAGCGGAACGACGAACACCACCAACAACCACGATCTCGGCAATCTTACATACAATGTCATGGCACTCCAATGTTGATAGACGGCGACCAGCAGCCCTCTTAAATGTTGCTACAGTAAACTTAAACAAATCTTCAAGTGGTGCTGGACCAGATGCGCGACCACCAAATGTCTTCAACGGAGCGCCAGCAGGACGAACCTTAGAAACATCCCAACGCGGCACTTGACCTGCATAAAGAAGATGAATAAGTTCCTTTAATGCTTTTGCCCAACCAAGCTTTGAGTCGGCCACAAGAATAGTAGTATCTGTATCATGAAAGTCATCTGCAATCACAGGCAGTTGATCTACAAACTTGCTTTCTACAGAAAATCCAACACCAGTTCCATTCATGAGAATGTAAAGAATTTCATCGAACGAACGAGGAGAATCTACAGCAACATAAGAGCAGTTATAACCAGCCACGTTCTCACGCTTGAGTGCTTCACCAGCAGTCATAAGACAACGCATAGATGGCATGATTTCAAGATTAAGAACTGCCTCTTCTAGTTCCTTGCGTTCTTCTTTGGTTACAGTATAACCTGTAACTTCCTTGACATGCTCATCAAAGAAATTGAAATACCGAGCAACTGTTTCATCCCAGTTCTCTCTACGATTTTCATCCCACAGCCAACGGGCATAACGAGACTTATGAATGAACTCTTGATACAGAGACGGTAACATATTACTGCCTGACATACGAATACTCCTAAATTGTTTTTATTGTTCTAATACGGTCTTAAGTGAGGGGAATTGTTCAACGATAACATTCCAACATTGTTCTGCGATTATACGATGCTCTTTCTGCGTTCCGTTGGCCATGCGTAATTCACAGTAATGGATCCAGCTGCGAAGTGAACCTGACATATACATGCGTGACATAGTGAGGCCTTCAGGAAGAACTACACGGGCTTGTTCTTTTGCGATACCATTCTTGATTGCCCAATCATAAGCTTCATTTGCATCAGCTTTGATTTGATTTTGCCATTCATTCCACATATGATTCAACTCAAAATCTTCATCACCATTGTCTAGTTCTATACTGTTTTGACGATTCTTTTGATCTTGTCTACGTGTCTCACGATTTGGTGCAAAGTTTTGAACCTCAGCATAACGCTGTGAGAACTCTTGAAACGAGAACGAGCGATGACGAAGGATCTGTCGTGCAATGTCGCGCGTGGTATTGATTTCCATAACAAGATGTACCATCTCAAACGGCGACCAGTGCTTGTTCTTCACAAGATACTTGAGCAACTTCTCACTATCTGGATTATCCTGATTAGCAGGATTAGATACCCTAGCACAGTATGCAATCAAATCTTCTGCATTATCCATAGATGAATTTACCATCGTCGGCTGCGTCACGCCGACCAACTTCACATTATTCATTATCTCTGTCCTTTATAACGTCAAATCCAAACTCATTGATCAATCGCTGATGATCTTCAGGATCATCAAACACAAAGAAGTCCCATGGCCAATCTGTGCTGGTGCAACGATAAGAAGTCTTAGGCAACCATTCATACAATCTAGTATACTTTGGTCCGATACCCCTAGCACGATAGTGAATAGATCCATCTTCTTCACGCCACCAATAGACGCCTAGTACATCACTGAAATTCATATTATACTTCCTGATATGTCTTGATAAAGATTTCATTCTTGCAAGGATAGAACTCACCGTTCACACCCTTGATGATCCAGTCGCCTGCATTTGCTGTCATGCGACCTTCTAGCGTATCGATCCACATTGTTGGCGGACTAGTTAAGAATCCAATAGTTGGACTGTTAATCCATTCTTCTATATCTAACACGAACTTTGCATCTGTCAATTGCATCGCCTCAATCGTTACTGGCCTCTTTCTAAACTTTCTCACTAAATTTTCTTCCATCTTTCAAACTCCAACTTTGCCCTAAGATCACAGAACGTATTTCTATCTATAATACTCTGGATTTCACTAGGTGTCGCACCTGACATAATCCAGTCGTTTATGTCTTTTTCTTTGATGTGTGAAGGCCAAATAAAAATATTTTTATTTTGACTGATTGTCTTGGCCATCTGCTTTACAATAGCAGCATTTCTCGGCTCATTATCATGTATGAAAACATAATCATGATTGCCAAGCAAAAGAGATACATTATACAACGAAGCGTCCATAGTTGCAACTGAATTTTGCAAGAACATACTATCAATCGGACCTTCTACCACATAGATGCGCTTATTTGGATCAACTTTATTTGCTCCAAATATCTTTGCGTTTTCTTCATCTAACTTGATTGTAATATACTTAACCTTACTATCACCGATTGCACGACCTTGAAATCCAAGCAATTCATCGTCAACATCATAAAAAGGAAAGATGATCCGCTGTTCTTTGTAAACAGTCTTATCATAATCAGGATGAATATCTTGCACAAAGTCTGCAAAGTTTTCAGCATAGTATATATCGTTCAGTTTATCGGCAGGAATCTTTCTGTTTGTCAGATATACTCTAGCAGGATGGTTGTCAGACAAGGAAGATATTGTCGGCAGATTTATCTTAGTTGAGAATGTTGGCTTCTCACGGGCCATAGAAAAATCAGGCTTCGCAACATTACCAGATGACTCGTTCTTGTATCTTTCCAATTGATACTCACGATACAAAGATGGATCGATAATCTTGATGAAGTTGCCAAGAGACAGACTTGTTCCGCAATTATGGCAAGTGTAGAATATGTCCGACTTGCGGCGATAGAAATAGCCGCGAGCCTTGATTTTGTTCTTGCTGGAATCGCCACAGATTTTGCAGCGACAATTCCACAAGTATTCTGATTTTTGCTTAAAACGTTCCAGTTTTGGAGAAACTAAGGAAACGAACTTCTTGTCGATGAATAAAGACATAATGCCACCTAATGATACTTAGATGGCATTATAACAGGTAGGTTTAGAAAGTCAACGATTACTTCTTAGTCTTCTTAGATGGTTCTTCCATTCCAGTTACGGCTTTATTTTGAAGTATCTTAGCCTTCTTATTCCATTTCTTCTGGCCGAAACGACTGATAATTCCGTCAGCAACTTTTTTAGCATTTCTAGCCATTTTAGCATCCTTATGACTAAAGTCTTCACGAACTTGCTGTAGTTTGCTATAAAAGTTCTCTCTGATATTCATTGTAGTTGTCCTTAATCGAATAGTTTGGTAATGTTGATTGCGTTGTTGGCTATCAAGAAAAGAAGGAATGTGATGATAGCGGCGATTCCGTATTTCCATGTTTCAATTTGACCAAGACGAGTTCCAAATCCTTCGTCCTTCTTAGTCAAGTCTTCTCTAATCTTTTTTAGTTCTTCAAGGATTTTATTTTCGGTATCTTCAATCTTGTCCGTCAATTCTTTGTTGACTGTATTGATTCTATTGTAAACGTCTTTTATGTTATTCTGCTGTTCCTGTCTACGCATTTCCAGTATACCCTGCACTTCATGAGTGATTCGTTCTTGTGTTTCAATCCTCTGCTCTTGCAAAGATACCATACGTGAAAGACTTGATGCAATCTCCTGCATCTTGTCAATCGTCGTGTCAAATTTATTCAACAATGCTGCCATTGTTGTAACGTCTTTCTTGAGTAGTTCTATCTCAATTCGGTTTTCTTGTTCTGTATCCACGACGATTGACCTTGTTCGTATATTTATTTCTTCTTGTTTGTTGGTGAAACTGTTGTCGCGGTAACCATAACCTGTGGCACTTGACCTTGCTTTTCCATCACACGACTACCAAACCAGAATGCGATGATTGTTGAAAACAGAGCCATAGTTTCTGCATCCCAAACAGCCTTCAACATTTCTGGCACAGATTGTCCTGTGGTCAACATGACATATGCTGCTGCAACTTTCACTGCAATGAACACAAGAAAGAATGTATATGTTATAACAGGGCGTACAGAAGCGCGGAGTGCGTTAATAAACTTTCCACCATCAATAGACTTATCATGATCAAGAGCAGATTGTCGAAGCTGACTGTCAGCCCTAACCATCTCAATATTAAAATCGAGATTGGCCTGGCGCTCGGCTGCATCCAACTTAACCTTAGTGAGTTCAAGTTCATACTTTATCTCCTGCTTACGCTCAAATATTCTCACAATGGAAGGCAATAGACTTCCAATAATACCAAAGAGAGGTGATAACAATGCTAAAAACATATTTTACTCCTTTAAATTGGACCTGGTGTAGAATCTGGTCTAATCTGTAATATCGTTGTAGTAACAAATGCAATTGGTGTGTCAGTATCGCCTGTGTAAAACATGTATTGCCTACGAGTAATTACACGATGTCCAGTTTGTTGATTTCCATTATTATCATAATATGTAAAGTCGCCTAACTGCTTTGGTGTATCCCAATGTCCTGTAAATGTTCTACCACTAACATCTTCACTTGGTGACCATAACGTAGTTGTATAACTATCATTTTCATAGTTCACATCGAAGTGTCCATAATAGATTCTATCAGTAAAGATAGATGAACTGCCAGAAACAGTAAGGTCAAAAGGAATTGAACTTGAGTGTGGATTTGGATAAAGTAAAACAGTTGGAAATGCCAAGTTAACATCTAAATTATTTGAATATGCTGACGGTAAAGTATAGTTCTCTATACCTTCTGGATAATTATGGTCTGGTCTATTGCCGTTCCAATCGTAATTATCGATACCTGTGATATTCAATTTCAAAGTTATTGGAAGATAGTTTATGATTGTAAATGATGGTGAACCTGCCCATGTGTGGTCGCCGTCGCCAGAATACTGCAAAGGATTCAACGAGCGAATGTCTGCAACGAATGTGCTGTCAGAATCGCTGGCATTGACTCTATGAACTCTCATAGCATCACTGTGAATGTATTGCTTTGATATATCTGTGCCAGAAGATGTTTGGTCAGGGTTCATAAATTCCCAATGAGCGTTGATGTTGCTCTGCGATGTCAACTCTAATGTTATGCCATCAAAGAATGGTGTAATTGTCATTTCGCTTTTTCCTCTTCTGTAGTCGCATTGTTTTCAATAATCATCTTTTCAATCTTCTCTTGACCGCGCGTCCATGCACTCACACCGATAATTGCGGCCATTGCTAGATGATAGAAGCCGCCATCTTTTAGAGTGATAGGATCCCAGTTGTTATCAAGTTTCAAATAATAACTCAGTCCGAAATCAAAGAATGGAAAAATAATGAAATCAAACATACAGACAGCAAAATACTGCCAAGCAATTGCTGGTCGCCAGTATTGTTTGATCCACGATTCTTCTTTCATCCAAGTCTCGCAAACTGCCAGTGCATACCGTCGCAACGGCGCTCGTCTAGTGTATTATTGTTTCCGTTCCAATCACCGCCCCACACAGCACCAGTTTTCTTCCATGCATCTAACACTTCTGGAAACTGAGCGAAACGAGGTGTCTGGTCACCGAGTCCGTTGTTTGCTGGATCCAAGTCGATAGCACATCCCCATGAGTGCATTGATAGACTTGTGCCACCTCTCATCAAACGATAGTTATACACACCGCCAAAGATAGAAACTCCCCAGTGATCTAGTGTAGTCTGTTTACCGCCAGCAGCTTTGTGTAAATTGTTGAATGCTTCTTGAAAGCCAACAAGACAGTTCTTGTTTACCTTGAAGCGAGATACTGGCTTGCCAGCATATGTGATGCGAAATGGTGGAGTGAAATATACAAGATATTCCGATTCCCACTTCACAGATGGTGTTGTTATATTCTTACCGCGTGGATTTCCATAGAAAGAATCACATTCGCGTTGTAATGGCCAAGTTGTCATACGTTTTTCCCATATCTTGCGAAACACAGTGCGCCTGTGTTTTCGTCTTCTATAATAATAGCACCCTTTTTATTCTTCTTTGCTTCCATACGGATGTGATGATAAGTGTCATCTTCATCCAAGTATTTGCGCCAGTGTTTTCCCTTACGCTTTGCTTCTCTGATTTGATTGAAAACTCTGGAAGGAACTATATAAGTTTCGATTCCCATGAACTTCTTGCCGCGGCGTGCCATTGGCATGAGTTGTGCTGGACGACCTGGTTCGCCTTGTGGACCGACACCGATTCCAGCAATATTGCCACCACCAGCAGCATTCACAGGAGCATCTTCGTCTACATAAGAACCCATAGTCTTGCCAAGCGGAATAGGTTTCTTGTTTCTCTTTGCATCAATCTCTTGACCCATAGCAGAAAAAGGAGCAGACATTCCACCATCACCAGATGTTCCTGCTCCGCCTAAGTTCTCTTTAATCTTTTTTCTAACTAACTTCATTATTCTCTTGACAACCTCTTGACAAAGCATTATATTGGCTATGTCCGCTATGATATGAATACCTATATATCTCTTAGTCTCTTTCCAACAAACAAGTCAACTGAGATGTTTCTTGACCAAATGTCTTTACCTCTGATGCCTGTAATATAGTCTGGCATATAATCAAGAAACATTAGAAACGTTTTTAGTATCTGATAGTCTTGTTCATCTAGTTTAAAGAACAACATTCTAACAGCATTTCTAGTTCCAAAAACATTAGAGAGGATGATAATGTGATTTAGTATCAGCCTCTCTTTTAGTTCTCCAGTTGTTTTATACCTCTTGATAAGTCTCTTTATATACTTAATACGCTTTAAGTCTTCCTCAAATTCACTCATTATACAGTTAGGAGAATCATAGCACTTCATGGCATATATCATGAAGTTCTCATCATTTAAATCATCAATCATTATTTCTTTTTACGAATCATTTTCTTAGTTTGTTTCTTAGCCTTAGCTGAAATTGTTGAAGCGCGGCGGTCAGGATTAACTTTTTCTTTTCCTTTCTGAACAAAAGGAGGAACAAATGGTTCATTTTCTTCCTTCTTCATCATATTAGAAAGTGTTACCTTCTTTGCACCCATCTTCTTCTTGAGATTAGGCATAGGTTCTTCATTCATCTGTGTGAATGTCTTACCCTGCTTTTCATGCTCAATATAATCATCAACATCATTTGATTGCTTTTCAGACTTCATCTTATTGACTAACTTGTAAAGCATCTTGGATACACCACCCATAGAACGCTCTTCCGTAAGGTCTGTCTCATCATCTTCCACTTCTGAATCAAAGTCGGCCATGATTTCGTTCAGTTCGTCTTCATTTACTACACTAGCGAAGACATCAAACATACCTTCGTCATTTAGTGACCATTCAAAATATACGAACAGTGGAGAGTCGCTGGCGGTTACGACTTCTCCCTGATCGTTTATTCCCATCTTTTCACCAAACTGAGAGATTTCAAAAACATCATTACCGTGATTTTGATCTAGAAAGATTGCCTTAGGGAGAAAGATTTTGTAGTATTCAAGAACCTTTCTAACATCCTCCAATGCGTTGTATGGAGTGCGAAACACATTAGCAGTTGTTACTTCCAAGTTTGAATTGATAGCATCAACTACTGTTGGATCATCAATGGAAATACCACCATCATGATTGTATATCGCAGGGTCAAAATCTTCTGCTAGATATTCATTAAATCTCTTCATTGGTTACCGCCATTTCTTTCTATTAGGTGCCTGGGAAATACTTATCGTCGCCTGGATCGTCACCAGTAATAGAACCCATAGCAACTAGGGTTTCGTACTGAACGCGGCCTGCGCGACCACCAAGTGTTACTGAGAACGTTGCTGGTGTAATATTAGCACCGCCAGCAATAACTGTAGGAGCAACGTTGAATCCAGCACCACCACTTACGATGGTTACTGTTGCAATTACGTTCTGTCGAGCATTAGATGAATATGATTGCATTGTGTTTAGTGAGTTGGCAATTGTGTATGAAACATTAACTGTTCCATCACCGCCACCACTGATTGTCAAGAAGCCAGCAGAATTGTATCCCTGACCACCGCTTGTGATTGAGATTGATTTGATTGGACCTGTGCCAATCTTCTGTGATACCCAACCAGCGTGAGCAACTTTCTTACCGTCTACAAGTGTATTGGCTGCTTCTGTTGCAGACACACCGTATACAGCACCGTAATACTTTGCTGTGTTGGCCTTACTGCCGTTGATTGTAGAGTTTGAAACTCTATATGTTGTGTTGGCATATAAAGGCTTACCGTTGCCTGTGATGCCGTCTAGATTTGTCCAAAGTGACATTTACTTTCTCCTTATTGAGTGCCTATCATAGCCGAATCTTGTTCTGGTGTAGTATTTATTATTGTTGACTTGGTATTGGAAGATTTCTTATCTTCTCCAAGTCTGTATCTTGAGTTTTGTCTAGAGCTTAATGGTTTGCTACGATACTTCATCGCAGATGCTCTTGTTTCTGTTTTGCCTAAAGTTGCTTTATGAACATTAGAACCTACCATTGATCCTGATTGAAACTCATTCAGTTCGTCTTCTTTCACTACACCGTGATGAATTTCTTTAGTTGCTGATCCTGGTCGTCTGTTTGGACTTGCAGGATCTTGTATGTCGGCTCCAGCACCCATATATGAACCACCAGAACCGATCAACTTTTGTTCCATTTTTATTTTGCGGAACTTTTTAATCATTTCCGCTAATTGTTTAGTGTTCATTATTTGTTTGCCTGCGCTCTTGCTCTTAAATAATTTAATTTATCTCCACCACTTTTAAATGTTTGAGATAGTTTTTGACCACCATCTGCTTGTGCTCTGGCCATCAAAGTTGCATCTTTTGTCGATGCTCCTGCTGTTCTCATTGGTTTTAAGGTTGGTGCTGCTGAGATCGGTTTTTTTGATGTTGCTGATTTAGTTGCGGTAGATGTTGTTGGCGCAGCCTTCAGTGTTTTGTCTGCACCAAATCCACCTAATGCACTAGCAGATTTTTGAGCTTGTAATGCTCTACCTCTATCAACACCAGGTGCATTTGGTTTAACACTTGACTTGCTTGTGCCTTGACCCATCATTGGACTTGCTTGTCCTTGTGGTCTTGGAGCAACATCACCTGATTGTTGTCTTTGTAGAGCTACACTAGATTGTGGTCTTGGTGCAACATCACCTGACTGCTGTCTTTGTAGTGTCATATTTGGTTGAGGTTTTGGTGCAACATCACCACCTTGCTGTCTTTGAGCAATAAGTTCTGAACGGCGCTCACCCATTCTTCTCTGTCTTTCGGCTGCCTGCATACTTGATGAAGATGCCGCAAAACCTGCTGGAGTTCCTGGATAAGCTGCAATCTCCGCCACAACCTGTTCTTCAACAGAAGCTTTTACGCTCGAATTGTGGCGGTTATTAAAACCCTCGTCCATCTTTTTCTTAGCAATAATCTTTTTTGCAATCTTATGTGCCTTCATGATATTTTTCTTTTTCATTGGTGGCTCATCACCAGTAGACTTCTTTACCGCAGCCATACCAACTGCATAAGCATTAGATTTAGCTTCCTTGATGCTCATAATCTTCTTCTTCAAAGCAGACTGATCAGCAGGAGTTACTTCTTTCTTTGGCTGAGAAACTGTGGAAATAGAAGATGCTTGACCTTCTGCATATGGATCAGTTTTAGGTGCTTCACCTTCTGATACAGGACGAACGCCCTTTTTAAGAAGCTTGAAATCGTGACCGTCAACTCTACCATTTTTATTGGCATCAATTCTATGTTGATTGCCTACTAGCTTTTCATCAAGTGCTTCTTCACTCTGCATTTTTTTAATTTGCGCTTTTGTTACATTTCCAGCAGCTTTAACGTTGCCCTTTTTAAGGGCTTCCATTCTTCTGAAAAGATCATTAGTAACACGTATTGCATTTATATCTCTAGGTCCTAAAGGTCCTCTTTTAGGCTTTACCTTATTTGGTATACCATACATCTTTATCTTTTTTTCATCAAGTTCTTCTTCTTCTAATCTTTTTTTAGGTCTATTAGCAGGAACAACACCTTTCTTACCGTCAATCTTATCGCCTGCCAACTTTATCATCTTTGCATGTTTAGCTGCTTTTTTTGCCGAATTTATAATGAAGTCTGATGCGCCTTGAGGTGTTTTTTTTAGTTGCCAGTCCTTCATATTTCTAAGTGTTGCGTGAACTTGCGTTTTACGCTTATCTTTATAGTTTTCTAAAGTTTCTGGAGACAATTCATTAAGTGTTTCTACACCTTCTGTCAATACTGTCTTATATGCAGCATCCCATTCGCCCTGACGTTCATGTGGAAGAGCCTTACGGTCTGTTACACCAAACTTTTCATTTACCAGTCTGACAGCATCACGCTCAGCCTGATTCTTTTTCATCACTTCTTGGACTGCGCCAATTAATGGATCGTTTTTGTTAAGCATTTTAGTTGTCCTCTATGGAGTTTATCTATATTTATCTAAATCTTATTCTTCGCAATTCCATTTACGAAGGGCTTTATTGATACGTGAATTTGGGTCTCGGGCTGTCTTTGCAGAAGTTAGACGCTTCTTCATTCCTCCCATACGAGCACAGAATGACTTACGGCGGTTAGCTGCTTTGCTTCCCTTCTTTAACTTAGATGGCTTTGTTGTCACGGCCATAGAGAGTTTTGATCCTGGATTAGCACGGCGGTAAGATTCAATACCCCTACGATTTAGTCCGCCTTTTGGATTTTGTCCCTCTTTGCGAGTCCATGCAGGAGACTTTTCTTCATCAACTTCTTGATTACCTTTACGTTGTGTTGGAATAGGACTCATGTTATTGACTCCGCCTTCCATTCCTTCACGAAGTTTCTTTACCGATTTCTTTTCTTCGCTGTGTTCACAACCGCAGCCAGCATTCTCTAGTTTTAATGCTGTCTCTACCAACTTTTCTTCCCACAACTCGCCATATTTTTCCATATACTTTTGCTGAGTTGATTCCTTTGACATCCAATTCTGAATGCTCTCGGATAGACCCATTGAATATGCTGAACCGTAACCGAATCCGTATGGAGTGCCAGCACGAGGAACACCAATCGTTGGGCCGATGCCGTCAGCGCCGAAAGCGTAGCCGCCCTGTACAGATGCTTCCATAGCCTCTTGCTTCAACTTGTCTGCGCTACGTTTCAATTCTTCTCTAGATTTTTCGGCTTCTAATGCTTTAGCATCAAGATCAATTCCTTGCTTTTCCATTGCTGTGCGAATTTTTTCCCAAGCAGACATTTTTCTTGCTTCTGCAACAAACTGCTCAAATGCTTCGTTTGTTGGTACACAGTTAGGTACCATACGATTGCCTTTCTTCTTCATGCCCTTTTGCTCATAACCATCCCAGCATGTACCCTTTTCTTCGTTGACAGATGTCCAACCACCACCTTTTGACTTATACCACTTTGCTGCCCAACCATTAGCATATGCTGATGGATATACATCGAACTTTTGTCTTGCCAGAGACTTAGCTTTTGACCATAGTTGTGGATTAGTTGGTTTATTTTTTTCCATTAAAACTTGTTCTGACATTCTATCACGATTAATCTTGTCAATTGCTTTTTGAACTGACTCTGTTTTGACCATAATAGGTTTATTGCCTTTACCTGATCTATCTGCCACGGGATCCTCTCTTCTCTTTCTTCTTGCTGATGCAGCGCGTTCTTTTTTACTCATCGAATATGCTCTAGATGCTGGCATACATTTTGGTTTGCCTTCGCCCGGCTCTCTAGCACAATCGCCTTTAATGTTACCTTTTGTATCAACTCTTTTCCAGTTACCCTCTGGATGTGTTTTACTAAACCAATTTCTTAAATCTTCACTCAACTGAACCTTAACTAACTTGCCGCCTTGACTGTGATATAATACTTTGTTTACACCATTAATCTTACGACCAAATCTACCAAAACCATAATAAGACAAACCAAGTCTTCTGGCTTGATTCATCAAATCATTATCCGGCTTGTGAATGACACTTGGCATTTCGACATTCTGTCTAATCTGAGTAAGTGTCTTGTATCTCTTTGGCTCTTGATATCCTGTGATACCACGATTTCTTGCTTCGCGTTCAATCCATTTTGCTGCTGCTGGATTTTGATTTTCAGAGCGAACAAACTGTTGAGCCATACGACGAATACGATTGAAGTTGGCCTGAATCTTTTCTTTTTCTTCTGGTCCAACTTTGCGAACATCTGCTGTGTTATCAATGACAGCAAACTTATCGTTACCAAAAATCTTTTGTAGTTCGCCAATATTCTTCTGTGCTAAGTCCCATTTCTGCTGACGAATGTTTGGAGAATTATCTGGCACGCCTTGCTTATCTGTGCCATCTGGAACTTTACGCTTACCCATCTTACCGCGTTCAACGTTACGCTCACGCGATACTTCATTGGAAGTGTTTACGAATACCATCATGGTTTCGTAACCGTCTGCTTCCAAGTTTTGTTTGATTGTCTTGATTTTTTCTAAGTCATCTGCTGTGCCGTTGATGATGAGACCTAGACGACCTGCAAGGACTAGACGCTCTTGTTCTTTCGTGATGTTCTTCGCGCGGCCGCGCACGATGTCGCGCTCAACTCTTTCTTCATCTGGCATCTCAAGGTCTAGACCGTTCTTCTGCATCAGATACTCAAATGCAACGTCAGAGTTGATTTCTTTCAATCCCTCGCCCGCAAGAGTGGAATTCATTACATAGTCTTTACCAGAACCTGGACCACCAGCCAAGAAGATAGCCTTGAGTTTGCCTGGATCATTTATGCCTTCGTTTAGATTTTCTCTAAGCGACTTAAAACTTTTTGTTGCTTTCTTTTGGTATTCACTTGATCCTTTTTTATCAAGCCAATATCTGTCAATACCATCGTCATACCAAAGACCAGATGTCTGATTTGTTATAACGTATTGCGACACACCAGTCGGTGATACTTCGCCTGTCACATTACCTAGACCGCGAATACCACCACCAATTGCTGCTGTGTTTGTTTCGACAACATAAGATTTGCCGAACATATCTGGATTGGCTTTAGCAAACCAACGCATAATCTTACCGGCTTCTGAATTGGCTTCATTCTCAATGTCAGAACCAGTTGCGCCTTCTTTCTCTATATCTTTACCTAACCGACCATCTTCGTTCTGCTTGTGATGCACAAGTTCATGAGCAACAGAACGGAATATATCCATCGGATGTCTGTTCAACGTAGAAATTGATAGTTCGTTTGATGCTGGATTATATGCTGCGAATGAATTGTATGAATCATCATCTGTCTTGTATCTGACAGTCGGCATAGACTTTAGACCAAGTTTATCAGATGCGAACGACACAAATGAATCCAGCATTGGCGCTAGTTCTTTGCGTGTAATTTCTTCTTTTAATTGCTTTAATGTTTTTGGTTTTGGAAGTTTAGCGGACAACAGTTTATGCACAGATACATCATATTTGCCAAACAAATCCTTGACAAACTCTTTCTGCTTTGCGTTGTCTAATGATACAAACTGCTTACGAAGTTCAGAAGCAGATGTGGCTGGCTTGCCTAGAACATCGAATGTAAATGTAGGAGTGACGATAACATAACCCTTTGGCATAGTTGTATCGCCGAAAGGTTGCAACTTCTTTTCATTGCCAGCATATGGTTGAAGATAACTTGGATTACCAGATTTGGTTGGCTTGAATGAAAAACGTGGATCTTCTTCCATGTCTTTTTGCGACACAGCAAAGACTAAAACCGTCGTCTTCGGATCGTAGTCTTTTAGTATTTCTCTGGCGATGTAGGGATTGGTAACTTGCTTGATACTGTTAGATGGGACACCAGCCAGTGTCATCATCTTGACTTTTTCTTTGAAATTGAATGGACTCTTAGGTAATTCTACTTTATCAGATGTGGCAATGACTGCATCGCCGAACTTTGACTTGAGCCATTTATAGACCTGTGCATGGCCTTTATGAAAGGGCTGAAAACGCCCTGGATATACTGCTAAAACTTTCATTATTCCCTCTATAGGAACATTAACTTATAGAGGTATTTAGTGTTTTATTGTTCTGACTCCATGGCCTTGTGCCAATACTTTTTCAGTATGTCCTGACATTCCTTCTCAGAATATGATTCAGGAACAGATTTACCCTTCAACTTTAGCCATATAGCATTGGCTATTTCTCTTTCCCATGTCATATCTCATATTTCTTTCTTTTGAGGGTTTCACGCACAACTGAAGTGATTTCTTCAGCGATGGTCTTGACTTTAGCATTTGGAGTATATTTGGACACTCTACCATCTTTTACCAGATAACCCACTGCTTCCACGTTCGGATAAAGAGATGCAACTTTGAATAGCATATCTAAGTTCTTTTCGTGGTCATCCCACATGCGAACACGGTCAAACTTACCAGTCTTTAGATATCTCTTGAGAATGACACCTTTGTTGATGTGGGCGGGTCCAGACTTTGAGACATTACCTGCACGTTCTACATAGACTTTATCAATCGGAAATCCATGGTCACGAAACGTCTGTAGAAACTCCTTATGGTCATCAAAGTCTGCTCGGGCAGTAAGAATAATCGAATGTGAGTTTTCTGTCTGTCTTGCGACGATGTTTTTTGCATTATTCAGAACCGAACGGATAGGTTTGAATGTATCACGAAAGATTTTACCTGACCTAAACTGAGCAAAGTCAAACTTTTCGTCTGGCGCCAGTTTGTAAGAATTGAACTCGCCAGGTTCTAGTATCTTTACTATCTTTCCGTCCTTGACAACACCAACTCTGGCCGATGTTCGACCAAGAGTGTCATCGATATCCCACACATTTAATGTACGGATTTCTTTGTTCATGATGACCAGTTCTTAGTAGCGTTAAAGTTGGCTTGTGAGAATTCCAATCTGTCAACTAATTTGACTGCTTTGCCCACACGGTCAATAGCAACAAAACCTTCTGGCGCTGTAACTTTCAATCCAGTTGAATCAATTCGAAGATAAGTACCTAAAGAATCTCTAACTGTCTGGAGTTTCTTGACAATCATATTCTTTGCTTTTGTTAGCAAGTTTTGTAAATCAAATATCTTCTTCAATTCATTCTTATTGCTGGTATAAAAACGCATCACGATATTCTTTTCTTGCTGTCTCTTAACCTTTGTGTCGGCCTTCTTCGCATCGGTAATGTTCTTGTTCAACTTTCTCTCGACTTCTAGAATGAGACCTTGAACGTGAGCAGTAGTATTAGTAATCTCTTGGCCTTCACGAACTTTGGAATTATTCCATGCTTTGATTTGGATTTTATAAGTGTCGTTTGTTGCAATCTCATTTAGTGTTCGTGCTGAGATTGTTCTGAACAGTGTGCCTGCTTGGGATAGAATGCTATTCAGTTCAGCCGTTTCTGATACAGTAAACGTTGCTGTACCGGATGCATCAACAAAAGAAGCGTCACGGAACCAGACATTCTTTGTCTGTCTAAGATTTCCAACGTCAGCACCAAACGATGCTTTCATATCTTCCATTCTATTACCGGAATAAGTCGTATGCCACACTATGCCCATTTTAGCAGATTTGATTTGTTTTGCAAGTGAAGAATCTGCTGGCACAGTATATACGATTGTATTTGGCTGAAAAGTAATATATTCTTTTCCATCAATCTTTTCAGACTTCAAATCTTCTTTGGTAAACATCATATCGCCTTGCAATACGCCATCGATATCAAGTTCAGGAAGATATTGTAGAGCAATCTTTAGTTTCCTGTTTAGACCTTCGCCAGGATGATTGTTGTCAACGTCATTGTTCGTATAGTTCAACTTTGCATTCTTTGCAAACACGCCTTTGGTGCCCACAAAGAATTTTCCATTCTCTGGATTAATACCAGCAAATATGGCTGGTGCACCATCCCACTTAGTTGTGAGATTTAGAGTTTTACCAGAAGCATGACCAGAAAGCATATCACGAAGAGACTGTAAAAAGGATATAGCACCTCTTGTGCCAGAAACTCCTCCATTGAGTACCTCGTCTTCTAGGTGTTCTAAGTGAAGGTTTTTGCCTTCTTTTGATTCTAATAGATAATCTTGATATAGTATCATTATACTTCCACTATTACTGCGTTTCTGGGAACACTGTCTGTTATGACTATTCTACCTGCACTATCGCCTCTAGACGGAGAGCGTCCATATATTTTTGGAATACCGCCCTGTTCTGCATCTGGATCAAACGTCTGATCCTCTCTTCTAGCCCTAAGTCTGAAATACAAATCATGAGTTTTTGCATACTCTTTAGATTCGGTTAAATTACCATTTAGAGTTAGAATATTCTTTTTAGAATCATAATTTGATTTTACATCCATTGGTCCAATATACATGTAGTCGATTGGTCCACCCATAGCTTTTGTGCCGACAACAATCTTTTCTTTGTTTAATCTTGATATCTTACCATAAACATCTGGAACTTTATCGCCCTCTTGTACACCCATATCTATCAACTTTTTGTGTGCGGCTTTCATGAATTTTCCAGCGATGCCAGGAATAATAGCCTCTAAACCCCTCATTCCGCCACCGGCTAGTGAAGGTGCCGCTTCACCTTTCAGAGATAGATTTACATCTTTCTTATTTTTTGTTGAAATTATGACATCTGTATATGGTTCAGAACCACTAGATTGTCTTCCTGTATATTTCTTGGCTCCAGAAACGTTTGATATTTTAACTGCGCCGGCTTGAACCACAATTGGCTTGTTTTTATTTTGTTTTACGGCCTTGTTTATTGCATTAACAACGCCAGTCTCTTGTCTCTCTGCCGCAACTCCAGCCATATTATTTCTCCGCTTTTACTTATTTATCTCTTCCTCAGATTCAATGGCCTTCCACTTATCCAATGGGCAAGAGACGTAGGGTAGTAAAGTTTTGTAGTCCATAAAGCAACCACATTCGGCGCACTGTGAGTTTATAGGATTAAACTTATCACATTTCCTACAGATTTCAAGTCTCTGTTCTGATATTTTAAATCTTTCTTTGAATAAATTAAACATTGACACCTCCACAAAATGACTATATACTTATATATTATCATGGAGTATATAATGTCTGATAAAATCTTTGTTCAAATTGCTGCATATCGTGATCCTGAACTTCTTCCAACAATCCGAGATTGTATCAAAAGAGCCGACAATCCTGAAAACTTAGTTTTTGCTATAGCATGGCAAAGATCCAAGGAAGACGAATGGGATACACTAGAAGAGTATGCAACTGACCCTAGATTTAAAGTTATTGATATAGACTACAAAGAAGGTCTTGGCACATGCTGGGCCAGACATCTTTTGAATGAAGCATATGATGGCGAAAAGTATACTCTACAGTTAGATAGTCATCATAGATTTGTTCGTGGTTGGGATACCAAGTGTAAGAAAATGATTAATGACTTGATTGAAGCAGGTCATGAAAAACCGCTTCTTACTGCATATGTTCCATCGTATGATCCTGAAAATGATCCTGCTGCTAGAGTGAAAGAAGTATGGAAGCTAGACTTCGACAGATTTACACCTGAGGGTGTCATATTCATGCTTCCTGCTAATCTAGAAAACGTTGAACAATACTCTTTGCCTATTCCGACTAGATTTTTCTCTGCTCACTTTGTCTTTACTTTTGGACAGTTTATCAGAGATGTTCCCTATGATCCTAATCTGTATTTCCATGGTGAAGAAATTTCCATGGCTGTTCGTGCATATACAGCTGGTTATGACTTGTTTATTCCAAATCAAATTGTTTGCTGG
>Ga0192647_100477_pt1 | contig 28089 bp, 22 predicted proteins | sample LauGreFa1BDMLBSN_2_FD_133046 | JGI IMG/M metagenome (GOLD analysis project Ga0192647, IMG submission 133046) | Freshwater lake microbial communities from Lake Michigan, USA - Fa13.BD.MLB.SN - reassembly | ecosystem: Environmental > Aquatic > Freshwater > Lake | place: Lake Michigan, USA... | reverse complement strand
GCCGATCAAAGAAGGTTTGTATATCTATAAAATAAAATACAAAGCCCTTGATGGCATTTTCTATAATACAATGGGACATCTTACTTTATTGAAGTGATTTAAATTAATATAATAATCTAGTTTATTTAATCAAATTTAAATCAGTCCTTTTTTTAATACATTGTTAAAAATAAATACAAGAATTCTAAATGAACTTGATATTTTTGTAACCTAAAATTAATCTATTATGAAATTTGGTGTAGTTGTTTTTCCTGGATCTAATTGTGATGAGGATATGGTATATGTTTTACAAACCGTAATGAAGCAAAACACTATAAAATTGTGGCACAAAAATACAGATTTAGAGGGCTGTACTCACATTGTTTTGCCTGGTGGTTTTTCTTATGGAGATTATTTAAGAAGTGGAGCTATTGCAAAATTTTCGCCAATAATGAAAAGTGTAATTAATCATGCAAACAGTGGAGGTTTTTTATTTGGAGTGTGTAATGGCTTTCAGATATTATGTGAAACTGGTTTGCTTCAAGGAGCACTATTACATAACAACACTAGAAAATTTATTTGTAAAAATGTTTATATAAAATCACAAACTACTAATTCATTAATTACTTCAAAAATTCCGGAAAACAGATCGTTAAAAATTCCTATTGCACATGGCGAAGGGAAATATTTTTCGGATGCACAAACCCTGAAAAAATTAAATCAAAACAATCAAATATTATTTAGATATTGTGATGTTAATGGAAATATTACTGATGAAGCAAATCCTAATGGAGCGTTAGAAAACATTGCGGGTATTTGTAATGAAAGTCGAAATGTTTTTGGAATGATGCCTCATCCTGAAAGAGCCAGCGATAAAGAATTATTTAACGAGGATGGAAAATTTTTGTTTGAAAGCATTTTAGAAAATAATTAGTCGTCAATGTCAAAAATTTTATCAATTCTAATACCTGCATACAACGAGGGGAAGACAATTCATTTAATTCTCGATAAAATAATTGCTGTTAATTTACCCGAAAATCTTGATAAAGAAATTATAATTGTTAATGATTGCTCAAGCGACAATACAAAAGAAGCGATAGAAAGTTATTTTAAAAAAAGTTCTTTTATAAATTATATATTATTTAACCAAATTAAAAATAAGGGCAAAGGTGCAGCTATTCACAAAGCTATTGAATTAGCAAAAGGCGATTATATAATTATTCAAGATGCCGATTTAGAATATGACCCTAATGAATATAACATATTACTTAAGCCAATTATAGATGATGTTGCTGATGTAGTTTATGGTTCGCGATTTATTGGAGGAAAACCTCATAGGATTTTGTTTTTTTGGCATAGTCTTGGCAATAAATTTTTGACTTTTTTAAGCAATAGCTTCAATAATTTGAATCTTACTGATATGGAAACTTGTTACAAGTTATTTCGTTCTGAAATTATAAAAAATATCAAATTAAAAGAAAAACGTTTTGGGTTTGAGCCAGAGGTAACAGCAAAAATAGCCCGGCTAAAAAACATTAGAATTTATGAAGTCGGTATTTCATACTATGGAAGAACATACGAAGATGGGAAAAAGATTAATTGGAAGGATGGGATTCGAGCAATTTATAGTATTATAAAATATGGCCTATTTCAGTGAAAATTTGAATTCAAAAATTACATAAAAAATCTAAATCATTATTAAAAAAAATTAATGTATAATATTAATTTTTTTTAATGGTAATTGCTTCAAGTTTATCCAAACATTTCGATTTTTTTCATTTGGATTATTCCAATAAAAACTAAACCCTTCAGGAGATGTTGCAGAATAACCATTTAAGCACTTTAGTGAAAGTGATTGCGAAGCTAGCATAGCGTCTAATTGATATTCGTGAGAATAAGATGTCATAGAATCTGGTTCATAAGAAATAATACCATCTTTTGATATATTTTTCATTTTACAAATAAGGTTATTAATTCTTTTTTGCGAAATGCTTTTTTCTACTCTATGTGTAGAATTTGCAAAACTAAAATTATCAATGATTATTATACACATTACTAAAATAAATAAGATAAACTGATTCCATCTTTTCATCGTATTGAAAAATAAGTTAAAAACAAAAGCAACAGCTATGGCATAAAATATAAGTTCTATATTAATAATACGTTGAAGAGCCCTCATAGATCCAAATCCTGGAATATTAAATATAAGTTTATAAAAAGAGAATTCATTTATACGGATAAAAAATAAAAAAGTACAAAAACAGGTGAATAATAAAATGATTGTATTTGCAGAATTCTTTTTTGAATAAACTCTATAGATTACAACAACAAAAAATATTAAAATTGAAATACTTGCTAAGCCTCCTGGAAAGAGACGGTGATCCCAAAAAGAAGGATACTTATCGGCAATATGTTCCAATTTTACCCAAAATAATGTCCCTGGACTAGAAAAAAAATAGGATTTAATAGTGGGTATATTTTGAACTATTTCATGGTAAGAATAAAAGCCAGATAGTTCGGCTCTTTTAATATAAGGAAAAATTAATGGCATTAAAATTAAACTATTAAATAGTAATGAAATTAAAATACTTCGCCACCATTTGAACTCTTTTATCTTAGTTAGATATAAATTTCGTTTTACAAAAAATGAAGAAAGCACTAAAAAAGCTACAGGAATAATTAACATGAAACCTAAATAAATACCACAATATATTTGAAATACAACAAAAAAAACCATTGCAAAAAAATAATTTGGGTTTAGGTTTTCAATAAATAATAATCCCATCCATAAAGCTATTGGAATGGCAAACCTAGGAATGGTTTGCGCATGGCCAATTTGACTTTGAAGAGCCAATGAGCATGAATAGACTATTGCTCCAAGTATAGCTGCAATAGGATTTTTAAAAAGATATTTTAATAGAAAATAACAACTACAATAGTTTAAACAAATCATTAATAAAAACCAAAATTGAAATGACGACTCTCTATCTTGACCAAAAATTCTAAAAATAGAATAAAAAGGAGCTGAGCCCAAAAGATTATCTGAAAATGCAATCATGTTTTTTTCAGGAAACATAAATGGCGCGTTCCAAAAAGAGTTCAAATTGCCACAAAAAAATTGATGAGCATGTTCTAAAAGATAATTATTAAAACGAGCATCGCCTAAATCTCCCGGAAAATAAATTAAAGAAAAGCTTGTAATGTTAAGTCCAAAAAAAAACAAACACACTAATAATCCAAGAAAAAAAGTAGAGTTTCTAATAAAATTATTTTGTTGAATTTGCATTAACCAATATTAATTGAATAGTTTATAAATAAGTAGGCTTCTGTGACTTGATATTATTTTTTCTTTAAGATCTTTTCCATATATCTTATTAAACAGAATAGTATCATTAACAACTAAATATTTGTACTTTGGATTACTTATCAATTTTTTTAAATCAGTTGAAGAAATAGCCGTGTCAAAACTATAACCTAGTTGATTAGACAGATACATTTGATTACAAAAATAGTTATCGAAAGCAAATAAAACATTGTTATCTCTTTTGATTCCCAAACTTCTTAATTTAGTCTCAAGGTCCTCATAGGCAATAAAAGTAGTAGTTGGATCAGATGAGAGCACGTAATCACTAAACCGATCATTATATTGTTTTTTTGTCCAAATTCGACATTCTTTAATATTAAAATAGATGGCAATAAATAATATTAATAAAATTATAGAAGAATATTTGTCAGAAATAGTTCGAATAAAATCAGCGAAAGTTAAAAACAAAAAGAATACAACGGGCAATAATGATATGATATAATAGTCGTGCCACATGAATTGATTTAAAAATAAATAAATATAGCATAGGGACCCCAAAATATATAAGATTGTAATAGTAGCTAATAATCTGTTAACAAATTTATATCCAATTATTAAAATTAAAATTAAGGCAGCAATAAAAACATACGTCTCGTATGGATAATATTGAAAGAACCAAAAATTTATAACGGTCTCATATACTTTTGAAACAACTTCCCAACTACTTGCAAAAACTGGTTCTAGTGAGAATGTTACATTATTATTTATTTTAGCAAGCCAAGAGGCATAACAATACCATGAGATAACAATAGCAAAACCCAACAAAATATGCAACGTAATTTTTTTTCGGTTTAAAAATATATTTTCTTTGTCATTTGTTTTAAAAAACTTAATATAATCTAAAGCTATTAAAAATAATACAACTATAAATCCCATTAAAAATGGCGCCTTAATTAATGCACTTAAACATCCAAAAAAAATAAACAATCTTAAATTATAAGTTTTGTTCGATTCTAAGAAGTTGAAAAAGAAATACCAAGCAGTAAGTATTAACCCAAAAGCAGGCGCGTCAGGCATAAAATTTGGAATATAATATAAAAGAACGGGTGAAAAAGATGCTGCTAAAACAAGTACAATTGACAGAATAATATTTTTAATATATTTTAAAACTAAGAGATTATAAAAAATAAAACCAATAGAGCATAAAAATAAACTAATGTATTTTAAGTAAATTTCGTTGAACCCGAAACACTTATAAAAAATTGCAGCAGTATAATAAATTATTGGAAATTCAAGCCCTGTTATCCGACTTTCACCATCAATATTAACTGTTTTCTGAACCCGTGGCTTAAAAAAATTCATATCTTCTTCATAATAATTTAATGCAACTGAAGCCCTCTGACATTGTGCAGATGAGTGAACAGAACAGGGTCTTTTATGAAGGTAGTTATATGTACCTATGTAAGAATAAAAATAAAAATGCAAGGCTATTAAAAATAAAATTGTTGCAATAATATTTTTACTGTATGTATTTTTAATTTTAAATTTATTTAAAAAAATATTTATTTTATCTTTCAATTACAAGATATTAATTAGGGTTTATATTTAATAGTTACAGATAAAGAATCAACATCAAATTTTTCAAAATTTACATCTCCTAAAACGGCAAAAGTATTTATATAATTATATTCCTTACCATCAAAGGTTTCATTTAAATCAATTGAGTCTTTATACCAACTCCATTTATTTATTTCTTTATATGCATATTTTAAAAAAATCGGTTTCCAAATCAATACTTTATTTTCATTTCCAGATAAAACTGCAGTTGTAATAGTTGATTTAGAATAAATATTATTTGTACGAAATTTACCACAAACAACAATTCGAATTTTTTTACTTTTGTAAAGCTCTTTAACTTTAAAAACTAATTCTTGGCCATGTGCACCTGGTTTTGAATAACTCAAGTAATTAGAATGTGAAGAAGAATCTCTTAATAAATTATCATCAATAAATTTTTTTTTATCAGGCACTAATCTTTCTTGATTAATTGTCACATAAGATTCATCACAGGAGATTAATACAATAAGTGCTAAAAAAAAAATAACAAAAAAATAGGATTTTCTCATTTTATATATTCATTTCTTTTATATCGCCTTCAATTATTAATTTACCAGCAGTTGCATTTTTAATTTCGTCCACACTGATACCAGGTGCCCTCTCTAATAATTTAAATCCTCCATGATGAGAAATTTCATAAACCCCAAGTTCTGTTACAACCTTTTTAACACATGCGATGCCGGTTAATGGTAGTTCGCATTTTTGTAAAAACTTTGATTGCCCGGCTTTATTTACTTGTTGCATAGCGACAATAATATTTTTGGCACTAGCAACTAAATCCATAGCGCCACCCATTCCTTTAACCATTTTACCAGGGATTTTCCAGTTGGCTATATCTCCTGTTTCACTGACTTCCATAGCGCCTAAAATAGTTAAATCAACTTTTTGAGCTCTAATCATTCCAAAACTTAATGCGCTATCAAAAATACTTGACCCTTTAAGAAGCGTAATAGTTTGTTTTCCTGCATTTATCAAATCTGCATTTTCTTCACCTTCAAATGGGAAAGGGCCCATACCTAAAATTCCATTTTCTGATTGCAAAACGATATTAAGTCCTTCTGGAATATAGTTTGCAACCAAGGTTGGAATTCCAATTCCTAAATTAACAAACATGCCATCTTTTACTTCTTGAGCAATGCGTTTGGCAATACCATTTTTATCTAACATAATTAATATAAATTTTTATAATCAGAATTAAATTTATTTTTAATTGCAATTGCTAAATTTTTTGCAATTACCATTCGACCTTTATAACTATAGTGTTCTGTAGTCCATGTTTGATCTGTAAATTCCTTACCACGCACTAATTCTAAATTATCAACCACAACACAATTATTTTTCGAATATCGTTTAACCAAAATATCTCTATTTTCTTTTATTAAAAATACCAATTCCTTTCCTACTAAACTATCTGCATACTCTATATTTTCGGCTAATAAATTTAAATATAAAGGAACCTCGTTGATATTGCACCAATTTAAAATTTCATCATAATCTTTTATCCTAGGGTTAGATTCCTTAATATTAAATGCGTAACTTTTAACATAATGACAAGCTAATTCAATCTTATCATTATCCCAAGAACCATCAGCGTTTACATAGCTACCATTAGCCATTGAATTATCCCATTCTTTGACTGTTTTATATTTAAACGGAAAAGGAAATATTAATTGAGTATTTTCCCATTCATTAAGCATTTCTTTTTCTCGTTGCTTTTCAGTTTTATTATCAAACGCCTGAAGAGAGAGTAAAAATCTATTAATTAAATTTGGATAAGGCTGAGCAAGAACCATAGACTCTTGAAGAGGGGTTTCAAGTTTTGAATGAATCCATGCAGCATCAAAAGAGCGCAGGTTAAGTGTAACAATAATAGCTTTTGGTTTATGTTCTTTTAGATTAATTTGAGTAAGCCATTTTTTAAAAATACCAGCGTGGCTTGCTGGCTTATTTATCGCAGTGAATTTTAATTTAGGATAAAAAAAATTGGTAATTTCAGAAATACTGTTTTTTATCGAATCATCTTCTCGAGAATTAAAGTTAGATGATTCAGCAAAATAAAAAATATCTGTAGTTGCTTGGTTATTATTTATTTCTAATATCTGCTCACACTTCTCAGCTAAATCTTTTTTATAAAAAGTTAGATTATAAATAATATTTAAGCCAATTGTAATTAAAATTAACAAACAAATTTTTATTACTATTTTTTTTATCATTAAAACTGGAAATAAATAAATGAAAAATTTTCTGTGCCAGATAAAGCAAATAAACAAAACAATAAAAATGAGTAGATTGCCCAGCGATAAGGGGTTTTAAAAGTGTTTAGTATTTTATCGAACCTAGAGTTATATTGAAAAAAATCAAAAATAATTAATCCAATTATTGCTATTAGTGGGATTTTCAAACTAATTAGATTAAACTTAATATTATTATTTATAAATATCACACTAATAATTTCTTTTGCTTTATTAAAATTTTCGGCCCTAAAAAAAATCCAAATAAATGAAGTAACAATAAATGTTTTTAAAGTAAGAAATACATTTAGTAAACTCCATTCCTTTTTAATTTCAAACATAAATATTTTTGAAAAATAGCGTTCTATTAATAAAACTAATCCGTGTAAGGCACCCCAAACTACAAAAGTCCAATTTGCACCGTGCCAAAGACCACTTAACATAAATACAATTAAAATATTTAAGCTCCATCTCGGAATCGCTACTCGGTTTCCTCCGAGAGGAATATATAAATAATCTTTAAACCATGAGCTTAACGAAATATGCCAACGAGACCAAAATTCGGTAACACTTTTAGAAAAATAGGGGGTTTTAAAATTATCCATAATTTTAATGCCAAGTATTTTGGCGCTTCCTAATGCGATAGTTGAATAACCAAAAAAATCTGCATAAATTTGAAAAGAAAACATAAAAACGCCTAGCAAAACTTCTTCACTACTATGTTTTAAGGGGTCGTTATATATTTGATTAACAAATGGAGCAATATTATCTGCAATTGTCATTTTAACAAACAATCCAAATAAAACTAATTTTAGGCCATCAGAAATGTTTTGATAAATTAAATTCTGTTCTTTTTTTAATTCTTCGCCTAATCGATCATATCTTTCAATTGGTCCGGCTACCATCTGAGGAAAAAACAAGACATAGTTCGCAAAATAGCCTATGTGTTTTTCGGCTTTTTGTTTGCCTCGATAAACCTCAATAGTATAACTCATGGATTGGAATGTATGAAATGAAAGGCCAATGGGTAAAATAATTTGCAGATTAATTGGGTGAAAATCTTTTCCAAAAAAAGAAAATAAAGGCGCTAAATTATCATTCAAAAAATTGAAGTATTTAAAAAAACAAAGTAATAAAATATTGGCACTCAAACTTGCAATAAGATAAGTTAACTTTAATTTCCCTTCATTTTTTTCAATGGCAATGGCAGATAAATAATCTATTATTATAATAAAAAAAAGTATAAAAATATACTTAGGAATAAAAGCCATGTAAAAATAACAGCTGGAAACAAAAATCAAAATCCATCTTAATTTTTGGGGCAATAGATAATATAACCCAACAACAGTTGGCAGAAAAAATAAAAAATGTATTGAATTAAATAACATTTAAAACAAATTATTTTTTTCTGGTAGTCACTTGTTCAATTCGTTTTTCATAAAAAGCACCTTGAAAAATACGATGAACATAAATTCCTGGAGTATGAACATGATCAGGATCTAATTCTCCGGCAGGTACTAAAATTTCAACCTCAGCTATAGTTATTTTTCCAGCCATGGCCATCATAGGATTAAAATTTCTTGCGGTGTTTTTATAAATTAAATTTCCAGCAGTATCTCCTTTCCAGGCTTTTACAATAGCAAAATCAGATTCAAAAGCATGTTCCATTAAATATTCTTTTTCTTCACCGTTGTAATAAAACTTACGGGTTTCTTTTCCAATAGCCACTTCTGTTCCAACGCCTGCGGGAGTATAAATCACTGGCATGCCATAGCCTGCAGCTAAGCATCGAGTTGCTAAAGTACCTTGTGGGATCAATTCTACTTCTAATTCTCCACTCAACATTTGCCGTTCAAACTCTTCATTTTCTCCAACATAACTAGAAATCATTTTTTTTACTTGTTTAGTTTGTAATAACAAGCCTAAACCAAAATTATCTACGCCAGCGTTATTACTTATACACGTTAAATTTTTAGTGCCTTTTTTTACTAATTCAGCAATGCAATTTTCAGGTATACCGCATAATCCAAAACCACCAAACATGAGTATCATCCCATCTTGAATATCATTTAACGCTTCTTCTACATTTTTTACAACTCTATTAATCATATTTTATTTCTGTAAATTTGTAAATAATCGTATTTTTTTAAATTTATTAGAAAGAAATTTATTTTCTTAATTATCAAATTCATTTTCTTCGGTATTACCCTCTAAAGGCTGATCATCATACTTACTGCAATCCATTTCTAAATTTGGATCTAAATTTTTTGGTTTTGTGAAGTCTGCCTTACTTAATTTTATAGTTTTATCTGCATAAACTTTTACAAAAAATTTTCCCCAAATTGGAAGAGCCATAGATGCGCCTTGACCTTCTGTGATAGAGTTGAAATGAATACTTCTATCTTCACCACCTACCCAACATCCTGCCACTAATTCTGGAGTTAATCCAATAAACCATCCATCAGCATTGTGTTGTGTGGTGCCTGTTTTTCCGGCAATTTGATTATTTAGTTTGTATTTAGCCCCCCTTAATCTAGAGCCAGTTCCTTCTTGAACAACCCCTCGCATAAGTTGAATAATAGTATATGCTTTTTCTTCACTAAAAACTTCGTTGCTATTTGGTATAAATTCTTCTAATACTTTGCCATTTTTATCTTCTATACGAGTAATGAAAGTTGGTTGAATATATGTTCCTTTATTTGCAAAAGTAGAGTTTGCTGCTACCATTTCAAATACACTAATATCTGCAGTGCCTAAACATATTGAAGGGACTTCAGGTATTTGAGAGGTAACACCAAGTCTTTTAACTAAATTTACAACAGCATGTGGGCCATATTGTTTCATTATCCATGCCGTAACATAATTCACAGATAAAGCTAAAGCTCTTCTTAATGTTATCATTTGGCCAGTACCTTTTAATCCATCAGAATTATCAGGACACCAATCTTTTCCATCTGGCATGTTAATGCAAGTGCGAATATTTGGAACTTGATGACATGGAGAAAGACCTTCTTGAATAGCCAATGAATAAACAAACGGTTTAAATGTAGATCCAACTTGACGTTTACTTACTTTTACATGATCATATTTAAAATATTTGTGATTAATTCCCCCTACCCATGCTTTTACATAACCAGTTTGAGGTTCCATAGCCATAAAACCAGTTTGTAAGAAACTTTTATAATATTTTATACTATCGTAAGGGCTTAAGATTGTATCAATATCACCTCGCAAACTATAAACCCTCATAGGGGCTGGTTTATGAAAAATTTCAATTATTTTTTCGTGCGATAATCCATCTTCTTTTAATTGACGATATCTGTCACTTCTTTTAACAGAGGAATTCATAATCCCTTCTATTTCTTGTTTGCTTATATTCCAAGCAAAAGGCGCATTTTTTTTATTCAAGCACTCTTTACTAAACATTTTTTGTAAATCATTCATATGCTCATATACAGCTTCTTCTGCATAATTTTGCATTTTAGAATCGATTGTTGTATATATTTTAAGTCCATCTTTATAAATGTTATAAGGCGCTTCTGTTTCAGAATTAATGTGTGATTTGCACCAATTTTTTAGAAAAACATCTCTTAAATATTCTCTAAAATAAGGCGCTAAACCATCGTTATGATCTTCTGGACGAAAAGATAATCCTAAAGGTAAAACTTTTAAACTATCATATTTCAAACTTGATAAATATCCATATTTTACTAGTTGATTTAATACTACATTTCTTCTTTTCAAGCAAATTTCATTATGTCGAATAGGATTAAACAAAGAAGGATTTTTTGCCATGCCAACTAACATAGCAGCTTGTTCAATTTTTAAACTATCTTGATTTGAATTAAAATAAATTTGTGCTGCCGATTTAATTCCTACTGCTAAATTTAAAAAGTCAAATTTATTGAGGTATAATGCTAAAATCTCATCTTTTGTATAATATTTTTCAAGTTGAGTAGCAATAATCCATTCCTTTAATTTTCTGACCACTAATTCTAGTTTGTTGAGTCTTTCTCTTGGAAACATCATCTTGGCTAGTTGTTGAGAAATTGTGCTTCCACCACCTCTATTTCCTCCTGTAAAAACCCCAAAGAATGATCTTAATAACGCTTTAAAATCTACACCATTATGTTCGTAATATCTTACATCCTCTGTTGCTATTAGAGCATTTACAACATCTTTATCAATTTTTTCAAAAGCGACATTAACCCTATTTTCACTATAATATTTTCCTAATATTTTCATATCGCCACTATAAACTATAGTAGCAAGATTATTCTTTGGATTTAATAATTCGTCAACTTTTGGCAAAGATCCAAAAACACCAAAACCAACTAAAAAAATAAAAAGAATAATAATAAAAACAGGACTCACTAATAGAATCCACAACCATTTAATATGTTTATTTGAATTTTCCAAAAATTAATAATGTAAAAATAACAAAATCCACAAAAGAATAAAGAGAATTATTTAAAATTTATGTAAGAATTTAGTTAAATACTATTTTACTTAAATAAAACTATATATACTAAGTTGTACAAAATTAAATCATCGCAAAATTAAAAGTCGGTTAGCATCTAATTTAATAAAAATAAATAATAAAATGGTAAACGACCATAATGATGAGCCCCCATAACTAAAAAAAGGCAATGGAATTCCAATTACCGGCATTAACCCGATAGTCATTCCAATATTTATTGCCAAATGAAAAAACAATACTGCAGCAACGCCATAACCATATATTCGACTAAAATCTGATCGTTGTCGTTCGGCTAAAAATATACAACGAAGTATTAAAAATAATTCTAAAAAAATCACACAAGCGCTGCCAACAAATCCCCACTCTTCTCCTACTGTACAAAAAATAAAATCAGTATCCTGTTCAGGAACAAAATCATACTTAGTTTGGGTTCCCTTTAAATAACCCTTTCCAATTAAACCGCCACTGCCTATTGCTATTTTAGCTTGATTAACATTGTAGCCTTCTTTTTTTAAATTTACTACTCCCCTGCCCAACAAAACATCAATTCTTGTTTTTTGATGATTTTGTAAATGATTATATACATAGTTAGTTCCTAAAACTATACCTGCAGAGGCAGAAAACAGTATAGCAATAAAAAATAAACTTTTTTTGTTTCTCCTTATAAATAAAAATGAAGCGCCTGAAATAATAGCTAATAAAAGTATTAAGATTGAAATTTTAGTAACAATTAAAGACAAAATAAATAAAATAGTTGCAAGCAAGAAAAAAATAATAATCCCAACATTTAATCCTTCACGATATAAAACAATAATAAATGCAATAAAAACTAAGGCTAAGCCAGTTTCATCTTGCATAAATTTAATAATCAATAAAGGAACAACAATAAAAGATAAGGCTACAAAAGTATTTTTATAATTTTTAAAAAGATCACGCATCTTTAAACGAAATTGTTGGCTGACTAAAATATTTTGGTTACTTAAAAATTTGGCGATAGCAAGATTAGCCGCAAATTTCATAAATTCTGCTGGCTGAATTCCAAATCCACCAAGACCAAACCATGATTTACTTCCCTTGATTTCTCTTCCATAAAAAACAACTAAAATATTAGCTATAATAAAAAACCCATAAAACCCATAAGCAAAAGCCGTAAAAAAATTAGCGTCTATTAATAAAATACTAAAGGCAATGATTGTTGCCCCAGAAATCCAAATTAACTGTTTACCATATTTTTGTGTGGTATCAAAAATATTTTGATGCTCTTCATTAAATACAGCAGCATATATATTTAGCCATCCAATTATAACTAAAGCGATATAGGTAATAACGGTTATTCGATCAACACCAAATAATAAACTATTTTGATTACGACTCATTAATGAAATCCTGTTGAAAGTAAATTCTTACCATTTATTAAATCTGCCTCGAGTGTTCTTTTTTCTACCTCTGGACGATCTGTTTTTCCCTTTAAATATTTCTCCATCATTAAGGTTACAATTGGAGCGCTCCATACGCCACCAAATCCCGCGTTTTCTACTATGCAGGCCATCGCAATTTTAGGATTTTCTCTTGGAGCAAAAGCTAAAAAAACTGCATGTGATTTTCCATGTGGATTTTGTGCCGTGCCAGTTTTACCACAAACAATAATGCCTTTTAACTTATTAGCAGAAGCAGTTCCCCCAGGCTCCATAGCTCCTTGCATCCCATCAATCACGTTAGTATATGCCTTTTGATTTTGGACCCCCACAAAATGTTTTACTTTAAATTTTTTGTCTATTTTTTTTTCATTTCCAACTCCCTTAACACTATGAGGGGTATAGTAAAAACCTCTGTTTGCTATTATTGAAACAACGTTCGCCATTTGTAATGGAACTAATAGTAGTTCTGATTGTCCTATACCTAAAGAAACTACCGTGTTACTCTTCCAACTATTTTTACCAAATACTTTATCATAATATTTTGTTGAGGGAACGTTACCAGGCTTATCAAAAGGTAAGTCGGTTCCTAATCGAGTGCCTGGACCAAATGTTGTAACCATATCTCGCCAATGGTTATAACCATCTATAAAATGGGGATATTTTTTTTGATCTACAATTTCTCTAAATACATAACTATAATAAGAATTACATGAAACAGAAATAGATCTTATTAAATTGGTTCCGCCTCCATGGGGATGACATTTAGGTTTACCACCCATCGGAGGATAGCCCAGTTGACAAGGAAATACAGTGTTTCGATTAATTAATCCATCATTTTGAGCTATCAATGCATCAATTAATTTAAAAATTGAACCAGGGGGATACATAGCTGTAAGTGCTCGATTAAACAAAGGCAAGTTTATACTATCATAATATAAAGCAGTAAAATTTTTAGACCGCTCTTTTCCTCCAACGAGTAAATTCGGATCGTATGAAGGTCCAGACACCAAACACAATATTTCACCTGTTGAAGGCTCAATAGCTACAATAGCACCCTTTTTCCCTTGCATTAATTTTTCGCCGTAATCTTGTAAGTCTCTATCTATCGAACAATATAATGGCTTGCCCTGCATAGCAAGTGTATCATATATGCCATTCATATATTTACCAATTATTTTATTATGCACATCCGTAATTGCGATTTGAGTACCTTTTTTACCCCGAAGCTCGTCTTCGTAACTCTTTTCCATTCCTGTTATTCCAATATAATCACCATCCTTATAATAAGATTGTTTTTCTACTTGATTTTTATTTATCTCTCCAACATATCCTAATAGATGAGCAGCAATAGGCTTTGGATATTTTCTAACAGTTCTTTTTTGTATAAAAAAACCTTTAAACCGATATTGCTTTTCTTGAAGTGCTGCGTATATTTTTGCCGACATTTGTTTTTCAAATATGCTTTGTTTTCTTGGAGAATTTGGCGCCTGACAGGCCTTTTTCATTCTTTTTAAATACTCTTGTTTACTTATTTGTAATACTTCACATAAAGAAGTTGTATCACAACCCTTAGTTTCTCGAGGGATAACAACTAAATCATATGATGGCTCATTAAAAACTAATAATTTCCCATTCCGATCATATATCAATCCCCTCATGGGGTACTCAGTTAAATATCTAAACGCATTATTTTTTGAATCTAATTCATAACTCTTATCAATTAATTGCATATAAAATAATCTACACAAATAAATTAAAATTATTAAGCAAAAGAATCCAGCAATAATAAATTTTCGATTTCCTAATTGTGCATTATTACTCATGCCTTTTTTTGATTATTGTAAATCAATAAATGTATTAAGTATACTAAGCCCAATGTACCCATACTACTTAAAATGATTCTTAATAGAGTACTGAAAAATTCTGAAAAACGAAAAACTTCTAAATAAAATAATAAAAAATGATGGCTAAAAATGAGTATTGCTGTATAATTCAAAAACCAATTTATTCCCATGTCTCTAATCGTAGGCTTTAATCCAACTTCATAGCCATCTCTTGGCGAAAAATATTTTAAAACGAAATACCTAAAAAACCCAATAAAAGTACAGGCCGCCGAATGAATTCCAGAAGAATCATAAAAATAATCAATGCAAACACCTAATAAAAAAGAAATAAATAACACAAATAAACGAGGAGTCTCGAATGGCAACATCAGTATTACTAAAACATAAGGCAACAAAATAATATAACTACTTAGGTTAATGTTTTGAATTAATAATACTTGCATTAATACAAGTAGAATAAATCTAAAAATATTTTTAAAAATCTCAGTCGTCAATTTGTTTTTGTTTTTGTTCCTCTAATAAGTCACGTTCGGGTTTGAATTTATTCTTAATTATATAAACATGATTTAAATTTTTTAAATTAGCACTTAATTTTACTTTAGCTGTATAAAAAGATTCGTTCTGTCTTCGCTCATAACTTTCTATAGTACCTACCATTAAACCCTCTGGAAAAATCCCAGATAATTCACTCGTAATTACAGTATCTCCGCGCCTTATTTTTGAATGCGTTGGAATATCTGTTAATAAACAATGTCGATAATCCGATCCTTCCCAAATTAATGGACCATAACTCCCATCTTTTTTTAGTTGACAGTTTACCCTTACGTCTTTATGCAACAAACTCATTGCGCTTGAAAAATTTTCTGATACATCTGTGATAATCCCAACAATACCTTCGCTACTCATAATAGCCATATCTTGCTTTATGCCTTGATTAGAGCCAACATTTAAAGTTAAAAAGTTTCTGCGTTTATTAACAGATGAATTAACCGCTTTACAACTAATAAAAGTGTATTGTTGTTTGTATAATGTATCATTCCTCTTAAATTCTTGAAGAGGGATAACTAAATAATTAGATTTTAAAAAATTATGTAAAATTGCATTTTCAATTGCTAAGCGATTATTTTCTTCTTTTAAAGAAAAGTACTCTTTAGCACTTGCATTTGCTTGATACACATTTGCGATAGTTTTATTTGATGAATTTAAAACACGCGAACCTTGAAAGCCATTACTTTTTACCATTAAAAATACACAGGTTATTTCTAAAAATAAAAAAATAAAAAAATAATTATGTTTTAATAAAAATAAAAAAAAACTTCTCACATTTTAAAACTTAATATTGCGTATAAAATTTAAAAAATTCATTTATCCCAAAATAAAAAATATTTTTTTATTTAATTAGGAAAGGGAATTTTGAGATGTTCTTAAGTGCAATTCCGGTTCCTCTAGCTACAGCTCTTAATGGGTCTTCGCAAACGTGAACAGGTAATTTTGTTTTTAAAGAAATTCGTTTGTCAAGCCCTCTTAACAAAGATCCGCCGCCTGCCATGAAAATTCCTTTACGATAAATATCTGCCGCTAACTCCGGAGGAGTCATTTCTAATGCGTTTAAAATTGCTTCTTCAATTTTCGAAATAGATTTGTCTAAACAATGTGCAATTTCAACATAACTAATATAAACTTCTTTTGGAATACCACTCATTAAATCTCTCCCTTGCACAGCATAATCTTGAGGAGGATTTTCTATTTCTGTCATTGCAGCACCTACTTCTATTTTTACTCTTTCTGCGCTTCGTTCACCAATTAATATATTATGCTGGCGCCTCATATATTCTTCAATATTAGAATTAAAATCATCGCCAGCTATTCGAGTCGATTTATCACAAACAATTCCACCAAGAGCAATAACTGCAATTTCGGATGTGCCTCCTCCAATATCAATAATCATATTACCCATAGGTTCTTCTACATCTATACCCATTCCAATAGCAGCCGCCATTGGCTCATGAATCATATACACTTCTTTTGCTCCAGCATGTTCAGCGCTATCTCTTACCGCACGTTTTTCTACCTCTGTTATTCCACTAGGAATACAAATAACCATACGAAGGGAGGGCTTAAAAAAACGATTACCAGGATTAATCATTTTAATCATGCCTTTAATCATTTCTTCAGCGGCCTGAAAATCAGCAATTACACCATCCTTTAAAGGCCTTATGGTTTTAATGTTTTCATGAGTTTTTCCATGCATCAATTGAGCCTGACGACCAACAGCAATTATTCTGCCAGTGGTTCTATCAATAGCGACAATGCTTGGTTCATCAACAACAACTTTATCGTTGTGAATGATAATTGTATTTGCAGTTCCTAAATCGATTGCAATGTCTTGTGTTAAAAAATCGAATAACGCCATAAATCGATAGTAATATTAAAAAAGTAAAGTTAAAAAAAACGCCCAACTTTTAACGTTTTTAAATAATTAAACAATAAAAATATTAAGAATTAGTTAACAAATTTAGTAGCCCAATATTTTTAGCATGCTTTTGTAACTTTGTTCTTTTGCGAATAATCGTGTAATTATTTCTCCATCGGCATCTCTATCTATTAATACATGCTTTGGTGCAGGAATTAAACAATGTTGAGTACCCCCATAACCGCTCAAAGCCTCTTGATAAGCACCGGTATGAAAAAAGCCAATATATTGCGGTTGCTTAGAATTCTGATCTATTTCAGGCAAAAATACTTGATTAGTATGCGCTTCTGTATTATAATAATCCATACTATCACAAGTCATGCCTCCCAGATTAACTGGCCCATAAGGCTTATCCCAGTTGTTAATAGCTAATAAAATAAATCTTTGATTTATGCCCCATGTATCTGGCAAAGTAGTTATAAAGCTACTATCAATAAAATACCAAGTTTCACGATCGTTTTGTTTTTTTTGGTCAACAATAGAATAAAGCGTTGCTCCACTTTCTCCAACAGTATAAGAACCAAATTCAGTAAAAATATTTGGCTCAGTAATTTCGTTTTGAACACAAAATACTTTTACTTGGGCAACAATTTCTTCAATCATATATTCATAATCATAATCAAAGCTTAACGAAGTGCGAATTGGCATTCCGCCACCAATATTAAGAGAATCTAACTCTGGGCAAATGGCCTTAAGTTCTTTATAAATATTTAAACATTTATTTAATTCTGTCCAATAATATATAGTGTCTTTAATCCCAGTATTTATAAAGAAATGAAGTAGTTTTAATTTAAATTTTGAATGCGGTTTTATTTTTTCATGATATAATTTCATTATTTCACTGCTCCTTATTCCTAGACGTGAGGTATAAAAAATAAAAGAGGGCTCTTCTTCTGTACTAATTCGAATTCCTAAATTAATTTTTTCTGCTTTAGTGTTTTTTTTATAAAAATCCACTTCATTTAAATGATCTAAAACAGGGATCACATTAAATCCTTCATTTATTAAATCACAAATATTTTGCTTGTATAGTTGGCGTTTGTAACCATTACAAATAATATATGTATCTTTGTTGAGTGCATTTTTTTGAAATTGCTCTTTGATAATTTGTAAATCAAACGCTGATGATGTTTCTATATGAACATCGTTTTTTAAAACTTCATCAAGCACAAAACTAAAATGCGAACTTTTGGTGCAATAGCAATAAACATATTTACCTTTATAGTCTACTTTTGCCATTGCAACATTAAATAATCGTTTTGCCTTTTGTATTTGAGAACTTATTTTAGGCAAATAACTAATTCTTAATGGCGTGCCGTATTGTTTGATAATATGCATTAAATTAATGTCATTAAAATACAATTCATCATCTTTTACCTCAAAGCTTTCTTGAGGAAAATCAAAAGTTTGATGAATTAAGTTTGAATACAAGTCGTTCATTTTGTCAATGTAAGTTAGTTGCTTTGTTGTTTATATTATAAAGTAAGTAATATAGATTAAACAAAATTAGCACTTAAAATTAAATAATATGAAAGTTTTATGATAAAACCAATAAAAATTATAGAAGTAAAAAGTGAAATTGGAGCAGGAACCCGGGGATCAAGCATGGGGGTTGATGCTATTAAAATTGCAGCGCTCGATTTTGGAAGCCCATTTTTCAAAAGATTCAAAACAGTTGAGATTCCAAACGAAAACAACCTACTACTCGAACCAGTTGTAAACGATTACGCCAAACGAATCAAAGGAATTTTTGCCTTAAATGAACGAATAGCAAAGGAAATTCATAAAACATTAAAGTCGGATGAGATCCCAATCGTACTAGCCGGCGATCATAGTTCTGCCCTTGGAACTATAAGTGGCATTAAAATGGCACATCCCGACAAAAGACTCGGAGTCATTTGGATTGATGCTCATGCCGACCTTCATAGCCCTTATACCACTCCAAGTGGAAATATGCATGGCATGCCTCTATCATGCGTATTAGCTGAAGACAATAAAGACCGGCAACAAAATAAACCCGATGATGAAACGGTTGAATATTGGGATAAATTAAAGTCTTTGGGCGGTATTTCACCTAAAATTCAGTATAACGATTTAGTTTTTATTGCTTTGCGCGATTATGAACCACCAGAAGAGTTCTTAATCAAAAAAAATAAAATCAGAATATTCAGCTTACAAGAAATTAGAAAAAAAGCAGTTGAACGAGTTGCAATCGATTCTTTAAATTATTTAGATCATTGTGATATTATCTATGTGAGTTTTGATGTTGACAGTATGGATTCGCGAATATCAAGTGGAACCGGAACCCCCGTTCCAAACGGAATTACAGAAAAAGAAGCCGGAAATCTTATTTATTATATCATGAGAAGTAAAAAAATTGTTTGCTTCGAAATGGTTGAAATAAATCCAACCTTAGATAAAGAAAATCTAATGGCAGAAAATGCTTTCGAGATCCTTCAAAAAGCTACCAATCAATTAAGCAACGATTTTTAAACCATAACATTGTTATTGTTAGTCTAAAATATTAATCCTATGAATTCAATTTTAACTGAAGAAAAAAATAACGTATTAGTTGTGACACTAAATCGTCCCGAAAAATTAAATTGTTTTAATCGTGAAATGGCTTTGCAATTAATATCTGTTTTAGATAAAGCAGAAAATAATAATAATGTTAGAGCTATTATTATAACTGGAATGGGGAAAGCATTTTGTGCAGGCCAAGATTTATCAGAGGCTATAGATCCTAATGGCCCAGGAATAAAAAAAATTGTTGGAGAACATTATAATCCTATTATTTTAAAAATCAGAAGCATAGAAAAACCAATTATTGCTGTAATTAATGGCGTAGCAGCAGGTGCAGGCGCAAATATTGCATTAGCTTGCGACATCATTTACGCTTCAAAATCAGCAAGTTTTATTCAAGCATTTAGTAAAATTGGTTTAATACCTGATAGCGGTGGCACCTATACTTTACCTCGATTGGTTGGATTTAATTTAGCTAGCGCGTTAATGATTACTGGCGATAAATTAAGTGCAGATGATGCGAAAAATTTCGGAATTGTTTACAAAGTTTTTGACGATGAAAACTTAATGGAATTAAGTATTGCCAGTGCTATTAAAATTGCAGCAATGCCCACAAAAGCAATTGGTTTAACCAAAAGATTATTAAATAAAACTTACACAAATTCATTAGAACAACAACTAGTGCTTGAAAAAAATTTACAAATCGAAGCTGCAAATACCTTAGATTATAAGGAAGGGGTTAATGCCTTTTTAGAAAAACGAAACCCAGATTTTAAAGGCGAATAAAAACAAATTATTTAAACCAATCGCTGTACATTAAATAGTTATTTGCAATTCGATTAATTTCTCCTTGTATTAATTCTTCCGAAATATCTTTTACTTTTTTTGCAGGCACCCCTGCATAAATACATCCACTTGGCACAATGGTCCCCTCTTTTAAAACTGAGCCAGCGGCAATTATAGTGTTACTTCCTATTACACAGTTATCCATAATAATTGCCCCCATTCCAATTAAAACATTGTCTTTCACATCGCATCCATGAACAATGGCATTATGCCCTACTGAAATATTATTACCTAAATTAAGTTTTGTTTTTTGGTAAGTACAATGTAAAACCGCTCCATCTTGGATGTTAACTTTATTACCAATTCTAATACTATTTACATCTCCACGGATAACCGCACTAAACCAAACACTACATTCATTCCCCATAACAACATCTCCAATAATTGTTGCATTAGGAGCTATAAAACAATTGTCTCCAAGTTTCGGGAAAACGCCTTTAACAGATAAAATAAGCCCCATATATTTTATTTTTTAAGTTTTATAGGGATTAAGCAAACAGGAATGGGCTCTACTTTATGTTTGTTTTGATGATGCCAAGTAGAATAAATTTTCAAAACATCTTTCTGTCTTTCTGTTAAATCACTAGTGTCGTTTTTAGAGTTATATTGCATCGCCCATTCTAGTTCAGGGTATGATGCTCCAATTTGATCTTCGTCACTTCTTCCATCTTCAAATAAACCATCGGTTGGCTTTGCCGATAATATACTATTTACAATGCCTAGCGATGAAGCTAATTGATAAACTTCAGTTTTGTATAAATCTGCAATTGGACTCAAATCAACACCACCATCACCGTACTTTGTAAAAAAACCAATTCCAAAATCTTCTACTTTATTTCCAGTTCCAGCAACTAATAATTTATTATGCCCTGCAAATGCATATAAGGTAGACATGCGCAATCTTGATCTAGTATTAGCCATGGTTAATTGATCTTGAAGATTAATAGGTAAACTTTTTTCAATGCTTTCCAACGTATTCGTTAAATCAACCGTATATGTTTCTACATTATTAAAACTCGACATTAACCAATTAATATGTTCTCTACTTCTTTCAAATTCAGTTTTATTTTGTTTAATCGGTAAATTCAAAACAATAACTTTTTTTGATGTTAAGGCGCAAAGCGTTGATGTTAATGCGCTATCAATACCTCCCGAAATTCCTATAACAAAGCCATTGGTTTTTGAATGAGAGGAGTAATCTTTTAACCAGTTTACAATATGTTCAATTATTCTTTTAGAATCCATAATAATTAACTTAGATTGTTTGTAAAGTTATATTCTTTTGATCAAAAAATTTCATTAAAGATAATTAATTTTGAATAGTGGACGAAAGAGCAATACAGTTTAAAAAAAATTCAGAAATACTTTATAAGTATTTACCTGAATTAAGTGTTCCGCAAATTTCTATATGGATCATAGAGTTTGATTTTAAATTAAAAATTAAAAAAGAACGAAGCACAAGACTAGGGGATTATAGCTCGCCTCGTAATAAATTAAATCACGTTATTACAATTAATTATAATTTAAATAAATATGCATTTTTAATTACACTTGTCCACGAAATTGCACACTTAGTAACCTTTAACGAATTTAAAAATTCTGTAACCCCTCATGGATTAGAATGGAAAAATAATTTTAAAAAGTTAATCACTCCTTTTTTAAATACAGATGTTTTTCCAATTGAAGTATTTTCGGCTTTAAGAAAATATATGCAAAATCCTTCTGCATCAAGTTGTACAGATATTCAACTACTTAAAACATTAAAATTACACGATAAGGATTCTGATTTTGTTTTTTTAGAATACCTCCCCATTAATGTACATTTTTTATATAAGGGTTCGCGTGTTTTTGTAAAAGGAGAAAAAATAAGAAAGCGATATAAATGTATAGAAATTTCAACAGGCCTTACTTATCTATTTAATCCTCTTTCGGAAGTAGAGTTGTTTGAAAATTAAAAACGAATTAATGGGAATTTTTTTTAAATAAAAACCCCTGTTCACAAGAACAGGGGTTAAAAAATTTAATAGAATTTACTTTAATAATGTAAGATGTCCCATTTTATTGTAAAAATTACCATCTAGATCTTTGTATTTAATTTTATATACATATACCTCCTCTTTTAGAGATTCCGAATTATTTTGAAGTGAACCATCCCATCCTTTATTTACATCTGTTGTTCTGAATAAAGATTGACCCCAACGATTAAATATTTCCATTTCATAGTGCTTAGTATCTAAACCAAAAGGAGAAAAAATAGGTTTAAATTCATCATTAATTTTATCAAAATTAGGTGTAAAAGAACTTGGGATAAAAACATTAAAATCATTTTTTAATTCAATTGTTTTTGATATTTGATCTTTACAGCCTTCGCTAGTAGAAGCAATTAAGGTTATGCTATGCTTTCCAACTTTAGATAACGAGATAATTGGATTTATATCACTTAATTGATATAAATTGTCAATTTTCCAATTATAAGTATTGTTTCCTAAAACGGTACTATTATTTATTAATTGCACTTCTGGATTAGAAACAAAAACTTCTTCAGGGGCAATAAATCCAGCTTTAGGGTTTTCTAAAACCTGAATTCCTGATTCTAAAACGACATTGGCGGAACAAGCTGCGTTTTCATCACTGTAACTAAACATAACAGTATATGTTCCTACTGTAGAGTATGTATGGCTAATAGTTAATCCTGATTTTGGATCAGTTCCATCGCCAAAATTCCAAGTGCCTAAACCTTGTCCTCCATTTGGCGCATTTAATATCACTTGTAATGGAACACAACCTTTAACTTTATTAGTTTCTAAACTAATTAATGGAAAATTATTTACTTTTATTCTCATTGCACTTGTATCGGGACAAAGAGAGGTTGTAGGAATTGAATTTGTTGTGTAAATAATAATATTATTGTTCCCAATAGTTGCTTGTGCTGGATTAAACATATAGCCAGTAATCCCTGGTCCAGAGAAACTTCCTCCAGGATTTTTAACATAACTATTCATGTTTACAGGGTAATTAGTTTTACAAAATGGGCCCGCATATTTTTCAAAATCAGCTGAAATAAATTTCTCAACAATAACAGTTGTTTGAGCGAAAGCCACACAAGGGCCTGCAGTTATGCTATAATTAACAATGTTTTTTCCAATAATTGCTGCGCTAGGATTAAACAATCCTTGAGTTGTAACTCCAATCGTATTTGCTCCGCCAAAAAATCCTCCTACTGGCACAACGATTAATTGTTTAGGGGATGCAGAATTACAAAAAGGGCCAATTTGAGATATTACAGGTATTGCTAGGGAATAAACGTTTACAGATAATGTTGATTGATCAGGGCATAAACCACTTGGCGAAGAAGCAGTATTATAAATTAAAATAAAATTTCCTGCTCCCGAAATGGAAGGATTAAATGATGTTCCACTAACTCCTTGGCCACTCCATATTCCAGAATTATTTTGCGAAATAGGTAATAAGTTTACTGCTGAACCCGTATTACATTGATCGGGCATACTAGATACCAAATTCGAACTTATAAAAGCCTCGATACTAATTTGTTTTGTTTGTTGCGAATTACATGTATTAGTTCCAATAACATATTGAACATTGTTATTTCCAACTGGGCTTAAAGATGAAGTGAAAACTCCAGTATTTGTAAGATAAGGTGTTGGCGTCCATGTGCCACTATTAGGCGTTACCGTCAATTGAATTGGCCCCCCATTATTACAATATGGACCTAACTGAAGAATGTTTGGTGTAGGCGGATTTAAAACAGATACTACAATTTTATTGCTATCTGGACATAATAATAAATTTGGAGTAGATGGGTGTAAAACCGATAATGTATAATTACCTGTTGAAAGCCCAGCCGGATTAAAATTATTATTTTGAACATTTATTCCACTCCATACAGCGCTATTAGTTAACTGCATAATAGCTAATAAATTTACTGGATTACTGGTAACGCATAAGTTTGAAATACTCCCGGTTAAAGCGGCAGAATTAAATACTGAAATATTTAACATAGTCGTATTAGAGTTAACACAAGGCCCGATATTTACAACGTAAGAAACAACAGGGGTGCCTGAGGTTAATAAAGAAGGGGTGATTATTCCAGCACTACTTAATCCATTTCCACTCCATAGGCCTCCAGAAGGAGTTACCGTCAAAGAAATAGAACTCTGATTATTACAAAAAGGAGGAACTGCATTTATAAATGGTGTAATTGTTTTTGTTACCGATACAATCAAAGGAGAGCTGGCAGGACAAACAAGAGGGTTTGGAGTTGACACCGTATTATAATACAATGTGTAAGTATTCGTATTTAAACTGGCAGGATTAAAAACATTATTAGTAATAGATCCTGGAGCAGATTGTGATGTCCAAGAACCAGTTAAAGTATTTTGAACGATATTCATTAAATTAACAGCTGGGCTTGTGACGCATAAATTATTTATACTACCAGTCAAAGCGGCAGTATTAAACTGCGATACTTCAAATGTCCCAGTATTTGTTGCTACACATGTAAAAACCCCGTATGAATATGTATATGAATTAACACCAATTGAAGCAAAGCTAGGAGTTAAAATTCCGGAAACAGAACCAATAACAAGAGAATTGGATCCTACAAAAGTTCCACCAGAAGGACTTGCATTTATAGTTATAGGAGACCCAGTATTACAAAGTGGAGGTATTGATGAAAATATAGGTGAAGAAGGATTTGCAACAACAATACTAATTGTTTTTGTAAGTGGGCAATTAGCGATTGTAGGAGTAACTACAATAGTATAAATTATATTAGTCACAGTTCCGAGTGCTGTAGTTGGAGAAATAATTGTTGACTGCTGAGTATTGCCTGCTAAAAAAGTAGCCGGAGTCCATGAATAACTATATTGTGAAAGTGACGGAGGTACACTAAATGTTATACCCGCAGCAATTGCATTTCCACTACATAAAGTTTGAGTTACTGGACTTACTGTGTAGTTATATGTTAATGCCTGCACATTAAAGGTTGTTCCATATTTACAAGAACCATCAAACGAGCTAACGCTGTATGAACCTGCGGCAAGGCCAGTTGCTGTAAAAGCAGTTAATGGGGTTGGAAAAAGAGAGGCGTTATAAGCTGGTGTTCCAATTCCAAGCGCAAAAACAGAAAATGAATTAGCTCCCGGGGGAGATCCTGCGGCAGGTGTCATCGAAATTACGGCACTGCCATTTGTCCCTCCAGGACATATTAAAGGAATATTACTTGCAGCCATTGTGCCTGGAGCCGATGAAATTAATGTAAATATAACCGAATCATTACAACCTTGAGGAGAGAGATATCTTAATCGATATATAGCTAAATTACTTGGGTTTGTTACGGTATAATTGGCCTGAGTGCCCACGGAACCTTGAATAGCAGAATTACCATTATACCATTGATGATTTGTGCCTCCGGCAGTTGATAAATATGCTTCAGGGCCACAATATGGTTTTAATAAATTTATAACCCCTTGTGGAGCAGTATTTACTGTAGTAGTAGCCACTGCAGAGCCACAACCAGCAGCTCCTAAACCAGTTATGACGACACTATATATTCCAGGAGCTAAGTTACTTGCCGTTGAAGATGTTCCAACAGTAACACTATTAGAGTTTAACCAAGTATAATTATATCCAGTTCCGCTTCCGTTTCCTTGAACCGTTGCTGAGCCACTAGCCCCACCAGGACATGTAGATCCAGATCCGATACCTGCAATATTTACTAATGTTGGCATTATGGTGTTAGTTGCAATGTAAGAACATCCTGAGGGAGAGTTTAATTGAACGGTATAAACTGCGCCTGCAATTACCGGACTTATTGTTAGTGTTGGAGCTGTGCCTCCAGCATTAGCAGGAATTGTTCCTGTTACAGGTGATATCCATTGATATGACGAGTATCCTAATGGTGCGGCAATAATAGCTTGATTTGAACCAGCACAAAAACTAACAGGTCCTGCAATGTTTCCTCCAACTCCTCCTAATCCCTGACCAACTAATTGACCACCGCATCTTGCATCAAAATAGGCAGTTCCATGATGTCCTGAATAAGAACAATCTGAGCAAGTTACTACAATTCTAATACATTGACCAATGTAAGGAGTTAAATCAATATATTTTGTTTGCCAGTTAATCCAAGAAACTCCATTTGTAACTTGATAACCAGGAACTCCACTTTGACAACTTTGCCCAGAAGGAGTTAAACTTACATTTGCACAAGGTATTGGGATTAATGAACCTGTACAATTATACATATCAATTCTAAAAGCAGGTTGCCCACAGCATTCATGAACGCCATCCCAAGATCCTGCATAACAAAATTGAAATAAAGTATTAGAATTTGAAACTGGAAATTGTGTCATCATTCTAGTCATCAAGCCATTTGGGCTGCTATTTTGTAATCTAGCAACGTTATTGCCACCAAGAGGCGATTGTGGAATTGTAACATGGTTAATACTAAAAGCCCCAACAGGGTTGCCAATAATTGGTGTCGCAACAATAGAAAATTCAGGGCTACCTGCATTCCAATTAGCAATTGGGTTAGCAACACATCCAGCACCATACGCATTGTTTCCACAACAAATGTTAGAAGTATTTTGTCCACTTTGAATTGTCCATCCTAAAACAGAATTCATTCCATTGTAAGTTCCAGGTGAAGTAAGCTCAAAGTCTTCATTTACACATGCATTACCAGGCGAGTTCACTTGGTTACCACCTCCACCTATTGGCCTATTATTAATTGGAGATTGAGGAAGTGGTTGATTTAAATTATACTTTTGATTAATATAGGCTCGCTTTAAATTATTAATATGATTGATGTACTCTGAACCAAATACATTGTTATTTAAAAGTTGAACTTTAATAGCCATCTCATCAAATCCTTTTAAAGAGTCTCCAAAATAGCTTTTATAATCAACTAATGAATTTTTAGAGAGATAATCTTGATTGATAATATATTTTGATTTTACATCAGTAGAGTTTTCTTCAACTGATAAAGAAATATTTCTACTGCCTACTTGAGCTTTAAAAGTTAAATTCAACATAAAAGTTAAAGTTAAAATCAAGCAAATGTTTGTTTTATTTTTCATAGCAATCGTTATTTATTGTAAAGCTAATTAATGATTGGGGTATTATCAACTCTTTTCACTCAATTTTTAATAAGGCTCACGAACTAATTTTGTGTTTTTAACAATGTATTAAAAAATATAAGAATTAAACTTAAAACAGAAGCTTGACTCTTCTCAATTTATTTTAAAGCATTAAAATCACTTCAATAAAGTAAGATGTCCCATTGTATTATAGAAAATGCCATCAAGGGCTTTGTATTTTATTTTATAGATATACAAACCTTCTTTGATCGGC
>Ga0192647_100475_pt1 | contig 28106 bp, 21 predicted proteins | sample LauGreFa1BDMLBSN_2_FD_133046 | JGI IMG/M metagenome (GOLD analysis project Ga0192647, IMG submission 133046) | Freshwater lake microbial communities from Lake Michigan, USA - Fa13.BD.MLB.SN - reassembly | ecosystem: Environmental > Aquatic > Freshwater > Lake | place: Lake Michigan, USA... | reverse complement strand
CCGTCGGCGATCATCTCGCGCGCACCGCCGCCGCCTTCTTCAGCGGGTTGGAAGATGACGACCACCGTGCCGTCAAAGTCGCGGTGCTTAGCCAGGTGCTGGGCCGCTGCCAGCAGCATGGCGGTGTGGCCGTCGTGGCCGCAGGCGTGCATGCGACCCGGATGGCGGCTGGCGTGGGCAAAGGTATTGAATTCCTGCATGGGCAGCGCATCCATGTCGGCGCGCAAGCCGATGGCGCGCTTGGAGGTGCCGGCCTGGATGATGCCCACCACGCCGGTGGTACCCATACCTCGGTGAATCGGAATACCCCAAGCGCTGAGCTGGGCGGCGACCACATCGGCGGTGCGCTCTTCCTTGAAACAGAGTTCGGGGTGGGCGTGCAAATCGCGCCGCACAGCGGCCATAGCGGGGGCGTTTTCCACAATTGCGTCGATTAATTCCATGGTGGGCTTTCGGTTCACTGGGTTACAAAGGTCGATGCGGGCCAAATTAGACAAAACTGTGGCCGTTGGAGCAAAGAGTGGCCGACCGCCATAGTTCACGGCACAATGGCTTTTTCCACGCAGCCAGGTGCGGCCCGCCCGCACAACAACACTATGCCAGAAGCCAGCACCGTGGCGCGCAGCGCCAACCCCAGCCTCACCAGCCACCAGGTGCTAGGCGCCTGCCCGCATGACTGCCCGGACACCTGCTCCCTCATTACGACCGTGGAAAACGGCATCGCCATCAAGGTGCAGGGCAACCCACATCACCCGCAAACCGACGGCGTGCTGTGTAACAAAGTGGCGCGCTATACCGAGCGCACCTACCACCCAGAACGCCTCTTGCAACCGCTCAAGCGCAGCGGCCCCAAGGGCTCGGGCCAGTACACGCCGGTCAGCTGGGATAGCGCGCTGGACGATATCGCCGCGCGCCTGCAAACTATTGTGCAAGACCCGCAACGCGGACCGCAAGCGGTGCTGCCTTATAGCTATGCCGGCACCATGGGCTGGGTGCAGGGCGACGCCATGTCCTCGCGCTTTTTCAACCGCATGGGCGCCTCCAAACTGGATTACACGATTTGCTCATCCGCCGGGGCTGCGGGTCTGGACTACACGCTGGGCGTACGCAAAGGCATGTTGATTGAAAACTTTGCCCATGCCCATCTGATTTTGATTTGGGGTAGCAACCCGATTACCAGCAATGTGCATTTCTGGCGCTATGCCCAAGAGGCCAAGCGCGCCGGGGCCAAGCTGATTTGCATCGACCCGCGCAGTACCGAGACGGCAGAAAAATGCCATGAACATATCGCGCTAAAGCCCGGCACCGACGCCGCGCTGGCCCTAGCCATGATGCACCAGCTCATTACCCATGATTGGCTGGACCACGATTACATCGATAACTACACCCTGGGCTGGGAGCCACTGCGCGAGCGCGCGCTGCAATGGACGCCCGAACGCGCCGCGCAAGTGTGCGGCGTACCGCAGGCGCAAATTGAATCCCTGGCGCGCGACTACGGCCAGGCCATGCTGCGCGGCGAGAGTGCGGCCATCCGCCTGAACTACGGTATGCAACGCGCGCGCGGCGGTGCCAACGCGGTACGCGCGGTGACCTGTCTGCCCGCGCTGATAGGCGCCTGGCGTAAACCGGCGGGCGGCATGTTGCTCTCCAACTCGGGCGTACATGGCTTTGATGACAGCGCCCACACACGCCCGGATTTGCGCCCCGCCGGGCCATGCCGCACTATCAATATGAGCACCATCGGTGATGATTTGCTGCGCTCGGCCAGCGCCGATTTTGGCCCGGCCATTGATGCCTTGTTTGTGTTCAACAGCAACCCCGTGGCCATTGCACCGGATTCGGGCAAGGTGGTGCAGGGCTTTGCCCGCGAAGACTTGTTTACTGTGGTCTTAGAGCATTTCCAGACTGACACCGCCGACTATGCAGACTACATCTTGCCGGCCACCACGCAGCTAGAACACTGGGACGTCCACACCACCTACGGCCACACCGACGTGCTACTCAACCGCCCGGCCATCGCGCCCATGGGGCAAGCGCGCTCGAACGCAGAAATTTTCCGCAACCTGGCGCAGCGCATGGGCTATACCGAGCCCTGCTTTGCGGACCAAGACGAGGCCCTGTGCCGCACCGCTTTCGATGCGCGCATTAGCTTTGATGCTTTGTTACAAGACGGCTTTGTTAGCCTGCCTTTGCCGCAAGCGCCGTTTGCGCAAGGCGGCTTTCCCACGCCCTCGGGGCGCTGCGAATTTTTCAGCGCCCGCATAGCCGCCTTGGGGCTGGATGGCCTGCCCGACTACCTGCCCAATTACGAAGCGGCCGGTGCCAACGGCGCCTATCCGCTGGCCATGATTTCACCCCCGGCGCGCAATTTCATGAACTCCACCTTTGTGAACGTGAAAAGCCTGCGCGGCATTGAAGGCGAGCCCAAAATTGAAATCCATGCCCAAGACGCGCTGGCGCGTGCCATCGCCGATGGCGACACGGTGCGCGTGTTCAATGACCGCGGCCAATACCATTGCAAAGCCGAAGTCAGCAGCCGTGCCCGGCCCGGCGTGGTCAACGGCCTAGGCGTGTGGTGGCGCAAGCTTGGGCCCAAGGGCACCAATGTGAATGAACTAAGCAACCAGCGCCTGACCGACCTGGGCCGTGGGCCCACGTTTTATGATTGTGCGGTGCAAGTGGAGAAGTGCGTGGCTTAGCGCAGCGCCATCAAATCCTGCTCCACCATCCACAGCCGGTCCTGGCCCCAGTAGCCGGGCAGCTCGTTGACGCGAAAACTGGGCACACCCCATAAGTCCATGTCCAGCAGCTCCAGCCGGTTGCTGGCCGCCACGGCGCGCCAACTGTCATCGACCAAAGCCTGGTCCACAAACGCTTTGTCCAAACCGGCGCGGGTGGCAATGGCGTACAAACCGCTGTCGGTGCCTGCGTCTATGCCATCGGCCCACACGCCTTGCAAAAACGACTGCGCCAATGGCAAGCCCGCGCCGGTTTTCATGGCCTGGTGCAAAACCGCATAGCCGCGCTCCACTGGCTTGCCCACCGGGTCCACCAAAAAGCCATAGCGCATGCCCACGCGCTGCGCTTCGCGCGCTACATCAGCAACGATGTACATGGACTTTTCGCGCGGCACCGCCAGCCCGCGCATCACCATGGGCAGCACGAATCGAATCTGCAACTGCGCGCCGTAATGCTCGGCCAACTGACGCACGCGCGGCAAGGCGATGTAGGTGTAGGGGCTGCGGAAAGAACAAAAATAATGCAGTTGCGCCACCGGCTTGTTTGCGGTGTGCACCGCAGGCGCGCCGTTCAAGGCAACGTCGCGCACGGGCACCAGCAGCGGAGTGGCGGGCTCGCGGCACAGGCCCTCGTCGCGCAGGCGCTGCTCTAGGTAATGCAATCGGTCTATTCCCCAATACCACTCGCCCCCATAGAAAAACGTGGCGCCCAGGTAGTGGCCTAGTTGTTTGCGCAGCGCGGTGCCCGCCGCTTTGGCGGCTTGGGCATCGCCTTGCAAATCGCCTTTACCCCGGCCTTGTGCTTGTGCTTGATCTGGGCTGTTGTGCTGCGGCTGGCCCTGCCACATACGTCGGCTGATGGCCGCTGCATCGACCACAAAACGGCCGGCCTGCAAGCTGACGGCAAGGGCAGACTCGGCAGCAGCCAACGCAGCGGGATCGGGCTGCGATACCGGTGCCTCCAAGCCGTTGGCCTGCGCCAGCAAGGCAGCATCGCGCAAGGACCAGTGCCCCAAACGCTCGCGGTCAGGCGCTGCCGAATCTTCGGGCGGGCTGACCAAATGCCCCAGCAAGTCCACGTCATAGCGATGCCCTAAGCGCTCCAGCAATTGCACACATAAATAGCTATAGGGGTCATCGGTCTGGTGGAAGTAATGCACTTGCGCGGATGCACCCTTCATGCGGCGCACCAAGCTCGCGCGCGTGCGCCCCCATTTGCGCACGCCGGGGTGGGTCAGCACACGGACCACGTGTTTGATAACTGTATTTTTGAGGGCAGACATGGGATTTTTGGAGGGCTATAGAACGGCTTGCTTGCGGATGCCACGCGCTACTTCGCGCCTCGCCAGCATACATAACTGTAGGGTTCCAAGCCTGCCCGCACGACGGGGGTTAACCCGCGATCTGTCGCGCAAAGCGCAGTCCGGTAAACGCAAATACCCGCGAACCAGCCGCGCTGAAAAGTCAGCGACAGCTAAGGCTCAAGGCCTTGCTTCGCCCTCGCCCAGCAGCTTATGCAATAGCACGCCCCCTAGCGCACCAGCCAACTGCGCCAGCACAAAGCCTAGAGCATCGTGCGGTGCAATGCCGGCAAAGCTGTCGCTCATCATGCGCCCGAACACGGCGGCTGGATTGGCAAACGAAGTGCTTGCAGTAAACCAATAGGCCGCGCCAATGTAAGAAGCCACCAGAGCCGGGGTTTTGCCTACGGGCGCCCGCAAAATCACCAACAGCAGCCCGCCGGTAGCCACCGCCTCGGCCAGCCATTGCGCAGGCCCGGTGCGTACCTTGGCGGACCATTGCAGTATGGGCAGTTCAAACATGGCATGCGCCAGCCAGGCGCCCAAAGCGGCGCCCAGCAACTGCGCCAGCACGTAACCCACTAAGCGCTGGCGCGGTAGCGCTTTGCGCCAGGCCATGACCAAAGACACGGCAGGGTTGAAATGCGCGCCACTGACCGGGCCCAAGGTTTCAATCAGCACCCACAAGGCAAACACCGTCGCAAAGGTGTTGGCCAACAAAGCCACTGCCACATTGCCGCCCGCCAAGCGCTCGGCCATGATGCCCGAGCCGATGACGGCGCACAGCAGCGCGCCAGTGCCCAAGCACTCGGCCAGGTAGTGGGCGTGGCGCTTCATGGCTGCGCCAGGCGCCGCGCCTCGTTCTCAATCGACAATTTGCCCAGGCTGGCCAAAGGCAAATTGACTAGTAGCTCTAAGCGGCGGCGGATTTGGTACAGGGTTTGGGTGAATGCGGCGCGCTTGTCATCGTCGCTGCCATCGCCTGCGGATGGGTCGGCGTAGCCCCAATGCGCGGTAGCGGGCTGGCCCGGCCAATAGGGGCAAACTTCGCCGGCGGCGTTGTCGCACACGGTAATTACCAGGTCCATGTGCGGCGCATCGGGCACGGCAAAACTATCCCAGCTTTTGCTGTGCAGGCCCTCGGTGGCAATGCCGGCACTGCGTAAAGTCTCTAGGGCCAGCGGGTGGGGCTGTTGCTGCGCGCGCGGACTGCTGCCAGCCGAATAGGCGACAAAGCGGCCCCGCCCCATGTGATTGAGCAAGGCCTCGGCCAGGATGCTGCGCGCCGAGTTGTGGGTGCATAAAAACAGGACGTTCAGGGCTTTGGTGTCGGACATAGCTACAAACCTTTAGAGGGTGGAACAAAGCGCACTTGCGCCGGTGGAAACAACTTCGCAGACGCCGCCCTGGCAACAGTTGTCGCTCAGGTAGGACAGCACTTGTTGCATGCGGTCAAAGCGGGCGCGGTAAATCAGGTTGCGCCCAGCGCGCTCTTGCGATACCAGGTCGGCATGCATCAACTCTTTAAGGTGAAAAGACAAGGTGTTGCCGGCCACCTCCAACTGCGCAGACAAATCACCCGGCGTTAAACCGGCGGGGCCGGCTTGCACCAGCGCCCGAAAAATGTCTAGGCGCGAGGACTGCGCTAAAGCGGCTAATGCGCGGACTACATCGTTTGATTCCATAATTCGATGATAGTTGAAATATATGACTTTGCCGTGACAGTTTTGGGCGCACACGCCGCTCCGCACTTGGCTAAGGCGGTGACACGCGAGCGCAGTGCGGCTATATTGCAAGCGGCTGCATGCACCGCCCTACTTTTTGCTCGGAACCCTATGTCCTACGCCCACATCCTGCTCGACCAGCAAACCCCAATTGCTACCCTCACGCTCAACCGCCCCGACAAGCGCAATGCCTTGTCGGCGGACATGATGCGCGAAATCACGCACGCACTGTGCGCGGTGGGCGAGAGCGACGCGCGCGGCCTTATCTTGGCAGCAAATGGCTCGGTGTTTTCGGCAGGCCATAGTTTTGCCGATATGGCAGGACAGGACTTAGACCATTTGCGCGCCTTGTTCGATTTGTGCACCACCATGATGAACACGGTGCAAGCGCTGCCGCAGCCAGTGATTGCCAAAGTGCATGCGCTGGCCACCGCAGCGGGCTGCCAATTGGTAGCGACTTGCGACCTGGCGCTGGCGGCGGATACGGCAGGGTTTGCGATTCCTGGTGGCAAGGCCAGCTTGTTTTGCCACACGCCCTTGGTCGCGGTGGCGCGCAATATCGGGCGCAAGCGGGCCATGGAAATGGCGCTTACGGGCGACGCCATCGACGCCGCTACTGCCGCCGACTGGGGCCTGATTAACCGCGCGGTGCCTGCCGCGCAACTAGACGCGGCCACACTGGATTTAATCGACCGCGCCAGCCGGGGCTGCACGGTCTCCAAAGGAATGGGAAAGCAGGGCTACTACCAGCAAATCGACCTGCCCCAGCCTGAGGCCTACGTAGTGTCCGGGGAACGCATGGCCCAAGGGGCTGCGCGTGACATAGCGCAAGAAAGCTTTAGTGCGTTTTTGAATAAAAGCAAGGCTTAAGAAAGCGCTGCGCAAACACCTTAGTACGAGGCCATAGGCCACGGCAATCCTTGACTTTTCGCAAACATGGATCGCCAAGTCGCTGCTCTCCTCGCGATGACGTATTTATGCAGACCCTCGTTGTCAAGCCTGAGCCACCCAATCCAGCAGTTTAAGCCGCTGCACTTTGCCCGAGGGGCCGCGCGGTAGGTCCTGCACAAAGTGAAATACCTTGGGTGTTTTATAGCGCCCCAGATGCTCATGGCAAAACGCGCGTAAAGCCACTTCATCGGCAGCGCAGCCTTCGCGCAGCACGATGCAGACCATGATCTCTTGCCCGTAATGCGCATCGGGCACGCCGGTGGCGGCAGCGTCCAGCACGCTGGGGTGGCGCAGCAGCACTTCGTCGATCTCGCGCGGCGCGATGTTCTCGCCGCCTTTGATGATCAGCTCTTTGATGCGCCCGGTGACAAAGAAAAATCCATCGGTATCCCGGTGGCCCAGGTCACCGGTGCGCAGCCAACCGTCGGGCGTAAAACTGGCGTTGGTGACCTCGGGGTTTTTGTAATAGCCCCGCATCACCTGCGGGCCACGGATGGCGATTTCGCCGGTCGTGCCATCGGGCACGGGGCGCAATTGGGCATCGATCACACAGGCCTCGCAGCCCGAGGCTTGGCCCACCGAACCGAGCTTGCGCAAGGTTGGCTCATAAGGGTTGGAAAACGAGGGCGCAACGGTTTCCGTAAGGCCCATGGTTTCGATGACGCCAATACCAAAGCGCTGTTCAAAAGCCTGCAAGTGCGCAGGTGGCAAAGCCGCAGAGGCGCTACGACAAAAACGGATGTGGCTCAAGCTTTCGCCCTTGGGCGCAGCACCTTCGAGCAAATAAGAAATCATGGTGGGCACCACGTTAATCCAGGTGCATTGCGCGTGCAGCGCCTGCTGCCAAAAACGCGCTGCCGAAAACTTGGACGGCATGGCCAGGCTGCCGCCATGGGCCAGCGGCGCCAGCATGGTGACCGCAAAAGCGTTGATATGGTAGAGCGGCAGCACCGCCAGCACGCGGTCGCGCGCACCGAGGCGGTGTTCGGCACTGATAGCCATGGCATTGGCCGCCAGATTGGACTGGGTCAGCACCACGCCTTTGGGCACGCCGGTGGTGCCCGAGGTGTACATCAGCAAAGCCATGGCCTCGGCTTGGGGTTCAGGCATGGGCGTAGGTTGTAATGAACCGAGAAGGCTGTCATCGGCATCCATATCCGGGCAGCACACCAGCAAGCCCACCGGCCGCGTCAAGGTGGCCAACACTGCTTGCACGCGCTCGGCCCAATCCGGGCTGGCGATGACCAGCTTGCAATCGCCGTGCTCCAGCACATAGCGCATTTGCTCCGGGCTGGAGAGTAGATTGACCGGGTTCACGCACCAGCCACCATGCATGGCGCCTAGCAGCAATCGCAAGGTGTTCAGGCCATTGGGCATGACCAGCGACACCGTGTCGCCCGGCTGCAAACCCTGGCCTTTAAATAGCGTAGCGACCTGCCCGCAATAATGCGAAAGCGCGGCGAAGCTTATGCTTACCGGGTTAGGCGCAGCGCTCTCGCCTACATCACCCTCGGTGCGTAAGTTCGCAGGGCCCATGCTGGCTGAGGCATGTGCGGTGCCCTCGCACCCCTGAGGTGGCTTTAGAAACGCCGCGTCAGTAACACTGCTTGGGCTCTGCGCGTTTGCGTCACCGGCATCGAGCGCCAGCGCATACAGGGCCGCTGGCCGCGCCGTGGTTTGAACCTCTAGCAGTGCCCACACCGTGCGCGGCAGCAAATCCTCGCTCATGCGCGCCCGTATTTGGCGAAATAGTCCGCCAGCAATTGGTCCTCAGACGGCACGTGCTCGGGTATGGGGCGCGAGACGCGGGTGATGTTCAGGTAATGGCGGTAATTCATGTTCTCGGAAAAATTGTTTTTGCCCCAGGTGCCGCAACCCATGGACAAACTAAAGGGTAAGCCGTTGTCAAAGCTGCCGCCGGTGGCGATGCAATGCGCCTGGTCCACGATCACGCGCGAGACCGGCAGCAGCAAGCCCAGCGCCAGCGCATGCTCAGGCCGCGCACTGTGCAAACCCACCGAATGGCCAGCGCCTTGGAACGCGTAAATACGCTCCACCATGGCCATGGCAGATTCAAAATCCGGCACACGATAGACCGTCAACACCGGGCAGAGTTTTTCGCCCGAAAACGGATAGTCCTCGCCGGCTCCCGTCTCTTCCACCAGCAACACGCGCGGCTGCAAAGCAGCCACCTCCAATAAACCCGCACGCTGCGCCACCACGGTCGCGCTTTGGCCGATCACAGCGCTAGAGAGCTTGCCATCGGGCCACATCAGCGCTTGCAAGCGCGCTTTTTGCGCGGCATCGAGCAGCACCGCACCACCGGCGTGCAGGGCTTGCAATAAAGCGGGCGCCGCAGCTTCCAACACCACGAGGCTGTTTTCAGACGAGCAACTGGTGGCGTTGTCAAAGGTCTTGGAGCGCAAGATGCGCTCGGCGGCCAAGGCCATGTCGGCGCTCTCATCGACGATACCCGCTACATTGCCCGCACCCACCCCAAAGGCCGGTGTGCCGCTGGCATAGGCGGCGCGTACATTGGCTTGCGAGCCGGTAGCGACCACCAAATCGCAAGCCGCCATCAGCGCATAGGTGGCGGCCTTGCTAATCGGCGCGGGCAGCACTTGCACCAAATCGCGCGGTGCGCCGATGCGGTCTAGCGCCGTGTGGATGTACTCCAACAAACGCGTACTGGTGGCCCAGCCTTTGGGCGAAGGCGCGACGATGACGGCGTTACGGCCTTTGAGCGCGTTGATGATTTTGTTGGCTGGCGTAGCCGCCGGATTGGTCGAAGGCGTGATGGCGCAGACCACGCCTACCGAACGGGCGATTTCGGTGATGCCGGTCAGAGCATTTTCGGAAATCACACCCACAGATTTGGCACCTTGCAAATCGCGCAGCAAGCCCAGGGTTTTGCGGTAGTTCTTGCGCAGCTTGTCGGGCACGTTGCCGATACCGGTGTCTAGCACCGCCAGCTCGGCCAGGGCCTGGTTGCGGCCCGGCTCCAAAATTGCCCAGGCCGCTGCGGCCACCAGTTCATCCACCCGCGCCTGGTCGAACTGTTCTGCAATGCGCTGCGCAGCACGGGCGCGTTGCAGCAAGTCCTGCACGATGGCCTGCGCTTCTTGCTCGGCAAGACTCAAGGGCGCAGGCGTTCTATTTACGGCCATGCTCAATCGGCCTTGATGTTGGCATCTTTCGCCAGTTTGATCCATTTGGGTACTTCGGCTGCAATGGTTTTGGCTAGTGCTTCGGGCGTACCGCCCACCGCATCGGCGCCTTGCTCCAGCAACTGGGCGCGGATGGCCGGCTCGGCCAGCACGGTGTTCAGCGCTTTGTTGAGTTTGTCGATGATGGCGCGCGGCGTTTTGGCCGGTACCAGCATGGCGTACCAGGAGTCCACTTCAAAGTCGGGCACCCCGGCTTCTTGCATGGTAGGCACGTCCGCGAACGCGGGGCTGCGTTTTACCGTGGACACCGCCAGCGCACGCAGCTTGCCTGCTTTGACCTGCGCCGCTGCCGCAGGAATAGACACCCAGAGCAAGGGCACCTGACCGCCGATCACATCGGTCACTGCCGGGCCGCCGCCCCGGTATGGAATGTGCGCCATTGGGGCCCCTGTTCGCAAGACCATTAACTCGCCCGCCAAATGGCCGGGCGAACCATTGCCCACAGAGGCGAAAGAAAACTTGTCCGGTGCGGCCTTGGCCTGCGCCACCACATCGGCCACGCTGCGCACCGGCACCGCCATATTGGCCGCCAGCAATTGCGGCAGGGAAGCGACCAGACCTACCGGCTCAAAATCTTTGATGGTGTCAAAGGGCAGTTTGGGGAAGATGGCCGGGTTGATGGTGTGCGAACTCAGAGTAAACAACACGGTATAGCCATCGGGCGCGGACTTGGCGACGATATCGGTGCCCAGCGAACCCCCGGCGCCGCCTTTGTTGTCGATCACGATGGGCTGGCCCAATGCTGCTTGCAGGCGCTGCTGCACGATACGCGCCACCACGTCGGTACCGCCGCCGGGCGGATAAGGCACCACGAACTTGATGGGTTTTTCGGGGTAAGCGGCTTGGGCCAGGGCGGCCAGCGGCGCGCCACATGCCAAGACGAAAGCCAAGGCAAGCGCCCACACAGAGCGTGGCTTGAACGAAAGACGGGAAATGGTGTGCATGGTGTGTCTCCTTCTTGGTTGTGCTTGGGATCGCTGCCCAGTGCAGATTGTGCACCGGACCCATGGGCTGGACCGGTTGGGCTGGGTAAAACCCGACAGCCACGTTGGCACGGCCTATGGCACGGCGCTTGCGTACACAGTCACCAAGCCGAACAAAATCGCCCGCGCAACCTGTGAACGTCGCGGTTTTGACAGTGTGTCCCCTTTTTTGCCAGGAAACCGCCATGACCGCCCGATTGCTCACCACCATCTTCACTTTATCAAGTGCCTTCGGCCGCTGGACCTGGGCGATCGCACTGGCACTGGGCCTGTCGGTCACTGGCATGCCCGGCGGCGCGTGGGCGGCCAGCACGACTGACCTGAACCTCTCTAGCCTCAAGGCCAGCCACAGCTACACGCCCAGCCTGGGCGAGAGCCTGGAGCGCATCGTCACCAAGACCATGCCCAACAGCCCGCTGCGCGCCGATATTTTGGCCCACGCCTTTGTCGCCCTGAACCCGCAAGCCTTCAGCAAGGCTGCACCGCTACGCACCCTGGGCACCGCCACGCTGCGAGTGCCCAACCACAACCAGCTCATGCACATCGCACTTGCAAGCGGCATCGAAACGCAGCAGGCATTAGCGCCCAAAGCGGCCCCCGCGCCAGCCCCCGAGCGGCGGGAAAATTGGGTGCGCTACGCCGGCGGCCCCGTCAAAACCCCGGCCAAGGCCGACGCCGCCAGCGACGAGCGCCTCCACTGGGTCCGTTACCTGGGCGGCACACTGGCGCGCGCCTTTAGCGATAGCCCGGCCCGCGCCGAAACCCAAAACTGGGTGCAATACCCAGCAGTAGCACGTGCTGAGACCCAGACCTGGGTGCAATACCCAGCAGTAGCGCGGGTCGCACCTGCGCCTGCCGCCCTGCCCGAAGCCAGCATAGACACCAGCAAATGGGTGCGCTATGTGTCCAATCGACTCTACCCGCAGCAGCAATTCGCGCAATTGTTCGACTAATGCTGCAGCCGCTACACGCGACGCTGAGCGCAGCGCAGCCCCATCGTAGCTAGCCGCTAGCCCAAAAGCCTGAAATCCTCATCCATTGCCATGGCTTGGCGGCGTGGCGATGAATCCGCACTTCATTCACACAGAAAACCGCATCGATTCGCTGCGCTCGTAGCGACGCAAGGGGGTTTCCAAGTGCTGAAATCGATTATTTACTGCATATTTGTTAACTATTACCCAAAAAACTAATTAATTTGTGCATAATAAAAGGGATTGAAACACCTCCCGCACAAATTTCTGCTGCTGAACCCAACACGCGTGGCCAGCGCAGTCAGCTTGATGCGGCGCATTAATTAGCACGCATGCAAAAACCTCATCGCCAGTCCGGAATGACACTCATAGAGCTCATGGTGGCCGTCGCCATTTTGGGTATCTTGTTGGCTATTGGGATTCCCGGCATGCGGGACATGAGCGAAACCGAAGCGTTACGCAGCCACACCAATACTTTTTTTAGCACCCTGCGCTACGCCCGCTCCGAAGCTATTCGCAACCGGGCGCAAGTGGTGATTTGCCCCAGCAACAACAGCGAGAGCGCCAGCCCCAGTTGCTCCAACGGTGATGCCGACCCGTGGGAACCTGGTTGGATTATGTTTGTCAACCGTGATGGGGACCCCGATTACAGCTTTGACATAGGGGCAGATACCTTGTTGCGTGTGCAAGGACCTATCACCACCAGTGGTGGCATTGCCAAACTATCCAGTCCCAATAAATTGGTGTACCGCAGCACGGGCCTATTAAAAATTGGCGGCAGCAGTTCGTTTACCTTCAATACAAAAAGTATGAACCTGGCGCAAAAAAAGCGTATTTGCATTGCACTGTCTGGGCGGGCACGCATCTCAGCGAGTCTGGATGCGTGCACTTAAGTGGCCTAAATACCTAATGTTCGACCACCGCGCAACGCCCGTGAAAACTTTTTCTCGGTTCACCCACAAGTACCAAACCGGCGCCTCGATGCTCGAAGTGCTGATCGCCATATTGATTATGTCATTTGGCATTTCCGGCGCCGCGCTATTGATGGCGGCCACGATGCAGTACAACAAAACTTCGCAATACCAAATGGTAGCTTTGCAAATCGCCACACAACTGGCTGAAACTATGCGCGCCAATACCGATGGTTTTATGGCAGATGCCTATGTCAAGACAAATACCTATTCTTCTAATCTGGCCCCCATACCGGTACCTATCTGCGCGAATGCAGCAGCATGCAGTAGCACCGAAATCGGCAGTATTGATAAAGCACAAATTGCCAATACGCTACGCCTAGCACTTCCCGGGGGCGACTTCAATATCCAGCGCAATGGCACACGGGCCGATATCTGGATTATGTGGATGGAACCAAGCACCACGGCGTCCATGGCATTGGGCAGCGCCAATTGCCGGGCTGCGGCCATCAGCGCAAATGGCGAGCGACCGCGGTGTTTGTATATAAGGGCTGCGCTATGAAAAGCCCCGCAAGCCAATCCAGCGCACAAAGCGGCTTTAGCCTGGTGGAGTTGCTGATCGCCATGGCCATCGGCCTGGTGCTACTGGGCGCCATCCTATCCATTTACATAGGTACCACGGTGGCAGGGCGGCAAAGTGACACGGTGTCGCGCATGAGCGAAGATGCTTCCATTGCACTAGAAACCTTGGCAAGGCATATCCGCATGGCCGGGTATAGCCAACCGATGGTGACAGCGGGGGGCAATAGCGCCACGATCAATGAACAAGAAGCGCGGACTGCGGACAGTAATTTCGCGGGCGGCGGACTAAAAGGATGTGATGGTGGCTTCAGTCGCACGACGGACCCTTGGGATGCGCTGACCTGTACCAATACAAGTACCCAACCGGACGACATTGCAGTACGGTATGAAGGCGACAGCTTTAATACCGAGGCGGCAGGCGGCAATAACGCATCCGACTGCCTAGGCCAGGGGGTCGGGACCAATACCAACTCTGCGGTTAAGAGCGGCGTGCAATTCACCTTGGTGGAGGCACGATTTTTTGTCAGCGGAAATAATGAACTGAGTTGCGCGGGTAATGGCCAGGCTAGTTTTATATCCCAGCCCTTAGTCGCTGGCGTCGAATTTATGCGTGTGCGCTATGGCATTGCGCGCGACAACACCGAAAGCCAGGTAGCTTCATTCGCGACGGCGGCAGAAATCAATGCACTGGGCGGCAATGCAGATCAGAACTGGGGCCGGGTGGTGGCGGTGCGCATTTGCATCCAAATGATCAGCGCCAGCCAAGACCAGAACAAGTTCGTTCCTTATTACAACTGTGATGGCACCCTCACTACGCCCACAGACAAATACTTGCACCGCGCCTACAGCACTACGGTGAGTGTGCGAAACCGCACTGGGATTGCCCAATGACAGCGCTGCCTGCCCCTATGCAAAGGCGAGCACCCCGTGCGCAAGGCGAGCGCGGAATCGTCCTCTTACTGGTGCTGATCATTTTGGTCGTTCTGTCAGGCGCGGCCATTTGGGCTGCCAAGGCGTCCATATCGGGAGAGCAGGTAGCCAACAATATTCGCACTAGCGCCAATGTCACCGAATTGGCCGAGTTGGCTTTGCGCTACTGCGAAGACGCCGTCATCCAGAACAAGGCGGCCGTGATCCGCCTGCCCATTCCAGTAGATGCCTCCAGCGATGCCTTGCCAAACGCCTGGCAAACCTTGACTAACTGGCCTACAAGTGCGGGCAAGACCAACCAAGTGCCTGAGGCGCAATTGCAAGACGCGTTGGGCTATAGCCCAGCCCAAGCGCCGGTTTGCATGATTGAAGTATTGCGGCTTGCGCCCATTGATATGCAACGTATGCAAGGTTTTTTAATCACCGCACGCGGGTTTTCGCAAGACTATGTGGAGGCCGCCAACGGTGCCATTACCTCTGGCACCGATGCCTGGGTCCAATCCATGATTCGTTTTTAGGAGCCAGCCATGCACCAGCCCAATTACCTGACGCGCCTGGTGGTCTGCTGCGCGCTGTTAGCCGCAAATTTGCATGCCGAGATTGCCACCTCGCCATTGACTACGCAAAGCTGGGTTGCACCTAATGTGATCGTGACGCTGGATGATTCACCCTCCATGAACGAGGAATGCATTCCCAGCGATCTGTGCATTGATGGAAACCTGAAAGTCGATTTTAAAGTCCTTGGTTTTAGCAGTGTCATGCGCTACCTTAAGTACGACAACCTCAACAACAGCGCAAATGCCAAGGCCATCGCAGGCATACCCTACGGGGATAACCCTGTGTTTGGCGGCGTTACCACCTACGACGGCAATTTGTTGGCAGCACAAATGCGATCGGCAAGCACCAACCCGACTTACTACAACCCGAGAAAGCTCTATGTCCCATGGCCAAGCCAGGGGGGCTTGAATTTTGCTAACGCCGATCCCAAAAAGGCCTATTACGATCCGAGTGACCCGCGCATCACGCATTCCGCGCAGGCCAACGCGGTATGGACTACGTCTTCAGACCTGCCCACCATTGACTTGACAGCAGAACTTACCATGCAGTTGGACATTTGCTCCACCGTATCACTGGCGCAGTGCAAGCCCTCGACACCTACATTCAAGCCCGCCCAATACTTCAACAAGCAAGACAATGGCGACGGTACGCAACTCTCGCACTTCACACAGGTTGTCATCTCCGCCAGCGGGAACCCGGATTTCAATAAGTCGCCGAATCGCACTGACTGCAGAGGCAATAAATGTACGCAAGCAGAAGAACTCCAAAATTTCGCTAATTGGTATAGCTATTACATGCCTGGTATGAGCGCCGGCGTATTGACCTACGACGCCAATAATTTGCTGGCCAGACAGATGCGTTCCGCTTCGAATAATTCGGCCTACTACAGCCCGCAACGGCGCTATATGCCTTGGCTTAAAGCAGACGGGACTTACTATCCACAAGCCAGCACACAGCAAGCGCGCTATGACCCTAACGATGCAAGTGAAACACTAGACCTTAGCCAGCAAATCACAGCTTCTACAAAATTTTGCACTGCCTTAGCCTGGTCAAAATGCCCACCAAAAACCGAAACTTTTTATCCTGCGCAGTACTATATAAAGCGCGATGGAACCGACGGAACCAGCACAGACCACTATACCCAGGTCATTATTAACACCGGCAATAGTTTCACCAAATATGCCGCTCGCACCGATTGTGCGGCAGGCGTTTGCACGCCCGCTGAAGAGTTGCAAAATTTCGCCAATTGGTTTACTTACTACCGCACCAAATGGCTGACGGCCAAGGCCGTCATTTCGCAAACCTTCAAAGCGATCCCTGGAGAGGTTCGATTAGGCTACGGCACGATCTCCAAGAACATAAACAACAACCTGATTGATGGGGAGTTAACAGGTGTTCTGGAGCGGGGCGTCCGCCCGTTCAATGACGCGGGAGTGAATAACACGGCACGCAGCGACTTTTATAACTGGTTACTCAACCTCAATTTCACCACCAATGGTGCGGCTACGCCCTTACGCAGGGCCATGATTGAAGTGGGCAACTATTACATGCGTAATGACAATGCAGGGCCTTGGGCAGAGATGCCGGGTGGTAGCGACACTACTGCCCACAAGGTATGCCGACGCGCTTTGCACCTCTTGATCACCGATGGTGCCTGGACTGGTGAAGCTGCATCCAACTTAACTAACGTCAAGACTGGGCCAGGTAATCGCTCAGTTGCTACGGGCACGCTACTGAATGTGAACGTCGATGGGTCTTACCAGCCCCCTTTCAGGGACAGTTATGCAAATACCTTGGCCGATGTGGCTATGTATTATTGGAAAACCAATTTAAGGTCCGACTTGACGGGAACTGTCACCCCACCGCAGTCCGAGAAAGACCTGGGCCGCAATGCCACGTGGCCGCATATGGTGAACTACACCATCGGCTTCGGAGTGAATGGAACACTTCGCAATCCCCAGGATAGTGCGGCATTGACAAATGGCACCGCATCATGGCCGCCTATTACAAGCGACGCCAGCACAAGCGACGCCAGCAAGATCGATGATCTGTGGCACGCCGCCTGGAACAGCGGTGGCAAGTCTTTTAACGCCATCGATCCCGGTTCTTTAAGCGTCTCCCTGGCTGAGGTGATCGAATCCATGAAAGAGCAAGTCGGTTCAGACGCTCCCTTGATTTTGCCCAGCCGCTTTGTCACTTCTAATTTTGTTTACATACCCTCGTATAAGAGCAAAACATGGTCAGGCGATTTGCTTGCCTACGCCTTTGATAGAAATACGGGTGACCGGCTCAAGGATAGCGATGGAAAATACGCTGATGCAAGCTGGTCAGCAGCAAGCCGCTTAAAACTAATGAGCGCAGAGAACCGCAATATTTTTACTTTTGACGGCAGCAACCGCTTTGAGTTTACTTACGCCAGCCTCAATGCACAGGGTTTGGTTTCGCGCCTGACCGCTAACAGCGCGAAAGCCGAGGATTTGATCAATTACCTGCGTGGCGATAGCACATTTGAAGGCACAGAAGGTACAAGCTACCGCGCGCGTCCGGACGGTAAATTAGGCGATATTATCAACTCGCCCCCCCTCTTGGTATCCGATGGGGAAGACGCTTCCTACGATTTCCTAAAGCCTCCCGCTTCAGGTGGTACCCGCGGCAATTACCGGCAATTTCTGCTGGACAAGAAGAAGCGCAAAGGCCTGGTGTTTGTAGGTGCCAATGATGGGATGCTGCATGCCTTTGATGCAGTAAACGGCGATGAAAAATTTGCGTATATTCCTAAAACAGTGCTTGGCGATTTGTATCGACTAAGTGCCACCGGGTATGTGCACCGCTATTATGTAGACGGCCCCTTGGTGGAGGCCGATGTCTATGACACTCGCGTCACGCCAAGTGACAGCGATACCGCTTGGCGCAATATCGTCGTGGGCACTGGAGGGGCAGGGGCGCGCAATATTTTTGCTATCAATGTACCTGTTAGGTCCAACGGCAGTAGCAGCACCGCCTACCCACCTGTGGCCAATGATATTTGGTGGGAAGTAAATAACAACGATCCGGGATTTGCAGAATTGGGCCATGTGCTGCAAAAACCCGAAGTGGGCATGATGCGTGACGGCAGGTGGGTAGTGGTAGTGGGCAACGGCTATGACAACGGCAATGGAAAGGCCAAGCTGTTCATCATCAATGCCATTACCGGCGCTCTTATTAAAAGCCTTGAGGTCAACACCACAGGAATTAATGGCCTGGGCGGCGTACGCCTCGTGCTGGATTTAGAACGCCAAATCACGGCGGCCTATGCCGGAGACTTGCAGGGCAATCTCTGGAAATTTGATTTGTCGAGTGGAAACTCCAATGAATGGGTAGTAGGCTTTGGGGGCAAGCCTTTGTTTCAAGCCAAATATAACAATGTAACGACGCAGCCGATTACAGCGGCGCCCCTGTATCTTGCCCATCCGCAAGGTGGCAATCTGGTGGTGTTCGGTACAGGCAAATTGTTCGAAGTGGCGGACCAAAGTAACACCGACAAGCAGACTTTGTATGCGGTTTGGGATAGGGTGTTGGCGGGCCAACCCTCAGGCATTCAAGCAGCCACTGACTACATAGACACACCTATGGCAAGTGCCATGGTGTCACGCAGCAAGTTGGTAGGGCAAAGCATGTCGGCCATCTCCGGCACCAATTTCTACAGTGCAACGAACTACCTAGTGAATTACCCTAGCAACCGCGGCTGGTTCATTGATCTCGATATGAATCCACCCGGATTGCGCATGGTATTCGCTCCTCAGATGACCATAGGGAAAGTCTTCTTACAAACCTTGGCGCCACCCGGCAGTACAACAGACCCTTGCGCGGAGCTACGGGGTAAAAGCGTAAGCTTTATCGTCAACCCATTTACTGGTAGCGCGTCGGCACCCACTTTTGATGTGAATGCGGACGGAAAAATTGATGCTGCCGATGCAAGTTACGCTTCGAATGCAATTAATGCCGTGGCGGTGGCATCCGACGATATGAGCGGCGCCACCTTCAGCCAAAAAGTGGGCTCTGGCGCGAATATTGCCGTGCTTACCACTGCATTCGGGCAAAGAACGGTTGCCGGAGCCCAAAAAAACGCGTTTCGCCGCACTTGGAGGCAAATCATTAACCGTCCACGTCCCGTGGCGGTGGCCACGCCTGGAGTGGGCAACTAAGCCCGCAATAGGCTCTATGCAAACCATTTTTTCGCTCTCTTTTTGCCCATCATCTCTATGAAACAACGCGGCTTTACGTTGATGGAACTGATGATAGTGGTGGCCATCGTTGGCATCTTGTCGGCCATCGCTATTCCCAGCTACCAAGAGTCCGTGCGCAAGTCGCGCCGTGCCGAGGCGCGTGGGCAATTGCTGGAGGTGGCGCAGTACATGCAACGCTTTTATTCGCAAAACGACAGTTTTGCGGCCGCTAAGGATGGGACGGCAGTTGCGATTCCTAGTGACCTGGCCAAGGTGCCGCGCACCGCTGCGCCGGGCAATCAAAGCTATGACATTAGCTACACCACGCCAGTGGCCGGTGGTACCAACCCAGGCCTGGTATTTTTCAAAATCCAGGCAGTACGCAAAGCGGGCGGTCCGATGGACGGTGACCATTGCGGGGACTTCACCCTCGAAAACACGGGCACACGCGGCCTGCTAGATGCCACAGAAAGCCTTGCAAATTGCTGGAAATAGGTGTGCCTTCGCCGCTGCCATACCTCGCGGCGCGGTGCGCCGATAGTGCTTAGTGTGCAATGCTTTGCAGACTATCAGCGCCTGGCGCGCGCCAGTAAACCCAGCACATCACCCATGGCATGGGACACGGTCTGGTTTTGCAGATCCAGCACGGCGCTGCGTGCAAAGTAAGCGCTCAAATCCAAGCCCAGCCCCACGGCGCACAAACTGATGGCACCCTCGCGCTCTAGTTGACGGGCACTGTGTTGCAAGTCGCGGTCCAGGTAATGCGCATCGTTGGCCAAAACGGTCGCACCGTCCATCGGGCTGCCATCCGAAAACACCACCAATATGCGGCGCTCTGCGTCCTGCGCGCGCAAGCGCTCTGCCGCCCAACGCAGGGCTTCGCCATCCACACATTCACGAAACATATCGGCCTTGAGCAAAGCAGCCAAACCTGGTTTGCTGCGCCGCCAAGGCTGCCCGCTGTCCTTGAAAACCATGTGGCATAGCTCATTGAGCCGTCCCGGTTGCGCGGGCTTAGCGGCGCGGCGCCAGTCGCGCATGACGCGGCCACCATTCCAGGTGTTGGTGGTGTAACCCAGTACCTCGGTGGCGACACCGGCCATGTCCAGGGCGCGGGTTAACAAGTCCACCAAGGGCGCGAGTTTGTCCATGTGCTGCTTCATGGAGCCGGAGCAATCAAGTAATAGGGTAAGCGCTACATCGGCGCGCGGGGTGCGTTGGGGCAGGCGGAACACGCGGTGCTCGTCTGGCTTGGCCACCAATTGCGCCAGGCGACTACCGTCGATATGCCCGCTGTCTTGCGCGCTTTCCCATCCGTCGATCTGCGGCAGCGCCAGCAAAGCCTGCAAGCGCCGGGCCAGGCGTGCGGCGCTCACGCCGCTGGTGCGCACGCTCTCATCCAATTGGCCACGCAGCTCCTGCAACTGGGCTGGGCGCACCAAGTCGGTGGTGTGCACTTCGCGGTCGTAGCGGGTGCTAAACACCCGGTAGCTGTGCACCGCGTCTGGCTGTTCATCACGCGCATCCAAAGCGCTGGCAAAGCCGCTTTCCTCACCGGCCTCAAAGTCCACCCATATTTGCAGCCAGGTGTCTTCTTCCTCCTTGTCGTCTGGAGCAGCTTTGTCGGCCTTGCCCGCAGCTTGCGAAGCGCCCTCAGCCAGATCGGCCACCACCTGGGCAATGGCTAAGGCATGTTGCGCATAAAGCGCTTGGTCGCGGCGGCTACGGCGCAAGGCGGCTAGCGCGTGGCCGATATGCGGCACCAGGCCAAAACGGGTGGCTTCGAGCATGTCTTCCAAAGCTTCATCCACAGGCTCAGCGGTCACCCGCGCCCGGCCGATTTGCGCGACCGTCAGCAGCAACATGCCTTGCGCCGACTCATGCAAACGCGCTGTCACAAAGGCATGCGACCAGGCCCTAAAGCGCGCCACCATATTGCTACGCACGCCCGGCCACTGCGCGGGTACCAGGGACTCGGCGCGGTATTGCTCCAGCACATCAAACACCCGCCGCGCCATGGCGCGTTCGGGCCGCAATTGACGGTGCAATTGCTGATCGCTAAATCGCAGCCGCAGTGCGATGCCATCGGCGGCGCCCCGAAATGAGACCACAGTGGCTGCGTCTGACAGGCTGGCAGCGCCAAGGCTTTGCAACGATGTGGCCTGCGGATGCAGATGCGGCGCAAAACTGGGCAGCGCGCTATCCCCTGCGTACCAATGCGGGCCGCGTGCGTGCACCTCGCGCTGCGCGCTCAGGGCGCGCAAGGTGGCGGCGCACAGGGCGTCCAGGCGCTGTTGCCTGCGTACGTGCGCTTGCACGGTGTCAACCGGGTCTGCGCTCATATTGACTCTTTTAGGCAGCGGGAAACAATGGACGGTCGAAGCAGCGCTGAAAGTATTCAGCCACCAAGGCGTGCTCGGCTTCGTCGCATTTGTTCACATAGGTCAGGCGCAGCGCAGTGGCCAGGTCGCCAAAGAGTTGAAGGTTTTCGGCCCAGCTAATCACGGTGCGCGGCGACATCAGGGCTGACACATCGCCAGCCGCAAAGCCTTTGCGCGTGAGGTCCGCCAGCGCCACCATTTGCACAAGCAAGTCTGACTGCGCAGCCATGGCCGGTACGCGCGCCTGCACGATGGCGGCTTCTTCCGGCGCGCTAAGGTAATTGAGCGCGGCCACCACATCCCAGCGGTCTAGCTGCGCATGGTTGAGCCGCTGCGCACCGAAATACAGGCCATTGAGATTGCCTTGGCCGATGGTGTTACTAGTAGCAAACAAGCGAAATTGCGCATGCGGGTGGATGACGCGGTTTTGGTCTAGCAAAGTGAATTGCCCATCGCGCTCGAGCACGCGCTGGATGACGAACATCACATCGGGCCGGCCCGCATCGTATTCATCAAAAATCAGGGCCATGGGACGCTGCAAAGCCCAGGGCACTATGCCCTCCTGAAACTCGGTGACTTGTTGGCCCTCGCGCAGCACCACGGCGTCGCGACCCACCAAATCAAGCCGGCTGATGTGGCCGTCCAGATTGACCCGTACACAAGGCCAGTTCAGGCGCGCGGCCACTTGCTCGATGTGCGTGGATTTGCCGGTGCCGTGCATGCCTTGCACCAGCACGCGCCGGTTGTGCGCGAAGCCCGCCAACAGGGCCAGCGTGACGTCCGGGTTGAAGCGGTAGGCGCTGTCGATGGCCGGCACCAGTTCGCTGCGCTCGGCAAACGCAGGCACCTGTAAATCGCTGTCAATGCCAAAAGTGCTGCGCACCGGAACGTGGTGCATGGTAGGCGGGGTGGGCAATGTCATATGCGCATCCAAAGAGACTAAATGAGTGTGAAAGCTTTTGCTAGTTAGACGTAAACGCGTACGCTATTGCTTTGGCAGTTATAGGGCGCGCAAATCGCAGTCAGCTTCACGCGCGCTGCGCATCATCGTGCCCGCTGCCCGCGGGCGTGGCATCGGCTTCGATCTGGCTTAGGGCCTTGGCCGCACTGTGCAAAGCCGGCAGCAAGGCCAGGGCTTTATCTGCCGCCATGCGCATCAAAGGCGCTTGCACCGCGACGCACAAATTGGCCCGCCCCAGCGCCGAGGGCACGGCCACCGCCACGCACATGAGGCCGGGCAAAAATTCTTCGTTGTCCAGCGCAAAACCCTGGCGTTTGACGGCGCGGATTTCGGCCTCCAGGGCCTCGGGCTGGGTCAGGGTTTTCGGGGTGTAAGCCTCTAGCGGCACATGGGCTAGCAGGCGCTGGCGCTGGACGGGCGTCATCTGGCTTAAAAATATTTTGCCGCTGGCCGAGCAATGCACCGGCACGCGCGAGCCGGGGTGCAAATAAAAGCGCAGCGGCGCGGGCGTCTCCACCCGGTCTAGGTAAATCACCTCGCTGCCGCTCAAGGCCGTGAGGTTGCAGCTTTCACCCACGTCGCTCACCAGTTTGCGCAGCACTGCATGGCGCGCGCCATGGGCGGTGTCGTTGAGCAGCAGGTTTTCGGCCAGGCGGCGCAGGCGCAGGCCGGTGCCGTACAAGCGCCCGTCGCCGCTGCGGCTGAGCAGATGCGCGGCCTCCAGTTGCTGCAGCATGCGGTGCAGCGTGGGCTTGGGCAAAGCGGTCTCGTCGGCCAGGCTTTGCAGGGAGAAATACTGGTCTTTGGAGGCAATGACCTCTAAGAGCGCGAAAAGGCGCAAAGTGGGCGTGTCCCCATTAATTTCCAGAGGCAGCGCGGGGGACAAGGCGGTGAGCGTAGGCATGGCCAGATGGTAACGCAATCTTATCAAGGTATCAATAAATGGAATGTTTTGTTTCGAATATTAGATTTTTTATTGCATAAAAAGATGTTTTTCGATATAGTCGCTTCAAATTCCGGTTTCCGGAATATTTTGTACCATAAGCCAGTCTTTTTGGTGCAATGCAGCATATTTTTTACCCAGGAGAAGCTTTTATGCCCCAAGCCCCCAAAGACAATCGCACCGTGGTCAGCGGCGTGCAAAAAATGACGCCTTCCGAGGCCTTTGTCGAGACCATGGTCGCCAACGGCGTGACCGACATCTTTGGCATCATGGGCTCGGCGTTTATGGACGCCATGGACATCTTCGCCCCGGCCGGTATTCGCTTGGTGCCGGTGGTGCATGAGCAAGGCGCGGGGCACATGGCCGACGGTTATGCCCGCGTCTCGGGCCGCCACGGCGTGGTGATCGGGCAAAACGGCCCTGGCATCAGCAACTGCGTCACCGCCATTGCCGCCGCTTTTTGGTCGCACAGCCCCGTGGTGATGATCACGCCCGAGACCGGCACCATGGGCATGGGCCTGGGTGGCTTCCAAGAGGCGCACCAGTTGCCTATGTTTCAAGAGTTCACCAAATACCAGGGCCATGTGAACAACCCCAAGCGCATGGCCGAGTACACCGGCCGCTGCTTTGACCGCGCTATGTCAGAGATGGGCCCTACGCAGCTCAATATCCCGCGCGATTATTTTTACGGCGAAATCCAGTGCGAAATCCCCAAACCCATGCGCGTGGAGCGCGGCCATGGTGGCGAAAACAGTCTGGCCGCTGCGGTGGAAATGCTGGCGCAGGCCAAGTTCCCGGTCATTCTGTCCGGCGGCGGCGTGGTGATGGGCGATGCGGTGGCCGAATGCGTAGCCTTGGCCGAGCGCTTGGGCGCGCCAGTGGCCAATGGCTATTTGCGCAACGACTCCTTCCCTGCCAGCCACCCGCTGTGGGCCGGCCCGCTGGGCTACCAAGGCTCCAAGGCGGCGATGAAGTTGATTGCGCAGGCCGATGTGGTGATCGCGCTGGGTTCGCGCATGGGCCCGTTTGGCACCCTGCCCCAGCATGGCATGGACTACTGGCCCAAAGATGCCAAGATCATCCAGGTGGAGGCCGACCACACCAATTTGGGCTTGGTCAAGAAAATCACCGTGGGCATCCACGGCGACGCCAAAGCGGTAGCCAAAGAGTTGCTACGCCGCCTGAGCAGCATGACGCTGGCCAGCGATGCGACCAAAGCGCAGCGCGCCGCCACTATTGCCACCGAGAAAGCCGCCTGGGAAAAAGAGCTGGACAGCTGGACACACGAGCGCGACGCATACAGCCTGGACATGATTGACGAAGCCAAAGGCGAACGCACACCCACAGGCGGCACCTATTTGCACCCACGCCAGGTGCTGCGCGAACTGGAAAAAGCCATGCCCCCGCGCGTGATGGTGTCCACCGACATCGGCAATATCAACGCGGTGGCCAACAGCTATTTGCGCTTTGACGAGCCACGCAGCTTTTTCGCGCCCATGAGCTTTGGTAACTGCGGCTACTCGCTGCCCACCATGATCGGTGCCAAAGCCGCCGCCATGGACCGCCCCGCCGTAGCCTACGCGGGCGACGGTGCTTGGGGCATGAGCATGTCAGAACTCATGACCGCTGTGCGCCACGACATTCCCGTCACCGCCGTGGTCTTCCATAACCGCCAATGGGGCGCCGAGAAGAAAAACCAGGTTGACTTTTACAACCGCCGCTTTGTGGCCGGCGAACTGGAAAGCGAAAGCTTTGCAGGTATCGCCATTGCCATGGGTGCAGAAGGCATCGTGGTGGACAAGCTTGAAGACGTGGGTCCCGCTTTCAAGCGCGCTATCGACATGCAAATGAAGGAAGGCAAAACCTGCGTCATCGAGATCATGTGCACCCGCGAATTGGGCGACCCCTTCCGCCGCGACGCGCTGTCTAAACCGGTGCGCTTTTTGGATAAGTACAAGGACTACGTTTAAAGCGCGCAGCGTCCATACCGGGCGGCAGCATGGATTACGCACATCCGCGATTGCAAGCGCTGATGGCCCGCGCGATAGCGCAGGCAGGCCACAGCCCAGCCGCGCTAGGCTTGGTCTATCCCTGCGATGCGCTGGCCCTGGATGCAGCGCGGCGCATCCAAGACAGCGGCATGGCGCGCCCGGTGCTGATCGGCCCGGCGTCGCGGATTGCCGCGGCTGCGGATGCGGCGCAAGTGGATGTGCGTGATTTCGAGTTGATAGACAGCGGCAGCGCAGCACCGGATGCGGCCTTGCGCGCCTGCGCCTTGGCGCGCAGTGGCGAAGTGCGCGCCTTGATGAAAGGCTCGCTGCATACCGATGAATTGATGGCTGCGGTGGTGAACAAAGAAGCCGGGCTGCGGGGCAATAGCCGCATCAGCCACGCTTTTGTGTTTGACCTACCGCGCTACCACAAGCTCTTGGCGCTGGCCGATTGCGTGGTGAATATCGCGCCGGATTTGAAAACTAAAAAAGACATTGTGGGCAATGCCGTGGCCTTGTTGCACCAGCTTGGTATCGCCCAGCCCAAAGTGGGCATCGTGGCCGCCGTAGAGGTGGTGAACCCCTCGATTCCTGCCACGCTCGATGCCCAGGCCTTGGTGGACATGGCGCGCGCAGGTGCTTGGCCGGGTGCCATCGTGGAAGGGCCGTTTGGTTTTGACAATGCGTTTTCTGCAGAGGCTGCGCGTATCAAAAAAATCGAATCGCAAATAGCCGGTGATGCGGACCTGCTCCTCATGCCCGACCTCAATGCCGGCAATATGCTGTACAAGAGTTTTAACTATGTGGGAGGCGGCGACTGCGCGGGACTGGTGCTGGGTGCGCGTGTGCCTATCGTGCTCACGTCGCGCGCCGATTCGCTGCAATCGCGCATGGCCTCGGTGGCGCTGGCGGTGCTCGCCGCTGCGCCGGGCTAGCCCCCTCATAAACGTATGCGGCAAACGCAAACCCGATAACAAAAAGAGACAAACACCATGTTTAAATTTTTGTCCTCCGAGCCCCTGCACCAGCCGCTCGAGGCCCCCACACCGGTCGATGAGACCACCATCAAATGCACCACCTGCTATATGTGCGCCTGCCGCTGCGGCATACGCGTGCATTTGCGCGAAGGTGAAGACGGCCCCGAGGTACGCTACATCGATGGCAACCCGAACCACCCGCTCAACCAAGGCGTGATTTGCGCCAAAGGCGCTTCAGGCATCATGAAGCAAAAATCGCCTGCGCGCTTGACGCAGCCCCTGCTGCGCAAAGCAGGCAGCGCGCGCGGTGCTGCCGAGTTTGAAGCCATTAGCTGGGAGCGCGCCTACGAGCTCTTGACCACTCGCCTGGCGCATATCCGCGCCACCGACCCCAAGAAATTTGCGCTGTTTACCGGCCGCGACCAAATGCAGGCGCTCACCGGTTTATTCGCGCGCCAGTTTGGCACGCCCAACTACGCAGCGCACGGCGGCTTTTGCTCGGTGAATATGGCGGCGGGCATGATTTACAGCGTGGGCGGAAGCTTCTGGGAATTTGGCGGGCCGGATCTGGAGCGCGCCAAAGTCTTTGTCATGATTGGCACCGCCGAAGACCACCACAGCAATCCCATGAAGATTGCGATCTCCAAATTCAAGCGCGAGGGCGGGCGCTTTATCTCCATCAACCCGGTGCGCACCGGCTACTCGGCCATTGCGGACGAATGGATTCCTATCAAGCCCGGCACCGATGGCGCGCTCTTGATGGCGCTCTTGCATGAACTGATCCGCACCGACACACTGGACCATGCTTTCTTAAAGCGCTTCACCAATGCGCCGCAATTGGTAGTGCTAGACGAAGGCGCACGCGAAGGCTTGTTTGCCTTTGACCCCAACCCGGAAAAAGGCCCACCCGGCGATGGCCGCAACCCCCACAACAAACTGATTTTTGACAAGGCCAGCGGGCAAGTGCTCAACGCCTACCCCGAAGGCATTGCCGACGGCTGCGACCCGGCCCTAGAGGGGCACTACACGCTGAGCGATGGCACGCGGGTAGCGCCCGCGTTTCAGTTGCTGCGCGATCGTGTGGCTAGCTGCACGCCCGAGTGGGCCGCAGCGATTACCGGCATCGCCGCCGAGCGCATCGTGGCACTGGCGCAAGAGATGGGGCACGCGGCCCTCCAGCAAGCCTTTGAATTGCCCATCCCCTGGACCGATGCTTGGGGCAAGCTACACCCCACTACGCAAGCGCGGCCCTTGGCTTTCCATGCCATGCGCGGCCTGGCGGCGCATTCCAACGGCTTTCAGACGGTGCGCGCCTTGGCGGTGCTGATGAGCGTGCTGGGCACTATCGACGCACCCGGCGGCTTTCGGCACAAAGCGCCCTACCCGCGCCACATCGTGCCCAATTACCGCGCCTTCAATTCGCCCGAGATGATCCAGCCCAACACGCCGCTCAACGCCGCGCCTTTGGGATTCCCGGCGCACCCGGACGAGTTGGCCATCAACCCGGACGGCTCGCCGATCCGCATCGACCACGCCTTCTCGTGGGAGCATCCGCTGTCGGCGCACGGCATGATGCACAACGTGATTACCAATGCGACGCGTGGCGACCCTTACCGCATCGACACGCTGCTCATGTTCATGGCCAATATGGCCTGGAACAGCACCATGAACACCATGGCGATTCGCGAGATGCTTAACCGCAAAGACGAGACCGGCGAATTCATGATTCCCTTTGTGGTGGTCTGCGATGCTTTCCAAAGCGAGACCGTGGC
>Ga0192647_100474_pt1 | contig 28115 bp, 30 predicted proteins | sample LauGreFa1BDMLBSN_2_FD_133046 | JGI IMG/M metagenome (GOLD analysis project Ga0192647, IMG submission 133046) | Freshwater lake microbial communities from Lake Michigan, USA - Fa13.BD.MLB.SN - reassembly | ecosystem: Environmental > Aquatic > Freshwater > Lake | place: Lake Michigan, USA... | reverse complement strand
GAAATGTTGGAAATTGAGAGCTTTGACGAGGACACGGTCCACGAGTTGCGTAACCGCGCTAAAGACGCGCTGCTCACGATGGAAATTGCGCGCGAGGAAAGTGCCGCAAGTGTTTCGCAGGACTTGCGTGATTTGCAAGGCCTTAGCGCAGAGCACATTGCAACGCTAGCCGAACACGGGATCAAAACCCTGGACGACCTGGCCGATCTGGCCACTGACGAACTTACAGAAATCACCGGCCAGTCTAATGACGAAGCCAATGCCCTGATCATGAAGGCGCGCGAACATTGGTTTACCGATGACGCCACCGCTCAAGAGTCACGGCCATGAAAGGTTACCCGCTAAATGTCCAGTACGACCGTCGCAGAGTTTGCCAGTGAACTCAAGAAATCTACCGAAACCCTGTTGGAACAGTTGAAGTCCGCAGGGGTGGCCAAAAACGCAGCAAGCGATGTTTTGACCGACGCTGATAAGCATAAATTCCTGAACCATTTGCAGGCTGCCCATGGCACGGCGGGTGCAGAACGTAAAAAAATTACCCTGGTAAAGAAGCAGACCACGGAAATTAAACAAGCCGATGCCAGCGGCAAGGCGCGCACTATCCAGGTGGAAGTGCGTAAAAAGCGTACTTTTGTGCGGCGCGACGATGGGTCGGATGCGGTGCCAGAATCTGCGGAGGTGTTTGAAGCATCAGCGCCCGCCGCACCAGTAATCGACCAAGCTGAATTGGCGCGCCGCGAGGAAGAAGCGCGCCACCAGGCGGAGTTTTTGCGCAGGCAAGAAGAAGAATTGGCCGCACGCCGCCAGGCGCGTGAAGAACAAGAAGCCAAGGCCCGCGCAGCCCATGAAGCCGCAGCTCAAGCCCAAGCCTCGACACAAGCCGATGCCGCAGACGGAACCGCAAACGATAGCGCTGCGAAACCCCGCAAATTGACCAAGGCTGCAGAAAAAGCCGCTTTGGATGTCGCCGCGCAAGCCGAGGCCGCCGCTGCTAACCAGGCAGCCGAGCAAGCCCAGCGTGAGCAAGACGCTGCTAAAGCTGCTGCTGCATCGCGCGAAGCTGCATTGGAAGAAAATAAGCGTGCCGCCGATTTGGGCGACCGCCGTCGCAAAGCCGAGGCCGAGGCAGCAGCCATCCGCGTGATGATGTCTGCGCCCGCCAAGGCGCCGCCACCACCCAAAAAAGTAGAAGTCAAGCCTGCAGTCGATCCGAAAGCGGCGATCAAAGGCACGCTGCACAAACCAGCAGCCGGCTCTACAGTGGCTAAACCGGCCAAACCGGGCGGCACTGCTGCGCCAGGTTCAGGCAAAGAAGTTAAATCCGCCAAGCTATCTAGTAGCTGGGCTGGCGACCCTGCCAAGAAGAAAGAACTCAAGACGCGTGGCGACACGGGTGCGGGCACAGGCCGCTCCACCAACTGGCGTGCCGGCCCGCGTGGTAAACGCGGTGGCGACCGCGATCGCGAAGACCACGCACCGGCGCAAACGCAGGAAGTGCGCGTTATCGAAGTGCACGTACCTGAAACTATTACGGTGGCCGAGTTAGCGCACAAGATGGCGATCAAAGCGTCCGAAGTCATCAAGCAGTTGATGAAGCTGGGCCAGATGGTCACCATCAATCAGCCGCTGGACCAGGACACCGCCATGATCGTGGTGGAAGAGCTGGGCCACACGGCGGTAGTAGCGGCCTTAGATGACCCTGAGGCTTTCACCGACGAAGAGGTGCAGACGCAGTCGGAGTCCCTACCGCGCGCACCTGTGGTGACCGTCATGGGCCACGTGGACCACGGAAAGACTTCGCTGCTGGACTACATCCGCCGCGCCAAAGTGGCATCGGGCGAAGCCGGTGGCATCACGCAGCATATCGGTGCCTACCATGTGCAAACGCCACGCGGCATGGTGTCCTTTTTGGACACACCCGGACACGAAGCGTTTACTGCCATGCGTGCGCGCGGTGCCAAGGCGACGGACATCGTGATTTTGGTGGTGGCCGCAGACGACGGTGTGATGCCGCAAACCAAAGAAGCTATCAAGCACGCCAAAGCGGCGGGCGTACCCATCGTGGTGGCGATCAACAAAATCGATAAGCCAGACTCCAACCCCGAGCGCGTGAAAAACGAACTCGTGGTCGAGGAAGTGGTCCCCGAAGAATTCGGTGGCGAGTCGCCCTTTGTGTCGGTATCAGCCAAAACTGGGCAGGGCATCGACGAGTTGCTGGAACAAGTCTTGTTACAGGCCGAAGTACTGGAGTTGCGCGCGCCGGTAGACGCCATGGCCAAGGGCCTGGTCATCGAAGCGCGTTTGGACAAAGGGCGCGGCCCAGTAGCTACCGTACTGGTGCAATCGGGCACACTCAAAACCGGCGACGTAGTTTTGGCCGGACAAACCTTTGGCCGGGTGCGCGCCATGTTGGATGAGAACGGCAAAGCGATTAAAGACGCAGGTCCGTCCATTCCGGTGGAGATTCAAGGTCTGACGGAAGTGCCTCAAGCGGGCGATGAATTCATGGTGATGTCGGATGAGCGCCGCGCCCGCGAAATTGCCACCTACCGCGCCGGCAAATTCCGCAATACCAAGCTGGCCAAGCAACAAGCGGCAAAGCTGGAAAATATGTTCAGCGATATCGGTGCAGGCGACGTCAAGATGCTGCCCATCATCGTCAAGGCCGATGTGCAGGGCTCGCAAGAAGCCTTGGCGCAGTCGCTGCTCAAACTCTCGACCGAAGAGGTCAAAGTGCAGATGGTTTACTCCGCTGTGGGTGGCATTAGTGAATCAGACATCAACCTGGCTATCGCTTCCAAAGCGGTGGTTATCGGCTTTAATGTGCGCGCCGATGCAGGTGCACGCAAGTTGGCCGAAGGCAATGGTGTCGACATCCGCTACTACAACATTATTTACGACGCGGTCGATGAACTCAAAGCTGCGATGTCGGGCATGCTGGCGCCAGAAAAACGTGAGGAAATTATTGGCTTTGCCGAGATTCGTACGGTGTTTGTGGCGTCCAAGATCGGCACCGTGGCCGGTTGTATGGTCACCGGTGGCTTTGTCAACCGCAGCGCGCACTTCCGCCTGCTGCGCGAGAACGTGGTGATTTACACCGGCGAACTCGATTCACTCAAGCGCATGAAAGACGATGTGCGCGAAGTGAAAGAAGGCTTTGAGTGCGGTATCAAGCTCAAGAACTACAACGACATTGCCGTGGGCGACCAGTTGGAGTTCTTCGAGATCAAGGAAATCGCGCGCACCATCTGAGCGTTTACCTTGCATGCGCAAAAAGTCTTCCACACCCAACCGCGGTTTTCGCGTGGCCGATCAGATCCAGCGCGATCTGACCGAGCTAATTGCGCGCGAACTCAAAGACCCGCGCGTGGGGATGGTGACGATTCAGTCGGTGGAAGTGACGCCCGACTACGCGCACGCCAAGGTGTATTTCAGTTTGCTGGTGGGCGATGCGGCGCAGTGCGCCGAGGGCCTGAACCAAGCAGCGGGCTTTTTGCGCGCCGGTTTGTTTAAGCGCTTGCACATCCATACCGTGCCGACTTTGCATTTCATTTTTGACCGCACCACCGAGCGCGCTGCGGACATGAACGCGCTGATAGCGCGGGCCGTGTCCTCGCGAGCCAAGGAAGACTGACCCGCATGAACGCGCCGCATGCACGGGTTGCAAGGCGCCCCGTGCATGGGGTGCTCTTACTGGATAAGCCCTTGGGTTGGTCCAGCAACCAGGCTTTGCAAAAAGCCAAATGGTTGTTGGCCGCTGAAAAGGCAGGGCATACAGGCACTTTGGATCCTTTGGCTACGGGCGTTTTGCCTTTGTGCTTTGGGGCGGCGACGAAATTTAGCCAAATGCATTTGGATGCGGACAAGGTGTACCAAGCGCAATTGCGATTGGGTGTGACCACCACGACGGCCGATGCGGAAGGCGAGGTCTTGCAAACGCGTATTGTGGCGGTGTCGCCGCAATTAATCGCTGAGGTATTGGCGCACTTTACCGGCCCGATTGCGCAGGTTCCGCCAATGCACAGCGCGCTGAAAAAAGATGGCAAGGCTTTGTACGAGTACGCACGGGCCGGGATTGAGGTGGAACGGGCGGTGCGCCATGTAAGGATTCATGGGATCACGCTGCTGGCTGATGATTCGGCCTCAGCCGTGCCAAGGCTTTCGGTGGAAGTGGCATGTAGCAAGGGCACGTATATCCGGACCTTGGCAGAAGATATTGGAGAGGCCTTGGGCTGCGGCGCGCACTTGAGTGCTTTGCGCCGCGTGCATACCGGTGATTTCCATATCGGTGCTTGCATAGAGTTGCAAGCGCTGGAGGCCATGGATATGGGGCAGCGCCTGGCCTGTTTGCAGCGCGTGGACAGTTTGTTACCCGGTCATGCGCCCATCACATTGGATGCGGACAATGCGGGGCGGTTTTTAAGCGGCCTGCGCCGTCGTGGCGACTGGATGGACGCGGAGCAGGTGGCGGTGTATGCCGCAGAGCCCCGCGACCTGCTGGGCACAGGGCATGTGAAGGCAGGCGAGTTGATTCCCACCCGCCTACTCAGTCCGCTGGACATTGCGCAGGTGCGCGAGCAAGCGGCTTGGGCCCATTGAATTTTGTTTTTTTGAGTTTGTAGAAAGAAAGATAACCATGAGCAGTAAACAAATCCGCAATATCGCGATCATTGCGCACGTTGACCACGGTAAGACCACGATGGTGGACCAGTTGTTGCGCCAGTCCGGCACTTTTGCAGACCATGAAAAAGTGGTGGACACGGTGATGGACAACAACGCCATCGAACGCGAGCGCGGCATCACCATCTTGGCCAAGAATTGCGCCGTCAGCTGGGAAGGTACCCACATCAATATCGTCGACACCCCCGGACACGCCGACTTCGGTGGCGAGGTGGAACGTGCGCTGTCCATGGTCGATGGTGTGGTCCTGCTGATTGACGCGCAAGAAGGCCCGATGCCGCAAACCCGCTTTGTGACTAAGAAGGCGCTGGCCCTGGGTCTTAAGCCCATCGTCGTAGTGAACAAAGTGGACAAGCCCGGCTCCAACCCGGACATGGTGGTCAACGCCGCTTTCGATTTGTTTGACAAGCTGGGCGCGACCGATGAACAACTGGATTTTCCGGTGGTCTTCGCGTCCGGCATTAACGGTTGGACCTCGATGGAGCAGGGTGCTGCCGGTGAGCAGTGGGGCCCGGACATGTCCGCTTTGTTCAACACTATTTTGAGTCATGTGCCCCCGCAAGATGGCGACCCCGAAGCTGCCTTGCAACTGCAAATTTCGGCTCTCGACTTTTCTACCTTTGTGGGCCGCATTGGCGTTGGCCGCATCAGTGCGGGCACCATCAAAACCGGTCAAGACGTGTTGGTCATGTCCGGCGAAGATGGCCCGGTGGTCAAAGGCCGCGTCAACCAAGTGCTGACATTCCAGGGCCTGGACCGCGTGCAAGTGACTGAAGCGGGTCCCGGCGAAATTGTGCTGATTAACGGTATCACAGACATTGGTATCGGCGTCACCGTAACTGACCCGCTGCGCCCTGCGCCACTGCCTATGCTCAAGATCGATGAGCCGACGCTGATCATGAATTTTTGCGTCAACACCTCGCCGCTGGCTGGGCGTGAAGGCAAATACGTCACCAGCCGCCAACTCTGGGACCGTCTGCAAAAAGAGCTGCAACACAATGTGGCCTTGCGCGTGAAAGAAACCGACGAAGAAGGTATTTTCGAAGTCGCCGGACGCGGCGAATTGCACTTGACCATTCTCTTAGAAAACATGCGGCGCGAAGGTTATGAGATGGCAGTGTCCAAGCCCCGCGTGGTCTTTCGCGATGTGGATGGCGAGCGCCATGAGCCGATTGAGTTGGTGACGGCCGATATCGAAGAGCAGCACCAAGGTGGCGTCATGCAAGCGCTAGGTGAGCGCAAGGGCGAGTTGGTGAACATGGAGCCCGACGGACGCGGACGCGTGCGTTTGGAATACCGCATTCCAGCACGTGGCCTGATCGGCTTTACCAATGAGTTCATGAACCTGACCCGTGGTTCGGGCCTGATCTCCAATATTTTCGACAGCTACGAGCCGCACAAAGGCGATATCGGTGGCCGTAAAAATGGCGTGCTGATTTCTATGGATGACGGCGAAATCTTCACCTATGCCCTGGGCAAGCTGGACGACCGCGGTCGCATGTTTGTACGCGCCAATGACCCGGTGTACGAAGGCATGATTGTGGGTATCCACAACCGCGACAATGATCTGGTAGTCAATGCCACGCGCACCAAACAATTGACCAACTTCCGCGTATCGGGCAAAGAAGATGCGATCAAAATCACGCCGCCAATTGACTTAAATTTAGAGTACGGCGTCGAGTTCATTGAAGACGATGAACTGGTCGAAATTACGCCCAAAAGCGTGCGTCTGCGCAAGCGCTTTTTGAAAGAGCACGAGCGTAAAAAAGCCAGCCGCGGCGCTTAAACCGAGCGGGGAATTTGGAGCTAGCCGATGTCTGAATTTCTGCTGATTGAAGAGCGCGGTGGCGTGGGCATGATCACGCTCTCGCGCCCCAAGGCGATGAATGCGCTGAGCCTGGGCATGGTACGCGGCATTTCAGGTGCTTTGCGCCGCTGGAAGGACGATCCGTCCATCTACGCTATCGCCATGCGCGGCCGTGACAAAAACGGCCCCTTCGGCAACTTTTGCGCCGGGGGCGATATCCGCTTTTTTCACGAAGTAGCAATGGCAGGCACGCCGGAATTGGAAGACTTCTTCACAGAAGAATATGCGCTCAACTACCTGACGCACCATTTGGGCAAGCCTCTCATCGCATTTATGGACGGAATTGTGTTTGGCGGTGGCATGGGTTTGTGCCAGGGCGCCGCGCATCGCTTGGTTACGGAGCGCACCAAAATGGCGATGCCCGAGACTTTGATAGGTCTTTTTGCCGATGTAGGTGGCGGCTACTTCCTCAGCCGCTGCCCCGGCGCGGCAGGTGAATGGTTGGCGCTGAGCGGCCAGCATATTGATGCCCAGCAGGCCGTCGCACTGGACCTGGCGGATCGGCATATCGAGGCCGCGCACCAAATCGCCGCCTGGGATGCCTTGCCTACATTGGACTGGACCAAAGCCCACGCCGTAGACGCTTGGCTGCAAGTCCATACCGTTGCCGCGAAATCTGGACCGGCGTATCCCGATATGCATGCATGGAGCCTGATAAACCGCCATTTTTCGCATGCCACCGTAAGAGAGATTTTTCAATCCTTGGATTCCGACCCAGACCCGTGGGCGCAGGAAACTGTGGCAGGTTTGCGTAAGCGCTCGCCGCTGATGCTGCATGTGGCGCTGGAACATGTGCGCCGCGCGCGCGCCATGTCACTGGCCGATGACTTGCGCATGGAGCGTGATATGGTGCGTCATTGCTTCCACAGCGCGCACCTTGGCCGCAGTGGCGCTGCGACTGATACGGTGGAAGGCATACGCGCGCTAGTCATCGACAAGGACCAGAACCCACAATGGAACCCTAAGCGTGTGGACGATGTGACGCCCGATATGGTGGCGCCTTTTTTCCAAAGCCCTTGGCCGGTTTTTTCGCACCCGCTAAAAGACTTCGTGTAGCGCCGAAATGCTGGGTACACGCGCGCATCGCCGCGTTGCCTTGGGCCGCTCCTTCCGAGCTAAATCGGTCATAGCGGAGACCCCCATCAAGCCACTACCTGTGGTGCACCTTCATCGCCCGCTCCACCTCGCGCTTGCCTTCGCGGTCTTTGATGGTGTCGCGCTTGTCGTGCTCAGCCTTGCCCTTGGCCAATGCAATATCGCACTTGATCTTGCCGGCTTTCCAATGCAAATTGATAGGCACTAAGGTATAACCTTTTTGGTCCACTTTGCCGATCAGGCGTTTGATCTCGGCTTTGTGCATCAGTAATTTGCGGGTGCGTACTTTGTCCGGGCTGATATGGGTGGACGCGGTGTTCAGCGGATGGATTTGCAGGCCGATGATGAAAATCTCGCCATTGCGCACCACCACATAACCGTCGGTAAGCTGTACTTTGCCTTCGCGCAAAGACTTGACTTCCCAGCCTTCGAGCACCAACCCTGCTTCAAAGCGCTCCTCGAAGAAATAGTCGAATGCCGCCTTTTTGTTATCGGCAATGCGGGCGGAGATATCGGGTTTTTTGGCCATGGCGCTCGGGAGGAGGGGGCGGCGGAGCCAGGTCGCAGGCCCTAAGGCCTTCACTACAATCCGCGCGCAAGCCCCATTCTATGAAAACCGTTCACAAGTCTGTTCTGCTGTGGTACAGCCCGGCGCAAATGTACGCCCTGGTGACGGACGTGGCGTCTTATCCGCAGTTCCTGCCTTGGTGCGATAGAGCCCAGGTTTTGCAGCAGGACGATACCGGCATGACAGCTGAAGTGGGCATTGCCTTTGGCGGCATCCACCAAAGCTTCACCACCCGCAACACCCACACCGCTCCCAGCCAAGTGGATATGCAATTGCTCAAAGGCCCGTTTTCCAATTTGGATGGGCAATGGCTTTTTTTGCCGGTGGGTGATGGTTCGCAGCAAGCCAGCAAAGTAGAGCTTTCGTTGCACTACGGTTTTTCCAGCGCCACCTTGGGCGCCGTGGTGGGGCCGGTGTTTGACAAGATTGCCGCCACACTAGTGGATGCCTTTGTCAAACGCGCCCAGCAGGTGTATGGCGATGCCTAAGTCCGCTTTTGCTGGCGCGCATGCGAGGTCGGAATCGATAACGGTCGATGTGCTCTATTCCCCCGGCCCCCGTGTAGTGCAACAAAGCCCGGTGCAGTTGCCCGCAGGCTGCCAACTGGGTCAGGCCCTGCCCGTGTTGGCGCAGGCGCTGGGGCTTGCGCTTGCCACACTAACAGCACTGGATGTGGGTGTTTGGGGCCTTCGCTGCCCTACTGACCGGGTGTTGCTCCATGGCGAGCGCATCGAGTTTTACCGCCCCTTGCGGGTGGACCCCAAAGTGGCGCGGCGCGAGCGTTTCGTAAGCCAAGGCGCCAAGAGCGCCGGTTTATTCGCCAAGAAGCGCCCGGGCGCCAAAGCCGGTTACTAGCCTCGGGCGCTAAAGCGACTGCCTTGCGGCGCCAAGCCCACGGGTACAATCGTTTTTTTGGAGCTTTGACATGCGCCTTCTCGGCAAAGCGCTCACCTTCGACGATGTGTTGTTGGTGCCAGCGTACTCCCAAGTCCTCCCCAAGGACACCTCTCTCGCCTCCCATTTTTCCCGCAATATCGCCCTGAATCTTCCCCTGGTGTCCGCCGCCATGGACACGGTGACGGAGGCACGCTTGGCCATCGCCATCGCCCAAGAAGGCGGCATCGGGGTGGTCCACAAAAACCTGACAGTAGCTGAACAAGCGGCCCAGGTTGCCAAGGTAAAGCGCTATGAGTCTGGCGTTTTGCGCGATCCGGTGGTGATTACCCCGCATTTCACCGTGCGCGAGGTGATGGCTTTGTCAGACCAATTAGGCGTATCGGGCTTTCCGGTGTGCGATGGCGGCAAAGTAGTCGGTATCGTCACAGGCCGCGATCTGCGCTTCGAAACCCGTTATGACCAACGCGTCAGCGACATCATGACGCCGCGCGAACGATTGATTACCGTGCCCGACGGCACCACGCTGGAGGAAGCCAAAGCCCTGCTCAACAAGCACCGCCTGGAGCGATTGTTGGTGGTTAACGAAGCCTTTGAACTCAAGGGCCTGATTACCGTCAAAGACATTACCAAGCAAACCAGCTTTCCCAATGCCGCGCGCGATGCTTTCGGCAAATTGCGCGTAGCCGCCGCGGTCGGCGTGGGCGAGGGCACCGAGGAGCGCGTAGAAGCGCTGGTGCGCGCCGGGGTGGATGCCATCGTGGTGGATACCGCCCACGGGCATAGCAAAGGCGTGATCGAGCGCGTGCGTTGGGTTAAACACAACTACCCGCAGGTCGATGTGGTGGGCGGCAATATCGCCACCGGTGCTGCGGCCTTGGCTCTGGTGGAAGCGGGCGCGGATGCAGTCAAGGTCGGCATTGGCCCAGGCTCCATTTGCACTACGCGCATCGTGGCCGGTGTGGGCGTGCCCCAGATCATGGCGATCGACAGTGTGGCTACCGCTTTGCGCGGCACCGGTGTACCCATGATTGCCGATGGCGGCGTGCGCTACAGCGGCGATATTGCCAAAGCCATTGCGGCAGGCGCCAGCTCGGTAATGATGGGCGGTATGTTTGCCGGCACCGAAGAGGCGCCTGGAGAAATCGTGCTCTACCAGGGGCGCAGCTACAAAAGCTACCGTGGCATGGGCAGCATTGGTGCTATGCAACAAGGCAGCGCAGACCGCTACTTTCAAGAGTCCAGCACCGGCAACCCCAATGCAGACAAACTCGTGCCCGAAGGCATTGAAGGCCGCGTGCCCTATAAAGGCTCTATGGTCTCCATCGTGTTTCAAATGTCGGGCGGCTTGCGCGCCAGCATGGGCTACTGCGGCTGCGCCACCATTGCGGATATGCAAAACAAGGCCGAGTTCGTGGAAATTACCACCGCAGGTATCCGCGAAAGCCATGTGCACGATGTGCAGATCACCAAAGAAGCGCCTAATTACCGGGCGGACTGAAGCCCGCCATTGACCCGATGTCGCACCAAAAAATACTGATACTGGACTTCGGTTCGCAAGTTACCCAATTGATTGCCCGCCGCGTGCGCGAGGCGCATGTGTTTTGCGAGGTGCATCCTTGCGATGTCAGCGAGAACTGGCTGCGCGCCTATGCACGCGATGGCAATTTGAAGGGCATCATTCTTTCGGGTAGCCACGCCAGCGCCTATGAGGATGACACCGACAAAGCGCCGCAATTGGTGTTTGAACTGGGTATCCCGGTTCTGGGAATTTGCTATGGCATGCAAACCATGGCCCAGCAACTGGGCGGGCGGGTACAAAGCGGCACTATGCGCGAATTCGGCCATGCCGATGTGCGCGCCCATGGCCACACACAGTTGCTAGACGGCATACAAGACTACGCTACCCCCATGGGCCACGGCATGCTGCAAGTCTGGATGAGCCATGGCGATAAGGTGACAAATTTGCCCCATGGCTTCAAGCTAATGGCCAGCACCGATAGCTGCCCCATAGCCGGTATGGCCGATGAAGAACGCCGTTTTTACGGTGTGCAGTTTCACCCGGAAGTCACCCACACCAAGCGCGGCGCAGCGATTTTGGAGCGCTTTGTGCTCGATATCTGTGGCACCAAGGCGGATTGGATCATGGGTGATTACATCTCGGAAGCGGTCGAGAAAATCCGCACCCAAGTGGGAGGTGAAGAAGTGATACTGGGCTTGTCCGGCGGGGTTGATTCCTCGGTGGCTGCCGCCTTGATTCACCGCGCCATTGGTGATCAGCTCACCTGCGTTTTTGTGGACCACGGACTCTTGCGCCTGAACGAAGGCGACGCGGTGATGGAGATGTTTGCTGGCAAGCTGCACGCCAAAGTGATCCGCGTGGACGCTGCGGATTTGTTCCTGGGAAAGTTAGCGGGCGTGTCCGAGCCGGAAGCCAAGCGCAAGATTATTGGCGGCTTGTTTGTCGATGTTTTCAAGGCCGAAGCCGCCAAGCTTAAAGCCGGGCAGGGTGCTGCGGGCGCCGTCGTGAAAGGCGCGACCTTCTTGGCGCAAGGCACGATCTACCCGGACGTGATTGAGTCGGGCGGCGCAAAAAGCAAAAAAGCGGTCACGATTAAAAGCCACCACAACGTGGGCGGCTTGCCGGAACAATTGGGATTAAAACTGCTCGAGCCCTTGCGCGATTTGTTCAAAGACGAAGTGCGTGAATTGGGCGTGGCGCTGGGCCTGCCCGCGGCCATGGTCTATCGCCACCCCTTCCCCGGCCCAGGCTTGGGCGTGCGCATTTTGGGGGAAGTGAAAAAAGAATACGCCGACCTGCTGCGCCGCGCCGATGCCATCTTCATCGAAGAACTACGCAATTTCCGTGATGATGACAGCGGTAAAAACTGGTATGAATTGACCAGCCAGGCCTTTGCTGTATTCCTGCCGGTGAAAAGCGTGGGAGTGATGGGCGATGGCCGGACCTACGACTATGTGGTGGCGCTGCGCGCGGTACAAACCACCGACTTCATGACTGCCGACTGGGCTGAATTGCCTTACGCGCTGTTGAAAAAAGTCTCCGGCCGCATCATCAATGAAGTGCGTGGAATTAACCGCGTGACTTACGACGTATCGAGTAAGCCGCCGGCTACTATTGAGTGGGAGTAGTAATTCTTACGTAAGTCGTTGATTTATAACGATTTATTTGTTACACAAAACTTTCACAACCCAGAAAAAGAGTGTTGATTTCATTGAGTTTTGACATTACAGTTGCACAAAGAGTTACGCAAACGTGCAACTACTCAAAACCGTAATGACCCAACCTCTAAATGGCGCTTAAAAAAGTCAACTTCAAAGAAGATGCCTCTTGACGTTCAATCGGAGTATGAAGACAGACTAGATGAGGTTCCGCATATTTTTTCAAAGATGCAGCCCATGATTGGCGCTGTAGAGGCTTTTGAAGAATTGTCAATGCTGTACGACACCTATATCTTGTCCACAGCCCCTTGGGAGAACTCTACCGCTTGGAGCGACAAATTGGGATGGGTGAAGTTGCACTTAGGCAAAAGCGCACACAAGCGCCTGATACTGTCCCACCATAAGAACCTAAACCATGGTGATTTTTTGGTTGATGATCGGACCAAGAACGGTGCGGATAAGTTTCAAGGCATGCACATTCACTTTGGGACACCACTATTTCCTGATTGGATTACCGTGACTAGATTTCTCAAAACGAAAGTCTGATATGGCGCTGACCTTTACGATACCTGAGAGCCCAAGCGAATACGGCATTATGGCTTTGGTCGAATTGAGTAAAGTGTCAAACGAATTCAAAGATGACGTTGGTAGTCTAATGCGGCTGTTACCGGTGGGCGATGAATTACGTTTTTTCAGTAAGCGGCTACCTGATACGCCAGCCTATTCCGACTACTTTGAATGGGGTGTGGCTTTGATCAGGGCGGGGGAGATTGTACTGACTGCCAAACTCGAAACGTTCCACGACTGTGGTGTTTATTGATTCGAACGTCGACTATTTTTTATGATCACACAAATGTGATTTTACATAGGTGATCTGACTCGTCATTTTAAGGTGTTTTGAACGAAAAGAAATCGTTAGGTGAATGACATGCTTTTTTACTTCATAGTTTTTATGGTGATCGGTCTGGGGTTAGGAAAGTTCGTCCCTAACAAGAAGGTGGCGCTTTCATTGGTTGTCGTACTATCTATCCTTTGGGGTTTAAGCCATAAAGAAATATGGGGGCTCGTAACTTTGGGTGAATTATTGTTGGGCTATTTTTTGTTTGATGTATTTTTACGTGCTAAAGACGAAGTTACTCTGGGTGAATCGGAACATGACAAAAACTTATAAATATTTTACTCATTGTAATTTCCTAACATGATATTCAATCCTTTTTGGAGTTTGAATTATGGATGCATCGGATGAAACAGGCAAAGATGACGTTTATCGATATGTCGTTGATTCCCGAATAGCCATGCTAGCGTCTATGCGTAATCTATTCTTTTTTATTCTGCTCTTTGGATTAGCGATTTCTTATTGGCAGTCAAATATTTTTCTACTTCTTGGTTCCGTTGTGTTCTGTTTCCTCCATGCATATAGACGATCTAAGTCATGGATGTCGCAAGTCACTGCTACTTTGGCTTTAGATGAAAGCGAAGTGATGAATATTTGGAATATTCATCAATCACTTTCCAAGAAAAAATTTTGATGATTAACTATGCTGCATTGCAGAGAAGCGTATGGCTTTTTAGCCTATGCTTTATGTTGAGTGCCTGTGGAGACCTTGGTAAGGATGCATTAGTTTTTAAGTCCGATGACAACAAAATTGAAATGGGTGCTTATAAAAGTACCATCTTCTTATCAGATGATCCGGAGGTAAAGCGTGTTGGCGCTCGTGGGTACCTAAAGATGGACGGGAAGACTGACATCCTCTACCTTGGGTTTACTTGTGGCGAAACGGGGGGTCAATACACTCAACTAACTGTTGACCGAGAAGACCCCGACGGATATGTCAGTTTTGATGGTAACAGTTGGGATGCAAAGGATGGGTGGGTAATGGATCGGCTGGCAAGCAGCGTTTGCAAGTTTGCAATAAAGAATTAGGTGCTGTAGATTTATCAAAGATGAATGGAGATCGAATGGCTATATTTCGTATATTTGTAACCGCTGACTATCTTGGGCATCTCTATGAAATACAAGACGAATTTGATTCAGAAGATCAGTTTGCTTGGAGTGACTTGCGGTCAAGTGCTAAGCAACACTGGGACTCTAGTGACGAATTTGACCTTAACTACCCTGAAATAGTCAGCAACAATCCGCTTAAGTGGCTAGAAATGTTCGTAACGATTCAACTATATGAATATGATCCAGCGGATCCTGTGCCGAGCATGAGGGGGTGGGAGCAGCGGGCTTTTTTTGGAAAAGTTTTAGACTCGCTTGGCAATGAGATTGCCAATTACAACGTTGATTTTTCTAATTGATCAATGTATCTGGCGATCAATCATTTTTCAACCTAAAGGTGGTACCGAATATGGAAGAAGAAGAAAAACCGAATTCCTTTAGTTATGCAACGCTGGCTATAGTTGCCGTTGGCGTGTCAATTTTGATTGGTTTCCTGATCGCAGCGTTCCAGGATGTCTATGACCGAGGCACAACGATTAAGACCGGTGGCGTATTCACTGTGCTATTTGTTCTGTACCTAAGAAGTTTGTCCAAGAAGCAAACCCCATTGACTGATGAAGATATAGTCGATAACGTGGGTAAAAACGGATTCACTAAATTGATGTCTGCATCGGCAGTGGGCGACATTGGCATGGTGAGGAAGCATCTGACAGATGGCGCTGACATGAATGCTGCTGATGACAACGGATACACCGCGCTAATGTTTGCAGCAGCGAATGGACATGAGTCAGTTGTTAAGTTCTTACTTGAGATTGGTGCCAATCGCTCTTTAGTGACCGGCAAGGGCAGTACTGCAAGGCAATTGGCAGACCGCAGAGGTCATATGCAAGTTGTTCCACTTTTTGATTGACCGGTAACTTCGCACTCACTTCTTTACAAAGAATTTTTTAAGGTGATGTCATGTCGTTTTGGAATATTTTCAGTACGAAAAAAACATCCACCAAAGTAGAGTCAACTAGTAACGTTAGTGAACCTGTCAATTACATTCAGCCATCCTATCAATGCACCCGTCGTGTGTTGCTATGTGGCGCCGCATACGGAGATGTCTCCTATCAAGGCGCTTACTTGTTAGATACGCTGGCAGCATTAGATTGGGTAAAAAAACACAGCACAAGCGTTTGGTCACTAAGGCAAGAGCAACAGCAAGCACGGGAGTACATCCCGATATGGTTTGCCAACCCAGCGCCAGATGATGATCACATTGCCTTGCTAGACCCTGGAATGCGAGGGGTACTTATGCCATACCTTCTCGATTTTCACACCCACGGTTGGTTGTCTATCTATTGCCCGCAGTGTCGTGAGAACTATGAGTCAATGACGACAACGACATTTGACGCAGAGAGGAACGGCCCCTACTCAACTTGGACGGCAGAGTGGCAGTGCCCTGCAGGACATATCGTCCATCGCAAGAAAAATGAAATCCGATATTTCAAACCTAGAGATGGCACTAGCAGCGACGCCTCTTGGTTGCTGGGCAAGGGGGGTAAGTAGATGGTTACAAAATTTTCTGCATCAGAGGCACGACAGACGGTAGAACTTGCTAAACAGCAGGCAAAAAAGCAGGCAGAACTGGATAAAAGACATGCTGAACTAGAACAGCAAGCGAATGAGGCTCGCAAACGCGATGAAGAAGCACTGCGTGAAAAGCAAGCACGTATCCAAGAGGTAATTGATCAAGGGTGGGCGGCTCAAAAGACCTTGATCATTGATGCTGCGGTAGATCGCAAAAAGGAACTTACTCTAAGAACCCCAATCTACAATTTCATAAACTTGATTGATGTTGGAATTGATTTCATTGAAGTTGGATGGGTAAGAAACCAAGAGGTAGAGACAAATGAAGATCTGTACACAGATAAAGAATATGAAAGTCGAAATGCGAAGATTCGCAGGCAGGAGGAAGGCGTACGTGTACTTGGTAGAGAACTTATGCAAACAGCCCATGCTGACTGGCGTAAGTACTACGGCAGCATAGAAAAATATGTTGAAAGCATAAACCGCGCAGTTGACGAAGCCATTGAGTCAACCTCTGATGATTTTGATGGTGAATACATTTTGTGGGTAAATGTCCCAGTTCATCTAAGACGAAAATATAGCACCCATTTTTTACATATGACACACGCGATAAAGTTTTTGAAAAAGTCGCGACAAAATCCACTTTACGGCTTACCAAAGAGGGTCAAGAAGAAGCGGGAGGAGACGATTTACGGCGAATACCTTTTTTCTGACAGAGATCAAAAAGTAGAAATTCTTGGTGAGCCACACGAATTCCGTGAGGATGACGATGGTTGGGTGGACGAAGATCAGAATCATTACAAAGTTAAGTGGATCTCGGAGGAAACTCCTGAACTTATGAGTGAGCCACTTTTTTCAAAGCATGGATTAAATTGGATCTCTGGCGAATATGGACAGAATTTGTTGGAAGCGATATTTGACTGCTTGAAAGGTGCTGCTGCTAAGGGAAAAAGCACTACCTCAATTAAATTTAAATTGACCAGTGATGGATGGTATTTTGTGAATGACTCTGGATATCACTATCCTTCCTGCATGCCTGATGACTTGGTGGAAATTATTGCGAGGCAGGATTTCATAATTGCTGATACATCTGCGACGTCTAGGTCTTACACCATTAAATTGAAGTGGTAACAGTGCATCGAAATTTAACGTTAAATAAAATTAGTACTTAACAATTTCCTATGTCTACAAGAATCTCAGCGGAAGAAGCACGCGAAAGAGCAGAACTTGCTAAGCAGCAGGCTGATTTGATAAAGCAGAAATTGGAATCAGAGGTCAAACAGAGGCAAAAGGTTAATTCTGCAGTAAAGGCTGACTGGACTAGGCAAAGAAAAAAAATCATCGAATCAGCGATGAACGGATCTGAAGAAATCGTAGTTGAAAAATGCGTATTTCAGTACAAGAGATTGATTGAATTAGACTTTGAGGTTGTTGAAATTGGTCAGGTTGAAAAGCGTGTCACCTTTGAACAAAGACAAAAGAAAATTCAAGATTGGCAAGATCTGCCCGAACAACTAAGCAGAAAAATCGACCAATTGCTTTCCCACTTTATTCGGGATTTTAAGAAGGTACTGTTACCTCACTACCATTCATTAGACCATTTGCAGTCTTCTTTAGAGGATGCTCTGTCCGCCGCCAAGGATTCCAGAAATCCATTGTTTAAGGGTGACGACATTATTTGGGGCAGAAATTTTCCTCGCCCTAACATCGAAAAATTCGTTCCAAAATTTAAGGAAATTACCCAGACCATAAAAATTTATCGACAAGCCCGTGAAGATGTCGCTTGCAACCCTTTTGGTTTAGAAGAAAAACCGGAGGAATTTCAAGGAGAATATATTTTTGATGCTGGCGATGCTGATTTTGAGAAGTTAGTAACCTCAAAGAATACCAACTCGTTAGCCATTAGGTGGGGATCAAACCCACTAGACGGTCATTTGAATAGTCCCATCTTCAGCAGGAAAGGGCTGGCATGGATTGCTTCCGTTGCTGGGCAGGACTTCATAAGCGCTGTTTTTAAGTCCATTGAGGTTGCATCATCAAAGGGCGCGACAGATGTAGCGCTTAAGTTCAGGCGATCAGAATATGGTTGGTTTTTTGTGGGTAGGCACGAGTGTTGCTCCTGTGCGCCTGATGAACTGTATGGAGTCGTTCAAGTCGAAGGCTACAAGGTTACCGCCATAGAGTTTGATGACGACGACTGTAGAGTGACATTGGCATGGTGAAGCACTGGACAATTGTGCGCGAATGTCTTGATAGTTTTATGTGATGACAAAGAGTGTCTACTACTTGCCAGGTATGGGAGGTCGCTTAGACACAGGATTGGGACTAGCCTTGTTGAGTAGAGGCTTCAATCTCCAAGGCAGAGAATTGGCGGGAGAGTTTAGAAAATTAGATTTTGGTCAGCAAGTTGATTGTGTAGTTAACGACTTACAAAGTGGAGCATTGGGCGAAGGCGCTTTCGTAATCGCAAACTCGTTTGGTGCGTACCTAATCCTCCACGCTCTGGCACAGATGCCGTCGTTTAAGGGCAACGTGCTTTTACTGTCCCCAATAGTTGGATATTTTTCCAACGAGGCGACGCAGATGGGTTTTGTACCTCCACGTGCAGAGCGTTTGGTAGAGATGGCAAGTGCGGGTGCGTTCCCCGTGCCGAAGCAATGCCAAATCCATGTGGGCGCAGATGACTGGCAAAGCGATCCAGCAAACGTGAAGGCATTTAGCGCAATGGTTGGCATTCCTGTTACCGTTGTTCCCGATGCAGGGCATTCATTGCCAAAAGCGTACGTTGGGGGTTTGCTGGATAGATGGCTCAACTAGGGGGATGACTAAGTCGTTTTTGAATATTTTTGGTAGGGTCGCTATGTCAGACACAAGCGAGACGATTCTGGAGTTATGAGACACCACAAACATCTCATCGGATGGTACGACGTACACAAAGATGGGTAGAACAACGGTAGGCAGTGATGGCTCCGTTTTCACTCAGACGGGCAGTTTCAGCACTGATGGCAGTACACGGATGGGAAGCACAGCAACGGGTTTAGGCGCTGTGTTCAACGACCCAAGCGAAGACCGGTTTGGCTTTGACAAAAACGATGATGACAAGTGGTGAGCATTTTGGGTACTGAAAATAGCCGCACATCGTGTAACCATAGCCCCTTAAAATCGCTACAAATCAAGAGGTTACAAACCCAAAATGCTCTTCAATTTTCATACCATAGTTACACAAAAGTTACACACAACTTTTTGCCCCTTGCAAGTCGTTGATTTTAATGGGTATTTTTATCGCGTAACTATGGAGTGGGAGTGACTCAAGTTAAAAATTTATGTCTTGTCTGTTTACTAATCTAAATATTATTGTCTAGTTACTCCGCATTTAAATCCGTTATAACGTTTACTCAATGATAAATTTAGGATTCTGGTTGGCTTTGTCAATCATCTCATTGATGAGTACAAGGTTATATGCTCAGCATAGTTCGGAATCAGTTGAGCTGGCTAAAACCATCCCAATTGCTGATGTTCATATGCATACCTACTTTCGTGGCGGGCCCACAAGTTCTGCAATCTTGGAGCAAATGGACAAAAACAATGTGAGATGGGGAGGTGCCGTAGGTGACTATAGAGATGATGTTGCAGATAAATTGAAAGTACGTTATATCCCTGCAGTTGGGCAAATGGAGTTCATGGAAGTCTTCTTTAGCCGTGGCGTTTCTGGACTTGTAGATGATGAAAATTTGACTTTTAAACGCTTGTTCAAAAATGCAGAAGAGCAGTTTTCCAACGGAGCGATCAAAGGATTTGGCGAGCTTCACACGAATAATAGTTTAAGCGGTCCAATAAACATTAGGCGAACGATCAGGACAGATAGCCCGGCAGTCCGAAAGATGTATTCCATTGCAAACAAATACAATGGATTTGTTCAGCTACATTCACAACATGACGAAAACTTTACCATTGATATTTTGAAGTTATCTGCTGAATTTCCAAATACCATTACTGTTTTGTCACATTGCTTGCCATTATCTCAGCCTAAAGATCTCGCTAACTTGTTCAGCCAGAGAAAGAATATTGTTTGTGAATTATCTGCACAGGGCTCTACGCACAATAAAATTCAAGGCATCAATCGTCCAGCTCGCGTATTTGACGACACTGGATTAAAACAAGCTTGGAAAAACCTAATTGAAACGTACCCTGATCAAATTATGATTGGTACAGATGCTTGTTGTGGTTGGTTCAACTCATATGGCGATATGGTTGCAGAGATTCGCAATAATCTTCTACCTTATCTTTCGCCTGAATTAATGGAGAAGGTTGCTTATAGAAATGCAGTTCGAATTTTTAAGCTTAACGAATAAATCCTGACTAAATTATTTCTAAATTAAATTCTTTGCGGAACTTATTAAGTTGCACAGCATTCAACCGAATTTTAGCTAATTTGTTAGTTTAGAAAAGGATTAGGCTGTTGCAATGAAAACGTCGCAAACACACAAACTCATACAAAGGTTGCACATGACTTTTGAGAGAAATCAAGCGCCTGATTTCATTGGATATTTTTTCAGTTTAGGTATTGAGTGGAAGTGATGCCTGCATTCGCTTCGAAGTACAAAGCGAGTCCTCATTCAATCGGTCGGCGCCGCGCTATGCGTTGGCTGCTTGCGCCATTGGCGGCGCTGGCCTCGTCAAACGCTTTGGCTGATGCCTTATGGATTGCAGATACGCACTCGCATTCTGCAATGCGCTTTAACGACAGCAGTTGTCTGCGTTGTGAGTTGACGCAATCGGGGGTGAGCCTTCTGTCTTGGGCATTGGTGGCGGACGGCCCGTTTATTCAACGCATGCCTAACGGGGGCATACAGGTTAATTTCAAAGCCAACCCCGAGCAATTTCGCGATGCATTCAATCGCATGCTCAAAGGCATGCAAAGGCGCATACAGATGGAAAATCTGCAGCTAGCGCTACATCCGGGTGATATTGATAGAGCGCTTCAAGGCGAGTTACGTATCGTGCTTTCCACCGAGGGCGCGCAATATCTCGGGGGCGATCCGCAACATTTGGAGGTCGTGTATGCGCAAGGCGTTAGGCAAATTGGCTTAGGCCATTTTGTGGAGGGCGATTTGCTCGATATCCGCACCGAAGCGCCCAAGCTCGGAGGTTTGAGTGAACTTGGACGCGAGGTGATCCGCCGATGCAACGCGATGGGGATTTTGGTCGATCTGGCGCACGCGACCGACCAGGCTGTGGCGCAGGCCTTGGAGGTCTCGCAGCAACCGATGCTGTGGTCGCACAGCGCCATAACGCGCCAGGCTACGGATTGGCGAAGCCGCAGCAACCATGTCATGAGCATCAGCCTGGCAAACGCGAAGGTGTTGGCACAGCGTGGCGGTGTGGTGGGTATCTGGCCTAGCCGCTTTAACTTTGAAGACCCCCGCGCCTATGTCGCGGCCTTGGGCGATGCGGTGGCGATGATTGGGGAAGACCATGTGGCTTTCGGAACCGACATGCAAGGCCTGGCACCCGCATCCACCATGATGACGAACTACAGCGGCATGCGCGAGGTTGTCAATCTCATGCTCGCGAGTAATATGCCCGAGAAATTGGTCCGTAAGCTGGCTGGCGAGAATTACGCCCGCTTGCTCAAAACCGTTATGCAAGCGCGCAGCGTTTCCTGAAGGTTCACTATGTACTTACCCAGCCAATTCGACCCCAAAGACCCGCAAGTGGCCATCGACATCATGCGGGCGCATCCCTTTGCTAGCCTGATTTCGACGGATGATGCGGGCCTGCCTTTTGTGACGCATTTGCCGGTGCACTGGGAGGCGCAGCCGGGGCAGGGGGCTGCGCACGGTGTCATACTTGGACATTGCGCGCGGGGTAATCCGCACTGGAAGTACCTACAGCAGCGCCCCCAGGGGGTGGTTACTTTTATGGGGCCCCATGCGTACATGTCGCCCAAGGTCTATCCGGATCTGGCACGCGTGCCAACCTGGAATTACGTGGCGGTGCATTGCGTGGTTGAGGCGAACGTGCTGGACGGGCATGATGCCAAGGACGCTTTGCTCAAGCAACTGATCGCGGACCATGAGCCGGCTTATGCCGACCAGTGGCGCGGTCTATCCGAAGATTACACGACGAAAATGCTTGGAGCTATCGTCGCTTTTTCTTTGAATATCATAAAGATACAGTGCAAAGTTAAAGTGAACCAGCATCGACCTGAGGCGCATGCCCGTATGCTGGAAATCTACGATGCGGGTGGCCCGGACGACCAAGCACTAGGTGCCTGGATGCGAAAAATGGGCTTGACCGGGGCTCCACAGTAGGTCTATTTGCCATGGCCAGCACCTTGCCCGACGACGCATATTGGATGCGCCTCGCTTTGGAGCAGGCGGCCTTAGCTGCACAGACCGGCGAAGTGCCGGTAGGTGCGGTGGTGGTGCACGAGGGTCGGTTGATTGCCACCGGGCAGAACCGCTGCGTTGCCGATAACGACCCGACCGCCCATGCCGAAGTGGTGGCGCTGCGCGCCGCGGCATTGGCGCTGGGCAATTACCGCTTGGAGGATTGCACTCTCTACGTGACGCTAGAGCCTTGCGCCATGTGCAGCGGCGCCTTGATCAATGGCCGACTCCAAAGAGTCGTCTTCGGGGCCACCGACGCGCGCGCAGGGGCTGCCGGTTCGGTGCTGGATATATTTGCTGTGAAAGCCCTGAACCACCACACCCAAGTGCAAGGCGGGCTGATGGCACAGGAGTGCGCCGATATCTTGCGTGATTTTTTTAAGCCCAAGCGAGTCAATATGAGCCCCTTGCGTGAAGACGCCCTGCGCACTCCCGATGCCCGGTTTATCAACTTGCCGGACTACCCTTGGGAGCCCCATTACCTGAGCGACCTGCCGGCTTTGGACGGCTTGCGCATGCACTACCTGGACGAGGGCCCCCAAGACGCGCAACTGACCTATTTATGCCTGCACGGCAACCCCGCCTGGAGCTATCTGTACCGCAAGATGATTCCGGTCTTTACCGGGGCAGGGCACCGCGTCGTGGCGCCGGACCTGATCGGCTTTGGCAAAAGCGACAAGGCTAAAAAAGACAGCGCCCACCTGTTTGACTTCCACCGCCAGGTATTGCTGGAGTTCGTGGAGCGCTTGGACTTACAAAACGTGGTTTTGGTAGTGCAGGATTGGGGCGGCATTTTTGGCTTGACCCTGCCCATGGAGGCGCCGCAGCGCTACGCTGGACTGTTGGCCATGAACACGCTGCTGGCCTGTGGCGATATGCCGCTGTCCCCTGGTTTTCTAGCTTGGCGCGCCTGGTGCGCAAGAAACGCAGAATTTGACGTAGGCAAGCTCTTCGCGCGTGGTAACAGCCATATGGCAGAGCCAGAGTGGCAAGCTTATAACGCGCCCTTTCCCGATGCGGGTCACCGTGCCGCTTTGCGTGTATTTCCGAACATGGTGCCCGAATTCATGGACACTCCAGGCGCGGCCATTGCGCGCCAAGCCCGCGATTTCTGGCAAACCGAGTGGGCAGGGCGCAGCTTTTTGGCCATCGGCCAGCAAGACCCAGTCCTCGGCGAGCCAGTGATGCGCGCTTTGCAAAGCCAGATTCGTGGCTGCGAACATGTGATGCTGCTGCCCGAGGCGGGGCATTTTGTGCAAGAGCATGGGCAGGTGATTGCGCAAGCGGCTGTCGATTTCTTCTCCGATCCACCTTTGGTTTAAGGGTTGCGGCTATCCCTTTGTAATTGCCAGTTCGTAGCCCTATTAAGCCCTTACAGTTAGCCATTCAGACCAAGCGCTCGTTAACGCGCAATTCCCAGCCATGAGCCATATTTACATCTATTCCCCATCCAGCGCCGTGCGCGACAAAGCCGCTTTTCGCCGGGGGGTGAAGCGTTTGCGCGCCTTGGGCCACGAGGTGGAAATCGACGCTGACGCCTTGTCCAGCTACCAGCGCTTTGCGGGTGATGACGCGACCCGCTTGGCAGCGATTGGGCGGGCGGCAGCCAGCGGCGCCGACCTGGCGATGATTTCGCGCGGCGGCTATGGACTAACCCGCATCCTGCCCGAGCTGCCCTATGCGGCTTTGGCCAAAGCGATTGAATTGGGCACCCAGTTTGTGGGCCTGAGCGATTTCACTGCTTTGCAGCTGGGTTTAATGGCCAAGACCGGCGCGATCTCTTGGCAAGGACCCTGCGTAGGTGAAGATTTCGGCACCGAGGACGAGCCCGACGAGATCATGCAAGCCTGTTTTGAAGATTTATTGCTGGCCCAGGGCGAAGGCGTGGGCTGGCGTGTCCCACGCGGCAAACAGGCGCAAGACCATGAGATTCATGGCGCCAAGCTGTGGGGCGGTAATTTGGCGGTTCTCGTCTCATTACTGGGTACACCTTTTTTCCCAAAGGTACGCGGCGGCGTGCTGTTTTTGGAAGATGTAGGTGAACATCCATACCGGCTTGAGCGCATGTTGACCCAGTTACTACACAGCGGCGCACTAGCCCAGCAAAAAGCCGTGGTGCTCGGTCAATTTACGAATTACAAACTCGTTGCGCACGACAAGGGCTTTAAGCTCAATACCGTCGTTCAATGGTTGCGCACGCAGGTTTCGATTCCCATCGTTACTGGTCTACCTTTGGGCCATGTGCCGACCAAGGTGCTGCTGCCGGTGGGCGCCAAAGTGGACCTAGTCCTCCAAGGGCAGGAAGCCCTGATGGCCTGGGGCCACCTTTGAGCGGCTCTTTATAGGGCCGAGGACTGGTGTCGAAGTGCATTGATTTCTGAATGCTTTTATTTACATAATATACATCGTATAAAGTAGAAACTGTTAATTCGGGGTGGCGAAGCACGTTTCTCAACAAGCTAAAACCTCAAACGCCGGTAAATTCAGGGCTTCGAACTCATGTCAAGATGCTTTGTAATCAGACGCGCGGACGCCCCTTTGCCTGCGGCTTGGGCAAAATCCAATGCATTCAACCCTTTTTCATTTTTAAGGGTGGCATCGGCGCCTTCGTCTAGCAGCAATCTGACGACTTCAGAATCGCCGTACATAGCGGCCATCATTAAAGGCGTGGATTTGTTAGGAGACTCTGCGTCTATGTAAGCCGAATGGTCCAGTAACAAGCGAATGACCGCTACTTGTCCAGCGGCTGAGGCGTAATGCAGGGGTGTCCAGCCGGTTTTGTTGACATCGGCATCTAATGCAATCAAGCGCTTACAGACCTCGACCATACCCGCCATGGCGGCCAACATCAAGGGGCTTTCACCAGCAGCATTGCGATATTCAACCTGAATAGACTTGGCTTGCAAAAGCAGGCCTAGCACCGCAGGTGACGGCTTTCTGATGGCAAGGACCAGTGGGTGTGAGCCCTCCGGGTTGAGGGTGTTTGGGTCAAATCCTCTCGCTAGCACGCGGGCTACGACCTGGGCGTTATCCTCCTTTAGGGCTTTGAAAAAATCATCGTAAGTTCCTGCGGAAACAGGAAAACTTATATATATAACAATTAAGTAAAGCCATGACTTAAAGTATTTCATGATGGAATATTAGACGCAGCTTTAAGAATTCAAAACCTAGGCCGGCCTAAAAAGACGAGAAAAATTCTCGCTACTCGCCTCGGCAATGTCCAGGACCGAGCATCCACGTACCGCAGCAATCTGTTTGGCTACTTCGGGAACATAAGAAGGTTTATTGGTTTTCCCACGATACGGAACTGGGGCAAGGTAAGGGCTGTCCGTTTCAATTAGAAGCCGATCCAAAGGCACCCAGGCCGCAATATCCCGAAGGTCCTGTGCGGTTTTAAATGTCACGATCCCGGAAAAAGAGATGTAAAAACCCCGATCCAAGGCTGCACGGGCGACCTGAGCGGTCTCGGTAAAACAGTGAAAAACACCCCCGGCGGATCCGGCAGATCCGTTCTCCCCCTCCTCGTCCAGGACTGCCAAGGTGTCATCAGAGGCGCTACGCGTGTGAATGACCAAGGGCTTGCCCAAGGCCCTGGCTGCACGGATGTGCACTCTGAAGCGCTCTCTTTGCCAATGCATTTCTTGAACGGTGCGCCCATTGAGGCGATAATAATCCAGCCCGGTTTCACCGATGGCGAGTACTTTGGGCAATGCGCCAAGCCCGAGCAAATCATCCAAGGATGGTTCGCGCACGTCTTCGTTGTCGGGATGTACTCCCGCTGTCGCCCAAAAATTTTCAAAGTCAAGCGCCAAGCCATGTACGCGTGGAAACTCTTCGAGCGTCGTGCAAATGCAAAGGGCCCGGGTAACTTGCGCAGCATCCATGGCGCTACGGATGGCTGTCAGATCGCCAAATAACTCTGGAAAAGAAAGGTGGCAGTGCGAGTCAGTAAACACGAGGAGAGCGCTCAAAAGAGGGGCGAGCCGGATAATGGCAGGCGCATTGCATCAAGAAACCGTGTGATTGACGCGCCGGGTCGACAGCAGGGGCCCCAAGCTCGCCTCAATTTTTTGCTTTAAGCGGACACCGCGGTCATCCGCAGAAAATCGCACACCCACGCCCTGGGTTCTGCCCGCGGAGGATTCGGGCGGAGTAATCCAGGCAACAGCACCAACGACCGGATAGCGCTGCATGTCGTCTGGAAGCGACAGTAGGCCATACAAATCCTCGCCCAATTGGTATTCGCGGTTCGTCGGTATGAATAAACCACCCTCTTTGAAAAGTGGTATGTAGGCGCGATATAGCTCTTGCTGCGACTCAAACCGCAATTGCAGGATGCTCGGGCGCGAAGTCGCACCAGTGAGAACCGATTCAGACCACAGGCTATTTGGCGACGTTGGCAATGAAGACATGCAATGGAGGGCTTCAGATTAGAGAATTTCGTTTAGCCAGAACACTCTGGGCTTGGGCCATCAACATTTCAATAAAGAGTCCCGTATTGAAGGGATGGTCCATAGTGCGCCTGTGGTCTCGCAGCGTTGCGCTCCATTGTGCCAAGTCTGCCAAAGGCACTTGAAAATTGAGGTCCTGCGATGCAAAAAAACGCGGCGCCCCTGACACAGACATCGCCATCAGGTCGTGGCACAGTTGCTGCTGCGTCCCCAGTAGCTGCTGGGGCGTCCAATCGCGCACTGTCTGCAAATCGCCGCGCGCCATGGCCTGGGGAATAGCCGCCCAGAGCGCCGGATCTTGCCCGGAGCGCGCCCAATACAAGGCGGCCTCAGGTCGTCCGCCGCAAGCGCGCAGCGCCACGCCCGCTTGCGTAGGCTCCAATCCTTGTGCGCCCAGCCATTGCATTGCCAGCGCTTGGCCCGGCCAGACCATGCTGTGCGCCAGGCAACGGCTGCGGATCGTCGGCAGCAGTTGGTGCACGGCTTCGCTTGCCAACACAAAGCGCACATCCCCAGGCGGCTCTTCCAGAGTCTTGAGCAGGGCGTTCGCGGTAAAACCGTTCATATCCTCCGCGGGGTAGACCAGTACCGCTTTGCCGCGTCCGCGTGCACTGGTGCGCTGCGAAAAATCCACCGCATCGCGCATCGCTTCGATGCGGATTTCTTTGCTTGGTTTGCGTTTTTTTTCGTCCAGGTCAGCCTGTGCTTTTTCTGCAAGAGGCCATCCCAATTCCAACATCCATGTTTCCGGCATCAGCACGCAGAGGTCGGCATGGGTTCGAACATCGATCGCGTGGCAACTGCCGCACTGGCCGCAAGCCCCGTCGGCATGTGGTTTTTCGCACAACCAGGCTTTAACTAAGCCCAGCGCCAGCGCATACTGGCCTAAGCCTGCGGGCCCAGACAGCAACCAGGCATGGCCACGCTGCGCCAGCAGCCTATGACTTTGGTCAGCAATCCAAGGCGCATTTTCGACGTTCATCAGCTCGGTACCTTGCTTAAAAAGCCGTTGGCCTGCAGGGCTGCCATGACCTCATCGCGCACAGCCTGCGGATTTTGGTCGGCACGGATACGGGCAAAGCGCTGCGGCTCTTGGGCGCAACGGGCCGCATAGCCGCCGGCCACCGCTTCAAAAAAGGCCAGAGGTTGCGATTCAAATTTGTCCGGCACGCGTGCACCAGCAAGGCGCGCGGCGGCCACCGAGGGCGGCAAGTCAAACCAGATGGTGAGGCGTGGCTGTAGTAAAGCCCCGGCTACATCAGTGCTACCCTGGACCCATTGCTCCAAGGTTTGCAAAACCGCGAGATTAAATCCCCGCCCCGCGCCTTGATAGGCAAAAGTAGCATCGGTAAACCGGTCGCACAAGACCACGCTGCCCTGCGCCAAGGCAGGCGCGATCACGCGGTTGATATGGTCACGCCGCGCGGCAAACACCAGCAGGGATTCGGTTAATGCATCCATCGGATCGTTTAAC
>Ga0192647_100472_pt1 | contig 28244 bp, 19 predicted proteins | sample LauGreFa1BDMLBSN_2_FD_133046 | JGI IMG/M metagenome (GOLD analysis project Ga0192647, IMG submission 133046) | Freshwater lake microbial communities from Lake Michigan, USA - Fa13.BD.MLB.SN - reassembly | ecosystem: Environmental > Aquatic > Freshwater > Lake | place: Lake Michigan, USA... | reverse complement strand
CGCGACTGCCGTGACGATCGCAACCGACAGTACGTTGTGCGGAGCCGTCCACGGGCCCGGCGCCGTAGGGCATCTGGTAGCAGTCCTCGACCCATTCCCAAACATTGCCGACGAGATCGTAGAGACCGAAGCGGTTCGGCTGAAAACGCCCGACGGGCGCAATTTGCTCGAAGCCATCGTCACAGTTGGCTGCAGTGGCGGGAAACCCGGCCCGCGCACCGCTTCGGTCGTAGACATTGCCGTGACGGCAGGCCTCGTCGGGATTGGCACCCCAAGGAAATGGCGCCGTGCTACCCGCCTTCGCGGCGTACTCCCATTCCGCTTCGCTGAGTAGTCGATACGGTTGACCTGTTTTCTCGCGCAACCACGCCACGTACGCCTGGGCATCGTTCCAGCTGATACAGGCCACCGGTTCGTCATCGTGCGGCGGTCGGCTGTAGCCCGGATTCTGCCAACTCAGCGTTGCATCACGCTCGAGTCGTGCGGGATTCGTGCGCAGCACATTGCAGCCCCGCCCGCCCACGTGTCCGCTTGCGGTCACAAAAGCGCGGTACTCGGCTTGCGTGACCTCGAACTGACCGGCGGCGAAGGTCCGCGCGATCGTTACCTGCCGCACGGGCCCTTCGTAGCGCCCGTCCTCACCGCCATCGAACCCCATGGCGAACGAGCCTGCAGGAACGACCACCATCGTCGGACACTCGGCGCATTCTTTAAAAGACGCTCCCGCAGACAAACTGACCGGCACCGTTGCGGGCGCGGCCTGCAGCGCTGCCGACGCCAATACGCCGATGGTCAGCAGAGCCCTAAGCCCCAGCAATGCGTGCGGGGACCCTGTCATCCGAGTGACTCGAGCACCTCGAGCGCGGCACGCTCACCAGACTCCATGGCGGCTTCCATACCCACCTCGAGTCGGCGCGTGTGCTCGCCTGCGAAATACAATTGCTGATGCGGCTTGTTGAGCGTGTTGGCCCACGCCGCACCGCGCCACGGCAGGAATGCGTGACTGCAGCCGCCCTGCAACGGATCCTGCGCCCACGAATGCACGCCGATAAACTCCAGCTTGCCGCGAGTGCTCGGACGAACTTTCTCGATGTAGTCGATGGCCAAACGCCCGCGATCGGCGGGCGAAAGCGCATCGACCGCCTTCGACTTATTGCCGAAGGAGAGCACGCTCATCAGTTCGCGCTTGCCGTCGTACTCGAGCTGCTGGCGAATCAGGGAAAACGGGCCGTCCGTCCACATCGACGCTTCGAGCCCATCGTCGTCCCAGTACGGCGCCTTGATGCGCAGCCACACCTGACTCTGATTGTTGTAGGGCATGCGGCGCACGGCATCCGACTGCGCACCGTTTAGTGAGGGCGTGATCGTCACATTGCGCAGCGCCGCAAAAGGCACGGCCACGAGCACCCGCCGCGCCAGATGTCGGCTGCCATCCTCGCAACGCACCTCGCAACCCGTGGGATCGAGATCGATGCTCGTCACCTTGTGACGCAGCCGTACGCCGTCACCCAATGCTGCAGCCATGCGATCAGTGAGTACTGACGTGCCACCCACCACGTGCGACGAGGTGATCGCAAAGCGCTCGTAGACGTCTTTGCCTTCCATGTTTGGCATGGCGGCAATCGCTTTAACGTCGGCACGACTGCGCGTCGCTTCCTGCAGCATGCGCAACAGGCCGACGTTGTCGAGCCCGGGATTGCCTAGCGTGTGATCGATGATGCGCTGTGCGGCAGGCGAAGCACCCTGACGCTGCAACCACTGACCAAGCGAAAGATCGAACTCCGCCGCGCGCGGCGTGAGCCAATCATCGAGTGCTTCGAAGGGACTGCGACGCTCGACGTAGAACGCGCTGAGTGCCTGCGGACCGACCTCGCGCTCTTTGCCCTCGAGCGGATTGTGCGGTGATGCGGTCCAGGCCTTGGCGCCGATGATCTGTTCGCCGAGCACGTAACAGTACGGCGCGTTGATATGAGCACCCGGGCTCAGCTTCACGCCGAGCCGCGTGGCGACGTCACGCACCCGCGCATACATCGGGCCGATCTGTGATGCGCCAAGCTCGATGCGCGAATCGAGGTGATGGGCGGTGTGCGAGCGACCGCCGGGACGGCGCGCAGCCTCGAGCACCAGCACCCGCAAGCCCTGATCGCGCAACTGCGCGGCCGCGTTAAGGCCCGCAAAGCCGGCGCCGATGACGATGACATCGGTACGGTTTGCTGCCGCCCAGCCGCGCGTGGCGGAAACACCCAACGACAAAGCGGCCAGAGATGTGCGCAACACCGTGCGCCGTGACACTGCCATAACCCCCTCCTACGTGCTCGTTCGGTGACGGTTCGACGTCACTCTCATTCGTCGTCGCTACGCTATTCGTCGTCGCTGCGCTGCTCGGCGACGTCTGCTTCAGTGACCTTGCCGCCACGATTGCCCCAGCTGCTGCGCAGATAGTTGGCGATCTGCGCCACCTCGTCATCGTCGAGCGAGTCGTAGAGCGGCTTCATGTTTTTCCAGGCCTTCGGCGGTGTCGGCGTGATGACCTGGGTGCCGTAGAGAATGATATTGATGAGCGAGTAGGGCTCGGGCGACTGAACGACGGCGCTGCCCGCCAGCGGCGGACCGAGGTCCTCGCCGGGCTTGGCGCCGGCGCCCGTGGGCAAATGACATGTTCCGCAGTGAATGGTGTACAGCGTCTCGCCCGCGCCGCGTTCCCGATCCGACAGACTCTGTTCGTCGCTGCGCTCGACGGCTGGCAGGCTCTTGAGGTACACCGCCATCGCACGCACGTCAGCGTCACTGAGGTTACGCGTGCTGTTCTCGATCACCTCGTTCATGGGGCCGAACGATCCGGCCCGCGTGCCATGCCCGGTCTTGAGGTAGGACGTCAGATCGCCGATGGACCAGGCGCGCAGACCACTTTGCGCCTGAGTCAGGTTGACCGCGCTCCAGCGACGCACGACACCGCCCGGAATCTTGTCGTAATACCACCCGCCGGCCATCGCCTGATCGGTCTTCTCGGCACCCAAGAGATTGCGCGGCGAATGACAGGCACCGCAGTGACCAAGCGCCTCGACCAGGTAGGCGCCCCGGTTCCACTCGGCACTGCGATCCTGCCGCGGCGTGAATCGCGCCGACTCGAAAAACATCGACTTCCACGGTCCAAGCAATTGCCGCTGGCCGAAAGGGAAACGCATATCGTTGTCCGGTGCCCGATAGGCAGAGGCCGGAACGGTCTTGAAGTAGGCGTACAGATCCGCAAGATCTGCGTCGGTCAGGCGAGTGAAGGCCGTGTAGGGAAACGCCGGATACAGATGCTGGCCCTGCTCGTCCACGCCCTCACGAAACGCGCGCACGAATTGCGCCAGCGTCCAGCGGCCGATGCCGGCCTGAGGGTGACTCGTGATGTTGGTCGAGTAGATGACGCCGAAATCGGTGGTGAACGGCAAACCACCCTCGTACGGCTTACCACCCGAGCGTGTGTGGCAAGTCTGGCAGTTGGCCGCCGTGGCGAGATAGCGCCCACGAGCCACGGCATCCTGTGCCAGTGCACTCGCTCCCTCGGTCGCGGCTGCGATCAGCACCACGACGGAGACGAAAAACCGACGCCAATCCGCTCGTGCCTTGATCATTGCTCTAACCGCCCACCCTCGGAAACTGGATCCATTCTAGGTCGCAGTCGAAACCCGCGTGGGTCCTCAGGCTCTATGTCCACGCTGTAAACCGCGGCGGCCAAGACGGCGGTAGACGACGGTCGCGAGGCTACACTCGAAGCGTCTCGGCGGTGCTGTCCGTCACAACCGATCCTGAAGGGGGGTCATCATGTTTGCGAAAATCATTCCTGTCGCCTTGCTCGCCATGGGCCTGCTGCTGCCCACGAACGCCTCAGCCGCCTCGCTGGCCGGAGAAATGCGCTACGGCAGCAAAGTGCCAGTCGTGCCGATGGCCGAGTGGGAAATCCTGCAAACGGGTCGTGGCGAGCAGACGGGCGCCCGAATCCTCATCGCCGCGGGTGACAAAGAGCTCGCCAAGGCCCCGGCCAATGCCGTGCGCTACGACTCGCAGACCTTCAGCTTCCCGAGCGGCGAAATCCGCGTGCTGAAGTTCCGCAAGGCGGCAGGTGGCGTGCTGCACCAGATCACGAGCGAAACCCAGCTGTACGTCGCAAGCGGCTCCGCTTCGGTGGATGTCGCAGGCGCGCGCACCGAGCTGCAGGCGGGTGATGTCGTCAACCTGCCGAGCGGCGTGCTGCGCACCGCAGCGGCCGGGGCCGAAGACACCACCGTCATCCTCTACACCATCAAGAGTACGGTGAAGGATCCCAAGGCCGTTGTCGTGCGTGGCAAGGACAACCCGCCCGCGGTCATCGAGGCGGGCGAAAAAGCGGGCGAAGGCCCCGCCAAGGTCAGCGTGCAGCGCTACGCCTACGACGGCAACTCCATCCGCGTCGCACGCCTGTCGGGGCCCGGTCGCAACGCCACGGCAGTGCCCAAGGTCGACGCATTGATCTACCTGCTCTCGGGACGCATGAACCTGCATCTCGGTGACGAGGTATTCGAAGTGAAGGCCGGCGATGCGCTGCGCGAACCGGCCGGCATTCCGGTGTTCTGGGACATCCTCGAGCCCTCCTCGTTCATCGCCACCAACGGAGTGGCGCCGTGATCCGCATGAAGACCTTTGGCATGGATGCCAATGGTCGATCCACCTGGACGGTTACCGAAATCCCCTTTCGCGAGGTAACGCCGCTTTATGCGGAAACCGCGAAACAGGATGGCGCATATTGGGGCATCTCGATCAACCAGCCAGGCGAGCCTGTGGGCGGTGGGCCTAACGAAATGCACCTCACCAACCAGCCGCGCATGGTGTGGGCGATGTCGGGTCAACTCGACAATACGCTGCAAAGCGGCGAGATCCGCCGCTCGGGAATGGGCGAAGGCGTGGTCGTCACGGGGCCGAGCCTGCACCACTCGTCGTTCGCGCGCAGTCGCGAACCGGTGATCACCTTGAGCCTGACCTTCCCTGGCACCAACGTTTACGAATTCAAGAAGTGAGGCCGCGCGCATGAAATTCGTCAACATCGACGTCGACGAGCAGGGTCACTCTTTTTTCAAAGAGATCGACCTGCCGCAGTACGGCACAGCGCAGCGCATCTCTTCGAAAAACCAGAACGTTCTGTATTGGAAAATGGGCCTGGCCAAACCGGGTCACAAGGTGGACTTCGCCACTGTCCCCGATCTGATGTTCATGGCCGTGTTCTCGGGACAGATCAACTTCACGGTCAGCAATGGTGACACGCGACACTTCGTGCGCGGCGACATGCTGACGCTGTGGGATACGCGCGGCCAAGGCCACAAGATCGAGGTAGTCGGCGAAGAGCCCTGTCACTTCCTGATGGTGGCCCTGCCCGACAAGGGCGAGTTCAGCTGACGACGCGCGCCTCAGGCGCGTTGTACGCTGAACTCGAGCCCGACCTTGCGCAGCGGCAGGCTGCGGTAGCGCTTGCCGGTCGCCGCGAAAATGGCGTTGACAAGCGCGGCTGCCACGGGCGGAACTCCGCCCTCGCCCACACCGCCAATGCGGTGCTCGGACTCGAGCAGCACGACTTTGATCTGCGGCATTTCGGTGATACGCAGCAGTGACTGGTCGTGGAAGTTGGAGTTCTGCACCTTGCCACCCTCGATGCTGATCTCGCCATCGAGCGCGGCGCATAAGCCGTAGGAAATACCGCCCTCGAGCTGTGCCTCGACCGTGCTCGGGTTGAGCACTGGGCCACAGTCGTAGACACAGGTGACGCGATTGATGCGGATCGACGACCCCTTGGCCGACACTTCGAACACTTGACCGCAGATACTGCCGAAGCCGGTGCTGAGTGCCACGCCCCGACCGCTTCCCTTGGGCAGCGGTGAGGACCAGTTCGACTCCCGGGCCAGCCGCTCGAGCACAGCGAGCGCACGCGGGTTTTTGCCGAGCAGTCCGCGACGGAACTCCAGCGGATCACGCCCGGCAGCATGCGCCAATTCGTCCATCATCGATTCGGCAAAGAATCCATTCTGCGAGGCGCCGACGGCCCGCCAGAAACCGACCGGCACCGGAGCCGCCACTTCCACCCAATCGGACCAGCGGTTCGGCATGTCGTACTCGACCGGAATGATGCCGAAGGCTGAGGAGAAGTCCGGCATCTTTGGATCGGGTCGCATGCCCTTGTATCCGAGCAGCGACTGTCCGGCGGTGCGCCCATGCACGGCGAGTATCCGCCCTTCGCGATCGATGCTCGCGCGATAGCGCGCCATGTGCGCCGGTCGGTAGAAGTCATGCTGCATGTCCTGTTCGCGAGTCCAGATGAGATTGATCGCGCGACCGGGCACGGCGCGAGCGATGTTCACCGTCTGGCGCACGCTGTCGAGTTCCCAACGGCGACCAAAACCACCGCCGCCGAAGACTACATCGACGCGCACACTCTCGATCGGCAGCTTCGTCAATTGCGCGGCCAAACGGCGCGCGAAGTCCGGTTGTTGCAGACCGCCCCATACATGGCATGAATCCGCCGTGACCTTGGCCACGCAGGACTGCGGCTCGAGCGTCATGTGCGCGAGGTAAGGAACCTCGTAGTACACATCTATTTTTTTGGCATCGGCGCGCTGCAGCGCAGCTTCTACCGCAGCGCGATCAGCGGGTACTCGCTTCGGCGGATTGGAGCCCGCGACCGCGAGCGGCAACTCGATGGCCTTTGCATCGTCGGCGAGAGTGCGGCGAATCGTGGCGTTGAGCCCGGCCGAGGACAAACCGCGCAGATCCGACTCGTCGAACTCGACCTCCAACGCTTCGGCAGCCTGACGCGCCACCCACCACGACTCGGCCACGATCGCCACCGCATCATCGAGCGGCACTACGGCCACCACGCCCTTGCGTGAGCTGACGCTGGCTGCGTTGAAACTCTTCAGCGACCCGCGCAGGGATTGCGAGCGACGCAGCGCCGCAAACAGCATGCCGGGCTCACGGACATCGACAGCGAACAGCGCCGAGCCGTCGACCTTCGATGGCGTGTCCTTGCGCACGTGACGGCGCCCGGTCAGACGCAGCGCTGACGGGTCCTTCAGCTTGGGTTTGGCTGGCACCGGCAACACGGCAGCATCGGCCGCGAGTTCACCGAAGCCGATCGAGCGGCCGCTCGCCGCCTGCAGCACGCGGCTGCGCTCCGTCGTCAAAGTCTCAGGAGCGACGTTCCAGCGTGCCGCAGCGGCTGTGATTAGCATCTCGCGTGCAGCCGCGCCGACTTGGCGCAAGGGTTCACGATACGCGACGATCGAATCACTGCCACCAATGCGTTGCCGCTGATTGGCGGGATTGGCGAAGGCGAGATTGGCGTGCGGCAATACCACCGTGACGCGATCCCAGTCGGCGTCCATTTCGTCGGCGATGATCATCGCCAGCGTGTCGAAGATGCCCTGACCGATCTCGGGCTGCGGACTGACGATGCGCACCTCGCCGTCAGCGAGAATTTCGACGTAGGCGGCAAACGGGCTGCCGGCAGCCGGTTTCTTCGCAGGCGCGGCGGGCGTCTCGGCCGGCTCATGCGCGAACACACCCTCCTTGAGCAGTAGTGCGCCGGATGCACCGACGACCACCGAGACGAGGAAGCGGCGGCGCGGCAAGGTGTCGTCAGCAGCAGAATCTTGGACAGAGCTCACGGTGGCGGTCTCACTCCGGGAAATGACTGTGCGATTATAGGACGGCTAAAGGGGGGACAGATGGGCTTATCGAAGGGCTGGCGAACGGTGATCGTCGTAGCCGCTTGGGGTGTACTCAGCGCCGCGGCGTCGGCCGGGCCCGGCGATTGGCCCGCCTTCGGCAATGATCCCGGGGGTAGCCAATTCTCGCCCCTGGGCCAGATCACCTCGGCTAACGTCGGCAAGCTGAAGGTGGCTTGGATCCACCGCTCAGGCGATGTCGCCCGCAAGGGTGACCCGCGAGGAGCGACGGCGCTCGAGGCAGTGCCAATCCATGTCAACGACACGCTGTACTACTGCACGCCGTTCAACCGCGTGATTGCCCTCGATCCGGCCACGGGGCGGCAGAAATGGGCGTTCGACCCGCACGCAGCGCAGGACGGCGGCGCCGCTCTCATCGCGGCGCCCCGGCGCAGCGGCATCTGCCGCTCGGTCGCATACTGGCAAGCCACCACCCCGCAAGCGGGCAAGGCCTGCGAGAAGCGCATCTTCAAGGGCGACGTGCACGGTCACGTCTTCGCCATCGATGCCGACACGGGACGCAGTTGCCGCGACTTTGGGGCCAAACAAGGCCACCCCGGTTATGTCACGCATGCCGACTTCGACTCGCGCGGCACGGGCGACACCTCACGGGGGATGACCTCCGGGCCGCTGGTCATCGGCGATCTGGTGGTCGCAACCGCCGGCGCGCGCGACTCGCTGACCGATGCCAACAACGGCTTCGTGCGTGCCTTCGATGTGCGCAGCGGCGAGTTGCGTTGGGAGTTCGACCCGATCCCGCGCGAGCATGCCCACGAAACCGGCGCGGCGAACGCCTGGTCAACGCTCAGCGCGGACCCCGAACGCGGCCTGATCTTCGTGCCGACCACCAATCCGTCACCTGACTTCTACGGCGTGCGACGCCAATTCGACATTCCGTATGCCGATGCCACCGTGGCCCTATCAGCCGCCACCGGCGAACCCGTTTGGCATTTTCAGGCCACGCGGCACGACCTGTTCGATTTCGATCTGCCTGGTCACCCGTTGCTCGTCGACATCCTGCACCAGGGACAACGCGTGCCTGTGGCCATCCAGCAAACCAAGCAGGGACGCGTGTTCGTGTTCGACCGCTCGAGCGGCCGATCGCTGTTTCCGATCGAGGAGCGGCCCGCACCGCGCTCGGACATTCCGGGCGAACGCACCGCACCCACGCAGCCCTTCCCGCTGCTGCCCGAACCCTTCTCGCGACAGACGTTCACAGAAGACGATCTGTGGGGGCTCAGCTGGTTCGACCGCGCGTGGTGTCGCCGCGAGTTCCGCAAGCTGCGCTACGAGGGCCCGTTCACGCCGCCGAGCGAACAAGGCTCGATCGTGTTTCCCTTCGGCGGTGGCAACTGGGGTGGCGTCGCCTACGACCGGGTCAATAACCTGCTCATCGCCAAAGGTCAGAATCTCGCGCTTCGCGTACGACTCATCCGCAAGAGCGCCAAAGAAATCGATGCCTCGGGCAAACCCGTCGGTGCCGATCTTGTCGATACGCCCTACCGCGCCGAGATGGGGCTATTCGTCTCGCCGCTCGGTCTGCCGTGCACGCCACCGCCCTTCGGCACGCTGAGCGCCATCGACCTCTCGAGCGGCAAACTGCGCTGGCAGGTGCCGCTCGGCCAAGCACGCTACAAGGGGCTCACGGCACCGGCTTCACTGGATTGGGGCTCACCCAACATCGGTGGGCCCATGGTGACGGCGGGCGGACTCGTGTTCGTCGCCGCGGCCATGGATCGTCGCTTACGCGCGTTCGACGTCAAAAGCGGTGCCGAGCTCTGGCGTCACGATCTGCCCGCACCCGGCATGGCCGTGCCGATGAGCTTCATGGCCGATGGCCGTCAGTACGTCGTAATCGCCGCGGGCGGCAACGCTCGCGTCAGCCCGGAACTCGCCGATGCGATCGTCGCGTTCGCTCTACCACCTGTTTCGCAACCCTGACGGAGTTTCCGCATGTCGCCCACTGCACTCGAGTTCAAGCGCGGCTGGCGTTCGCTGCTGGCTGCGGCCATCGGCAACGGTTCTGGTCTCAGCGGCCTGTCGTTCTACACGTTTGGTGTGTTCGTGCTGCCGCTGTCCGCCGCGTTCGGCTGGACGCGTGGCGAGGTATCCACTGCGGCAAGTTTCCTCATCATCGGTACGGCGATCACCGCGCCGCTGATCGGCTCGGTCATCGACCGCTACGGTGCGCGCCGCGTCGGCATCACCTCGATGATCGCACTCGCGTTCGTGTATGCGGCGCTGACGCAACTGGAAGGTACGCTCGGCGTGTTCTATGCCGCATGGCTCGCTCTGTCGCTGATCGGTGGCGGAACGACGCCCGTCGTCTGGACGCGAACGGTCAACATCTGGTTCGACCGCGGTCGTGGGCTCGCCCTCGGTGTGGCACTCGCCGGCTCGGGCGTCGCCGGGATCTTCGCACCGGTGCTGATCAGTCGCGTGATCGCGGACTACGGTTGGCAAGCAGGCTATCTCGCACTCGGCGGTTTCATCCTGATCGTCTCGGTCCCCGCGATCGCGGTACTGCTGCAGGAGCGCCCCACGGCGGCGGTGACGGCATCTCAATCCGACAAGGCAGAAGAGCCTGCCGCGCCGATGCCGGGCCTCGTTCTCGCCGAGGCGCTGCGCGAAGTGGCGTTCTGGAAAATCGCCGTCGGCTTTTTCTTTGTCTCAGCCGTCATCGCGGCACTGATCATCAATCTGATCCCACTGCTCGTGGATCGCGGACTCGCGCAGCAAAGCGCTGCGAGTATCGCGGGTGTCATGGGCATCGCGGTACTCGTCGGGCGCGTCGCCATCGGCTTTATGCTCGATCGTTTCGCTGCGCCAGCGGTGGCCCGAATCCTGCTTGGACTGTGCGCTCTCGGCTGCCTTGCGCTGACCATGCCGGATGCGTCGATCTGGCTCATCGGCATCAGCGTGTTGTCACTGGGCCTCGCTGCAGCCGCAGAGGTCGATCTTGTCGCCTATCTCACCAGCCGATATTTCGGCATGCGGTCGTATGGTGAGATCTACGGCTGGCAGTTGACCTCGTTCTATCTGGGTGCTGCCATCGGCCCGCTCGCTGCAGGCATGGCGTACGACCATTACCAGAGCTATGTGCCGACGCTGTACTTCGCAACCGGCGCGATGATCTTCGGTGCAGTGGTGACGGGAACGCTCGGCAAGCCGCGCTTCGCGCTACAGCACTGACTCAACCGCCGACGGTGACGCCCTGCATGGGTTCGCCGCTGCGCATGATCGCAGACCAGGAGCGATCGCCGCCGAAGCGGATGCCCTTGAAGTCACCCGGCTTCTCGTCGAGCACGTTGGTGTAGAGCTTCATGCCCTTGTAGGTCCATTGCAGCTTGCCGCTCTCGAGCCGGGCGACCCCCCAACTGCCGATCGGCTTGTCGCTTGGGGATGCGTAGAACGGCTTCCACTGTGCATCGATGCAGGTGCCATCGGGACATTTCACCCCGGGGCCGCGATACACGCGCGAGCCACGCGCATTGGCACCGAACGAATAAATCGTGATGCCCTGCTTGTTGGCAATCAACTCCCCCGCGTCGGACGGCTGCACCGTCGCCCAAGGCGGCAACGGCGGCGCGGGCTCGAGCACGATCGCCTGCCAGCCATCGACGCCATGACCGAAGGTCTCGCCCGCCGACACGTCGCCGCTGCTGTAGCGATAGAGCGGTTTGCCGCGAAACGCCCACTGCCGTGAACCATCGGCACGCGCGACGGTCGTCCAATCGCCTGTCTGTCGCGTCGCGCCCCAAGGCGCCGCCAGCGGCTGCCAGGATCGCAGGCAATCGCGATCGTTGCAGCCTGGCGTCTTGCCGGGCTTGTCGTCCCCGCTCGCGTAGAGCGTCAGGCCCTTGGCGTCGGTGAGCACCTGGCCGAGATACGTCGGACGGATCCGGACTTCGCGAGGCAGCGGAATTTGCTTGAGTGCCGCTCGCCACACCGTGCCAACGCCGTCGCCAAACGACGCGCCCGGTGCATCGTCGAGCGTGTACCGATACAGCGGGCGCCCGCGAAAGGCCCACTGCAAACTGCCATCGGCACGCTGCACCATCGACCATCCGGGCGGAGGGTTGGCGCCCGCCGGAGCGAGCACGGCAGGCCAGTTCGTCGCGCAAGGACCCTCGCAAGCCGAGCGACCCGGCGTGCCCTCGTCACGATCGTAAAAATAGAGCGTCATGCCCCGCGCATCGGTGAACACGAGACCGTCGCCGCGCGGTCGCGTGGCAATGCCGGCCGGCAACGCCACCGCCGCGGCGCTCGTCGGCGCCGAACCGGCTTGGCCGGACGTGGCTTGCGCCGCGCTTGCCGACCACTCGGCCAGCAGCATCGTGGCCATCGCCACGGCGAGGCCGCCTGCAAAGGGTCGACGGATCGACGCGTTTCGCACCATGGGCCGCTGCGCGCTCAGACGAGGATTTCGGTGATGGTCTTCGAGGTCTGCAGCGAGCGGGTACCCCAGGTATCGATGGGCACACCCATCACCTGCATCGCGGTCAGGCCGACGCGCGTGATCGGATCGCCATTACCGACGACATGCAGACCCGTTTTGATGCGCCCACCGGCGTTACCCGCCGTGAATACGGGCACGCCATCGACGGAGTGCACGCGCGCATAGTTGGTCTCGGTGGCGGCAAAGATCAGCATGTTGTCGAGCAGCGAGCCGTCGCCTTCACGGATGTTGGCGAAGGCATCGATGAAAGTCGCGAACGCATCCATCGTGCGGCAGTTGAACCAGAATGCCACCGGCTGGTAGCCGAGCACCTTATCCGGCGTCTCTTCGTGCGTCAGCAAGTGGTGGGTGTAGGTCTGCCCCGGGCGACGCATGTGCGAGAAGTTGTCGCTGAAGACCATGTTGAATACTTTGGTCTGGTTGCAAGCGACGGCCATCGCCATCATCTGCGACATAACCTTGTGGTTGGCCACCACAGTGTCGACCTCGAGACCCTGCGGCATATCCTGCTCTGCGCCATCGCGACGCGGTGCACTCGGGATCGCGCAGGACTGATTGGGTTCGGGCTTGCGCAGTTGTGCTTCGAGCTGGCCTTCAAGCTGGCGGATCGAGGTGAAGTATTCGTCGAGCCGCTGCTGGTCCGCCGTGCCGACCCGACGCAGCAGCGCCTTGCGCTCGTCGGTTACCGCCGAGAGCACGCTGCGCCGCACCATCATGCGAGTGTCGGGCTTAAAATCGGCTTTGTTGGGATCGGCGAATTCAACGCCGAACACGCGCGAGTACAGCTTCTCGGGCGACGCCTCGGCGGCAGCCCGGCTGTTGGTGCTGCGCGCGCTGTAGTTTTCGCGCGCAATACCGCAGGCCGTGGCGTCGAGAGTCTGGAAACGCGCGCCGCGGGCGATGTGATCCGCCACCAGCAGATCGAGCGTAGGAGCCGGAATCTCGCTGTTGGTCGAGGGTGCTGAACCGGTGCGCGAGGCCACCCAGCCGCTGAAGTGCGTGTAGTTGGAACGGCCATCAAGCGGCATGTTGAAGCCGCCGAAGAAATTCAGGCGCTTTTCATGGCGCTTGAGCGGCAGACACTCGGTCAGGAACTCGATGCCGGATGCGGTGCGCGTCTTCGGCACGATGGCGTGCCCCGGCGTATGGCCGAGGCCCCAGTACCAGGTTCCGAAACGTACCGGCAGCGGGGCTCCCGTTCCAGCCAGGGCCGTACCGTTCTCGTTGAGGAATGCGTCGAGGAACGGCAAGGAAATACCTACCGTGGCACCGCCCAAAGCGCCACGCAGGACGGACCGACGGGTGACGGGACGCGGCAACAAAATACTCATGACTTGCCTCTCGGACTCACGTTGACGGCGGCCGTCTGGGCCGCAGGTTGCTTGACAGCATACATGGCTTCACCGAGCGCAATCTCGCGCAGCAGCGCCCGGACCTTAAATCCCTCGTCCTCGAAGCGGTGTTCGAGGTGCTTGAGGTACTTGCGTTCGTTGCGTACGGGGGTGCGCGCCGTCGCATAGGAATACAGCCGGTTGACGAGGCAAGCCGGCGCCGCCGGGTTCTCCCGCAGCGCCGGGCCGATCCCGGCAACGTCCTTGAAATTGAACCCGTCGAGCTCGCCGGTCGCATCGATCGGGTAGCCCTCTTCGGAGGTGCGCAGCTGGCCGGCTCCGTCGATGTGCTCCATGCCGAGGCCCACTGGATCGGTGAGCTTGTGGCAGCCAGCACAAGCAGGCTCGATCGAATGCACGGTCAGGCGCTCGCGGGCGGTGTGCGCCGGGGATTGCGGATCGTTGAACTTCGAGAAATCGACGGTGCCCGGCGGATCCGGCACCCGCTGACACAGCAGGATTTCGCGGATCGCCTTGCCGCGCAGCGTCGGCGAGCTGCGTCCGGCATGCGAGTGCAGTGCCGTGAAGCTGATGTGCGTGGCGATGCCGACCCGCGGATCACCTTCGGGGAACTCGTACTCCATCCAGCCGCCGTCGGGCCGCGAGACGGGGACGCGATAGATCCGCCCGAGCGGTCCGCTGAGGAACGTCTTGCGGGTCGTGAACACGTCGCGATAATCGCCATCCTGCCGCAGCACCACGTCCATCATCGTGCGCAAGGTCTGCTCGCGGGCATCGTTGGCGACAGCCGTGCTGAACGCCGGGTAGATGATCGCGTCCTTTTCAAGTCGCGCGATGTTCTCGAAGTTGAGCATATCGTCAAAGAAAAGGCGCAAGCCCTGCTCGAGGCGCGGCGAGTCGAGCAGGCGATCAACCTGCTTCTTCATCATCCGTGGCGCGTGCAACTCGCCGCTCTCGGCGACGCGCAACAACTCGTCATCGGGCGAAGTGCCCCACAGGAAAAAACTCAGCCGTGCGGCTTTCGCGTAGGCATCGAGGCGCACCGCACCTTCGCGATCCGGATCGGGCTCGACCTCCTCGATGACGAAGAGGAACGAAGGCGAAATCAGCATGCCCGCGAGTCCTGCGGCGAGCCCCTCGTGGAAACTGCCGAGCTCGGTGGTGGCAGCGTCCGCCACGGCTACGGCTGCATCGAGTTCATCTTTGCTCAAGGGCCTGCGGTACAGCAGTCGACCCGTGTCGCGGAAAAACAGGCGTGCGCACTGCGGATCGGGGCTCAGCGCATCGGCCGGCGCGCAGGGGATGAGAAAGTCGCGGTTTTCCTCGCTCGTCACCTGCGCTGCAATGGAGCGCGCCATGCGATCGAGCTGCTCGAGACCTGCGGGAGTGATGTGCGCATCCGAAGAACCAACCGTCAACAGGCCATTGGTCCGAACCAGAGGATCGAAGGTGCCACCGATCGTGATCTGCTCGCCAAAGATATCGGCGATGATGCGCCGATACTGCGGCTCGGTCAGCAGACGCATGCCGGGTTCAGCGCCGCGGGTTGCCGGCGTTCCGCCGCCGCAGGCCGCCAGAATCCCAAACGACAGGGCAAGCGCCAGCAAGGCAACACCACGCACACGACTCACCGGAACCACTCCTTGACGCGCTGCCACCAGCCTTGACCCGCACTCATCGTGCCTGCGGCCCCGTCATGCACGACGAAGGCCGACACCGCCTTGAACACGAATGCCGAAGACAGCGCAGTGCACTCGCCCGTCTTCGGATCGGGATAGCCGTCGGCGATCTCGTGCGCCGCCACGTAGATCGAAGGACAGTTGGAGATCGCCGTCGACTGGATCGGGCCAAGTCCGCCGATGTAGAACATGAGCTCGTCGAGATCGAAATAGGCGGCGGCCGTTCCTTCGGCGCTATCACCGTCCTTGGACAGGGTCATGCGCATCCGCAGATCGCGAAACAGGCGATTTTGATAGGTGTAGTTGCCGTAGAACGGAAGGTTGACGTCACCCGGCTCCGTGATCAGCACGCCGTTGACGATCTTGCCGCGCACTTGACTCGCATAGCGCGGCTTACCCCCGTAAGTGTCGATGCGATAGCTGCCATGCGGCAGAAATCGGCCGCTGCCATCGAGGGTGTACAGATCGATCGATCGATAGAAGTTGACCGTCACCTCGGGATCGTTGCGCGGGTTGTCGACGCCCGTGATCTCGATCAGCGTCATGCCTTTGCCGTTCGACTTGCGGTTCTCGTTTTCGTTGGCCTCGAACTGACCGTACGAACGAAACCCGTAAACGCAGCCGAGCAGTCGATAGAGTTGGTTGTCGACGCCCTTGGTGCCGTCGATACCCGTGAATTCCTTGTGCGGACAGGACCGACCGGCAGTCACGCCATCCTTGCCGTCGAGATCCATGCCATAGGCCTTCTCGCTCTCCACGAGCCGATGCGGCGGATCTTTCACCACGGTCGGGTTCATGCAGACGTCTTCGCCGTTCGGCCCACGCCGGATGGCGTTGAAATAACGCTCGAGCCGGCTCTTCAAGCCGTTGTCCGTGTAGCGCGCCCGGTCGGGCTTGGAGAGGCTGCGCCACCAGTACTCGTCATAGCCGACATTAAGGCCTTCGGGGCACTCGTCGACGAATCGCGTCTCGTAGGACGCGATGTTCCAGGTGGTGACGACGAAGCCCATAGACTGGCCATTCGCGGCGGCGTGCAGCGGCGCCTGCGCGGCTATGGCAAGGAGACCGAACAGCGAAACGAACGCGGCCCGGCGGGCAAAGAGCGAAGTGGACATCATGGCCCGTGGGTATACCAACTTTCGCCCCAGCTACGCCATGCCGGAACCCCACCGAACACCTGCCGGCTCACACAGTGGACACGGCAACCACGGGCTCCCGGCTATTTGCCGCGTTGGCTGCAGAATGTGCTCCCCGTCCGGTCCGACACTGCGAGGTCTCGTGTTCATCCCACTTCGTGCCTTCAGTCACTGCCTGTTGGCACTGCTGGGTTGCGCCATCCTCGCGCCTGGTGCCATCGCGGCCAACGACGACATCGTCTACACCGCCGTGCTGTCGGATGAGGATCAGAGCACGCCGACATACAGTCCCGGAAAGGGGTTCGCCGAATTTCGCCTCGAACGGGCGACGCTGAAACTGACTTGGAAAATCACCTACCAGGGACTGACCTCACCACCGATCGCAGCCGGTCTCTATGGGCCAGAGAACGTCGGTGCCAATGCCGGACAAGTCGTCGATCTCGGCACCCGGGGTCTGCGCAGCCCGATCGTGGGTTCGACCATCGTCAGCGATGGCGTGCTCGGCTACCTGACCACGGGCCGCGTCTACGTGAACATCCACACCCGTCGCTACAAGGACGGTGAACTGCGCGGCCAGTTGCGCAGGCAGCGGACGGCCACCGCGCCCGCATCAGCACCCGCGCCTGCGTCAGCGCCCGCCCGCTGAATTACAGTTCGTAATCGCGCCGTCGCAGCAGCGGATTCCAGCCGCCACCCGCGCCACCGGAGCCGGCGGCCCACTTGTCGCCACCGACCGCACCGGGTTCACGGTCTCGGCTGTGCGTATACAGCGCATCACCCTTGTAGGCCCACACCCGCGCGCCATCACCGAAGGGCGACTCGATGACGGTCCACTCGCCGGAGGGGCGTGCCTCGGCGGCAGCCGGCACGAGGCGCCAATTGCGACGGATGCACTCGTCATTGCAAATCAACGTGCGAATCCGTTCGAGCGGCCCGGCAAGTGTGTAGAGCGTGAATCCGCGCGCATCGGCATAGACCTCGCCCATGTCGGCGCGCTGGATCTTGAGCCACGAAGGCAGCGGTGCCGCCGGTTCCAATACGGCCGCACGCCAGGCGTCGCGCTCGGCCGCTTCGCCCGTGCTGTCACCCGGCTGCAAATCGCCCACATGCAGATACAGCGGACGACCCTTGTAAGTCCACTGGCGCGGACCATCGTCACGATCGATCGGGCTGAATTCCCCCACGGCGTTCGCCAGCATCGGCGCCGGGAGCGGCTGAAACTCACGCAGGCATTCCTCGACGCAGCGCAGTTTGGCTGTGCCGCCGGACTTCGGCACCTCGTCCTCGTGCCAGTAGAGCGTGAGCCCGCGGGCCTCGACGAGCGTACGCCCGATATGAATCGAGCGCAGCGCGATACCGGGCGGCGTGCGCAGTGGCACGTGCGCCACACGCCAGGCCTGGCCCACTCGATCACCGAGTGCCACACGCGGCGCGGCGTCTTTTGCGAAGCTGTAGAGCGGCTTGCCACGGAATGACCACTGCCGCGTGCCATCGGGACGACTGATCGCCACCCAGTCGGCGGTCGGCGAAGCGACCGAATCGGCCGGCAGCGGCGGCCACAGCTTCGCGCACTCGGCGACGCAGCTCGAAACGTCGCGCACAGAATCGCGGGCGTAGGTATAGAGCACGCGGCCGCGGGAATCGAGCAGCGTCGCGCCCGCCGCAGTGCGCTGCGCGGCCAGCCCTTTGGGCAGCACCAACTCCGCGGACACGGCGCAAGGAATGGAGGCCGCCACAAGCAGCCACGCTCCAAGGCTCAACCAGCGCATCGGCGGCACGCGTCGCATCAGATAGATCGCGTCACGTTAAACGAGCACTTCGCTGATGGTCTTCGAGGTCTGCAGCGAACCGGTGCCCCAGGTTTCGATCGGCAAACCCATCACCTGCATGGCCGTCAGTCCCACGCGCGACACGGGGTCGCCGTGCCCCGCAATGTGCTTGCCCGTCTTCAGCCGACCAGCGGCGCGGCCGATCGTCATCACCGGAATGTTGTCGACGGCATGCACTTTGGCGTAGCTCGTTTCGGCATGGGCGAAGATCAGCGTGTTGTCGAGCAGTGTGCCATTGCCTTCCTTGACCGACTTGAAGATGCCGATGAAGCTCGCCAACGCTTCCATGACCCGGCAATTGAACCAGAACGCTTCTGGCTGATAGCCGAATTTCTGGTCGACGGCCTCTTCGTGGGTCAAGGTGTGGTGGGTGTAAGCGGTGCCCGGGCGACGCAGACTCGACAAGGCATTGTTGAAGGCCATGTTGAACACGCGCGTCTGGTTGCAGGCGAGCGCCATTACCAACAACCGCGCCATGGCGTCGTGGTTACCCTGCGCAACGTTGATCTCGAGACCGACCGGCCCCTCTGCAGGAAGCTGCGGCTTGAGGCAGGCGGCGAGCGCAGCGGGCTGCTGTTGTTGCAGCGCGAGCTGGGTCTCGAGCTGACGGATGGAGGTGAAGTACTCGTCGAGGCGCGCACGATCGGCGGCGCCCACGCGCCGCTCGAACCGTTGCCGCTGCTCGCGGATGCCCGACAGCACGCTCTGCTGCAGCATCAGATCGGGATCGGCTTGCGAGCCCGACTTTAAGGGATCTTGGAAACCGTCGCCGAACAGGCGGGCGTATAGGGCTCGCGGCGAGACCTCGCCCGCATTACGCGTATGCGTGTTGCGCGCCGTGAACGAGTCGCGCGGATTTCCCGTGCAGGTCATGTCGATCGAACGGAACCGCGTATTGCCGCCGATAGCATCGGCGACGAGCACATCCAGAGTCGGTGCCGGAATGTCGCCGGGCAACACCGGCGCGGTCGCCGTGCGGGTGGCTACCCAGCCGGTGTGATGGACGTGATTCGGTCTGCCGTCGAGCGGTGAATTGAAGTGGCCAAAGTAATTGATCTCATCGACGTACGGGATCAGCGCCTTGCACTCCTCGAGGAACTCGATGCGGTCGATCCGCTCGCCAACCGCATAGCCAGGAGTGTGCCCCATGGACCAGAACCAGGTACCGAAACGCACTGGCACGGGCGCTCCCGAGGCCAGCGCCTCGCCACTCTCGCTGAGAAAGCAGTCGAGGAACGGCAAGCTCACGGCGATCGCCGAGCCGCCGATCGAGCCGCGCAATACGTCGCGGCGAGTAAAGGGTTTTTTGATCAGAACGCTCATGTACGTGGCTCCTTGCGGTCGAGCAGCGCCGTGCGAACGGGCGTCACGCTGACCGCGTACAAAGCATCGCTTGTGGCGATGTCAGAGATCAACTCCCGCAGACGGAAATCCTCCGCCGCGAACTCGTCCTCAAAATGATTGAGGAGCTTCCGTTCGCTGCGCTGTATGGGTCGGCCTGCGGCGTATGTGTAGGCGCGCCGTACGAGGCATGCCGGCACGGCCGGATCGTCGCGTAATGCCGACCCGAGCCCCGAAGAATCGGTGAAGCGGATGCCATTGATCTCGCCGCTCGTGTCGATGAGTTCGCCGTTTTCGTACCCGCGCTGCTGACCGGCGCCATCAAAGTTTTCGAGGGCTAGCCCGATCGGATCCATCAACTTATGGCAACCGGAGCAGGATGGGTCGGTGGAATGGCGAACGAGGCGATCGCGCGCCGTTTTGCTGGCTGAATTCGGATCGTTGAACAGATCAAAGTTCACACTCCCTGGCGGATCCGGCACGCGCTGACAGAGCAGCAGTTCGCGGATCGCCTTGCCGCGCAGCGTCGGTGAGCTCTTGCCGGGATGCGAATGCAAGGCTACGAAACTCAATTGGGTTTGGATGCCGGCCCGCGGGTCACCCTCCGGAAACTCGAACGGCACCCAGCCACCGCTCGGCGAGGCTGCAGGCACTCGATACACGGGCCCGAGCGGCCCACTCATCACGGTCCGGCGCGTGGTGAAGATGTCGCGGTAGTCCTCTTCGCGCACCAGCAGCATCTCCACCAAAGTACGCAGCACCTGCTCCCGCGCATCGTTCGCCACCGCGAGGCTGAACGCCGGATAGAGGCTGGAGTCTTTCTCGAGCGTCTGGAAGTCATCGAGCGCGAGCATGTCGGTGAAAAACGCGCGCACACCGGTTTCGAAGCGCGTCGAAGCCATCATGCGCTCGACCTGACGGCGGATGCCGCGCATATCGTCCAGCTCACCGCGCTCAGCCGCTGCGAGCAACGCTTCGTCGGGTGTCGTGTTCCAAAGGAAGAGACTCAGCCGCGTGGCGCGCGAATAACCATCGAGTTGCGGCTGGACCTTTTTGTCCGTGACCACATTCTCAGCGACGAACAGGAATTCGGGCGAGGCCAGCATCGCCTGCAATCCGTACGCGAGACCCGCGTGGAAATCCCCTCGAGCGGCGGCGGCGCGCTCGGCGAGTTGCACGAACGACGCGACTTCTGCTGCCGCGAGCGGCCGACGAAAAAGATAACGCCCGGTCTGCGCAATGAAGCGCTCGGCACATTGGGCATCGAAGGTCGCCCCTTGCGCCGGCTGACAGGAGACGAGCAACTCTCGATTGCCCTCGGCCATCACCTGCGTCGCAATCGATCGCGCCAGCGCGATGTAGCGCTCGACACCGAAAGGCGTCACCGTCGCCCGCCCGGCGCCGATGGCGAGCAGGCCCTCGACGCGCACGATCGGATCGAAGCGTGCTGCCACCTCAATGTGTTCGCCGAAAACGTCGGCGATAACGTTGCGGTACTGAGACTCGGTAAGCAGGCGCAGTGTCGGCGGTCCGCCGCGCGTCGACGGCTCACGCGAACCGCAAGCCACAAGCAACAGCGCGCCCAAAGCAGCGCAGGCGATGCGTGTGAAGCGTTTCATCGAGACGCCCTCACCGGCGTCTCGGCTGACTCATGCACGACAAATGCCGGCAGCGCATCCATGCGAAACGCCGAAGAAATCGCCGTGCACTCTCCCGTGCGAGGGTCAGGGTAGCCATCAGCGAGCTCGCGCGCCGCCTGGTACAACGCGGGACAACTCCAATCGCCGGTGGCAATGAGAAACTCCAGCTTCAGCATGTATTCCCACCACTTGTCGAAATCGTAGTAGCCGCCGACGAGGCCATGCACCTTGCCGTCTTTGGCAGGCTTCAGATCGAGTTCGAGGCGCATGTCCTTCAGATCGAGTTCCGCGTAGGCAGCGTTGCCGTAAAACGGCAGTTTGAGACTGAGCGGTTCGGTCTTCAATACGCCGTTTTCGATTCGGCCCCGAGCCACGGCGCCGTAGCGTGGCTTACCGTCGTGCGTATCCACGCGATAGCTGGCCCACGGCAGGATCCGCCCCGCACTGTCGATCTGGTAGGGATCCGTGGCGCGATAGAAACCCACCTCGACGTTCGGCGAGTCGCGTTCGTCGGTGACGCCCTTGATTTCGAGCAGGATGACGCCGCGTCCACTGTTACGTCGCTCCTCATTGCCGAAGGTGTCGAGCACGCCGTTGCGACGCCAACCGTAGTGGCAACCGAGCAGCCGGTACATCTGGTTGTCGACACCGCGCTCGCCACGTACACCAACGAAATTGGAGTGGGCGCAGGACTTGGGCGTGGCACGACCATCGCTGCGACCGTCGAGATCGAAGCCGTAGGCCACCTTGCCCTTCACGGTGCGCAGGGGTGGATCCTTGACGAGCCTGGGATTCCAGCACACGTCTTCACCCTTCGGACCACGGAACACGGACACGAATCGACGATCGACCGGCTGTACCAGACCCTTGTCGGTCAGCTTGTCCTTGTCGGCCCGCGACAGACCCCGCCACCACAACTCGTCGTTGCCGATCGCAGGACCCTCCGGACACTCGTCCATGAAGCGCGATTCGTAGATGGCGTTATCCCAATTGGCGACCACGTAGCCGAGGGTGCGCGGACGGCGCGCGGTTTGCGCACGCGCAGGGGACGCCGCAACGGACGGCGCCTTGCTCGAGGTGACGCGTATCGGTGGTGCGGGCTCGGGCAAAGCGGCCAATTGCTCTGCTGTCAGCGGCACGCGCTGGATCTGGCCGCGCAATTCCCCAGCCGGGTAGCGCGCCGTGCGCACGTTGACGTACATCCGACCGGCCAGTAAGTAGTCGAGTTGCGCCTCGGTTAGTACCGCGGAACCCTGCAATCGAGTCGCCAAGCCGCGCGGCGCCAAATCGATCTGCACACCGGCATTGGTGCCCGGCCGCTGTGGCCCGTTGACCGACACGCCGAGCGCACGCGAGGTCAACTTATCCACGTTGACACGCCAGGAGAAGGTCAGCGTCTGCCGATCGAGAGAAAATTCGGCGCGCCCGCTGCCCGCGCTCGCCACCGTGGCCGTTTGTTCGCCGGCTGACAAATCGGCATAGAAGCGCACCGGCCCAAGATGCAGATTCGCAGGCGCCGGCGCAGCGATTTGCGCTGAAGCACGCACCGGGTGCAGGGCGAAGACACCCAGCAAGCCCATCACAGCTACCCAAAACCCAACCGACCCTACAGATATGGATCCAACTGTCGAAGCCCGAGACTTCGGCTGAGGCGAGCGCAGGATGGAGATCAGCATGCAAAGTACGGTAACGGAACCACCGGGGCGGTGCCAAACCGATCTCTCAGTAATCCGCTGGATGAAACCAACGACACTTGATCGGGACTGTCGGGGTTCCCTGACCACTATAGTCGGCGAGTTCCGATCGACTGACATTCGTACTCCCGGGGGACTCCATGCACATCACTCGTCGCGACGCTGTCGCCGGCCTGCTCCTCGCCGCTGCCCTACCGTCGCGACTGCGCGCCCAGGAAGTGCACCCGCTTGCGCTCGGACGACCACACACGGACTTCATCCAATCGCAGCTCGCCCCCTCGCGCGTGCTCGGTGCGAGCAATTCGCAGCCCGGCGTCACCGGCACGCCGCTCTCGTACGATGCCAAAGGCACACGGGCAGTGACGGTGGTCTTCCGTTTCCCGGCCAACTGGTCGATGACCCGGCCGCACTACGTCAACAGCGATCAGGAATTCCTCGTTCTGGATGGCGAACTCGAGATCAACGGCGAGCGCTACCGCGCGGGCGACTACGCCTATCTGCCCGCGGGATTTGCCCATCAGAGTCGCAGCAGCGCCCCGGGTGCAACGCTGATCAACTTCTACGAGGGCGAGCATCTGGCGTTCTACGAGCCGACCCCGGCGGGAATGTACAAGCCCGAAAAACTGATTCGCCGCCTCGCCACCAGCGAGATGCGCTGGGCGCGTGCCAAAGATTTAGCACTGACCAGTCTTGGATCCGAAGTGCGTCAAAAGCTGCTGCGCGATGACCCAGACACGGGAGAGCGTACGTGGCTGATCCAGGTCGCCGCAGACCCGATGGGCCGCGATGAGCCGCGACGCCCTAAAATAGTGCACAAGGCCGTCGAAGAATCCTTTCTGCTGAGCGGCGAAGTCGCGACCCCGCGCGGGATCATGCAAAGCGGCGCCTACGTTTGGCGGGCACCCGGACAAACGCGCGGACCTTACGGCTCGCGCACCGGCTACCAACTGCTGATGCGCAGTAAGGGTGGTGCGCTCGCAACAACCCCAAGCGGAGCCCCGGAGTCACCGGCGTGGCAGGCCACCTACGATCCGCAGATTTCTTCTTCCATGCGTTCTTTTGCCTTCGCCCCGCTGGATCCTGGCAAACGTTATTGAGCAGGGAATTACCCTACCGGGTGCAACCAAATCTTCCTGTGCGTTGCCACGTAGCGACACGAAAGACGCGCGATTATGGAGTTTGACTTCGACTTGTAGTACTCATCGGTGTAGTACTCATCGGTCGACGAGACCAACAACGGATCATTGAAGGAGGGGAATTCTCGATGTCTGCACGCACACTGAACAACAAAGTTTCGCTCGCTGTCGCCACGGCGCTACTGGCGCCTTTGACGCTGTCGGCCTGGGCCCAACAGCCCACCGACGATGGCTTCGCGCTCGAAGAAATCGTCGTCACGGCACGCAAGGTCGAAGAAAACCTGATGACCGTGCCGATGGCCATCACCGCGTTCTCGTCCAAAGACATCGAAGCTGCGGGCCTGAAGACACTCAACGACGTCATGCGCATGACGCCGAGTTTCAACTTCGTCAACCAGTTCGGCGGCTCGGGCCGCAACGACCGCTCGACAAACTCCCTTGTGTTCCGCGGGCTCTACATCAGCGGCAACGCGGGTCTCAGCGCCGGCGGCCTGCTGTTCATCGACGGCGCACCGGTGATCGGTGCGCAACCGCCCTCCATGGTCGACATCGACCGCATCGAAGTGCTGAAAGGCCCGCAGAGCGCCTACTTTGGTCGCTCGGCATTTGCCGGCGCCATCAACTTCATCACCCGCGATCCTTCGCAAGAGTTCAAGGGTCGCATCTCCGCGGAAATCTCCTCCTGGGATTCGCATGACGCCTCGCTGAGCGTCGAGGGCGGGCTTGGCGAGAACGCCTCGGCTCGCTTGACGCTGCGCAGCTTCGACCGCGGCGGTCAGTACACCAATGCGGCATTCCCGGCGACTGACAAGCTCGGTGCGCAGAGCACCAAGTCCGCTGCGCTCACGTTGCTGTGGAAGCCGACCGACAGCCTCAGCATCAAGAGTTACATCAACGCGTTCAAGGACGACGACGGTCCGCCGGCGCAGCTAGCGCTGAAATCCGAATCCTTCACGGGTCGCGTCGACGCCAACGGCAACTGCGTACCGTTCTCGCAAGCGCCGTCCGGCACCGCTGCGCTCGGTCAGCCTGCCAACTCACGCGCCTCGTTCGGCTATGTCTGCGGCACGGTGCCGCGCATCGGCAGCGTCCAGAAATCCCTCATCTCGGGCGACTGGGATACGAGCCCCGCAGCCACCAGCGCCGCGTTGTTCAATCCGCCGAACCCGGCCTGGAAAATCTTCGATACGTCGTTCAACACCAGCGGCGGCATGAACCGTGAGGCCCTCCAGGGAGACGTGCGCATCGACTACACCTTCGGCGGCGGCTACACGTTGAGCTCGCTGACGGCGGCACACCAGGACAAGAGCATGACGCTCATTGACCTGAACTATCGTGCTGCACGTGATCGGATCAATCCGTTCAACGCGTCGCGCCCGACCACCACAGTACCCTGGGCCCAGTTCCTGCTGATCTCACAGGTGAAGCTGCAGGATTGGAGCCAGGAACTGCGTCTCACCTCGCCGCAGGAACAGGCGCTGCGCTGGACGGTTGGCGTCAACTATTTCGATGGCAACACGCCGGGCGGCACGGTCTACGGCATGAGCCCGATCGGTCCGCTGTTTGCGGCGGCGATCACCGAACAGAACGTCGAGACCCCGGCAGCCTTCGGCGGCCTCTATTTCGACGTCACGGACAAGATCACCCTGAGCGTCGAAGGTCGATACCAGAAGGACAAGCTCAATCAGATCCCGAAGGTCGGCACGACCGGCGCCGTGGTCACGGGGCTGGCCGCCACGCCGCTGAATGCGTCGTTCACGAGCTTCTCGCCGCGCGTCTCCCTGGACTACCAGATCACCGAAGACACGCTGCTCTACGCACTGTTCTCACGTGGCTATCGTCCGGGCGGCTTCAACTCCGGTCTCGTCACCTCTTCGGCGGCGACGATCGAAGCGCTCAAGGCCGCCGTACCTTCGGCCGGTCTGTCGTTCGAGGAGGAGCAACTCGACAACTACGAGATCGGCGTGAAGTCGACGTTCATGGATGGTCGCGCTCGCGCCGTATTGACCTACTACGACTCGACCTGGAAGAACGGTCAGGTGTCGAACTCCGTTCCCGTGGTCGTCGCGGGCACCGCCAACCTCATCCCGCTCGTCATCAATAACGGCGAGGCGGATCTGAGCGGCGTCGAGTTCGAGGGTCAGTTGCAGGTGACGCGTAACCTCAAGTTGTCCGGTACCTTCGCCTACAACGACACTGAGATCGTCAGCTACGGCCTCGGTACCGGTGCCTGCGTGGACTGCAACTTTGTCTGGGGTAGCTTCGCGGGGGCCATTGGCAACCAGTTGCCCACCGTACCGAAGACCACCTGGTCGCTGTCGGCGGAACTCGGTGACAAGTTTGCCAACGGGCTCGACTGGTTTAGCCGTCTCGACATCATGAACCAGGGCTCGAAGTACACCGACTTCTCCAATGCGGCGGAGATCGAGAGCAAGCAGACGATCAATGCGCGCGTCGGCATCCGCTCCGATGTGTGGACGATCGAGCTCTTCGGCAACAACCTGACCGACAACAACGTTGCTGAAGCGGGCCTCCTCGGTGTCGACGCGCTAACGTTCCTGGCGGCACCGCCGAATCGGAACGAACTTCGTGTCTCGCCGCCGCTGCCCCGCGCCTTCGGCCTGCGCGCGACCTACAGCTTCTGATCCGCGATACGGTCTGATCTGTAACACCGCTGGGGGCCGGGTAATCTACCCGGCCCCCTTTTTTTCCTAGGCTGAGCCCCGGTCCCACCCCACGACACCGCCCGTCTGTTCACCCTGCGAATGGACGATGTTTTTTTGTGTACCGGGGCCGTTTTCCTCCGTAGCCTCAGCACTGCATCACCCGTCTATACGGGACAACAACAAACGCTCAGGGGGCTTAATGTCAGCATCGTCCGCGCGCCGCGTTACCAGCGCCATCCTTGCCATCCTCGCTGCACCGTCCGCGGTGCTGTCACCCGCGCAAAATCCAGGGGGTGACGGCGCGATCAGCCTCGAGGAAATCGTCGTCACGGCACGCAAGGTCGAAGAAAACCTTATGGATGTGCCCATCGCCATCACAGCGTTTTCATCGGCCGAAATCGAATCGGCGGGCATCAAGCAGCTCGGCGATGTGATGCTCATGACGCCGGGCTTCAACTTCGTCAACCAGCAAGGCAGCTCGGGCCGCAACGATCGCTCGGCCAGCTCGCTGGTGTTTCGCGGCCTGTATCTAAACCTCAACACCGGCCTCAACGCGGGTGGCAACCTATTCATCGACGGCGCTCCCGTACTCGGCGCGCAGCCGCCGGCCATCGTCGACGTGGAACGCATTGAAGTGTTGAAGGGCCCGCAGAGCGCCTACTTCGGCCGCTCCACCTTCGCGGGTGCCATCAATTTCGTGACCCGCGAGCCCGGGCAAGACGTCAAAGGCAAGGTCATCGCTGAAGTGAGCTCCTGGTCTTCGTACGACGTCAGCGGCAGTTTCGAAGGTGGACTCACAGACAGCATCACCGGTCGCGTGACGGTGCGCGACTTCAAGCGTGGCGGCCAGTACACCAACTTCACCGACTCGAGCGGCAAGAAGCTCGGTGAACAAACGACCCAATCGTTTTCTGCAGCGCTCGTCTTCAAGCCCTCCGACTCGCTGAAGATCAAGGCCTACGTCAACGTATTCCGCGATGACGACGGCCCGCCGGCTCAAGGTGCCTTGAAGTCCGACTCCTTCACCGGTCGCGTCACCGCCGATGGCACCTGCGTGCCGTTCTCGCAAGCGCCAGCGGGCACCGCGGCTCTGGGGCAAGCGGCGAACTCCCGCGCTTCGTTCGGCTACGTTTGCGGCGAAGTGCCCACCATGGCCGCCATTCCTCGCAGCATCATTTCGGGTGACTACGACACCTCGAACCCGAACACCTACAAGGCGTTGTTCGAGCCGAATCCGCTTTGGACGCGATTCGAGACGAGCTTCAATCAGGACGGCGGCATCAAGCGTGAGGCGCTGCAGGCTGACCTGCGCGTCGACTACGACTTCGCCGGTGGCTACTCGCTGTCGTCGCTGACAGCAGCCCACCAGGATAAGACGATGACGCTCATCGACCTGAACTATCGCAACGGCAAGGACCGGGTGAATCCGTTCTACGCCACGCGACCGACGACGACCGTGCCCTGGCTGCAGGCACTTCTGGTCTCGCAAGGCAAGTTCCGCGATTGGAGTCAGGAACTGCGCTTGACCTCACCCCAAGAGCAAAGATTGCGCTGGGTGGTCGGCGGCAATTACTTC